>ERZ1649853.726-NODE-726-length-13385-cov-6.962341_pt1 | contig 13385 bp, 11 predicted proteins | sample MGYA00575353_ERZ1649853 | MGnify/ENA primary metagenome ERZ1649853 (study PRJEB40853, sample SAMN11349654) | freshwater sediment metagenome | isolation source: river sediment | host: Sediment | place: India: Okhla Barrage, New Delhi | collected 2017-02-21 ...
AATTACCCGACAACCTGACCCGCTACCGCATCATGGTGATCGCGGTGGATGAATCCGGTAACCGTTTTGGAGTTGGTGAATCCAATCTGACCGCCCGGCTGCCTTTGATGGTCCGCCCTTCGGCACCGAGATTCCTCAATTTTGGCGATAAGTTTGAATTGCCGGTTATCCTTCAAAATCAAACCGATGAGCCAATGACAGTGGATGTGGTTGCCCGGGCGACTAACCTTGAGGTAGCGCAGCCCGGTACTCGTGTAACCGTGGCAGCCAATGACCGCATCGAAGTACGTTTCGCAGTGAGCACGATCATGGCAGGCACCGCCAGAATCCAGGTTGCAGCAGTATCAGGAACCTATGCAGATGCCGCAGTTATTGAGATCCCGGTAAATACCCCAGCCACTACAGAAGCCTTTGCCACCTACGGTGTGATCGATAATGGCACAATCATCCAATCCATCATGCACCCGACAGGCGTTTTTCCTCAATATGGTGGTTTGGAGATCAACACTTCCTCAACCGCGCTGCAGGCACTGACCGACGCGGTGCTTTACCTGGTGAAGTACCCGTTCGAATGCAGCGAGCAACTGGCATCGCGAATCCTTGCGGTGGCTGCCCTTCGGGACGTGCTGACAGCATTTGAAGCTGACGGGCTGCCAACTCCTGAAGAGATGGAAGCTTCAGTTTCCGAGGATATCCTGACCCTTGAAAGCTTGCAGAATTACGACGGCGGATTCCCTTATTGGAGACATGGGTTTGAATCGATCCCGTTCAATACCATTCATGCGGCACAAGCGTTATACCGGGCTGAACTGATGGGATTTGAAGTGCCCGTTGACATGAAACAGGGAGCGATGAACTACATCCGGGAAATCGAATCCCATTACCCCAACTGGTACAGCCAACAAACCAAATGGACTTTGAGTGCTTACGCTTTGTTCGTTCGCAATCTCATGGGAGACCGCGATGCTCAAAAAGCCCAGAAGTTGATCAATGAAGCGGGTCTGGAAAAACTCTCTATGCAGGCGATCGGTTGGCTCTGGCCTGTGATCGATAATGAAACAATACTCGCGGAAATTCGAAGATTTGTAAATAATCATGTAGTGGAGACTGCCGGCGCAGCAAACTTCACTACAGCTTACGATGACCAAACCTACCTGCTGCTCAGCTCAGATCGGCGCACCGATGCCATTCTTCTGGATGCCTTGATCACAGATGATCCGCAGAATGACCTGATAGTGAAGATCGTCAATGGGCTGCTGGCTCACCGGACTAGAGGAAGATGGGGAAACACGCAGGAGAATGTCTTCATCCTGCTGGCACTTGATCATTACTTCGACACATATGAATCGGTTACTCCTGATTTTGTTGCCCGGATGTGGCTGGGAGATACCTATGCCGGCAGCAGCCAGTATTCCGGGTACTCCACTGACCAACATGAGCTGCTAATTCCGATGACCTATGTGCTTTCCGCGACAGCATCCGGTGATGGAACAGAAAACCTGATCATCAGCAAAGAAGGACAAGGCCGCCTTTATTACAGGTTGGGATTGACCTACGCGCCTGATGATCTCAACCTGGACGCATTGGATATGGGGTTCGTAGTTCAACGCCGTTACGAAGCTTTGGATGATCCGGAGGATGTAACCATGGATAGTGACGGTGTGTGGCACATCAAGGCTGGTACAAGGGTACGGGTTCATATAACCCTGGTGACAGATAACCGCCGCTATCATGTAGCCCTGGTCGACCCGCTGCCGGCCGGACTGGAGATCATCAATCCTGCGCTGGTGGTATCCCAGAGCACACCGGATGAAGACCCGGCCAGCCGCAGTTATGGCTGGTGGTGGTGGAGCACCTGGTATGAACACCAGAACTGGCGGGATGACCGTGCCGAGGCATTTACATCTCTCTTATGGGATGGGGTATATGAATACACCTATACTGCCCGGGCAACCACCCCCGGAACCTTTGTGGTGCCCCCTGCAAAAGCCGAGGAGATGTATTCACCAGAAGTCTTCGGTCGCAGCAGCAGTGACCGGGTGATCGTGGAATAACCTTAGATTTTTTAAGAAACGGTAATACGAAGTGCAGGTTGACCACTAAGCGATGCTGGAAAAACCGATCCTTGTTGAATCAAGAATTGAAGCATGCCTTCTGCTAGAATATCAGATCCGGGTAAAGGAACTGTATTTCCTGCCTTTGGGAGCTGACCGCGACACGGCGGTCTACCGGGTGCAGGCGGCAGATGGCGAATCGTACTTCCTGAAATTAAGAAGCGGCAGATTCAAACGGGCTCTTACTGAGTTTCCCGAGTACCTGAAGAGACAGGGGATAAGGCATATCCTTTCCCCCATCCGGACTTCTTCAGGTAACCTACAAGCTAATCTGGACCCTTTTAAAGTGATTCTCTATCCATTTATTAATGGACAGAACGCCTATCAGGCGAAGATGTCAAGCCGGCAAAAAATAGACTTAGGTAATACTCTTAGAAATATTCACTCATTCATTCCACCCCAGGAGGTCGTTAAGGGTGTCCCCCGTGAAAGGTTCTCAGAGAAGTATCGGGTTTCAGTCCGTAATTCGTTGAGATTGGTAGAGAACCAAATTTTTGAAGAGGCTCTGGCTGAGGAATTTGCTGACCTCATTCAAACCAAAAGCGGCGTAATCAAGGAACTCCTCAGCCGTGCCACACGTTATGCAGGAATATTGAGAAAACAACCGCTGGTGTTCACCTATTGCCACGGCGATATCCATGGATGGAACCTGCTCATCCAGGATGAAAGAAATTTCTATATCGTCGACTGGGACACCCTCATCTACGCTCCCAAAGAGCGTGATCTCATGTTCTTTGGAGGAAAACTGGGAGGTATCGGTTACTTTCCCGCAGAAGAGGAAAGACTTTTTTACCAGGGATATGGGAAGGTGGAGATTAATCCAACTGCCATCAGCTATTATCGATGTGAACGAATCCTGGAGGATATTGCGATCTTCTGCAAGCAGGGGCTGCAATCGGTTGGGAATCTGGAGGATCGCAAAAAAGCCCTGGATTATCTTAAAACCAATTTTCTACCGGACGGAACAATTGATGTTGCATTAAGTTCCGACGCCTCTGGTTGAAGAGAGCCACCTATTGTGATGAAAGATATTTACGCCGGTTGGTGAACAGCTGCGAAACTCCGAATTGCCGGCTGTACTGTGCCAGCAGAATCCCCGCTTGAAGCAAATATTGATCCCCTTCTGCATCGCACCGGATGCCAGCCCGTTCAAGCGCATCCAGGTAAGGCAGCAATTCCATGCAGAAATTCCTGTTCTGCTCTTCTGGCAGTCTTTTCTTGAAATCGGCAATCATGCTCTTTGTGATCTTAACAGTCTCCTGTGCTTTTTCAAATGTGATTTCGCCCCCTTCGAGTCTCTTTAAAACATTGCATTTGTAGACACCGCAGACATTTGGTTTGCGGGCATCCGCATACACCGGGCATTTCCCATTCCAGAGCGGACAGGGTAATTCAAAGTACCTTTCACCGGGTTTTTCCATTGAATCAACGGGTAAACCCAATGAATACGCTCCCGGGATTTCCTCATCTTGGAGACCAGCATATGTGAACAAGTACCCGGTACAACACAAGCCGCAACCGATGCAGAGCTTTTCACCTAGCGAGATTCCGGGGGTCACCTGTCTTTTCATGTGCACCATCCCTCTGAAAGATCATCACTGAATAGATTGTATAACCAAACACACCTGACAGTATAAAGACGTTTGAACAGGAAATAGGGATGGATGAAGCGGTATAATTTTTTTAATAATCAATCGTATCCTCCAGTAAAGCAGAGGGAACCCAGATGCGCGACTCCATGTTGACTGATGAACAACAGCAATTTCTGCACGATGAGAAAGAAACCCTTACAAATATCCTGTTGAAACTGGCAGATGCAGGTACCCCAAAAGAATCCCTCAGTAAATTACGGCAGGCTGTACTCCAACTGGACGAGCTCTTCCTACTCGTTTTTGTTGGAGAATTTAATGCCGGAAAGAGCGCGCTCATCAATGCCATCCTCGGAGAAAAAGTACTCCAGGAGGGTGTCACTCCAACGACTTCGCGCGTCACCCTATTGAAATGGGGTGAGCAGATCAGCGAGAAGATCGAAGACGAAGGTTATGCAGTTGTCACCTACCCGATGCAATTGCTTAAGCAGCTGAGCATTGTTGACTCTCCCGGATCAAATGCCCTCATTCGTAAACATGAGCGCCTGACCGACGAATTTGTGCCGCGCAGCGACCTGGTGCTGTTCACCACTTCTGCTGACCGACCATTGACTGAAAGTGAACGCCAGTTCCTGCAGCGAATCCTGGCATGGGGAAAAAAGGTAGTGTTCATTTTAAACAAGATCGATATCCTTGAAAATAATGCGGCACTGGAGGAAGTCCGGAACTACATTCAAAAAAACGCAGCGGGTATCCTGGGAGAGATCCCGGAATCCTTCCCGGTTTCAGCAAAACTGGCGCAACTTTCACAAGCAACAGGTGATGAAGGGGAAAAGCAGCGTTTGAAGACTGTCAGCCGGCTGGGTGAGCTGGAAAGATTCATCAATGAAACCCTCGATGACACGTCCCGGCTCCAATTAAAATTCCAGAACCCCCTGGGTGTTGCTGAAAACCTGGTGGCGCAAATCGAAAGTGAAACCAAGCTTCAGGCTGATGATCTGAACGAAGACAAACAGACCGTAACCGCGCTCGAAACAACCATTGAAGGATATGAAAAAGACCTCTCTATGGAACTGAACCCGCGGCTGGCGGAGATCGAGAACCTGCTGCAAAAGATCGAGTTACGCGGCTTGGATTTCTTCGACAAAACACTTCGCCTGACCAATATCCATCATTTGATCAAAGGGGAGAAAGTTCGAGCTGAATTCGAAAAAGAGGTCACATTCGACCTGTCGGCCGATATCGAGGGAAAGGTTCAACGACTGATTGACTGGCTTGTTGAAAAGGATCTGCGGGAATGGCAGCAGGTGATGGTCTACCTGCAGAAACGCCAATCGGTTAACTCTTCGCAAATCGTCGGGAATGAGTTGACCCCGCAAGTCTTCCGCCGCCGCGAGTTGATCGACAAGGTTGGAGCGAGCGTAAAAAAGATCATCGAGAGTTACGATAAGACTCGCGAAGCCAGCCAGTTAGGCAAGAATGTTGAATCCGCGGTCGCCCAGACAGCCATGTTCGAAGCCGGGGCAGTCGGTCTGGGGGTGCTGGTTTCTTCTGCATTACTCTCCTCTGCCCTCGATGTCACCGGCATCATCGCTGCCGGTACGCTGGCGGTCGTCGGGTTATTTGTAATTCCATTCAAACGTAAACAGGCCAAGGATAATTTCAGGGAAAAGATCAACACGATGCGTACCCGTTTATTTGAGACACTGACAACAACCTTTGAAACCGAATCTGGCAACGCCATTTCCCGGCTCAAGGACAACATCGCCCCCTACACAAGGTTCATTCACTCCGAATCAGAGAGAATCGAGAAAACAACCATCACCCTCAAAGAAGTGGCGGGACAACTGGCAGCGCTGCGCGGTCGAATTGCAGGTGTGATTAAATAAAATATTCGAAGAGATTTCTGGTGGATAAAAATTCTAGAAGCGGTCGAATTGCGATAGCCACCTCTGGAATGAACCCGTAGAAAATTGATAACGTAAGATGTAATATAAATATTTCAAATGTTCGTTGAACACGAACCTACGACTCTTGGCATCAGACCACCAGTTTTTAGAAAGCTCAGTCCTGTCAAAAGGAACCGGCGCCATAATGATGTGGATCCCCTCGCCAAGAACCCTCTGGTAGATCCATTTTGCCCTACGCGTGTGGTAAGCGTCCGTCACTAGGATGATCGAGTGAATGGTATCCGGATGGGTTTCAATGTACTTCTGCAATATTGCGGCTTCGTCATACGTGGAAATGACAGAAGTCTCATCGATTGTAATTGCCTCTTCAGGTACACCGGTGATTTTCGCCAGGTATTTACTCCAGTTCGCCTCTGAGCGCTGATTCTCTTCGCTATAGCCGCCCGTATAGAAAAGCACGGCGCCAAGTCCCTTTTTATAGAGTTCGGCTGCGTAGATTATCCGGTACTCAGGGCCGCTGCTGGCGGTGATCAAATCCGCTTTTTCCAGCGGATCCTGCACGACCAGTGAATCTCCCAGCGGACGCAAGGAGAACGCGCACATACCAAGAAGAAAAACAAGGATCAGTAAAGCAGTGAGTGATTTTTTCATAGTATTTCGGTATTTTCCCCGGGTCTCAAATTATACCGAAAAATTGTTTCGCTATTATTCCTATTCTTCACGATGACCGATATCTAAATCCAGCACTACCAAGTCCCAGAAAAAACGTGGTTTAATGATTAATGTAACTACCTAGCAATTTGAAATAATCAAGAACGCTCTAAACGAGGAGTCATGATGAATCCCCTGTCGAATGAAAAAATTTCCTTCATGAATAACTTTCTTGCAAAACCCCTGATCGCCAGAATGGCTACTGCCAACCCGAATTGCCAGCCACACGTCGTGCCAGTCTGGTTCGGTTGGGATGGAAAAAGCATCTGGATCAGCGCGTTTGCCAGCACCCGTAAAGTAAAAGAACTCCTTCAGAATCCAAAGATCTCAGTCGTAGTCGACATCGCAGAAGAAAACGGGAATACCCAGGGAGTGCTCCTCGAAGGAAAAGCCGTAATAATCAAGGAACCGCGGGAACTGGTGCAAAGACAATCCTGCTGGATCTATACGCGTTACCTGGGGGAAGAAGGTGTGCAGGGAAAAGAACCCCAGAGCTGGATCCATGACCCTGAAAACCGGATCGTCAGACTAACTCCGGATTTCATCCACACGTGGAATTATTGATCCGATTTTCGATTGCCATCTGGTTACCATCTCACCACCTATATAGGGAATGACCGCTGGTAAGCAGCGATAATTTTCTCCCAGCTTTGGATCATTTCTTCATCGACAGTCTGCCGGGTAGGATCGGCATCGAACCACCGGATCGTATCGCGTACTCCCTGCTCCCAGGTGACTTTACAGTCAAATTCCGGTACAAAGCGTTTGATTTTTGAATTATCAAAGACCACACTATTGATCTTATCCCCGATCAGAGTCCCGGTGAAATCCGCATCCCAGGCAGCCAACAGGTCAGATGGAATATGAAGAATATTGGGCTGTACTCCCAGCGCCTCATACGTCTGTATATAGATCTGATTCCAGCTCAACACTTCATCTGAGGTGATATGGAAGGCTTCACCAACAGCATCGGGATTCCCAAACAATCCCAGTAGACCCGCTGCAAAATCTGCGTTCCAGGTGCACACCCAAAGAGAGGTCCCATCCCCCGGCACAATAACCGGTGCACACTGACGCATGCGATTGATCACTGTATACGGATGTTTCCAGCTGTTAACACACAACGGCAATTGGGATGGACCGTAAGTCAACGAGGGTCTGATGATCGTCACGGGGAAACCAAGCTCTGCGTGCGCCTGCATCAAGCGCTCTTCACAGGCGATTTTATTCCGGGAATATTGCCAGTAAGGATTTACGAGGGGAGTTTTTTCCGTGACCAGGTAATTTGCTGGTGGTTTTTGATAGGCACTGGCGGAACTGATAAAGATAAACTGACCGGTTTTTTCATGAAATAATGAAATATCCCGCTCGATATCCTCGGAAGTATATGCAATCCAATCCACGACAACATCGTAATACTGATTTCCCAGAACACTTTTAAGCTTGGGCAAATCCCCATGGATGTCTGCTTGCAGCAGGTGTACTGAATCGGGAACCGCATAGAGTTCGGATTTCCTGCGGTTCAGCACGGTCAGGTCCATACCACGCTTGATCGCCAGTTCGCTGCATGCAGAACTGATCAAGCCTGTGCCGCCAATAAACAGGACTCTCATTTTCTCCTCCCGATCTTCAGGTTCGGGATCATGAAGGGAGTTGAGGCTTTATAGGCGACATAATCCTGTCCAAATCGCTCAGCCAATTCTCCTTCTTCAACCTTTTTAAGGTAGAGAATCAGTAAACCTCCAAAAACCATTACAAAGACGAGGGATGACATTGATCCCACGATAATTGCTACGCCTGAATAGGCACAGATCGTCCCGAAGGTCATCGGATTACGGCAGTAATGGAAAGGTCCGCGGATCAGTAATTTCTGGGTAGCCATAAACGGCAGGGGTGTTCCCCTCGCGATGAACAATTGATCACCAATTGACCACAGAGCGAACACCATACCTGCAAGGATCAGGATCCCCCCAATTACGTAGTTAATCCATCCGAATTGAAAGGAGGGAAGGTGGAGCAAATCATCAATGCGCGGCATAATCTTGATCAACAAAAGAGGAATTAGGATTAAAAAGAGCGTACCTCCGACGGGAAATAAAACTGCCAGCCGGGTCAGTAAACTGTATTCCTTTATTGCCAAGCGGGGAAGGAGTTTAATTGGTCCTCCATAAAAAAACCACTGTCGCCTCTATTATTGCACAGAAGAGGGACAGTGGTTATTGGTTTTTTTGTACACGATCAAAAATGTTCTAAAAGACTATCCTTCTTTAAGCTTCTTGGGAAGATAGGCATAGAACTCTGTGGCATTCACCATGTCATCAAGGGGTACATGTTCCATATAGGTATGGGCGAACTTCTCATCTCCCGGACCAAATCCGATTGAAGGAATACCAGCCTTACCAGCCCAGTAAGTGCCGTTGGTTGAAAAATCCCAGCATCCCAACGGGCGTTCCTCACCCCAGAGGTCCTTGATGGTATTTTGCCCGGCTACCACCAGGGGATGGTTATCCTCCTGCAGCCAGGAGGGGAAATACTTGGCCAGCGGGAATTTGAAACCGGTATAGGATGGGGTATCGTAATACAGCTCTTCTACGATAATCTCGTTCTGCAAGTAGTCCGGGATCAATCCCTTGATGAGATTGATGACGTCATCATGGGATTCAGATATTGTGATCCGGCGATCAATAAAAATTGTGAATTGATCCGGCACAGCGTTCAATGAATTCGTGCGGGCTGATACATCTGTGATGGCAATGGAAGGATGCCCGAGAACGGGGTGCGAGCCCATGCCAAAGCGCATCCGGCGGTCCAGTTCCCGGATCAGGTTAATGATAGAGATCATCTTGTAGACCGCATTGTCGCCAAGGAAATGAACGGCTGCATGAGCAGAACGCCCAGATGCAGTGATCTTTAATTCGATCCTGCCTTTATGCCCGCGATAAACATTCATCTTGGTGGGTTCACCAATCACCACAAAATCAGGTTTTACCTTGGGATCTGCTTCCACGAAAGCGTTCGGACCGATCCCATCGCACCATTCTTCCATGTTGCCGAAGTAATAGACGGTGTAATCTTTCAGCAATCCAAGATCACGGGCGATTGCCAGACCGTAAACCATGCCGGGGGTACTGCCCTTCTCATCACAGGCGCCGCGCGCATAGAGTTTGCCATCCTCGATCTTACCGGTGAACGGGTCCCAGCCCCAGTCCTCGCGGTCACCAACTCCCACGGTATCGATGTGGGAATCATAAACGAGTACCTTGGGACCATTACCGATGCGACCCAGGGTATTGCCCATTTTATCGAAACGGACCTCATCATATTTGAGTTTACGCATTTCCGACTGGATGCGTTCACCCACCGGACCGATGAGTGATTCCATGGATGGGATAGCGCAAATATCACGCATGAACTGGATGATGTCGTTCCTGTTTTGAGAAACCCGTTGCCTGATCTCTTTTTGAATTTCCATAAACCCTCACACAATTGTTGTTTGAATTATGCCTATCACCTGCCAGGGAGGTAAGTATAAACCATAAGGACCACTTCGCATTATAGTCCATTCAGGTTCTATTCCCAAATCTAAAGAAGATTGCCTTCTTTAAATAAGCAATAAAAAAACAAACCTCATACATAACAGATGGTGCTATTATTAAAGAAAAGTATTCATTTGGTGGTGAGGGGATGAGTTTATGAAATCACGCGGCAACATCAGCGAGGACTGGCTCTCAGTAATAATCGCATTCGGGATAATCCTGCTGGCAATCCTGGGTATCTTTGGCGAGAAGGGATTAAAGATTATCTTCTAATAGATATTATTCCGGATTTATCGAGGGGAAGTGACTTCAGAAAAAAAGACAAATTCAGCTCAAGGAAACCACTGGTTATATCACCTGATTGGATTAGTAATTGTTGCGCTCCTTTCTTGGCTTGCCTGGTGGATCACCAAACAGGTGTACAGTTCCAAAGACCTGTTCCTGGGGATTCCCGGAAAAGCACTGGAATACCCGCTGTGGGGTGCCCTGGCAGGACTGCTCGGCAATCTATTGCTCAAGTTGACCGGTGTACATCATAAGGTACGCGCTGGCTTTCGCACCGAGCTATTCCTGAAAGTTGGGCTGGTCTTGATGGGAGCAGGCATCAACCTTGCTTTGCTTGGTAGCGCGGCTGCAGGCTCGATCATCCAGGCATTGGTGATGATCACCTCGGTATTCTTCTTCACCTACTGGCTGGCAGGAAAATTCGGGTTGGATGACAAATTGCGGGCGGTGATGTCTACGGCTCTTTCCGTTTGTGGAGTCTCCGCGGCAATTGCTGCAGCCGGGTCAGTGCTGGCGAAAAAAGAACACGTAACCTTCGTCACGACGCTGGTTATCGTGGTGGCACTTCCAATGATGCTGCTGATGCCGATTGTGGCAAATTGGATAGGTTTGCCGGAAACAATTGCCGGAGCCTGGTTTGGGGGAAATATCGACACCACTGCGGCAGTGGTTGGTGCCGGAACGATTTATGGCGAAACGGCACAAAAAGTGGCGACAATCGTGAAAACAACCCAAAATGCGTTGATCGGGGTTGTGGCATTTATTCTGGCTGTCGTTTTTTCCTTCAAGAGTTCAGGTAAAAGAAAAACCAAACCCAGTGTACGCATCATCTGGGAGCGGTTCCCAAAATTTGTACTTGGTTTCGTGGCAGCTTCGATATTGTTTTCACTGAACCTGATTGATGGTGGGAAAGGAACTGCCATTGAAGCCATAAAGAACTGGGCTTTCCTGTTAGCGTTTGTGTGCATGGGATTGGAATTATCCATCAGTGAATTCAAACAAATGGGATGGAAGCCAGTGGTTGTTTTTCTTATTTCAACAGTATTCAACACACTTCTCGCACTGGGTATCGCGACAATTCTTTTCACTTACCTGTTTCCACTCAGTAATTTATAAGCGCTTTTATTAAAAAAATCCCCACCATCATTCGAGGTAAGGATTAATACTATCTTTTCGAATTATTTCACGAAAACAACATCCGCATAACCGAGGTCAAGGAACAGGCGCATCAGGTAAGATTCGGCATTCGCCCGGGCTGTATCTAGAATGCCATCCTCCAAGGCTGCTTCGCCGATCGCTTTTTCTGCAGCCTGGCGGGCCAGAGTTTCAAGGTCAGGGTTGGGACCTCGAAGGATGCCCGTATCTCTTTCATAAATGTATGTTTTGTCATTATCCAGCGTCGCCAAAAATACTTCGGGCTCCGGTAGGCGAATGTTGAGAACTGCTCCCTCAAGCCACATATCCTCAGGTGCAATTTTTTCAAGATCAACCCCGGCAATTACAATTCCATGAGCTACCAGCAGGAGGCGGTCTTCAAACAGGAAACTAAATGTACCCTGCCCTTCTTCAGCGGTGATCACTTTTTCGACCGTATACTGGATCGTTTCGAGGCGGGCAAGCGACCTCACATCGTGAATGATGGTCACTGGATCTGGCAAGATCGTGGGAGTGGGATGCAGAAAATTCGCGATCTGTGTGCTCATGGATTGGTTAGCCCGCTGCAGCGGAGAAAAAGCTGAGGAGATCGTTTTATTGATCGAATTCATGAGAACTATACCCATAACGACTATCGCCAGTAGGATTGCCAGAATTGCAATAATTTTTCTCATATCGCCATTATACAAGCAGCTTTCCGATATTTCCATAAACAAAACCCTTCATATTCCAGGGATAATTCCGGTGCTATACTGTTTGTAAAGAACCGCCAGAAACATGGCGGTCAATCCAGGGAGGAATGGCAGAATTGAGTTCTCAATTGCTATCCTTTCCTCAAAAGGAGAAATGGAAATGACGATCAAAGAGCAGTTAACCCCCGAACAATGGAAAGTTTTATTCAATGGTCCCAATGCAGCCTCAACCTACATAGCAACTGCAAGCGGTGGAGGGTTCGAGGTGTTCAGCGAGGTGTTCTCAGCCAGCAAGTTCATGCAGGAATCCATGGTGAAAACCGGTGGATCTGGGTATGGCGAGATCGTGGATGAAATCCTTACTTCAATGAAAGGTTTGACCTTGAACGATGCCAGGGGAATGGTGATCAAATACCAGGCTACTGATCCGGCATCTATTCGGATTGAACTCAAGCAGCTCATCACTGAGGCAGCAACCATCGCAGCTCCGTTCCCGGGAGCAGAGGGTTACAAGAAGTGGATCCTGGAAATGGTCAATAAGGTTGCTGAAACGAGAACCGGTGGAATCCTGGGCTTTGGAGGAACCTCCATTGTGGACGAGAAGGAAAAAGCAGCGCTGGATGAATTAAAGCTAATTCTTGGTCAATAAGTCTGTTTCTGGGCAGCTACTCACAGATCCTCTGAAAAGCTTTTCAGTGGATCTGTGATTCAATATCAGCAAAATTCCTTCTCCTCACGCTTATTGCAAAACCCACATTGTTATCGCTATAATTATTTATTATTGTTAGAGGAAAAGAGGAAAAAATGGATGGAATGATCGGTAAAAACCTCGGCAAGTATCAGATCGTTGAACAGTTAGGCGAAGGAGGGATGGCAACTGTTTACAAAGCCTATGACGCTGCCCTCGAACGCTATGTAGCGATAAAAATTATCCGATCTGCCAGTCTCTCTGACCCGCTCTTTCTAGGTCGCTTTCAGCGTGAAGCCAGGGCACTGGCCAAGATGGATCATCCTTACATCTTAAAAGTACTGGATTATGGTGAACAGGACGGCGTGCCATACCTGGTGATGCCGTTTGTCGGACATGGTACTCTCAAACAATATACAAAAGAACGCCTGCCTTATGATCGCGCAATCGGCATGGTGCTGCCAATTGCAGAGGCGTTAAGTTATGCCCACAAGCGCAACATCATTCACAGAGACATAAAACCTGCCAATATCCTTTTTGGTGAATCAGGCGAACCCATCCTTTCCGATTTTGGAATTGCCAAAATGCTGGATGCCGGTGAGCAGACCCAATTGACCGGAACAGGACTGGGAATCGGTACACCGGCCTATATGGCTCCTGAACAATGGAACGGGGTGGCCGATGAACGGACCGATGTATATGCCC
>ERZ1649853.728-NODE-728-length-13367-cov-7.677058_pt1 | contig 13367 bp, 12 predicted proteins | sample MGYA00575353_ERZ1649853 | MGnify/ENA primary metagenome ERZ1649853 (study PRJEB40853, sample SAMN11349654) | freshwater sediment metagenome | isolation source: river sediment | host: Sediment | place: India: Okhla Barrage, New Delhi | collected 2017-02-21 ...
TCTCGGACGGTCTGACGAAAACCTACCAGATGGGCGATGTACAGGTAAATGCACTATGCGGCGTTTCGCTGGAGATCGGTCGCGGTGAGGTGGTCGCCATCATGGGGCCTTCGGGCTCGGGTAAATCAACCCTGATGAACATCCTCGGCTGCCTGGATCGCCCTACCAGCGGCGATTACATCCTGGATGGCGAGAATGTTTCGCGATTGACCGACGACCAGCTTGCCAATGTGCGCAACCGCAAGGTCGGTTTCATCTTTCAGAGTTTCAACCTGCTGCCGCGCGCCACTGCGCTGACCAACGTCGAGCTTCCCTTGCGCTATGCTGGTGCCGTGCGCGACCGGCGCGAGCGCGCCCGCCAGGCGTTGATTTCCGTTGGGCTTGCCGACCGTATAGAGCACCGCCCCTCTGAGCTCTCAGGTGGTCAACAGCAGCGTGTGGCTATTGCTCGTGCCCTGGTTAACGACCCTGCCATCCTCATGGCCGATGAGCCGACCGGTAACCTGGATAGCAAATCGGGGAAGGAGATCATGGATTTAATCTTATCGCTCAACCGTGAGCGTAAGGCCACTGTGATCATTGTCACCCATGACCCTGGCATTGCTGCCCAGACGCAGCGCGTCATCCGCCTGCGCGATGGGTTGTTGGAGACAACACAATGAACATTGGACAATATCTGCGTGAGGCCTTGGAAAGCCTGCTTTCCAACAAGCTGCGCTCCGCACTGACCATTCTGGGTATCGTGATCGGTGTTGCTGCGGTCATTGCAATGCTCGCCATCGGGCGCGGGGCTGAAAGCTCCATCACCGACCAGATCAATAGCATTGGCTCTAACCTGGTCTATATCATGTCTGGCGCAGAAGACGTACGCAATCCACGCCCGCTCACAATTGCCGACGCCGAAGCATTGGCGGATCCCAACCAGGCGCCGGATGTCCTGCACGTCGCGCCGACTGTACAGAGCTCAGGGCAGGTTGCGCAACGCGGCGAGAGCGTCACGACCAGCATTGTCGCTGTCACCCCCGAATACGAGTTGGTCCGCAACTTGAATACCTCCGAGGGTAGCGGTATCACCCAGGAAAGCCTGGACAAGCGCGCCGCGGTCGTCGTTTTGGGGACCGATGTGGCCCAGGCTTTGTTTGGGCGCACGGAGAACATCGTGGGAGAGACCGTGCGCGTCCAGGGGCAGCCCTTCCGCGTGATTGGCATCTTGGAGAGCAAAGGTGGCACTGGTTTCATGTCGGAAGACGACCAGATCCTTGTGCCCCTGACCACCGCTCAGAGTCGCCTGGTGCAGCGCAATAGCCGGGAACAGGTGGATATGATCCTGGTGCAAGGCGTCAGCGCCGAGCGCATGGACCAAACCGTGTCCCAGATCGAATATGTGCTTGCCTCACGGCACCGCACCCCGCTGGATGAGCTTGACTTCTCAACCATCAATCAGCAAGACATCCTTGCCATTGCCAACCAGATCACCAGTATCTTGACCATCTTTCTGGGCGGCATCGCCGGCATTTCACTGTTGGTGGGCGGCATCGGCATTATGAACATCATGTTGGTGACGGTCAGCGAGCGCACGCGCGAGATCGGCCTGCGAAAAGCGGTCGGCGCGCGCAGTCGGGATATCCTGGTGCAGTTCCTGGCAGAATCTGCCGTGTTGAGCACGCTGGGCGGCGTGTTGGGCATCGTGCTTGCCTGGATCATCGCCGCCATCGTTGGTGCAATTGCCGCCCGGAATGATGTGGCCATCACCCCCGTCATCCAGTGGGACGCAGTGTTGCTGGCAACGCTTTTCTCAGCCGCGGTTGGGCTGTTCTTCGGCTTCTATCCTGCGCGCCGTGCTTCCAGCTTGCAGCCGGTCGAAGCCTTACGCTACGAGTGATAACTGTTCAAGGAGCATAGAATTCGTGATTAACTCTGAAGAAGCCTCCGAGTCGCAATATCAACCTGAACAAGTATCCCAACACTTCGATGAATTCGGTATGAAAGAGTGGGAGCGGCTGACTGCCACACCGGTGGATGAGATCAGTTTACATGTTCATACGCATTATCTTCACGCCTACATGCAGCCCGGTTGGCGGGTGCTCGAGATCGGCGCCGGCGCGGGACGCTTCACCCAGATTCTGGCAGCATTGGGTGCGCATCTGGTGGTGGCAGATATTTCTACAGAGCAGCTCAAGCTGAACCGGCAGATGGCAGAGCGTTTTGGCTTTTCAGAGGCTGTAGAAACTTGGCAAATAGTGGATATTTGCGATCTTCACCTCTTCGAGGATCGCTCCTTTGACTGCGTGGTCGCCTATGGCGGTCCGCTCAGCTATGTGCTCGATCGGCGGGAGGTTGCTCTGCAGGAGTGCTTGAGGGTGCTGAAGCCGGGTGGCTTGCTGCTGTTGAGTGTGATGTCCTTGTGGGGAACCGTGCATCGTTTCTTGCCTGGTGTGCTGGCGGTGCCTGCGGAGTATAATCAGATCATTACGAGAACGGGCGACCTGACCTCTGCAACCATGCCGGGTCGGGACAGTAATTGGATGCACCTTTTCCAGGCTGAAGAGCTGCGTGGATGGTTGGAATCGGCTGGCGCGGAGATCCTTGCCATGTCAGCCTCGGGCAGCCTGGCAGTCAGCCGGGGAGAGGCGTTAGTTGATATCCGTAATACACCGGCCCAATGGCAGGAGTTGCTGCGCATGGAACTGGAAGCCAGTGCCTCGCCGGGTGCCTTGAACATGGGCACACATATCATCGCTATAGGGAAGAAACTATGAACCTGCTTGATATCGTAGGATCGACAGCGCCTCAAGCCTGGCAGGAGGGGGACAACATTCCCTGGAATGAGGCTGGATTTAGCCAGCGTATGCTCCAGGAGCATCTCTCGCAGGCGCATGATGCTGCCAGCCGCCGCTTTGCCATCATCGACGGGCATGTCGAGTGGATCGATCAAGAAATGCTGTTCGGGCAGCCCGGGTGCGTGCTTGACCTGGGTTGCGGACCCGGGCTGTATGCCAGCCGCTTGGCGCAGCGTGGGCATACCTGTTATGGCATCGATTTCTCTCCGGCATCCATCGCTTATGCCCGTGAGACAGCCTCCCAGCTTGGGCTGTCTTGCACCTATCTTCATCAAGATGTGCGTCAGGCTGATTTTAGATCGGACTTCGACCTGGCGATGATGATCTTTGGCGAGTTCAATGTCTTCAAGCCTTCTGACGCAGCCATGATCCTCGACAAAGCCGGCCGCGCTTTGAAACCCGGCGGCAGACTCCTGCTGGAAGTGCATACCTTTGATGTCGTCAGGCGCATGGGGTCGGGCAGGGGTGAGTGGTCGGTGGTTAAGGGTGGGCTGTTCTCGCCTCGCCCACACCTGCTGCTCGAGCAGGGTTTCTGGGATGATACCCACCGAGCTGCCACACACCGCTTCTTTGTCGTCGATGCTGAGACGTCCGAGGTGACCCGCTACGCAGCCAGTTACCAGGCTTACACTGATCAAGAGTATCTTGCTCTGCTCCAGGCGCACGGATTTGTTGATGTGCGTTTACTTCCCGGGATGGGCAGCTCTGTCAATCCGGACCTCATGATCTTGACGGGCAAACGGCCTCCAGCTTAGGAGCGACGGAAACACTGCATGCCCACCAACCTGCCCAACGACTTTTTCAACGCTGAGAAAAGCGTTCAACGGTCAGATGGTGACCCGTGCACATATACTGCCACAAGGGGGAAATTGTAGAATTAAAAATTTAGGGATGGAATGTGTATAAGAGTGAAACATTACACGAGTGCATCTAACGCTTTATCAGCCAGCTTCTTGAGTTTGTCGCTCCGTGCATCGTTTTCAAATTGTTTGTCCCAGGCTGCCGCGTCAAATTCATCGAACCAGGCACGGAAGCGTCCTAATTCGTCCTTTGATAATCGAGTGACGGCTTGCTCTATCTCCCGTATTGTGCTGATACTCATTTCGTCTCCTTTTTGCTCAGGTGGATTTTACCATATTGATTGTGTATAATTTCAGCCGATAAATTGTCATTTCGATGGATGTGTAAATGTAATTGACTATCCCTATTCATGAGTCAGGATAGTTGTCATTCAATAATTAAGAACATCACCTGGTGTTTCAGATGAGAATGTGTGATTAAATGGGCAAATATAATAGGAGGTAACCCATGTCGAAAACCATTGAAGATTTGAAAGCGGCATTTGCCGGTGAATCGCAGGCTAACCGCAAGTACACTGCCTTTGCCAAAAAGGCCGACGACGAAGGCTATGCCCAGGTCGCCAGGCTATTCCGCGCTGCCGCGGCGGCAGAAGCTGTGCATGCCTTCAACCACTTGAGGGCCATGGAAGGATTGCAAGGCACCAGCGAGAATTTGAAGGAAGCTGTGGGTGGCGAGAATTACGAAGTGACCAGTATGTATCCCGAGTTCATTCAAGACGCCGAGACAGAAGCTAATTCGCGTGCACTGCGCTCCTTCCGCTATGCCATGGAAGTAGAAAAGATCCATGAGGGGTTATATCGCAAGGCATTGGAGAACCTGGAAGCTGGTAAGGAAGCCAAGTTTGACTATTATGTATGCCCGGTCTGCGGTTACACGCATGAAGGGCCATTCGAAGGGAGATGCCCGGTCTGTGGCGCACCGGGCGAGAAGTTCGAGCGAATTATCTAACTCGATAATCTTTATCAGAGGGATAGGCTGATCCGCCTTTTATTTAGCGAAGGAGCCCAGCGCTCCCGCCGGGTCGAGTTGACCAGCCAGCGCCTCATACGGGATCATCACCGTTTGCGCGCCCGCCGCATACGGTGCCACCTGGTACTCTGGGAACACGACCAGCAGCCCTTGCGGAGTGACTGCCCATACCTGGTAGTTCTCTGCCAGTGGGGCAGCTCCGCTTGTGGCGTACTCGGGGAATAGCATATCTGCGCGGGTCTGCAGTTCCGTGATACATAGCGAGGAGATCATTCCCAAATAATCCGAGTTGGGTTTGAACAAGTCACTCAGCGACAACATCTTCCCCGTGGTCGCATCGTAGTTGAGAGCGACGTAAAAAGTGCCCGGATGTGCACCACCCAGGTATGCAAAATCCTCGAAGAGGATCGAGAGCACATCATGCCCGCCCGCGAAAAGCACCTGCGCTGGAGTCTGCTGCTCTGGCGCTTTGCTGGAGATGGCAAACGGGATTGCCGGCACCCAATCGGGCGCGCTGGTGACCTGGTAATCGATACTCACCGACCAGCCCATATCCGGTTCGGGTGTTCCCACCTGATCAACCGAATATGCTTTGAGCCATTCGTCAACCTTGGCTTGCACAGCCTGGGTGAAGGCTGCGTGCTGGATAGCTGCCTCGCCGGAGATGACCGGCGTATTGATCCTCAAGGTGAAATCCAGTCCGGGTAAGCTTGCATCCACGAGCTGTGGAAAGAGTGTCCAGGTTTGCTCAGGCTGCCCGCCCTGTCCGGACACGATGGGCAGGCTGACCTCATGAGTCGAGACTGGCTTTTCAACCAAGGGCAGGCTGGATTGGTAGGTCGGCTTACCCTGCAGCATCGGAATCGACGAGCAGGATGTTAGTAGGAGAGATATAAGGAGCAGGACAAGTAGTTTGCGCATAGGATAATTATAACTGCAAGCAGGTTTTTGAGGTTGTCAAAGCGATACCAACCCGGTCGCAGGCTGGTATAATCTTAAGCATTCACGTTAATTTTCATAGATTTGGAGATTGTATGAGCGAAAGAAAGATTCGTGTGCTGGTCGCCAAGCCCGGGCTGGATGGGCATGATCGCGGCGCCAAGGTTGTGGCGCGCGCCTTGCGCGATGCTGGCATGGAAGTGATCTATACCGGCTTGCGCCAAACCCCTGAGATGATCGCCGAAGCCGCATTGCAAGAAGATGTGGATGCAGTGGGATTGTCGATCCTGTCTGGTGCGCACATGGCGCTGGTGCCCCGTGTTCTGGAGCTGTTCAAGGCCAACAAGCTGGAGCAGGTCAAGCTCTTTGTCGGCGGTATCATCCCTGACGAAGATGTCCCGCGCTTGCTTGAAATGGGCGTGATCGGTGTCTACGGCCCTGGCACGGTCAGCGATACCTACGTTAAAGAGATCCAGCAGGCTGTGCTCGGCACGGCTTGATCCTCGGTTAGCTGCATGGAACTGGCACAAGCTGTCCTGGCTGGCGAGCGGCTGGCGCTCTCCCGTACGCTCACCCAGGTCGAAAACGATACGCCTGAGGGACGCTCGGCATTGAACGCTCTCTTTCCTCATGCCGGGCATGCCCATCTCGTGGGCGTCACCGGCGCGCCCGGCACGGGCAAATCCTCCCTGGTCAACCAGCTTGCCCGCTATTATCGCCAGCCGCCTGCTGGAGAGAAACCGAAACGCGTGGCGGTGGTGGCAGTCGATCCGACCAGCCCCTTTAGCGGTGGCGCGCTCCTGGGAGACCGTATCCGCATGCGTGACCTGGCGGGCGACCCCGGCGTGTTCATCCGCTCGATGGCCTCACGCGGCTCGTTGGGCGGGATTGCTAGTGCCACGGCTGGCGTGGTGCAGGTCTTTGACGCCGCTGGTTTTGATATCATCCTGATCGAGACGGTGGGCGTGGGGCAGGCAGAAGTGGATATTGCCAGCCTGGCGCATACCACGTTGGTGGTTGAAGCGCCGGGCTTGGGTGATGACATCCAGGCCATCAAGGCTGGCATCCTGGAGATTGCCGACGTGCTGGTAGTAAACAAAGCCGACCATCCCGGTGTGGATAGCACCGAGCGGGCCTTGCGTAGTATGCTTGAGCTTGCGCATCCCGTGGCACATACAATTGTGCATCACGGGCGATTGGAAATCTCGGCATCCACTGCCACGGATGGGACATTGTGGATTCCTCCCATCCAGCGCACGATTGCTACGGATGGACAGGGCATTGAAGAGCTGGCTGATGCGATTGCCAGGCACCGCACACATCTGCTTGATGGCGGCGGTTGGCAGCGCATTGAGCGCATCCGTCTCCAATCCGAGCTGGATATACTGTTGCAAGAAGCGCTGATTACCTGCTGGCGCTCCAAAGTACCCGAGGATATATATTTGGAAACCATTGACCAGTTGATCGAACGGCGCATTTCACCCCACCAGGCCGTGGAAAAGCTGGTCCCATGTAATAATCAATGATAGAGGTGAGACATGATCTACGGTGAGCGTATCCGTTTTCGCCATGCTGAGCGCAGCGATATACCGACATTTGTGAACTGGTTCAACGACCCCGAAGTGCGCTATGGGATCTCGCTTTACCTGCCAATGTCGCAGGCCGAGGAAGAGAACTGGTTCGAGGACATGATCAAACGACCCTATGACGAGCGAGTGCTGTGCATCGAAGTGCGCCATCCGGCTGGTGAAGGCCAGCCAGAGAACTGGAGGTTGATTGGCAACTGCAGTTTCATGGATATCGACACGCGCAACCGCTCGTCCGAATTTGGCATTATGATCGGCGACAAGACGGCCTGGAATCAGGGTTATGGCACTGAGGCGGTGCGCCTGCTGGCTAAGCTGGGCTTTAAGACGCTCAACCTGAACCGTATTTTCCTGCGTGTCTTCGAGACCAACCCACGAGCGATCCGGGCATATGAGAAGGCCGGGTTTACGCATGAGGGTCGCCAGCGCCAGGCAGAGTGGAAGGACGGGCGGTATATCGACGTGCTGGTGATGAGCATCCTGCGAGAGGAGTGGTGCGCCCAGAATGCCTGAGCTGCCCGAGGTCGAGACGATTGCACGCAATTTGCGGCCTCTGCTGGAGGGGCGGTGCATTCAGTCCGCGAGTCTGCTCTGGGAGCGTACAGTAGCCGAACCGGGTGCGGAGGAGTTCGCAGAGCGCATTGTCGGTCAACTCATCCGTTCGGTTGGACGGCGCGGCAAGTTCATCGTCTTCTCGCTCAGCCAGGATACCCTACTCATCCATTTGCGCATGAGCGGTGACCTGCTCATCGAGCCTACATGCCAACCACCCGCTACTCATCACCGCCTTTTGCTTGCCCTGGACAACGGGCAGCGCTTGGCGTTCAATGACACGCGCAAATTCGGGCGCGTCTGGCTGGTGTCCGACCCGCAAACCGTCCTGGGCGATCTCGGCCCGGAGCCCTTGGACATTTCCTTCACTGCCGCGCAGTTCTTCCAGCGCCTGCACGCAGTGCGCCGCCAGCTTAAACCGCTATTGCTCGACCAGTGCTTTCTGGCAGGCTTGGGCAACATTTACACGGACGAAGCACTACATCTGGCGCGCCTCCATCCTCTGACCAGCGCCCAAAGTGTGGACGAGGCTCAAGCTGCCTGCTTACTGCAAGCGATCCGGGACGTATTAGAGGAGGGCATCCGCCGCAACGGCGCCAGCATCGATTGGGTTTATCGCGGCGGCGATTTTCAGAATTATTTCCGTGTTTACCAGCGCACGGGTCAACCCTGTCCCGTTTGCGGCACATCCGTACAGCGCATCGTGGTTGGGCAGCGCGGTACACATTTCTGCCCGCTCTGCCAGCCATTCTGAACGTCTTTGTTTTTTTGAGGAGGTGTGATGATGGATACGACAACGATTGTGATTGCAGCAGTCCTGGTCTTGATCCTGGCAGGCATTTTGATCGGGCTATATTTTGCGCTGCGCGGTGAGCAAAATAAGCCGCCTGCGCAAACACCTGCTGTGGGTCGCCCCGACCTGGTGGAAGTTGCCCGCCTGGAGCGTGATAAGGAAACCAATATGCTGATGGTGGTGGTGGACGGCAAGCTGTATGCCAACGCCTCGAACCTGAGCTTTGCCCAGCGCCAGAAGCTGGCCTCTGCGACTAGCGAGCTGCACAAATGGCTGGGGTTGCCTGTTGCGCCTACCTCCGCGCCTGCCAGCTACCCCCCTGTGCCTGCCAGCGTGCCGCCTGCCGCACAGCCTGTAACGGGTGAAATTCCTCCCGAACCCGTTAAGCCTGTCTCGACCAACCCGCTCGAGTCATTCCAGCGTAGCATTGCTTCGAACAAGCCCGGCGCCTCGTTCAAGAGTATCCCTGCCCAAATCGAAGAGATCTTGCAGAGCAAGCTCCTTGGGACGCCATTTGAAAATCGTGGCATACACCTGTCTGAGTCGCCCACCGAAGGCGTCATCGTGCAGGTCGGGTTAGAGCATTATCCTGGCATTGACGCCGTGCCGGACGAGGCAGTGCGCAAGCTGATCCGCTCTGCGGTGGCTGAATGGGAGCAGCGCAACAAAATTAAATGATGGCTGGCTGGCGAAGCCATCCGGGCTGATCCACTAGGGTTGGCTAGTTTATTGGGGGATAACTTGATCGAACTCTGCCTTCAGCTGTTCCACAAGTGCCTGCTTCTGGTTCACAGGCAGGAAAGTTGCCTTTGCGGCAGCCAACACCCGGCCGCGCAGCGTTGACAGGCTCAACCCAAGCTCCTCGCAAGCCACCCGGTATTCATTGCTGAGTGTGATCTGCGAGATGCGTGGGTCGTCGGTATTGATCGTGACGTTCAAATCCTCGGCGAGCATGCGCGGCAGTGGGTGGTCTTTCAATCCCGGCACCACGCCGGATTGGTAGTTGCTCGTAACGCATACTTCCATAGCCGTGCCCGCCTGGCGCGCCAGATCGATTGCCAGTTCATCCTCCATTACTCGCACGCCGTGCCCGATACGGTCGACCTTCAGATCGACGATCGCTTCGACCACGTTACCTGCCCCTCCCCATTCGCCTGCATGAGCGGTGATGTGCAGCCCGGCTTCTTGGGCTTCGCGCAGCACGCCTTTGAACGGGCTCATTGGAAACTCTGCTTCGTTGCCAGAGATATCCAGCCCCAGGATGCCCTTTCCTAAACGTTCAACGGCCAACTGTGCCACTTGCTCCGCCAGCGCCACTGACTCGTGCCGGTTAAAGCTGGCGATCAAGCCTGCCTTGATGTTTGGATTGGCTTTCTGGGCTTCTTCTGTGCCCTCGATGACCCAATCCATCACCTCAGCCATCGAGAAATCGCGAGAGGCAGCCAGCGCCACAGGCGTAAAGCGCAGCTCGATGTAGCGCACGTTATCGGCAGCCGCGTCGGCGATGGCTTCGCGCGTCACCCGCCCGATGATCTCTGGGGTGCGGTAGAACAGGCGCAGGGTGGCAAACTTTGACAGGAAGTTTTGAAAGGTCATCGGCTCAGAGTCGTTGATCTGAACCAATTCTCGCAGTCGCCCCGTGCTCATGATATTGATGCCGTGGGCACGCGCCACTTCGATCAAGGTCTCCAAACGTAAAGACCCCTCCAGGTGGCGGTGCAATTCCACCTTTGGAAGGGCTTGGTAAAATTCGTAAGCTCGACTGGTAGTCAATGGCCGGTTCAATGCATCTCCCTACTTGGGATAATTTTATCCCAAATTCCCGACCTTGTGTCAAGAGGATGGCAAGTTTTTTGACTATCTTCGTCTTCGCCGGCGTTTTTGGCTGCGCGAGAGCGTGCTTGCCGCGCTCGGTTCAGCGCTTTCTTTTTCCTCTTCTTCTACCTCTTGCTCTTCTGTTTCCGGCGCTTCTTCTTCAACCTCGGCGGGTAGCTCGGTTGCCTGGCTCTCCGGCGTAGGCTTGCGCGTCTCTGCCTGCACAGTGCTCACGCTTGCCGGGCGGAAGGTGAACATACGGCTGATCACACCCAGGCGCATGTTTCCCAGCAGTGTCTGGAACAATTCCGAGGCCTTGCTCTTGTACTGCACCAGTGGGTCGCGTTGTGCATACGCTTCCAGCCCGATCGAAACGCGCAGTGCTTCCATCTGGGTCAAATAATCTACCCACAAATCGGTGATCACGATCAAAAGCAAGCGGCGGTAGATGCTGGTTAACGCCATGCGCCCCAGCTCGTCCATGACCTTGATCGTCTCGTCCCGTGCCAGGGCTTGCAGGGGTTGCCCTTGCATCTGCTTGCAGACTTCCTCCCCCAGCACCGCGCATAGGGCATTTTGTGCCATCTGGTCCAACTCGTCCATGCGATATCCTGCCAGGCGGGCAAACTCATTGGCGCCATGCACCCTGCGCAACATGGCTTGTGCGGCTTCCAGGTGTTCTAATACCTCGTCGGCAATCTCCTGCGAGTCGCGTCCCTCCAGCAGGTGCGCCGCCAGGTAGGTATAGGTCAGCCGTGTCGTGCGCTGCATGACTCTGCGGTGTGTCTTCTTGTCGAAGGCGGCGCGTGTGCCTTGTGGTAGCATCATCAGCAATCCGGTTAGGTGATTCGACGTTAGCGGTCCCTGGATGCGGTTGATGGCTGTATCGAGGTCGCGGGGGATGGCTCCCTCCATGCTGCGCCCGTTGCTGCCCAACAGGCGTTCCCGGCGGTGACTCAACACACTTTCCAAAGCAGTGAACACCTGCTCGGATAGCTTGTCCCAATCGGTGGGCAATTGTGCAGTGTTCAAATCCAGCGGTTCTTCCAACCTGCGCTCGACTGCTCCTACCAGCCGCACCATCGCCTGGTTGGTCACTGCCTCTTCTACCTGCTGGCGTAGACTTTTTTCCAGGCTGTGCGGGTCGTCCCTCAGGGCGCGCTGTTCCTCGGGGGACAGCTTCAACGGAACATGCACAACCCCAATGAGTTCGTCCAGTATCTCGCGCGGGTTGCGCGGCGCACTCTCTTCCCCTTCGCTGACGTCCAGCCCCTCGAAGAAGGTGTCCAGAGCCTGGTTACGTTCATCGATCTGCTCTTCCAGGTGCTGGCGCGTGTTCTCCAGCAGGCTATCCACCACATGCAGCAGGTGCTCGTCCTCGCTCTTCAGGGCGTCGCTGACCAGCCCCAGCAGTGCATCCTGCACGTCGGCAAGATTACCAAAACCAGCCTTCTGGCTCTCCAACTGCTGCAATAGCAGCTTCAATGAATAGGAGGGGAAGAGCATCCCGCCTGCCGAGATGGGCGGCTGTATCTGATCCAGCCAGGCGATCAACTTCCACGGCCCGTCCTTATCCTTGAGCGCCTCGGGAATGCGCCGCTGCACTTCCGTGCGCAGCATCTCGGTGACGTCTTCGCTCAGGTCCTCTTTGGTGAAGATCAGGTCGCGTTGTCCATAGATGCGCTGGCGTTGAGAGTTGAGCACGTCATCGTATTCCAGCAAGTGCTTGCGCACGTCAAAGTTGGCGCCTTCCACGCGGGTTTGCGATTGCTCCACTAACCGGCCCACGATCCCGATCTCCATGGGCATGGCATCGTCCACCTGGAAGCGCTGCATCAAGTTGTTCGCCTGGTCGCCGCCAAAGCGTGCCATCAATTCGTCTTCCAGCGAGAGATAGAAGCGTGACGAGCCCGGGTCGCCCTGGCGGGCCGCGCGGCCGCGCAGCTGGTTATCGATGCGCCGCGCCTCGTGCCGCTCCGAGCCGATCACATGCAGACCGCCCAAGGCTTTGACCTGGCGCATGTCGTCCATGTACTGCAAGAAGCGCTGCACGCCCGCCTCGTAGATGCCGAATTGTTCGGGCGTGAGCGTCAGCAGGTTCTGCCGCCGCTCTTCCATGCGCATGTCATACGGGTCGCTAAAGCCTGCCCGCCGCAAGACACGGTTGACCGAGTCGATCAACTCCTCGGGCAGGTCGCCGCCCAGCTTGATGTCCACACCACGCCCAGCCATGTTGGTGGCGATGGTCACCGCGCCAAACGCTCCCGCATCGGCGATGATCTGTGATTCTTCGGTGTGTTTGCGGGCGTTCAAGACCTGGTGCTGGATGCCGCCTTGCAGGCTGGCTTGCAGGCGCTCGCGCTGCTCTTCGCCCAGTTCCAGGATTTCCAATAGTTTTGAGATGCTTTCAGGGTCTTCCGCGCTTAAAGGGATGCCCAGGTCACGCGCCCATTTGCGCAAGTCTGCCGGTTGGAGCTGGTCCAGAGGTGCGTTCAATGGTTGCAGCTCGCTCACCAGCCGCCCGTCCTCGACACGCTTGTTGGCTATGAACCATGCCTGGCGGATCAGGAAGACCAGCGCCAGCTTACGCAAGGGTTCGGCGCGCAGACGCGCAGACAGCCGGTCGGAGAGTTCCACCGAGGTGGTGCCCACCAGCATCGGTCGCCCCATGGCGTGGTAGCGCAGGATCTCGCGCGTGATGGCGCGGAACTTGGCTTCCTCGGTGCGGTAGATGATGTCGGGGTAATCTTTACGCTGCCAGTAGACCGGCGCTTTTTGCAGGTCATCCCGCCGTCCGTAATAGCGGAACTTGTAACCTTGCTCGTCCTTATCCTCCAGCATCGTTAGTCCGGTTTCCGGACGCAAGGCCTGGTATTCCAGGTTGGTGGGGATCGACAGCACTTCCAATTTATAGATCTTGTCGAATTCTTCCGCTTCGGTCAGCGCCGTGCCGGTCATGCCTGCCAGCTTCTCGTACATGCGGAAGTAGTTCTGGATGGTGATCGTGGCGTA
>ERZ1649853.730-NODE-730-length-13349-cov-4.685648_pt1 | contig 13349 bp, 13 predicted proteins | sample MGYA00575353_ERZ1649853 | MGnify/ENA primary metagenome ERZ1649853 (study PRJEB40853, sample SAMN11349654) | freshwater sediment metagenome | isolation source: river sediment | host: Sediment | place: India: Okhla Barrage, New Delhi | collected 2017-02-21 ...
CAAAGTTTCAACCAATTCTAGTTGGTAAAAAAGATGAGATTTTATCTTTATTACCTAAGGGCTATAAAGATAAGATTTTAATTGTCGAAGCAGATGATGTTATCGATATGGGTGACGCGGCTACCGATGCACTCAAACGTCAAGAAAGTTCTATTTATAAAGCGATAGAGCTAGTTCGAAACGGTGAAGCTGACGGTGTTGTCAGTGCAGGTCACAGTGGTGCAACAATGACACTTGCAACATTGCGCTTAGGACGTCTCAAACATGTTTTACGTCCTGCTCTCGTTACGTCCATGCCGACCAAAAGCGGTAAACGCAGTATCCTGATGGATGCAGGTGCCAATGTTGATTGTAAAGCAGAACATCTTTTCCAATTCGGCATCATGGGTTACTATTACGCTCAGGATATGTATAAACTAGAAAGCCCTCGTGTTGGTCTTCTTGCCAACGGTGAAGAAGATTCTAAAGGGAATGAAGTAACCAAAGAGACCTTTAAATTGCTCGAAGGGCAAAAAGGGTTCATCGGAAATGTCGAGGGGAACAATATTTTTGATGGAAGCTGTGATGTCATTGTTTGTGACGGCTTTATCGGAAATCTCGTTCTCAAAGCCTCTGAAGGGGTAGCTTCGACGATTAGCTATTTCATCAAAGAGTATATCCGTAAATCACCGGTTGCAATTACCGGTGCATTATTGATGCGCAAAGTGTTTAAATTACTTAAAAAACAAATCGATTACGCCGAAATCGGAGGAGCACCTTTGGTCGGTATTAAAGGGTGCGCTATCGTAAGTCACGGTAAAAGCAATCCAAAAGCGATCAAAAATGCTATTTTTCAGGCCATTCGCTACGTTAATACCGGCGTAAATGAGCATATTGAAAAGCGCCTCGAAGAGCTTAAAAAATAAACGTCGATCCCTTATAAAGGCTAACTATGTACGCTGCGTTTCGTTCCATCGGAGCTTATGTTCCCGCTAAAATCCTCACCAATGCTGAACTTGAAGTAATGGTAGATACCAGTGATGAGTGGATCACCAAGCGTACCGGAATCAAAGAGCGTCACATTGCGGCTGAAAATGAAACCACCAGCGATATGGGGGTCAAAGCAGCCGAATTGGCTATTGAGCGTTCAGGACTCGATAAAAGCCAAATCGATATGATTGTCTGCGCGACCATCTCCCCCGATTATTTTTGTATGCCCTCTACCGCTACGATTATCGCTACCAAACTAGGACTTGAGAAAGTAATGGCATTCGATATTTCTGCGGCATGTACTGGATTCGTTTATGCCCTCTCAGTTGCCAAAGCCTTTATCGAATCGGGAATGAAACAAAATGTCCTTATCGTCGGAGCAGAGCGCCTCAGTGCAATCACCGATTACACAGACCGTGGAACGTGTATCCTTTTCGGTGATGGTGCTGGAGCGGCAGTTATCAGTGCAACATCAAACAAAGCCGAAGCAATCATCGATATCCATACCGGCTCGGATGGTTCATTCGCCGATCTATTAATGACTCCAAACGGCGGAAGCGGTTCAGCGCATGATGAGCTTGATCGTGAAGCGGCAGGATGCTTTATGCGGATGAAAGGGAACGAAACCTTCAAAGTAGCGGTTCGTACCCTCACAAGCGATGTTGTCGAGATTTTAGAGCAAAATAGTATCGCCTCATCCGAGATCAAACATTTCGTCCCGCATCAAGCCAATTATCGTATTATCAAAGCAGTCGGCGATGCACTGGAACTCAAAGAGGAGCAAGTGGTACTCACCGTCGAAAAATACGGTAACACCTCCGGTGCATCTATCCCAATGGCGATCAACGATATCTATGAGTCGGGTCGACTGCAAAATGGAGAGCTTATGCTCCTCGATGCATTCGGCGGCGGTTTAACCTGGGGAAGTGCTTTAGTTCCGTTTGCGGGTAAAAGCAAAAACTAACCCTCTCCTGCTACAATAGCAGATCTTTTTTGAGGTCTGTATATGATTTATTCCAACTCCCTAATTTATATTGAACAACACGAATCCGAAATTCCTTGGCTCAAAATCTTTACCCACACGCCTCGCAAAGAGTTTTCCGAGTGTTCTACTGAAGAGAAACAAGCCATTTGGGACGCGCTCGATAGTATCGAAAAAGAGATGCTCGCATACTTCAAACCCGCTAAAATCAATATCGCTTCGTTTGGTAATATGTTGCCGAGAGTTCATTGGCATATCATGGCACGATTTGAAAACGACAGCTATTTTCCGGAACCGATGTGGGGACCGAAACAAAGAGAGGGGTTCGTATTGGAAGCTCCGATGAAGCCGTTTTTAGAGAAAGTTACAATTGAGCTGGATTCACCCACAGGGCACTATGCCCGCCTTCGCGGGAACCTCTAAGAGGTTCTTGTGCCCTTTGGGTATGACAAGAAAGATTAATAACGCGGTTTCGGAGAGCGGTTTTGTCCGCTGAAACTGCGTGAACGCTCACCGCGATCATTTCCGCCGCGATCACCGCGATCCGAACGTTCACCACCGCCGTTACGATCATTGTTGCCTCGGTATCCGCCTCCGCCGCTGCGATTACGGTTACGGTTGAATCCGCCACTGCGTTGTCCGCCGCGTTCATTGCCGCGACGTTCAAGGTTATGGAGAATTTTTTCCAAGCGTTCAGCTGCGATACCAATATTATTTGGCCCTTGCACCGTGTTACGTTCCATCAATACTGAGATCAATTTATACGCAATTTGCTCTTGATCGTAATCTTGTTTCAATAAATCAAGCACTTTATGCGCTTCATCATAAATGTGTTGCTTTTCAATCTCACGAACCAAACGGGTTACTTGAGCCTCTTTAACATCGATTTTGCTTGGAATGTAAGCGTGTTCCATTGTAGTACCCACTTTGGCACGGATACGTTGAAGCTCTTTGAATTCCAACGGAGTTACCAAGGTAATCGCTACCCCTTTTTTACCCGCACGTCCTGTACGACCGATACGGTGAACATAGCTCTCAGGATCAAACGGAATATGGTAGTTGAAAACGTGGGTAACATCATCGATATGCAATCCGCGCGCCGCAACGTCAGTTGCGATCAATACGTCAACGGCATCGGTTTTAAGCCCTTTGATTACGCTCTCACGTTGACGTTGCTCCATATCTCCATGAAGCCCCTTTGCCATATATCCTGCTGCTGAGAGAACATTAGAGAGACGATCAACTTCTTTTTTCGTTCGGCAAAATACCACGGTTTTTTTCGCATCTTCTGAATCCATCAAACGGATGATCGCATCATCACGCTCTGACTCTTCAATCACATAGTATTGTTGAGTAATATCGGTATTCGTTGTTTCAGATTTGGTAATTGATGCAAAAAATGGATTTACCAAAATGCGTTCTGCCAATTGTTTAATCGGGGCAGGCATTGTTGCTGAGAAAAGCAAAGTTTGACGCTCGCTCGGCAAATAGGTGAAGATTTCGTTGATATCGTCCAAAAAGCCCATGTCGAGCATTTCATCCGCTTCATCCAAGATAACCGTAGATGGGGTAAAGCCTTTAAGCATGTTACGGCTCAACATATCTAGAAGACGTCCAGGAGTAGCGATAATTACTTGCGCACCGCGCTCAATCAAATCCATTTGACGATTATATGATGAACCGCCGTAAATAGTTACCGTACGGACACCGAGGTGCTTGCCGTATTTGAAAATTTCATCACTTACTTGGTTTGCAAGTTCACGTGTCGGTGTAATGATGAGGGTTTCGATCCCCCCTGTTAAATTCATTTTGTTAAGTGTAGGAAGACCGAACGCCGCTGTTTTACCAGTACCGGTATGGGCTTGTCCTACAACGTCACGCCCTTCCATGATAACGGGGATAACCATTTGTTGAATGGGGCTCGGTGTTTTAAAACCGGCATAATTGATACTTTGCATGATCTCTTTTCTAAGACCGAAAGTTTCAAATGTGACCAAATTTTCATCTGCGATTGTTTCTTCTATTACGTTCATAATAACCCTTTGTATATACGCCATCGGAAAACCTATTTCCGACCAGTTACGCTTGCCCATTCATGGGGGAGAGAAATTTCTAAGAGGATAAGTTCTATTCTCATCCGCGAGGGCACCTTAGAAAAAGATTCAAGAATCTCTTTAGAAGGTACCCAAAATTCAAATGGAATGATACCTTAATTTTGCATAATTAACCCTGATAACATCAGTATAATAAAACATAAAGATAACCTTTAGTTTCAAATCGTCTCTATTTTGTCTGATATTTTTAAACTTTTAGAACTATACTTCCAAAAATGTATACTTAAAAAAATCAGGAGTTATCATGTTCATTGTAAAAATGGAAAAAGAGTGCGGCTGTTTCAAACGAAGCGGTATGGAGAGTGTTAAAACATTCGAAAATAAAGACGACGCAATGGTTGAAGCACAAGAGTGGGCAGCAGAGATGAATGAAACATTTTGTCAAAAACACAATTTTTCAATTGTTGAAGAGGGAAATGACCTCATCATCAAAGTAGAGATGAATTAAGGGGCACAAGCCCCTTTCCCTTGCATCCCTATAACTTCATCTTTAACTTCTTAATGACCATTTTCTTAGACCAAATTGGATCTTTCAGATCCAGCATTTCGCGAACCTCATCGTTCACCAATCGGTAAGAGACTACTACAGATACCTGATCCGCTCCCGCTGCTACAGGCAATGTAAACGTTTTCGATCCTAATGCAGGTATAGAGATAGTTCGAACGGTTTTCTCTGCTAAATGAGGGATAGTCGGTTTTCCCCGTTTGTTTAAATACAGAGATGTCAATGACAAACTTTCTGCTTTAAGAGCTTTACTACCACTGTAATACTGAGCATCAATAACAATTTCACGGGAACCAAATCCGCTAGGCAATGCATGCGGCTGAGGGTTCGTTAACGTAATCGCCAAATTTGCCCCTGATTTACGTGCATCCACTTTTAATGCATCTTTCCACATTGACTCAGTGTGGGCACCTACAAATCCATGTTCACGGATAAGACGTTTAGTCGGTTTCCCACTAGCCCCTGGCAAGGTAGATGCTACCCCCATTTTACGTCCTCCCATATGACAATCAACACATTGTTTTCCGCCCGAATTAAATTCAGCTTGCATATTGGTAAAACGATGCCCCTCACTAGAAGTATCATTAGCATGACATACAAAACAGAGTTGATTGGGATTAGTATCCATAAATGGACGTTGTTCCACTTTATGGTAGGGTGATGCAGCATCAGAATACGGACCAGTCATCGTACCGCTTTTCATCCATGTAACACGATTCATACCACGTCTATTTTCAGGTAAATTATCATGAATTTGATCGACATTGTGACACACGACACAGTTAATCCCCTCGGCGATCGTATCACTCTGGAGTGCTTTCGTTGCGGCAGAATCTTTATCAAGCTTTAATGCCGCTATCGCTTCGTATTCAGCACTGGTAGAGGTAACGGCTATACGCGGATTATGACAGGTAGCACATTCGATTTTGATCGTATTGAGTGATTTACGATTATCTTTTCGAGCAACGTAGTCAATCGTTTTTTGAAAATATTCGTCATTGCCGTAATGCGATTTTGCATGCCATGAGTTCTCCCACTGATTGACAATATGGCTATGACATGCCTTGCATTTACCGGAGTCTTTATACTTATCACTAACCTTTACCACTTCCGCTGAATAAAGAGTTAAACTCAAAACTGCCAATAGCCATAATGAACGCATATTTTCTCCTTAACGATGTTTATCTAACCAAACCATTAACCCTTTTTGTGCATGAAGACGGTTTTCTGCTTCTTCGAAAATCACACTCTGCTTGCCATCTAAAACCGCTTCACTCACTTCAACACCGCGATATGCCGGAAGACAATGCAAAAAGATAGCATCTTCACGTGCAAGTGCCATAAGAGACTCATCTACGATGTACCCCTCGAATGCTCGAATGCGTTGCGCTTTCTCCTCTTCCTGACCCATCGAAATCCACGTGTCGGTAGTGACTACTGTAGCACCCTCTACCGCAATTTTCGGATCATTCGTAATTGTGATTTTAGCGCCGCTTACTTCAGCCAATGCCATCGCATCAGCAATAATTGCCGGATCGCATTCATACCCTTTAGGGGTAGCGACTCGCAGTTCAAATCCAAGTTTAGAGGCAAGCATAAGCCATGAGTGGGTCATATTGTTCCCATCTCCCACATACGCCACAATCGGATTTTTATCTTTACCGAACTCCATCATGGTCATATAGTCGGCCAGAAGCTGTACAGGATGGTAACTATCACTCAGCCCATTGATTACAGGGACTTTCGAGTAACGGGAAAACTCTTCAAGCATCGATTGCTCATAGGTACGAATCATCACCATATCACACATCGAGGAGATAACACGCGCCGTGTCTTTAACCGGTTCGCCGCGCCCGAGATGGATATCACGATTGGAGAGAAAGAGAGCATGTCCGCCGAGTTGGTACATCCCCACCTCAAAGCTGACACGGGTACGGGTAGAGCTTTTTTCAAAAATCATCGCCAAGGTTTGATTTGCCAAACGGGGAGTAAATGTTTTAGCTTTGATCTCTTTTTTAATCTCTAATCCAAGTTCTAAAATCTCTAAGATCTCTTCTTTGGTGTAATCTTTTAATGTTAAAAAGTGTCTCACAGTTTTCCTTCGATACAAAAAACAATCATATCATAAAAAAAATTCATTAACAATTCTGCCTCAGCTGAGGCAAGCTTCAGTGCCACAGCGGCGAGCGTAGCCAAAGGGATTTTATTCCTTTGGCGTTCAAATCAAGATAGTAGTTGTGCTACTTCTTTAGCATGGTAACTGATGATGATGTCTGCACCTGCACGTTTAAATCCAACCATCGTCTCCATCATCACACGATTATAATCAATCAATCCCGCTGCACCCGCGTGTTTTAGCATTGCATATTCGCCGCTTACGTTATAAACTGCCAACGGTAACGATGTGGCTTCACGAATATCGCGGATAATATCAAGATACGCCAGTGCCGGTTTCACCATCAAAATATCAGCCCCTTGTGCTTCATCGACGAGACTTTCACGAATCGCTTCTCGGCGATTCGCAGGGTCCATTTGATAAGTCGAGCGATCTCCGAAACTCGGAACCGATTCGGCAACATCCCGAAACGGTCCATAGTAGCCGCTCGCAAATTTAGTCGAATAGCTCATAATCGGCAGGTTCACATACCCTCCCCCATCGAGTGCGTCACGCAAGGTTGTAATAATCCCATCCATCATTCCCGATGGGGCGATCATATCTACCCCTGCTCGAGCATGAACCAACGCCTGTTGTGCTGAAATTCCCAATGTTAGGTCATTATCCACTGTTTCATGAACATGGTCAAGAATTCCGCAATGTCCGTGATCGGTGTACTCACAAAAACACAGATCGGTCACGACAAACATTTTAGGAAATGCATGTTTGATGGCACGAACTGCTGTTGCAATGATCCCATGATCACACAGAGCATCCGAACCGACTGAATCTTTTACTTCGGGGATACCAAAAAGGATAATCGAGTTAATCCCTAATTTTTGTAATAGTTCACACTCTTTTAAAATCTCATCTAGCGACATCTGATAGACGCCCGGCATTGAGGATACTTCGTTTTTAATCCCCTCTCCCGGACGTACAAACAGCGGATAGATAAAATCATTCACACCCACATGAGTTTCACGAACCAACGCTCGTAAGTGTGAATTAAGACGGGTACGGCGAAAACGCTCCATAAAATTGCTCCAATAAAAAGTAAAGCAAGTTTAGCAAGTGTTAGATTAAGAAAAGAAAATTATAATTGCCACATGAATACAGAAATCAAATTTGAAAAATCCTCTATTGCCAATATGCCTAGCAAATACGGCAAATTTAAAATCCGTGCGTACAAAGAAGGACACCAAGAACATCTCGCGATCTTCACCGAGAATTTTGAACAGCAAGAATCGCCGCTGGTTCGTATCCACTCCGAGTGCCTAACCGGTGATACCCTAGGAAGTATCAAATGCGACTGTAACAATCAGTTACACAAAGCATTGAAACTAATAGCTGATGAGGGGGGATTACTCATCTATCACCGACAAGAGGGGCGCAACATCGGTCTACTCAATAAGATCAACGCCTACGCTCTGCAAGATCAAGGACGCAATACGATTGAAGCGAACGTTGAGCTTGGGTTTAAACCCGATCAACGCACGTATGATGTGGTTAAAGAGATATTTAACGATTTTCATCTCACAAAGATTCGTCTTTTAACCAATAACCCCGCAAAAGTTAATGTTGTTGAAGGGCTAAATGTTGAAATAACCGAACGTATTCCTGTTATTATCGATCCGAATCCCCATAACGAAGGGTATTTAAAGGTTAAAAAAGAGCAAATGGGACACATCATTTAGCACTTATCAACATTTATTCCACTTTTTTAAGTTAGAATCGATTACTATAGAATCAAAAATTGAGGGATTATGCGTTTACTACTTTTACTTTTTACCCTTTTTTTTCCCCTTTTCGCCCTCAGTAATAATTATAAGGTTGTGATCGAAGAGCACGCAACAAAAGGGAAAGCCCGCAAATCATATGAAAGTTATCTCTCAAACCCATCATCCCTAATTGCCCAAAATTCACAAAATGAAAAATTTATCATCCATTTTCGTAAATCAGGTGAACGCTATATCATTAGTGCTGAACCTTTTTCTAATCGTCAAGATGCAGAAACTTTTCTCGATCAAATCCATTCAAAGCATCCAAAAGCATTCGTATCTCAAGGGATTGCCGATGATATTCAGTATCTTTTGGCCATCCATCGAAAAACCCTGAGCCAAAAACAACCCGTTAGCGCAACATCAAAACAAGAGGTACAAACCCCTCCAACGAAGGTATCACCCCTCTCTCCTGCTTCATCTCCGCAACAAACTTCTGAGGAAGAGACTACTTTTTCTTATCTCACCTTGAGCTTAATACTCGGTTTATTAAGCACTATACTCTTTATCCTTTGGCGTGAACGTGCTTATAAAATGCTCACAATCCAGAACAATGAACTCTTTGCCCAAAAAGAGCTGATTCAAGCTTCTATCCAAGCAAAAAATGATTTTATCGCCATGATGAGTCATGAGATAAGAGCCCCGATCAATGCGATCATGGGGATGAGTCATCTTGTTTTGGAATCCAGACTTACCGTTACTCAGCGCTCCCAAATATCAAAAATTAAAGACTCTGCCTCATTGCTTTTAAATTTGATCAACGATATTTTGGATCATTCCAAAATTGAAGCGGGGAAAGTGACTATTGAACAAATTCCATATGATCTTAATGCCCTTTTAGATGATATCTCCAATATCGTCTCCCATAAAGCAAATGAAAAACAGATCGAACTTATCTTTGATATCGACAATAGTGTGCCGAATAAATTGATCGGAGATCCGTTGCGTCTTTTACAGGTACTTGTCAATTTACTCAACAATGCGGTCAAATTTACCGATCAAGGGAGCGTCATCCTCAGAGCGCGTGGTCAACAGATAAGCCGTTTAAATCTCAAAATTCACTTCGAGGTTATCGACACCGGCATCGGAATGGATCAAGAACAAATTGCCCGACTTTTCCAATCGTATTCTCAAGCCGATGAATCCATAGCGAGAAAATATGGGGGCACCGGTTTAGGACTCGCTATTTGCAAAAATTTAGTATCGCTAATGGGTGGGAGTATTCAAGTTCATAGTGTCCCGAATCAGGGAAGTACCTTCTCATTTGATATTAAACTCCACTCTGATTTTGATTTTGAAAAACGTCACTACCGACTTCCGACAACCGAATTAATGTCCAAAAATGCCCTTATCTTAGATGAAAACAAAGATAATGCTGCCGTTTTACAACGCGGATTGGAATATTTTCATTATGAAGTCAAAACAGTAGTCGATTCACTCGATGCTGTAGCCCTCTTTAAAAAATACAGTTTTGATATTGTCTTTATCGATACCAAACTCTCCTTGTGCGGAGAGTTTAAAAGAGAGCTCCAAAGCCGGATCAAAGAGGATCAATTAAAATTAGTATGGATGGGTGAGGATATCAAAAAACGGGGCGGCTTCATCCTCTCGAAGCCGTATAATCAACTCGACATTTTCAATACTATCCTCTCCATTTACGGCTATATGGATCAAAGCGGAAAGCACCAGAATAATACTAAAAAGCTCAAAGAGAGTCTCAAAAAATTTAGCGGTGAAACCCTATTGCTTGCCGAAGACAATGAGATCAATCGCTCTATCATCAATGGACTTTTAGCCGGAACCGATATCAAAATCATTGCTGCAGAGACTGGAAAAGAGGCGGTAGATCTTGTCGAAACCAATAGTGATATCCGTGTTATCCTAATGGATATACAAATGCCGATCATGGATGGGTTTGAAGCTTCCCGTCTCATTCGTCAAAACTCAGAAAATGATCTTATCCCTATCATCGCCGTAACCGGAAATACGTTAGAAAGCGATATTCAAAATATCAGTAATGCAGGGATGAACGGCCATATCGTCAAACCGATCGACGTCAATACGTTTTATACCACCCTCTACTATGCTTTTGAAAAATCACATAACCATACCAAAAGCACAAATACCGCTCTTAATATCGCGTAACTTACGGTAAAATGGGCTTTTGCGTTTCATTACGCCCAATATTACCAAATGGACAACCTATTTGAAATCTTTAAAAACCTTACTTGATCTCCGTAACATAAGCGTTCCCGAAGATTTTTTCGTGAAAATTGAACACTACAAAGCATTGCTTGAGAAATGGAATAAAGTTCATAACCTGACGGGAGCGAAAACGCTGCAGCAAATCGATGAATTTATCGTCGATGCGATCACTCCGATCACTTTTTTGCCACCACTTACAAAAGCGATGGATATTGGCACTGGAGCCGGATTCCCCGGTATGATTTTGGCTTTTGCACTGCCAAATACCCATTTTACACTTGTTGAACCTCTCGCTAAGCGTGCCAGCTTTTTACAATTTGTAAAAGCGGACTTAGGGCTCCAAAACGTCGAGGTTAAAGCACTACGTGCCGAACAACTCCCCAGCGAGCCTTATGATCTCGTTACATCACGCGCTGTTACCGATACACAAATGCTCCTCAAGCTCTCCGAGCCATTTTGTATCAAAGGGACACTTTTGCTCTTTTACAAAGGGGAAAAAGTGTATGATGAAATCGATGAATCACTCGATTACCAAATTATAGAAGCGGAAAACCGCCACTATCTGCTCATAAAGAGATAATTATGCTAAAACTTTTATTATTAATCGGTATTATTGTCGGAGTTTATTATCTTTTTTTCAAAAAGAAAAGCCTTAATCCCCCTTCTTCAGACAACTCACAAGAAGAGGCGATGATACCGTGTGCCAAATGCGGTACATATGTTCAGGCCAAAGAGACACTTAAGCGTGATGGTAAACACTACTGCTCTCGCGAATGCTTAGAAGGATAAAATCATGTTGTTATTCGGTCACCCTTATGTACCCTCTCAACCGTTTTATCATATTGATGCGATCGAAGCGATACGGCACACTCCGGCCAACTCGGTAGTAACTCTCTTTTTTACCCCGGAAAATCTCGATATTATCGAATATCTCCGCCAAAACAGTATTCGATTCGCACTCCATATTGAGAGTGTAACGGACGCGGTTATCGCTGAAAATTTAGGAGCATCCTATCTGATTGTTCTCCCAAAATATGGTGAAGCAATCCAAAAAGTAGCGGAGCACTACCTCTTTGATGCAAAAGTTTTAGGGTACCTCGAAGAGATTGGTGATTTGGAAGATTTGATTGAGATGCGGCTGGATGGAGCGATATTTTCCGATGCGATGATTAAGATTAACTCTTAATCAACCCATTCCCTTTTTAAATCTTTGTCCAAACACGCCAGTATTTCATATCCGATCGTGCCGACAGCCACTGCATAGTCGTTAGCATTGTTAAAAATCAGCAACTCCTCTTTATCACTGGCAAAAGAGGCATTATCCATCGAAATACGACCGCGTAACGCTATCCCCTCCGGCGTGACATAACGGTTGGATGCAAGACGGTCCAAACCGTTCGCGTAGCCCAGATCATACGTCGATACCACTTCATCTTCTGCCGCTTCATAAATACCGTTGTATCCGACCCGCTCCCCTTTTTTGAGAGTACGGCTTGCCACACGATCTCCCCACAATGAAAGAACCGGTTTTAAATCGGGTTGAGGGAGTGTTTTTTCCATCTCCAAACATCCATAAAGGGCAATTCCAACACGAACCATATCATCTTTACAACCCGATGATCGAAATGCCCCTGCGGAGTTGGAGAGATGAAATCTAGGTTCCCACCCATATTTTTTTGCTAATGACGATGCTTTTATTTTCGTCTCGTCGAAATTTCGACGCTGCCAAAACCACTCCGAGCTCAAAACATCCGAACTTCGTAAATGGCTCATGACACCAACACATTGGAGCCCTTTTTCACCCATACGGACAAATGCCTCTTCGAGCTGTGAAATAGCAATACCATTGCGGTGCATCCCAGTATCCACTTTTAATTCAACCCGACTCCCCTCTCCAAATTGCTCAATCGCTTCAATCGAATTGATCACATAGCTGTAGGTAGGATTATATTTGGTAGGAAGATCCCCTAAAATGAGGACATTATCGAAAAACTGAGCGATCTCATCCGCTTCCCGCTCCAACCGCACAACCGCTTGTCGGATACCATATTGTGCCGCGGTCTGTGCTATCATAACAGCACCGTGACCGTAAGCGTTATCTTTTAAGACAACAGCGATTTTATCTTTTCCACCGACTTGGTGTGCGATAATGTCAAAATTATGAATAAGCGCCTCACGGCTCAATTTAATAGTTCCCATGAAGGAATTATATTCTAAGGATTGTTAATGCGTTATTTCCCCGCCGAATTTGAACCTCAAAGTTTTGTTCAACTCATTTTCCCCCACCCCCAAAGCGATTGGGTACCCTATCTTGAAGAGGCACGTGTCTGTTTTGTAAACATCGCTAATGCAGTTGCCCGCTATCAGCCCTGTCTTATCATCTGTGATGACGTAGAGCTCGTCAAAAGCTATTTTACGTCTCACGATAATATCATCTTTGTATCGTATCAGAGTGATGATACCTGGGCTCGTGATTGCAGTGTTTTGAGTGTTATCGATGAGGATGAAGGGGAACCCTTGCTCCTCGATTTTACCTTCACCGGATGGGGCGGAAAATTTGATGCCACCCGTGACAATGCGATGAGCAGTGCAATCGCTGATGTTTATGGCGCGCCGATGCAAAAAATCGATCTCATTTTAG
>ERZ1649853.731-NODE-731-length-13332-cov-7.379001_pt1 | contig 13332 bp, 12 predicted proteins | sample MGYA00575353_ERZ1649853 | MGnify/ENA primary metagenome ERZ1649853 (study PRJEB40853, sample SAMN11349654) | freshwater sediment metagenome | isolation source: river sediment | host: Sediment | place: India: Okhla Barrage, New Delhi | collected 2017-02-21 ...
CCCAGATCGACAAGGACGGGTACTTCTGGTACGTCGGCCGCGCCGACGACGTCATAAAGACCGCGGGCGAGCGCGTCGGCCCCTTCGAGGTCGAGAGCGCCCTCATAGAGCACGAGGCGGTCGCCGAGGCCGGCGTCATAGGCAAGCCCGACCAGCTCAGGGGCAACATCATCAAGGCGTTCATCGTCCTGACCCCTGGCTACACCGAGAGCGACGCGCTCAAGACGGACATACAGAAGCACGTCAAGAGCAAGCTCGCAGGGCACGCGTACCCGAGGGAGATCGAGGTCGTCAAGACGCTCCCCAAGACCCGGAGCGGCAAGATCATGAGGAGGCTGCTGAGGGCCAGAGAGCTCGGCCTCCCGATAGGCGACGTCTCCACCCTGGAAGACTAGGCAAACCCCTTTCTTTTCCACGGAGGGGCCCAGCCCCTCCGGTATCAGTCCCCAACCAGTGCGAGGAGTGAGAGCGGATGGACCACGCGGAGGATGTCAGGAGGAGGCTGCTGGACGGCAACAACGTGTTCAGCAAGGCCGCTGACCCCTGCATGCTGGCCAGGCTCTCAGAGAAGCAGGAGCCGTTCGTCGCCATACTCGCGTGCTCCGACTCGCGCGTCGACCCGGAGAAGGTCTTCAACCTGTCCCTGGGGAGCGCGTTCGTGGTCAGGACCGCGGGCAACTGCGCGGCGGACCCGACCGTCCTTGGCAGCCTGGAGTACGCGGCCGCCCACCTCGGCGTGAAGGCCGTCGTCGTGATGGGCCACACGGGCTGCGGCGCGGTCAAGGCGTCGTGCGACTGCTGCGACATCGACAACCTCGGCGGGGTGCTCGGGGACCTGGACTCCGCGCGGAAGGGGCTGAAGGGCCTCGACGCGAAGGACCTCGACAAGGTCGCGGAGTGCAACGTCAGAGTCCAGATGAGGCGCCTCGTGAACGGCAGCGCCGTGATCGGGGAGGCCGTCAAGAAGGGCAGGCTCTCGGTATACGGTGTGATGTATGACCTGCGCACCGGGGCCGTGAAGTTCGTCTGAAGCGGAGAATGGTCACACACAACAGAAGTCGGAGAGATAAGATGGAAACCGCAAGTGAGGGGAAGACACCGAACAGATGGGTGCCCGTGGTGGGCGCGCTGCTGATACAGCTCGCCCTCGGCTCCGTCTACGCGTTCTCGATATTCACCGGCCCGCTCTCGGAGACGCTGGGCTACTCGAGGACCTCGTTCTACATACTAGGGATATTCGCGACCGCATTGGCCGTGTTCGCCGTGACGACGATATTCGCGGGGCGGCTCCAGGACCGGAAGGGCCCGAAGGTCGTGGCGACGGTCGGCGGCCTCGTGTTCGGCGCCGGCTACGTCGTCGCCTCGTTCTTCACCGAGAACATCGCGATGCTGTACCTGTCGTACGGCGTGATAGGCGGCCTCGGCCTGGGCCTGGGCTACGTCTGCCCTCTGGCGGCCGTCGTCAAGTGGTTCCCTGACAAGAAGGGTCTCGTCAGCGGGATCGCCGTCGCGGGCTTCGGCGCAGGCGCATTCATATTCACGCAGGTGGGCAAGTACATCATCAACGCGTCCGACGACGGGCTCTCCAACTCGTTCCTGTACATGGGCCTGATCTTCATCGCGATGGTGGTCGTGGGCGCGCAGCTGCTGAGGAACCCGCCCGCGGGATGGCTGCCCAAGGGGTTCAACCCCAACTCGAGGCACAACGGCCACTCGGTGGACTACGACTGGCACGAGATGGTCAAGACGAGGCCTTTCATCCTGCTGAACCTGATGTTCCTCCTGTCCGCCACGGCCGGCCTGATGATGATCGGGAACGTGAGCAACGTCGCCGCGTATCTGGACCCGACGAAGTCGATGCTCGTGGTGGCGCAGGCCCAGACGATCGCCGGCATACTCGCGCTATTCAACGGCGCGGGCAGGATCGGCTGGGGCAAGGTCTCCGACCACCTCGGGAGGAACAAGACCATGAGGATCGTGTTCCTGGTCCAGGCGCTCATCCTCTTCGGCGCGGCCGCATTCGTGTGGGCCAAGCCCGAGGGCGAGATAGTGCAGTTCGCGGGGCTGACGGCGTTCGCATCCGCGATTGGCTTCACCTTCGGCGGCAACTTCGCGCTGTTCCCATCCGCGACGGCTGACTACTTCGGCACCAAGAACCTCGGCGTCAACTACGGCCTCGTGTTCACGGGCTACGGCGCCGCGGGCATACTGGGCTCGCTCATCCCGGGCCTGCTCGCAGGGTCCGAGGGCGGCGGCTTCGCCTGGGTGTTCATCGCCGTGGGCGTCGCCTCGCTGGTGACATTCGCGATGGCTGTGGTCATAAGGCCGCCGCAGAAGAAGTGAAACTCCAGCAAACAGGCGGGCATGCGCGGAGGCGCGCCCGCCCTTTCACGCCTTTTCCATCCTGACCGCGCAGACCTTGAACTCCGGTATCTTCGCCACGGGGTCGAGGGCGGGGTTGGTCAGCCTGTTCGCGGCCGCCTCGGCGTAGTGGAACGGGATGAACACGACCCCCGGCATGATCCAGCCGGTGACCCTCGCCTCGAGGGTTATCTCCCCCCTCCTTGAGGCCACGCGCACGCGGTCGCCGTGCGACAGGCCCAGCCTCTTCGCGTCCACTGGGCTGACCTCGACGTACGGCGAAGGGGCCTCCCGCTCGAGCTTCGGGGACCTCCTGGTCATCGTGCCGGTGTGGAAGTGGAACAGGTTCCTCCCGGTCGTGAGTATGAGCGGGTACTCCTCAGACGTCTCCTCCGCAGGGGGCGCGTGGTCGACCGGGACCAGGACCCCCCTGCCCATCTTGAACCCGCCCACGTGCAGCACGGGCGTCCCCGCGTGCTCCTTGTTCGGGCACGGCCACCTCAGGACCTGCCTGTCCGCCCTCTCGTGGCTGACGCCGCCGTACTGCGGTGCGAGCTTGGCCATCTCGTCCATCACATCGGACGGCGACCTGAAGTCGAAGCCCTGGGCGCCGAGCCTCCGGCCCAGCTCGCATGCGATCTCCCAGTCCGGCCTGGCCTCGCCAGGCGGGTCGACCGCCTTGTGGACCGGCCGGATGGCCCTGTCGGTGGAGGTGAACGTGCCGTCCTTCTCCGCGTAGCATGCGCCTGGGAGTACGACGTCGGCGAGCCTCGTCGTGTCGGTCGGGAAGATCTCCGCCACGGCGAGGAACTCGAGCTCCTCCATCGCCTCCTGGACGTGGGCGAGGTCGGGGTCCGAGAGCATCGGGTTCTCGCCGAATATGACCATCGCCTTGACCTTGCCCGTGAGGGCGTCCTTGACCGCGCATGTGAGGGTCGTGCCCTTGGTCGGCGGGAGGGCCTTCCCCCAGGCCGCCTCGAACTTCCTCCTCGCCTCCGCGTCCTCGACCCTCTGGTAGCCGGGGTACAGGTCGGGGAGCCCGCCTGCGTCGCACGCGCCCTGGACGTTGCACTGGCCCCTGAGCGGGTTCACGCCCGTCGACTCCCTCCCTATGTTGCCCGTGACCATCGCGAGGTTCGCGAGCGCGCGCACTATGTTGGTGCCGTTGCTGTGCTGCGTCACACCCATCGCGTATGCGATCATCGCCCTCTCGGCGTTGGCGTAGGTGCGCGCGGCGTCGATGAGCTTCTCCTTGGGTATCTGGGTTATCTCCTGGACCTTCTCGGGGGTGTAGGGCTCGACCGTCCTCCTCAGCTCCTCGAACCCTGAGGTGCGCTCGTTGATGAACGCCTCGTCGTGGAGCCCCTCCTCGATGATTACCCTGATCATGCCGTTTATCCAGGCGATGTCGGTGCCCGGCTGCTGGTGGAGGGCGCTGTACGCGATCCTCGAGAGAGGCGTGTCCCTCGGGTCCACGACGATGACCTTCGCCCCCCTGTCGTACGCGCGGAGTATGCGCGCGCCTATGATGGGGTGCGCCTCGAGGGTGTTCGACCCGGTCACCAGGACGCAGTCCGCCCTCTCGAACTCGGGGATCGTGTTGGTCATCGCGCCGCTCCCGAAGGACATCAGGAGCCCCGCGACGGTGGACGCGTGGCATAGCCTGGCGCAGTGGTCGACGTTGTTGGTGCCTATCGCCGCCCTGGCCAGTTTCTGGAAGAGGTAGTTCTCCTCGTTGGTGCACTTCGCGGACGCGAGCACGACGACGGAGTCGGGCCCGTTCTCGGCGGAGATCCTCCTGACCTCGGACACGACCCTGTCCAGCGCCTCGTCCCAGGTCGCCCTCCTGAGCTGCCCGCCCTCCCTCACCATGGGGTGCGTGAGCCTCTCCGGGTGCTGCACGAACGCGTGGGCGTTGTAGCCCTTGATGCAGAGCCTCCCCTGGCTGATCTCGTCCGTCTTGCACGGGACGACGCCGACGAGCCTCCCGTCCACCACCTGCAGGTAGAACCTGCAGCCGGTGCCGCAGTAGGGGCATGTGGTCAGGACGTGCTCAACACGCATGGCCGTCATCCTCCAGGGGCTGGTCGTCCAGCGTGGTCAGGAGCGGGCTCCTCCTCTCCCTGTCGCCGGCCGTGTAGCCGAACAGGTCCCTCATGTCCCTGTTCACCATCTTCCTGAGCGTCAGCAGCGGTATGTCCGCCGGGCAGGAGCGCTCGCACTCCCCGCACTCTACGCACTTGTCCGCGAGGTGGAACGACCTGATGAGGTGGAACGCCGGGCCGGGAGGGATGCCCTGCTCGGGCGTGTAGGTCCTCTCCTCGAGCACGCAATCGTCGCAGAAGCAGACCGGGCAGTTCAGGGTGCAGCCGAAGCACTTGTTGCACTTGCGGAACTGGCGCATCCAGAACGCCGACCTCTCCTCGGTGCCCATCGACGAGAGCTCGGACGCGAGCGTGTCATCGGGGCACGGCTCGGCGGGCTCTCCGATGTCGACCCTGCTCGGCACGCAGTCGGAGCACCTGCACCTCTCCACCTGCTCCTTGGTGCAAGCCAGCCCTATCTTGACGATGCTGGCGTCGTCGACGATGCCCCTCTTCGCGAGCTCCGCCAGGGCCCTCTCGTCGCACCTCCTGCAGACGATGGCGACCTTAGCCTTTCCCATGAACGGTATCAGGTTGCTCAGTATGTTGACCAGCTGGTAGGGCACGTCGACCCTCGCGTCGCCAGGGTCCTGGCCCTTCTCTACCATCACCGGGCCCACGTTCCCGTGGCGCTCGGCCATGAGGAGGAGGTGGTCCGCACCGCGCTCCTCGAAGGCGATGGTGACGAGCCTCCGCGCGAGGTCGTTCACATCCTCACCTCCCTCAGGGGGTTGGGCCCGAGGGCCTTGACCTCGCCGACGAACTCGGTGATGACCTGCTGGAACTTCTCCCCCTCGGCCGCGCTGACCCAGTCGAGCCTCACGCGCCTGTCGTCGATCCCGGCGTCCCTGAGTATCTTCTTGGCGACGGGGATGCGCTTCGCGGTCCTGTGGTTGCCCGTGAGGTAGTGGCAGTCCCCGATGTGGCACCCGAGGACGAGGACGCCGTCTATGCCCTGGGATATCGCCTTGAAGACGTACTCGGGCTTGACGCTCGCGCTGCACATGACCCTTATGACATGGACGTTCGGCGGCATCTGGAGCCTGTTTACGCCCGCCAGGTCCGCGCCCGCGTACGAGCACCAGTTGCAGCAGAAGGCGAGTATGGTCGGGCTGAACTCGGTCATCTCGGCACCTCCAGCGCCGCCTTGACGAGCGCGTCGACCATCGCGCTGAGCTGGCCGCTCGTGAAGCCCTTCTGGCTCACGGCGTCGTTGTGGCACGCTGCGACGCAGGTGCCGCAGCCCTTGCACTGCGCCTCGTTGACCTTGGCCGCCCTGCGCCCGTCCCGCTCGACGACCTCGATGGCCTCGTACGGGCAGGCGAGGACGCAGTTGCCGCACGCGGCGCACTTGTCGGGGTCGACCTCGGCAGTGATGGCCTGTATGACGACCTTGCCCTCCTTGATGGGTATGGACGCCTTGGCGGCCGCGGCCATCCCCTGCCAGATGCACTCCCTGGCGCTGACGGGCCACCTCGCCGAGCCGCATATGAAGACGCCGTCGGTGGCGAACTCGACGGGCCTGAGCTTCACGTGCGCCTCGAGGAAGAAGCCGAACTTGTCCCTCGGGACCTTCAGGAGCTTGGCCGTCGCCTCAGAGTCGCCCGGCGGGACCATCGGCACGGCCAGCACGACCAGGTCGGCCCCGAGGTGGACGGTCTCCTCGAGCGTCTCGTCGTATACGAGGACCTCCACGCCGTCCCGGCCCGCCACGACCTCCGGGACCCTCTCGAGGCCGTACCTGAGGAACTTCACCCCGCTCTCCGAGGCCTCCTTGTACAGCCTCTCGGCCGCGGTCCCGCTGCTCATGATGTCCCTGTGTATCACGTGTATCCTGGAGTCGGGGGAGGCCTTCGCGAGAGCGAGCGCGTTCTTGAGTGTCACGTTGCAGCACACCCGGGAGCAGTACTCCCTCCCCGGCTGCCTGCTCCCGACGCAGTTGATGAAGACGACCCTCCTCGGCCTCTCGCCCCTGGCGAGCCTGCGCTCGAGCTCGAGCTGGGTCACGACCTCGGGCCTCTGGCCGAACCCGTACTCGCCCGTCGGAACGAGCTCCTTCGTCCCGGTCGCGACGACGATCGCGCCGGCGGGGACCTTGAGGTCCCCGTCGCAGCCGCGGACCGTGACCTCGAAGTTGCCGACGAACCCCTTGACCTCCGCCACCCTCGACCTCAGGTGGATGTGGGCCTTGGGCGACGCCTCGAGCCTCGTCACGATGCCGCGTACCGTCTCGCGCGCGTCCGTGCCCTCGGGGCCGATGGTCGTAACCTCGGCGAGCAGCCCGCCCAGCCTGTCCGATGCCTCGACCAGGTGGGTCTCGATCCCCTGGTCGACGAGCGAGGCCGCGGCCGCAAGCCCGGAGACGCCGCCCCCGATGACCACCGCCGCCGGCAGGACCGCGGACTCCCCCTCGGTCTGCGGCTCTAGCAGGGCCGCCTTGGCGACGCCCATGGCGACGAGCTTCTTGGCCTTCTCGGTCGCCTCCCTGGGCTCCTTCGTGTGAATCCAGGAGCAGTGCTCCCGGATGTTGACGAACTCGAAGAGGTACTTGTTGATGCCCGCCTGCTCGCACGCGCGCCTGAAGAGGGGCTCGTGAGTCCTCGGGGTGCACGCCGCGACCACGACCCGGTCGAGCCTGTTCTCGGCGATGCTCCTCTTGATCGAGCCGAGGCCCTCTTCGGAGCAGGAGTAGAGGTTGTGTCCCGCGTAGGCCACTCCAGGGAGGCCCTTCGCGAACTCCACGACCTCCTCGACGTTGACCGTCGAGGCGATGTTGTGCCCGCAGTGGCAGATGAACACGCCCACCCTGGCCATCACTTCGCACCCCCTTCTATGAGCTCCGCGGCCCTGGCCGCGGCGGCGGACGCCTGCGACACCGAGTCCGGGATGTCTATGGGCCCGCTGGCGAACCCGCAGGCGAGCACCCCCTTCCTGGAGGTGTCCACGGGCCTGGAGATGTCGGGCGTGTCGATGAACCCGTCCTCGTCCAGGGCGACGCCCAGCAGGGCGGAGAGCTCCTTCGCACCCTTCGGCGGTATCAGCGCCGGGCAGAGCACGAGCATGTCGAACTCCTCGGTGACGGACTCGCCCGTGAGTCCGCTGGTCTCGTAGTTCACCAGGGCCCCGGTGCCGTCCGCGGTGGACTGCACCTTTGCGGGCCTGGACCTGATGTACCTGACGCCGTAGTTCTGCCTCGCCCTTGAGACGAACTCCTGGAAGCCCTTGCCCGTGGCCCTCATGTCCATGTAGAATATGGCCGTCTCGAGGCCCGGCGCGTGCTCCCTCGCGAGTATGGACTCCTTGGTCGCGTACATGCAGCAGACGCTGCTGCAGTAGCCGTGGGAGTGCGCGTCCCTGGAGCCGACGCACTGGACGAAGGCGAGCTTCCTTGGCTCCCTATGGTCCGAGGGCCTTGCGAGGTGCCCCCCGGTCGGGCCCGACGCTGACAGGATCCTCTCGAGCTGGAGGGACGTGACCACGTCCTTGCACGCGCCGAGGCCGTACTGCGACATCACGGTGGCGTCCATGAGCTCGAAGCCCGTGGCCACGACTATCGCCGCGGCCTCGACCTCCACCACCGAGTCCTTCTGGTCGTAGTCGATCGCCCCGGCCTGGCAGACCTTCTTGCACACGCCGCACTTCTTGCTCTGTATCATTCGGCAGCGCTCGCCGTCGATGGTGACCTTCCTCGGCACCGCCTGGGGGAACGGGAGGTATATGGCCTTCCTCTGGGCCAGCCCCTCCTCGAACTCCCAGGGCACCTTCACGGGGCACTTGGCTATGCAGTCCCCGCAGCCGGTGCACCTCTTGACGTCGACGAAGCGGGCCTTCTCCCTGATGGCGACCCTGAACCTGGGGAAGTCGCCCGTGACCGCCTGGACCTCGGAGTAGGTGTGGAGCTTGATGTTCGCGTGGTCGGCGCACATGATCATCTTGGGCGACAGGATGCACATGGAGCAGTCGTTCGTGGGGAAGGTCTTGTCGAGCTGCGCCATGTGCCCGCCTATGGACGGGCTCCTCTCGACGAGGTGGACCTCGAACCCCCTGTCCGCGAGGTCCAGGGAGGCCTGTATCCCTGCGATGCCACCTCCGATGACGACTACCTTCTCCACCGCGCTCACCCTCCTAGCGGATGTGGTCCCGGTGGCCGGCGGAAGCCAATGCCGCCGGCGACACGGCCGGTCCGTCGCGCTGCCAGAGGCCCCCTGAAACCTCCGGAGCAGCCTTTGGAACCGGTAACGCGAACCGGTAGTTAAGGTTTCGCCGCATGTGGCGACTGGCCGGTCCGGTCCCCGGTGCGCCCCGGGGACAGCAAAAAGGCTAAATCATAAACCACGTTCTCGAAGTGCGTTCAGAGGTCGTACAAATGCTGAAGGAGTGCGTCAACCACGGCTACTTCCGGGCCGAGTTCTGCCCGGTCTGCGGGGACGAGGGCCGGTTCCTGATGAACGACGAGGAGCTGGACAGGCTCAGCAGGACCCTCGCAGGCGTGCTGAGGCACTTCCCGGAGAGGTTCGACCTCCGGGTCGACAGGTACGGCTTCGTCGACCTCAAGGCGTTCGTGGACGCGCTCCACCGCAAGCAGAGGCGGTACCACTGGCTGCGCCCGCACCACATAGTCGCGATCATCGAGACGGACGACAAGGGCAGGTACGAGCACAGGGACGGGATGATAAGGGCGACATACGCGCACTCCTTCGAGATCGAGCTCGACACGGAGGCGGTCGGCGCCCCAGACACGCTCTACTACCCGACGACCGCCGAGGAGGTCGACATCGTCCTGGAGGTCGGGCTCAAGCCCTCCGACAGGAAGAAGGTGCACCTCAGCAAGACCGTCGGGGACGCCGTCAACGCGGGCCGGGTCAGGACCGCGGAGCCGATCATCCTCGAGGTGGACTCCAAGGCCGCGGCCGAGGACGGCATCGTCATCCAGAGGGCCGGGAGGACGGTCTACCTCACAACGGACGTGCCGCCGCAGTACCTGAAGAGGATAGAGGTCGACCTGTCGGAGTTCCCGCCCCAGGCGCCTCCCCGCGAGAGGGAGGAGCCGAAGGAAGGCGAGGAGCAGTAGGCGCCCCCCAGTTCCGCCCCGCCCGTGGAAATCATTATCACCTAGCGGGACAAAGCACCTGCAGATGTTCGAGAGGGCCGACGACATCCTGATAGAGGGGATAGACCAGAGGCGCCCCTTCCACGTCCTCGAGTTCTACTGGAAGGGCTTCCAGCCGAGGCTCGTGTGGCGCGGCCAGAGGGACGACAGGGAGAGCGAGGAGCCCGTCGACCGCGCGGACATCTCGGTGGGCAGGGCGAGGAGGTGCGTCGGCCGCTTCGAGCGCGGGAGGCACATCCCCTGCCCGAACGAGGTCCATGTCGAAGGGCATTCGCAGTGCGAGGCCTGCGCGGGCGAGTCCTACATCTGGGACCAGGAGTGCGTCTTCGACCCGAAGTGCGACGGCTCCTCGTGCCTGAGCCCCAGGAGCGGAGGCGCCCCCAGCGAGTTCTGCAGGCGCGAGCACATGCTCTACCTGGCCTTCTACCAGGACCGCCCGAAGATCGGCATGAGCTCCTCGAAGAGGATCAGGGAACGCCTGGTCGAGCAGGGGGCGGACGCCTTCGCGTTCATAGGCACGTATCCCAACAGGAGGGCGGCGAGGCTCGCGGAGATGGAGATATCCAGCTCCACGGGGCTGCCCCAGTGGCACAGGCAGCAGGACATCCTAGACATGCTGTCGAGGCCTGTCGACCGCTCCGCCGTCGAGGCGGAGCACGGCCGCCTCGAGTCCCTCCTGGAGGGCAGGGAGGGCGTCTCCTTCGGGGACCTGGAGTTCCTCGACGGGTACCCGCTCCCCCAGCCCCTCCAGGGGGCTCCGCGCCTCCAGGGGACCGAGGGGGTCCACAGGGGCCGCTTCGTCGGCGTCAAGGGCAAGTGGCTCGTCTACGAGTCCAGGGGCCTGAGGGCCCTGAGCATGCCGGACCTCGTGGCCAGGTTCGTGGACAGGCCGGGCCAGTGAGGCTGCTCAAAACCAACAAATAGCCCGGACTCGTTGATGATTCCGGGATGGTCTGAATGAAGATACAGTGGCTCGGACACTCCGCGTTCCTGCTGCACGGGAAGGACAAGGTGCTGGTCGACCCGTTCCTGACGGGCAACCCCAAGGCCGCCGCGAAGCCCGACGACGTCGACTGCGACATAATCTGCATAACGCACGGGCACTTCGACCACCTGGGCGACGCCGTCGCGATCGCCAGGAGGACGGGTGCGGAGGTCGCGTGCATAGTAGAGATGTCGCTCTACCTGGAGAAGTGCTCGGTCAAGGCGACCGGGTTCAACATCGGAGGGACGGTGAAGATCAAGGACACGAAGGTGTCGATGGTCCCCGCGTTCCACTCCTCCAGCATCGGCGCCCCAGGGCTCGAGTTCTCCGCCGCGATGGCGACGGGGATGGTCATAGACTCGGGCAAGGTCGTCTACCACGCCGGCGACACGGCCGTCTTCGGCGACATGGCCCTGGTCGGGGAGGTGTACTCTCCGGACGTGGCCCTGCTGCCGATAGGCGGGTTCTACACCATGGACCCGGCGCAGGCCGCGCTCGCGACCAAGCTCATAGGCCCGAAGGTGGTCGTCCCGATGCACTACAGCACATGGCCGCCCATCGAGCAGGACCCGAAGGAGTTCGAGAGGCTCGTCAAGAAGCAGTCCAAGGCGAAGGTGAGGATAATGGCGCCGGGCGAGGTGCTGGAAGTCTGATGTGAGATGGCCAGGGTCGTCACGCCTGTCGAGCTGAGGCAGAGGCACGGGCCCCTCTTCGCGAGGAGGCTCATAACGATGGTCGACGAGCGGACGGGCAGGGCCAGGGTCTACGAGGAGTGCTGCGCGCAGGGCCCCGTCGAGTGGGACGCCGTCAACAGGCTGAGGGCCGGGGGCGTGGTGGAGCACGTCGAGGTCCAGGGCACCACCCTGCACATGGACGCGAGGGTCGGCGAGGGCGAGGTCCGGTTCGGGGCGGCGTCGAAGGAGACCGGCGGGCAGGCGCTGAGGTCGTTGATGGTCAAGGGCGACAAGGTCGAGACCACGTGGATGGGCATCGCCGGCGCGAGCGTGGGCGTGGGCGCGTGCCTCCCCCAGGCCGAGGGGGTCGAGAAGGCCGAGTTCCTCAGCGACGAGGAGGTCGGCGGGTCGCGGCAGGTCGAGGTCCGCATCACCACCCCTCTCCACCGGAGGCTCGTGATAGGCATAGACGACACCGACACGAAGGAGAAGGGCGCGACGTGGGTCCTGGGCCTCAACCTGGGGAGGCAGATGCCCCACGCGGTCTTCCTGGCGCACAAGATCGTGCAGCTCAACCCGAACGCGCCGCAGAAGACCACCAACTGCGCATCCACTGCCGTCGCCTTCGCGGTCCTGCCGCAGGAGGCTGGCAGGGCGGTCGAGTGGGCCAAGAGGTTCGTCGCGGAGAACACCTTCTCCGGGGAGACCGTCTTGGCCTCCTACGAGGGCCTCGACATACCCGCGACGGCTGTCCGGTTCGGGGCGGAGGCCAAAGACACTATACTATCTATACACGACGCGGAGCACGCCGCCTCCAAGTCGGGCATATCGATACACGAGGTGACGGGGAGGCGGGGGGCGATAGGGGCGGTGGCCGCCATAGGCTGCGTCGACCTCGGGCTCTACAGCGCGGGCCTCCCCGAGGACTTCCGGCACGTATAGGTTTAAATCCGAATCGCGCATAGAGGCTCGGTCGGGCATGACTGGCGAGATATCGAAGGCCATATCCGGCACCGCTTACCAGACCTACGAGAAGCGGCTCCTCAAAGAGGTCATGGCACAGCCCGTGCCGCACCACGTGGCCGTGATTATGGACGGCAACAGGCGGTACGCGAGCGAGTTCGGCCTGGTCGTCTCCGAGGGGCACGAGAAGGGGAAGCAGAAGCTCGAGGAGATGCTCGGGTGGTGCCTGGAGCTGGGGATCAGGGTCCTGACCGTGTACGCCTTCTCGACCGAGAACGTCGGCAGGGACAGGGACGAGGTCGAGACCCTCATGGGCATGTTCGTCAAGAACTTCAGGAGCCTGGGGGACGATGAAAGGGTCCACAGGCACAAGATACGCGTGAGGGTCCTCGGCCAGAAGGACCTCCTCCCCGACGAGGTCCAGGAGGCCATCGCATACGCCGAGGAGAGGACGAAGGGGTACGACTCCTACTCGTTCAACATCGCGGTGGGCTACGGGGGGCGGGAGGAGATCGTGCACGCCATCAAGAAGCTGGCCGAGGCGGTCAAGGGCGGCTCGCTCAAGGTGGACGACATCACCCAGAAGGTGGTCGCGGACTACCTCTACACCTCCGACCTCCCCGACCCGGACCTCATACTGAGGACCTCCGGCGAGGAGCGGATCTCCAACTTCCTCCTGTGGCAGCTCGCCTACTCGGAGCTCTACTTCTCCGACGTGTACTGGCCGGGCTTCAGGAAGATCGACTTCCTGAGGGCGGTGCGGTCGTACCAGCAGAGGGTCCGCCGGTACGGGAAATGACCGTTTTTCGCCGACTCTCGTGGCAACATTCGTTGCATTCGGCCCGCGCATTGTACGAAAAAGGCACCAAACGGACGCGTTGTTGATTGGATTCCGTTAGATTGAAGTACCCCGTGCATCTACAGGGCCCTGGGATGACATGAACACTCCTCAGCAGAGCCAGTTCCCTTGCGAGATACTCGACCGGTGGAAGGGCCTAGACCTCAAGCTCCTGCCCATCGACAGGACGGACATCCGCATACTCTGCGAGCTGAGGGAGAACGCCCGCATGAGCAACTCCGAGATCGCCAAGAAGC
>ERZ1649853.733-NODE-733-length-13324-cov-7.188711_pt1 | contig 13324 bp, 10 predicted proteins | sample MGYA00575353_ERZ1649853 | MGnify/ENA primary metagenome ERZ1649853 (study PRJEB40853, sample SAMN11349654) | freshwater sediment metagenome | isolation source: river sediment | host: Sediment | place: India: Okhla Barrage, New Delhi | collected 2017-02-21 ...
GAATGGGCGCGCAGACGGCGCACGGAATCTGCCAGCAGGCGCGTATAGAGGTGAAAACCTACGGCGGCGATATGCCCGTGCTGGCGCATGCCCAGCAGGTCGCCCGCGCCGCGGATCTCCAGGTCGCGCATGGCAATCGAGAAGCCTGCGCCAAGCTGTGTGTTCTCGGCGATGGTTTCGAGACGCTGGCGACCATCGATGGTGGGCGGGATGCGACGATGGCGGAAGAAATAAGCGTAAGCACGCTGCGCGCCGCGCCCCACCCGGCCGCGTAGCTGGTAGAGCTGCGCCAGACCGAAGGTATCGGCGCGGTCAACGATCAAGGTGTTGGCATTGGGGATATCCAGACCAGACTCGATGATCGAGGTGCTCAAGAGCACATCGACCTCCCCTACGGTGAACTGTTCCATCTTCTCCGAGAGGATATGTTCTGGCATCTGTCCATGCGCGACTGCCAGGCGCGCTTCGGGGACCAATTTTTCCAGGTGAGCGCGCATGGCGCCGATGGTCTGCACGCGGTTATGCACGAAGAACACCTGCCCGCCGCGCTCCAGCTCACGCAGGATCGCCTGGCGCACCAGGCGAGGCGAGTAAGGCCCCACGTGGGTGATCACCGGAAGACGCTCTTCGGGCGGGGTGTTGATGGTAGAGATGTCACGCACACCGGTCAGGGTCATATACAAGGTGCGCGGGATGGGGGTAGCCGTCAAGGTCAGCACATCCACTTCGGTGCGCATCTTTTTCAATGTCTCTTTGTGCGCCACGCCGAAACGCTGCTCTTCATCAATGATCAGCAAGCCTAAATCCTTGAACTGGATATCTCCTTGCAGCAAACGGTGCGTGCCGATGATGATGTCCACGTTGCCATCTTGCAAACGATTGACGATCTCATGCTGCTGTTGCGGGGTGCGGAAACGGGAGAGCATTTCCACCTGTACCGGGTAGGCTGCCAGGCGATTTTGGAAGGTATGGTAATGCTGCTGCGCCAGGACGGTGGTCGGCACCAGGATGGCGACCTGTTTGCTGTCCATCACGGCTTTGAAGGCAGCCCGTAAGGCGACCTCGGTCTTACCATAGCCCACGTCACCACAGATCAAGCGATCCATCGGGCGCTGGTTCTCCATGTCATTCTTCACTTCATTGATCACCCGCACCTGGTCTTCGGTTTCGACGTAGGGGAAGCTGGCTTCGAGCTCTTGCTGCCAGGGGGTGTCGGTGGGGAAGGGATGCCCCTTGACGATGTTGCGCTTGGCGTACAGCTCCAACAAATCTTGAGCCACCTCGACGACAGCTTCTTTGACTTTGCCCTTGGTGTTCTTCCATTCGACTCCGCCCAGGCGCGAAAAAGCGGGAGGGTTGGCGTCCGTGCCGATGTAGCGCGTCAGCCGGTCAGCCTGGTAAACGGGCACAAAGAGCTGGTCGCCCTCGGCGTATTCGACGCACAGGTATTCACGCTGGATGCCGTCCACGGTGCGCTCGACCAGCCCGATGAAGCGTCCAATGCCGTGATCGATATGCACGACCCAGTCGCCGGTTTGCAAGTCTGCGTAGGCAGCTTCTGGAGCCTCCGCGGTGGGGCGGTGGCGCGGGCGCAATTCTGGGCGCCGCCAACCGAAAAGCTCGCCATCGGTGAGCAGGTGCCAGGCGGGGGCAGCGGGAGGCGCATAGGTGAAGCCTTCGGATAATGAGCCATCGATAAAATGTAAGAGATGCTCAGCCTTGTTCTCAAGCGGCTGTTCTGCCCATAGCTCTTGCAGGCGTGCCGTCTGGCGTGACATCACCAGAGCAGTCTCTCCCTGGGTGTTCAGGGCGCTCAAGTGCTCCATTGCCGGCTTCAGACGCCCGCCAAAGCGCGGTCCGGGCGTGAAACGCTCGCTGAGAGGGGAGATCGAAGTTTCTTCGTCAACACTCTCGGCATAACCCAGGTCGAGCACCTGTTTGCCTGCCAGGATGTCTTCAATCTCGCTCCACGAAATGTATGGGGTGGGGAAGTCTTCAGGCAGCTCACCATCCTGGATATAATCGCGGCGCAGTCCGGCAGCCTGCTCTTCGACTTCCTGGACGACATCGCGCAGCGCCGTGGTATCGTCCAGCAGCACCAAGGATTGGCGCGGCAGGTAGTCGAGCAGGGTGGCGGGGGTGGGATGCAGCAAGGGGATGTGGAATTCAGAGATTGTGAGGGATTGATTGCTAGCTGCGGGTTGCAACGCGAGCGCAGAGCCAGCGGGTGGGGATAGGTATTCACGCGCCGGTGTGATCAGCAGGCGTTCCACCGCAGCGACGGTACGCTGGGTGGCAGGGTCGAAGCGGCGCAAGGTGTCGACCTCGTCGCCGAAGAACTCGATGCGTACGGGTTGCTCGTCGGCGGATGGCCAGATATCCAGGATGCCACCCCGCCGGGCAAACTGTCCCGGGGATACGACGATATTGGCGATCTCATAGCCCAGCGAGTCCCAGGTGCGGATCAAATCGTCGGGTTGGGTGACCAGTCCCGCTTTCAGGGTGCGCAAGGCTTTCAGAAAATCACGCCGGGGGAGCGTGCGTGTCATCACCGCCCGGGCAGGCACGATGATCAACGGCGGCTGGGGAGGCAAGCTTGCACCAGGGACGTGATAAGCTGCCAGGTTGGTCAGGACTGCCAGACGGTCGCGGCGGGTGTTTACTCCCCAGGCAGCGTTCTCATAGAACAGCGGCGTAGGTTCTGGAAAGAGCATGCGCGCGGAGGCTGGTATCCAACTGGTACACTCGTCTGCCAGCATCAAGGCGCGGTCCGTGCGGTCGGTCAGCAGCAGGATAGGAATATTTAATTGCTGATAGAGAGCGGCTGTCAGGGGCAGGCGCGCCGAGCGGCGCAAGCCCAGCGGCGGGAATCGGGTGCCCTGTTCGAGCCCCTGGATCAACTCTTGCGAACCGTCGGCGATAATTTTTATCAGCGGGTCGAGTGTCATAAGATCGATTAACTCCCCTAGGTGTTACGACTGTTATACAGGTTCATGGCTTTGTCCAGTCCACCACTGACAAAGGTCAGGATGGCTTGCGTGGCTGCGTCCAGGACGAGATCCAATGCTTCCGCTTCGTCACGGCGGAATTCTTGTAAGACATAATCGGCAGCCTCCATACGCCCAGGCGGTCGCCCGATGCCGAGGCGCAGGCGCGAGAAGTCTTCGGTGCCGAGCTGCTCGACAATGGACTGCATACCCTTTTGCCCGGCGGAACCCCCGCCTGGGCGTATGCGCAGAGTGCCGAGCGGCAGATCGACATCATCGTAAGCCACAAGCAGATTCGAGAGGGGAATCTTGTAGTAGCGTAACAACGAGCTTACGGCTTTGCCGGAGAGGTTCATATAGGTCTGTGGCTTGGCAAGCACCAGGCGCTGCTCCTGGTAGGTGCATTTTGCGATGAGGGCTTTCGATTCCAGTTTCGAAAAGTTCTCGCCTAAATGGGCAGCCAGGCGGTTCATGGTCATAAAACCGACATTATGGCGCGTTTTCTCGTACTGGCGTCCGGGGTTGCCCAGACCGACCAGCAGGAAGTAGTTATGGGGAGTATCAGACGAGAGATCGAGTGGATGCATAAAGGACGAGTTAGCTTAAGGTTTGGGTTGTTTTGGCGGGCGATGCTGGATGAGACGCACAGCGAGATAGGCACCCAGCAAGGCGAAGAGCGCCACGGTGACCAGCGCTCCTTTGCCCAGGGTGGTGAGAAGGGTTGCCTGGGAGAGCTCGGCGGGGTTGGTGGGCAGTGGCGTGACCGTGGGCGGGACGGGTGTGACGGAGGCGGTCGAGGTGACGGTGGGGCTGGGTGTCGGGGTGTCTGCCTCCGTTGCTCCGGGGGTAATGGGCAGAGAGGTGGGGGTGTGGGTGGGTGGAACGGGGGTGTCGGTTTCCACGGCAGAGTAGTTGCGCACGCGCAGTCCATCGATGAATGAGCTAACCTGGCTGCCATCCGCCAAGGTTACCAGCAAGCGCAGGTCATAGTCCCCATCTGTGATGGTGGTGGTATCCCATTGCGCCAGTGTGCCATTCGTCACCCCGGCATCCGTTTCGAGGATCAAGAACCAGGTGCCGGTCGGGTCGTCGTGATAGGCAAAAGCCAGGCTGCCAGACAAGAAGTTTTCCACAGCGCTGGTGCCGAGGATCTCGACTTGCCCCTGCAGCGCCTGACCGCCAACAGGAGACGAGATCAGCACAAGCGGGGTGGCGGCTGCCTGGCGCGGCGGTATGGCTCTTGTTTTGGCAAGGGCAGGTTGGACGTAAAACAGCACGATCAGGAGCATGAACAAGCTGAGGCGGCGCATGGCAATCGTTAAGTTTAACACAAAATTGGCGTTAAATCAAAAAAGACAGGCTGCGGCCTGTCTTTTTTGATTTTGGATCAGCCTTTGAGCGAGCCAGCCAGCAAACCGCGCATGAAGTAGCGCCCGAGCAGGATGTACACCAGCAGGGTTGGCAAAGCTGCCAACAGTGCACCTGCCATCTGCACATTCCACTCGACGATAAAACTGCCTGCCAGGTTGTTCAGCGCCACGGTGATGGGCTGTACATCTGCTTTGTTGGTGATCACGGTGGCAAACAGGAACTCGTTCCACACCGAGGTAAACTGCCAGATCAAGACCACCACGAAGGCCGGCATGGAGATGGGGAAGAGGATATAGCGGTATATACCACCGAAACTCGCCCCATCGATCTTGGAGGCCTCCACCAGCTCATCCGGGATGCCGGCGTAGTAGTTACGGAAGATCAGCGTGGTGATGGGGATGCCGTAGATGACGTGCACCAGCACCAGCCCGCCGATCGTACCGTAGGATGGGATGTAGGTCGCCACTAAGCCTGGCAACCAGCTCAGCAGCTCTGGCGCTTTCCATGCCAGCAGGTCGTTGATCCAGGGGCGTGTGGTGCGGCTCACGGTCTGCAGAGTCTGCACCAGCGGGATCAAGATGCTCTGGTAGGGAATGAACATGCCGAACAAGATGGCGGTGAATAGCGCATTGGAACCGCGGAAGCGCCATTTGGAGAGCACATAGCCGTTCAACGAGCCAAGCAAGGCGGAAAAGATGGTCGCCGGGATGGCCAGCTTGAGGCTGTTATAGAAGTTGCTGGAAAGCCCTTGTGTTCCTTTGGATGGGTCGCCCAGCCAGGCTTGCCGGAAACTATCCAGGTGAAATCCGGATGGCGGCGACCACATAGTTGCCAGGTTCACCTCGGCATAGGATTTCAGGCTGGTCACGATCAAGATATAGACCGGCAGCAGGTAGAAGATGGCTGCCGCAATCAGCAGCACGTACAAGAGAGCCCGCTTGGCGGTGTGGGAGGTGATCTGCACTTTCATTGCTTCACCTCCGAGCGCATGTTGCTGATCAGGTAGGGCACCACCAGGATGGCGACGCTCAACAGCAGGATGATGGCGATGGCCGCGCCGCGCGCAAAGTGGTTGCCGCGGAAGACGGTGTCGAACATGTAATAGGCGGGCACATCAGTCGCAAAAGCCGGTCCTGGCCCGGTCATGGAAGATACCAGGTCGAAGATCTTGAGCGAGATATGCCCCAGGATGATGACCGCGCTGAGGGTGATGGGTTGGAGCATGGGCAAGACGATGTGACGGTAGACCTGGAACTCGTTGGCTCCATCGACACGAGCCGCTTCGCGCAGCTCTTCGGGAATACCGCGCAGACCTGCCAGGTACATTGCCATGGTGTACCCCGACATCTGCCAGGTGGCAGCCAGGACAACCGACAGGATGGCAAAGGGGATACCAAACTGAGCTGTGGTCAGGAAGTCCAGCCCAATCGAATGGAGGAATCCGCCTATGGCGGAATCGGGCTGTATAAATCCAACCTTGGGATTGGTGTACCAGGCGGATTGCAAGAATCCCAGCCCCAGCTTTTCCAAGAGCAAGTTGACGCCAACGGGACCCGTTGAGCTGTTGCCCGGGTTCAGCAGCCAGCGCCAGACAACACCGGTCACGATGAAGGAGACCGCCATGGGGAAGAGATAGATGCCCCGGAAGATGGCTTCGCCCTTCACCTTCTGATCCAGCAGGATCGCCAGCAGCATGCCCAACCCCAGGCAGCCTACGATGAAGGTCAAGGTGAAGACCAGCGTGTTGCGCAGGTCGATCTGGAAGCGCTGGTCGGTGGTCAACAGGCGTACGTAGTTTTCCATGCCGGTGAACGGCACGTTCGGAAAGAGCTTGCCCTTGGCGATCATGGCAATGTCGTTCCACTTGAGCAACGACGCCCATCCCGTCCACCCAATGAAGCCATACACGAAGATCAGGATGGCAATGATGGATGGGGTGATGAATAAGATTGCCGTCAGACGATCCGAGTCAAGGCGGCGACGCATGAGAGCCTCCTCTGAGAGGATGGCGGGAAAATCTGTCCCGCCATCCCCAGGGTTATGAAGGAGTTACTTGCAGACACCGGCATCCTGGCAAGCGGTCACCAGGCCTGCTTGTGTCGCAGCCACGTCACCGTTGGTCACGAATGCGCCGATGGCGTCAATGAAGGCGGTCGACCAGCCTTCCGAAGCCGCTGCACCGTGCACGAGGGATGGGACGATGGTGTCAACTTTCCAATCTTCAGCCGCGGATTGCAGATATGCGTCAAAGGCGCTATAGTCACAGTCCATGCGGGCGCAGATCGATCCTTTGAGCTTATTGAAGGTCTCCTGACCGACTTTCGAACCGAGCACGCCCATGAAGGATTTAATCGCTTCGGGGTGCTTGGTGCCCTTGGGCAGGCCAAAGGTGTCCGACAGGGCAACAAAAATGCCCTTGGTGCCAGGTACAGGTACCCAGCCATAACCGGTGAAGCCCTTGGCAACGTAATCGCCATCGCACCAGTCACCCATGATGGTCATGGCGGCTGTGCCGTCGATGACATACTGGTTAGCCTGGTCCCAAGACAATGCCGAGTGGTCCTCGTTGATATAGCCCATCATCATCTTGAAGTTTTCCAGAGCCTTGGTTACTTCGGGACCGTTCCAATCGGTTGTGCCATCCCACAGGCCTTTGTAAGCATCTGCGCCGATGGTTCCGACCAGGACATCCTCGAACAGGTGCGCCGCAGCCCAGGGGCCGTTATCGCCGAGCGCCAGCGGGGTGATGCCGGCAGCTTTGAGAGTCTCAGCCGCGGCCTGCCAGCCCTCGAAGGTGTCCAACGTGGTCGGGTCGATGCCATTGGCCTCGAAGACTGCCACGTTGTACCAGAGCACATTGGAGCGGTGGATATTCACCGGCACTGACCAGGGATGCCCGTCGTAAGACACAATGTCCAGCACGCCCTGCGGGAAGACATCATTGAAACCGTATTGATTGAAAACATCATCCAGGGGTTCCATGAAACCGGTGGTGACCCAGGTATCGAGCAGCTCGTGGCCCATATGCACCTGGAAGCTGTCGGGTGGGTCGCCGCCCAGCATGCGCGTCTTGAGCACGGCTTTGGCATTCGAGCCTGCGCCACCCGCGACTGCCGAGTTGAAGATGCTGTATTCCGGATTCTCAGCATTGAACTGGTCCATCAGCTTCTGCAAGCCATTGGCCTCGCCACCGGTGGTCCACCAGGAGAAGACTTCGACCGGGGTCTTGACGGTGCTGGCTTGCTGGCTGCTGCCGGCGTCGATAGCTGCCTGGATCAAGGCCTGTTGGGTTGCAGCCACGTCACGGTTGGTGACGAACGCGCCGATGGCGTCGATGTAGGCGGTCGACCAACCTTCAGAAGCTGCTGCGCCGTGTACGACGGAGGGGATGATCGTGTCAACCTTCCAATCGGCGGCTGCAGATTGCAGATAGGCGTCAAAGGCGCTATAGTCGCAGTCGGAGCGGGCGCAGATCGAGCCTTTAAGTTTATTGAAGGTCTCCTGACCTTGCTTAGAGCCCAAGACACCCAGGAATTCTTTGGTCAGTTCGGGATGCTTCGAGCCTTTTGGCAGGCCAAACGTATCGGAAAGTGCCACGAACACACCCTGCGTGCCAGGGACAGGCGTCCAGCCATAATCGGTGAAGCCCTTGGCGACATAGTCGCCATCGCACCAGTCGCCCATGATGGTCATGGCAGCCGTGCCGTCGATGACGTACTGGTTAGCCTGGTCCCAAGAAAGGGCACTGTGGTCTTCGTTGACATAGCTGAGTACGGTGCGGAAGGTGTTCAACGCTTCCGTGACCTTGGCGTCATCCCAGGAGGTTTGACCATTCCACAAACCCTTGTAAGCCTCCGGGCCTAAGACGCCAGCTAGGACGGTTTCGAACAAGTGCGCCGCAGCCCAGGGGCCATTGTCGCCCATCGCCAGGGGGATGATCCCATTAGCCTTCAGGGTTTCAGCGGCAGCGATGAACTCGCCCCAGGTTGTGGGTGGGGTGATGTTGTAGGTGGTGAAGATGGTTTTGTTGTACCAGAGCACATTCGAGCGGTGAATGTTGACTGGCACAGACCAGGGGTGACCGTCATAGGAGACGATATCGAGCACCCCTTGCGGGAAGACATCGTTGAAACCATAGGTGGCATAGACATCATCCAAGGGTTCCATATAGCCTGTGGTCACCCAGGTGTCCAGCAGCTCGTGGCCCATGTGCACCTGGAAGCTGTCGGGTGGGTCGCCGCCCAGCATGCGGGTCTTGAGCACGGCCTTGGCGTTCGAGCCAGCGCCGCCGGCTACGGCTGCATTGAAGACCTCAGCCTCGGGGTTCTCGGCATTGAACTGATCCATCAGCTTCTGTAAGCCGTTGGCTTCGCCGCCGGTGGTCCACCAGGAGAAAACTTCCACCTGGGTCTTGCCAGCCGGTTCTTCTGCGGCGGGTTCTTCCGCAGCGGGTTCCTCTGCCGCGGGTTCTTCAGCGGCAGGGGCCTCGGTGGTGGCTGCGCCGCCGCAGGCTGACAGAAGCATGCCAGCGATCAGCATCAGCGCAAAGAAGTTGTACCAAAGTTTCTTGTTGAACATTTCTTCTCTCCTTATAAGAATTTTTACGTGAATGTCACGCTTTCCAATATTTCGGTTGACTGTTTAAGCGAGGGTTTAAAATTTAAGATTGACCACCTCCTTGTATTATAACTCTTCCACTACGGGTGGGTTTTGAGAAAATGGCTTCCACGACGGTAGCTACCGCACCGATCACACTGGCATCCGGACCCGCGGCAGAAAGAATAACTTTTGCGAGTTGGCGAATTTCCGGCAGTGTATGGCGCTCGATGCTTTCCTGGATGCCCGGCAGCATATATTGAGCGACCGTGCTCAATGGCCCGCCAATCACCACCAGAGAGGGATTGAAAATGTTGATCACGTTTGCCACACCCACACCCATTGCCTGTCCAGCCTCGCTCAGCGCCTCGAGTGCCACACTGTCACCAGCCTGCGCGGCTTGTTGGATGTGTTGCAGGGTAAGCGGCGCATTCAGGTCGCCCGGAGAATTGGAAATGGAGCTGCTGCGGCGCGCCTGGAGTTGCGCTCGGATACGGGCCAGGATGGATAACTGGCTGGCGTAGGTTTCCCAGCAGCCGCGGTTCCCGCAGTGGCAGGGCGTCTGGAAGGACTCTGCCATGAACATAGAGTGACCGATTTCTCCGGCGTAGCCGCTTTGACCGCGATACAATCCGCCGTTCAAGAACAACCCCGCACCGATGCCTACGCCCGCAAAGAGGAACACAAAGTCCTGGACGTGCTGGGCGACACCAAACAGGTGTTCGCCGACGGCTGCGGCATTGGCGTCATTGTCCACGTACACCGGTAGGGTTGGATAGCGCGCATGATATATTTTGGCGAAGGGAACATCCCGCCAATCCAGGTTGGGCGCGTAAACCAGGTAGCCCTCTTCGACCTGGACCGTGCCGGGCGTGGAAATGCCCAGCCCCAGCAAGCGCGCCTGGTGCAGCTCACAGACTTCAATCGCCTGGTCGACCATGGTGAACACCTTGGCGGTGGTTTTCGGCTGACCATCCGCCGGGTCGGCGCTTTGCTGGGCGCGCCAGATCACCTCGCCATGGAAGTTGGTCAGGATGACCATGACAAAATCGACCCCGTATTCGACACCGATGATACAACCTGCCCAAGGGTTGAGCTCGAGCAGGGTCGCAGGACGCCCCGTGCCCGAAGACTCTTGCCCTGTCTGGCGCACCAGGCCCCGTTCGACCAGCTCGTCGATCAGGCTCGAGACGGTGGATTTGTTAAGACCGGTCACTCCGGCAAGCTGGGCGCGTGAGATCGGTGCGTTGCTGTGGATATAGCGCAGAACGGCAGAGAGATTGATCTCGCGCAGGAGGGTTTGGTCGCCAGTACTGAATAGTTGCATGGGATGTTGGGTTAGTATGTTGCGGCAACAAACTAATCTGATTAAAGCAGAAATAGAGGGCTTTGTCAAGTGTTATTTGACGAAAAGCCCTCTATATAGTTGGGAGTATAAACTAAATCGGGCGTGTTAGCGGTTGATGCGCTTCTGTCGCCGGGTAATTAACAACAGCCCTCCGCCGGCTAAAACGGCAACTGCCAGGATGGCAAGAGGGACGATCATCTGTGGTTGGCTGGAGGCTTTCAGCTCGATCAGCTCCACCGCGGTGGGTGTGGAATAATAGCAGGTTCCGTCTGGCCGGCAGGCTAAGCCGTTTGCACCGGTATCATCTTTGATGCCCTGTCCAGGTCCCGAAGGGTACGATCCGTAATTTCCAAAGGTTTGCGGGTTGGGCGGGGCGGCATATCCAAGCAGCGCCCAGGGAATGGCAAGCTCGACGAAGCCATCCTGCGTGGTGCAGTTTGTGCCATCGCAGTTATCAGTAGTGTGCGTGAATGGATCGACCCAGGTCATGCCTCTGGCAGCCGCGGCGCCGGTGCATGGGGGGCGGGCGGTATTGGTGCTGCTGCACACGTCATCCGCGTTGTTGCAGACGCCAGCTACACATGACCCGATCGAGTACTCTGGAGCCAGGGAAGTGCCTTTAGTCTGTGTTGCCAGGATGATGAAGTCATAGAGGCCATCGCCGGTCACGTCCACCCGGGTGCCGGCGGTGGAATCTTGCTGGAACCTCGTATCGTCCCAGGCCATCATCAGATAAAGGTATCCGGAATCGAGATAGACACAGAACTCGGTGATATCCGCTCGCCCTGGGCTGGCCTCATCGTCCACACCGCCAGGGTCGGCTGCACAGGTGGCAGGCGCAGAAGGATTTGTCCAGTCTGAAGGGTTGCCGTCAATCGTGGCGAAAGTTGGAAGCGCATAGGCAATGCCCACCACGAGCAGTGAAAGCAGGATGCCTCCCAGAACCCCCGTCAGGTGTTTATATCGGAAACACCTACGGCTCGTTGAGTGAAATTTTTGTGACATTTTCATATTGACCTCCATATCTTTATAGTCGTTAAAACTGGCGAATAGGTTCAATTTATTATCGAATGATCTGGAAAATGTAACTTTTTTCAACCTCTTGCATCTAGCTTAGTATGGAATCCGCGATTCTCGACCCCGATCTGCCTGCCGTTTTCCAGCCTTTTTCGCTAATTGCATCGACGAATGAGGAAGCGGAGGCGCTGCACTGTGGAGCGCTGTGCCCGATGTGCGGCGAAGGCAGGCTGGATTATGATGGATTGTTGAACCTGTCTTGTGCTGCCTGTGGATATAATACAGGTGGTGGGGGCGGATGTACCTGATAAAATTAGAGCGCCACCTCGGTGAGGTGGGGAAATGAGATAACATGGGAAAGAAATTGTTGAACGACCAGGTAGTGCGTCAAGTCAAAGATGTCTTTGATAGCCAGCTTAAACAGCCGGTAGAAATCCTCTTCTTTGGTCAGCGGCAAGATTGCGATTACTGTAGCGATACGCTTGCGTTGGTCGAGGAGTTGACGGTTATCTCCGAGAAGCTCAGCTTAAGCACCTATGACCTGGAGCAGGATCGTGAAGTAGCCGGTAAGTACAATGTTGACAAGGCGCCTTCATTGGTCCTGGCAGCTAAGAACAGCAATGATCTGGTGGACTATGGCGTGCGCTTTGCCGGTATCCCCTCGGGGCATGAATTCAGCTCGCTTATTCAGAGCTTGATCCTGGTTTCCGGGCGCGACTCATCGCTTAATGAAAAGACGCGCCAGGCACTGAAGAAGCTGACCAAACCGGTCACGCTACAAGTCTATGTGACCCCCACCTGACCCTACTGTCCGCAAGCCGTGGTGCTTGCTCATCAGATGGCGATTGAATCCTCCCTGGTGCAGGCGGAAATGGTCGAGGCAATGGAGTTCCCGGACCTGGCGAACCGCCATAACGTCAGCGGCGTGCCCCAGACGACGGTCAATGACGGCGCGGCGCACGTGGTTGGCGCAGTCCCGGAGGATTATCTGCTGGCAGAGATCCAAAATGCCTTGAAACCGGCATGAAGAACAAGAATTTGACTCGCCAGCCTCAGAAATCAGCACTTCCCTATGCCGCAATCTTGATCGGCGCAGGGTTGATGGTCTTGGGTTTGGTGGCGGCATTAGTGATTACCAAGCCGAAGCAGCAGAGCAGCCCGTCCGGTGATACGGGTGTGAGCGATGATTATCCGTCCGTCATTCCATCGCCGGTCAATTTTGCCGCGCCGGAACTGAGCTTGAATCATCTGAGCGGTGAAACGGCTTCATTATCTGATTTCGAGGGGCAGGTGGTGCTGGTCAATAATTGGGCTACCTGGTGCCCGCCCTGCAAGGCAGAGATGCCCACCTTGCAGGCATACTACGAAGAGCACAAAGACCAAGGCTTTGTGTTGGTGGGCATCGAAGCCGGGGAACCGGCCTCGGATGTCGCCAAGTTCGTTCAAGATTACCGGCTTACCTTTCCGATCTGGCTTGACCCACAGAACAAGGCTTTGGCTGCGTTCAATAACCAGAACCTGCCAAGCTCGTATGTGATCGACAGGGACGGCGTGGTGAAATTAGCCTGGGTTGGGGCGATCAGTAAATCTGTTTTGGAAAAATATGTGACACCCTTGTTGGAGGAGTAGAAAAGATGGATGCAAAAGTAACCTGGCAAGGTAGGATGAGCTTCACGGGTAGTGCAAACTCGGGTTTTCCAATTCAATTAGGCACCGACCCGGCGGTAGGCGGCGATAACGATGGGGCGCGTCCGATGGAATTGATCGCCATCGGACTGGCTGGATGCACGGCAATGGATGTCATCTCCATTTTACAGAAGAAGCGCCAGGATGTGACGGCGTTCGAGGTGCGTGTGCACGGTGATCGAGCGGATGAGCACCCGAAGGTCTTCACGAAGATCACGATCGAATACCTGATCGAGGGGCGCAACATCGACCCGGCGGCCGTGGAGCGCGCCATGGAGCTTTCCGAGACAAAATATTGCCCGGCGCAAGCCATGCTGGG
>ERZ1649853.737-NODE-737-length-13268-cov-5.751608_pt1 | contig 13268 bp, 16 predicted proteins | sample MGYA00575353_ERZ1649853 | MGnify/ENA primary metagenome ERZ1649853 (study PRJEB40853, sample SAMN11349654) | freshwater sediment metagenome | isolation source: river sediment | host: Sediment | place: India: Okhla Barrage, New Delhi | collected 2017-02-21 ...
CTGCTGGCCACGCTGGAGGCCAGGGAGCCCGTAGACGGGGCTGAGCTGGCCCACCGGGCCAGTATCTCGCCCGCCGAGGCCCAGAAGGCGGTTGAGGCCCTGGTGTCGCAGAAGCGGGTGATGATGCTGGGCGACAAAGGGCCGCACACCCTGCTCTTCTCCGCCGCCGGGTGGCAGCGCCTCTCCGCCACCATATCCGCGGCGCTGGCGGCGTATCACCGGCAGTTCCCGCTGCGGTCCGGCATGCCCCGGGAGGAGCTCCGGAGCAAGATCAAGGCCTCCTCCGGGTCGTTCCCGCCCATGCTCCAGCTCCTGGCCCGGGATGGCGTGCTGGTGGAGGAGGTGAAGGCCGTCCGCCTGCCGTCGCACCGCGTCCAGCTCAACGCCAGCCAGAAGGCAGTCACGGACGCGTACCTGGAGGCCCTGGCGCGGAGCCCGTACTACCCGCCCAGCGATCTGGCCATCGCCCCGGAGCTGCTGGACGTCCTCATCGAGCAGCGGGAGGTGGTGAAGGTGGCCGACAACGTGGTCTTCACGGCCCCGGCCTACCGGGAGATGCTGGACCGCATCATGGACCGGATGAAGCAGAACGGCAAGATCACGGTGGCCGAGGTGCGGGACATGTTCCAGACCAGCCGCAAGTACGCCATGGCCTTCATGGAGCACCTGGATGAGCAGAAGGTCACCCGGCGCGTGGGCGACGAGCGCGTGCTAAGATAGCGGCCGGAGGCCCCCTCCCGTCAGACCGCCCACTCCTCCCTGGTCTTCTCACCGGCTTCAAGCAAAGCTTCCAGCATCCCCTTGACGGCCATGAGCTTGGGGCGGTCCAGCGCCCTCAGCATCTGCTCGCCCCGGGACAGCCAGGCCTGCCAGAGGCCGGTCACCAGCTTCTCGCCTTCGGGAGCCATGCGGCAGAGGACGATCCGGCGGTCGGCGGGATCGCTGTCCCGGAACACAATGCCCCGCTCCACCATGCGGTCGATCACCCCGGTGGCGGTGGCCGTGCTGACGCCCAGCGTGGACGCAATGTCGCTCATGCGCACCGCGCCCTTGGTATAGAAAAGGAGCAGGGCCCGGAGCTGCCCGGCGGTCAGGTCCACGTGCATCCATTCCCAGGGGGTGAAATCGAACAGGTCGCGGAACGCGCCTTCCCCCATCTGGATGGTAGACTCGATGAGCGTGTCCCGGCTCTTGCTGGCTTTCATGACCCCCCCCTTTTTCCCGGCGCCAGCCGATGGTCCGCTGCGCTGGTCGGGCATGACGACTGGTGCGGAGCCAAGCCTCATGCCTTCAAGATTATGTCAGTATTATGAATGTAACTCGGGTGGTGGGACCTGTCAAACCGGCGGCCGCCGCCGGCCGGCCGAGGCCGGCCCGGCTACCACATGCCCCTGGTGTTTTCACCGGCCTGGAGCAGGGCTTCCAGCATTCCCTTGACGGCCAGCAGCCTGGGGTGGTCCAGGGCCCGGAGCAGGATGCCGGCCCGTTCGCCCCAGGAGCGCCAGAGATCGGCTACCATCCTCTGGCCCTGGGGTGACAAGCGGCAGATGACGAGTCTCCGGTCATCTGGGTCGCTGTCCCTCTCGACTATGCCGCGCTCCACCATGCGGTCGATTACCCCGGTGCCGGTGGCCATGGTGACGCCGAGGGCGCCGGCGACTTCGGTCATCCGGCATGGCCCCCTGGTGTAGAGGAGGAGCAGGGTCCGCAGCTGGGCGGCCGTCAGGTCCATGTTCAGCCAGTCAGCCGGCAGAAACGGGAACAGCTCGCCGAACGCCTGCCCGGCCAGTGCCAGGGTGGACTCGATCAGCTTCTCCTTGCGCCTGCCACTAGTCATAAAGGGCGGTACCCCCTGACAGAGTAATGTATCCCCCGTGGCCGTGGCTGTCAAACAGCGGTCAGTGGCGCCGCGGCCAGATCGGTGTAGATGGGACCGGCCGGGGTGAGCTGGCTCCTGATCAGGCTGATGGCATCGACCTCGAACGAGAGGGGCGTCTTCCAGCCGACGCCCTGGGCGAACTGGGCGAAGCGCCGCCGGTCGTCACCGCCTGCACGGTCGCGCAGCCGGCCGAGGGTCAGGTGGGCGCTCCAGGGCCGGGGCTCCGTCGGGAAGCCCAGCGGTGATACCACCGCTTCCACGTCCTTCTGCAGGGCCTCCAGGCGGTCCAGGTCGCCGCCCACGCCGGCCCACATCACCTGGGGGCGCTGCCAGTTGGGAAAGGCCCCGGTGCCGGCCAGCTGTAGATGGAAGGGACTGTGGGGCCCGGCCGCGCGGCGCATGGCGAGGGTTATCTCCGGTATGGAGTCCGCCGCCGCGTTGCCCAGGAACTTGAGGGTCAGGTGCAGGCTGCCGGGATCCACCCATTTGACGAAGGGGTGCCTCCCGGCCTTCAGCTTCTCCTCCAGGGAGGCCAGCTCCGCCAGCACGCTGGACGGCAGGTGAATGGCGATGAAGCAGCGGACGGCGCCTACGCTGTTGTCCATCCCAGCAGCCTCCGGGCGTTTCCGCCGAGGATAAGGGACTGCGACTCCGGGGGCAGGGCCGTGGAGGCCAGCTGGTCCATGACCCGCCGCGGCGAGAGGAGCGGGTAGTCGCTGCCGAAGAGTATCCGGTCCGCCCCCACCATGGCGGCCACGCTCTCGAAGACCTGCGGGCGGTAGAGGAACGGTGTGGCGGCGCAGTCGAAGTAGGTGTGTCCCATGGCCGCGGCCACCTCCGGCATGAGGCCGTAGAAAGGAAGGCCCCCGCCCCAGTGGGCGAACACGACCGGCAGGTCGGGGAAGTTCAGGATGAACCGGTACATCGAGTCCGGGGAGATGCTGCCTTTCCCGGGGTAGAGGTGCCCCACCGGCTCGGACGCGTGGGTCAGGTAGATCATGCGGTGCTTGCGGGCCACCTCCACGATGGGCCCCATCAGATCCCGGTCGCCGAGGTCGTAGCCCTGGCTGTCCGACCTCATCTCGCCGATGCCCCGCGCCCCGCCCCGGGCGCAGCGCTCCAGCTCCCGCACCGCCGCGTCGCGGTCCCGGGGCTGCACCACGCAGAAGGGTATCAGGCGTTTCGGGTAGCGGGCGGCCGACTCCAGGATGTAGTCGTTGGTGATGCGGCAGGTCTCGTTGGTGTCCCAGCCGGCGGCGAGCAGCACCGAGGCATCGACCCCGCACTCGTCCATGCTGGCGATGAGGTCCTCCGCGCTGGCGATCCGGGCCTTGGGGACGGTGAAGAACTCGCGGAACATGCTGTCCCGCCGGCAGAACTCAGCGCGCTCCTCCCTCATCTTCAGGGGCAGGATGTGAACGTGGAAATCGATGACCACGGCGTCAGTATACCCTTTCTAGAGCCCCTCGCGCTTGTACTGCTCGATCATCTTCAGCCAGTCGGCGTACATCGCCGGGTCGCGGTCCACCCACCACATCTGCTCCTTGGTGACCTGGCCCCGGACCCGGCCCGGCACGCCGGTCACGAAGGAGCCGTCGGGCACCATCATGCCCTCGCCCACCACCGCGCCCGCGGCGATGATGCAGCGGTTGCCGATCACCGCGTCGTGCAGCACCGTGGCGTTCATCCCGATGAGTACATGGTGGCCGATGCGCCGCGAGTTGACCACGGCGCCGTGCCCCAGGGTGACGCTGTCCCCGATTACCAGGCCGTTGGGGTCGCCGTGGAGGACCACGTTGTCCTCGATCAGGACATCGTCGCCGACCCTGATCGGCCCGTAGTCCGCCCGGACCACTGCTCCGGGGAAGGCGGCAGACCTCTCCCCGATCACCACGTTCCCGATGATATAGGCCGCCTCGCTGATGAAGGCGGACTCGGCTATCCTGGGCACCTTGTCACCAAGGGCTCTGATCATGGTGCGACACCTCCCTGATTCGAACTGCTTCTCATGAATGATAGGCGGGTGCGGCGGCGGCGGTCAACTGGCGCGCGGCCGCCGCCGGGTGCCACAGCGCGTGCTTAGAGTTTTTGACAGATTTATGGACATTTAGATAGAATTATTCAGTCTGCGACAGAATCGGCGGAGGGGGCGCATGAAGGAGAAAGGGTCGGCACCGGGGAACCTGTTCGTCAGCGTGAGCAAGGCCAGCGAGATCCTGGGGGTCAGTGAGGCCACCCTGCGCCACTGGACCGACCAGGGGCGGTTGAAGGCCTTCGTCACCCCCGGCGGGCACCGCCGCTACTCCGAGCACGAGCTGCGGCGGTTCACCCGGACGCACCAGGCCAGCCAGCCGCCGGCGAAGGTGGCGGACCACCTGGAGCAGACGGCCATCGACCATCGGCGCACGGCCCGGGAGTACGTGGACTCGGCCCTGCCGCAGGGGCCGCTGCCGCAGGAGGACCGGGAGATACTGGCCCGCTGCGGCCGGGAGCTCCTGGACCTGGTCATCCGGTATGTCAACCAGCCCTCGAGAAGGGACGAAACCATCTGCTTCGTGAGACAGGTAGGGGACGAGCATGGGAGGATACTGGCCTCCCTGGGTTTCCCGCTGGTGGACTGCGTCGAGGCCTTCATCAAGCACCGCAACCTGCTGGTGGAGGCGGCCACACAGTATGCCATGAAGGGGAGGACCACCAGCGACCGCGCCGTGGCCACCGTGCCGCTGGTGACCCGCGTGGTGGATGAAGCCCTGGTCTCCCTGGTGGCCGCCCACCAGAAGACGGCTTCCCGCCCCCGAGGCGGCCGGGCCGGCCGCCAACGTGATCAGTAGAGGAGGAAACAAGTGCGCTCAATCAGTCTACCATCCAGGCCAGGCTTCCCCGCATCCGGGGGGACGCGGGGGTCCCTCGTATACAGGGCGGTGGCCCTCGTGCTGTCCGCGATTATCCTGGCCGGCTCGCTGGCCGTGGCGGGATGCTCCTCGGAGTCCGCCCCTGGGGGCACCCTGTACCCGCTGGACGTCACCGACCTTCTGGGGCGGCCGGTGGAGCTGACCGGTGTCCCGCAGCGCATAGTGACCACGCACCCCACCGCCACCGAGGTGCTCTGCAGTGCCGGCGGCCTGCCCGTGGGCTGCGACTCCAGCTCCAAGTATCCGCCGGAGGTCGTGGGGCTGCCGGCCGTGGGCAGCGCCTACTACCTGAGCGTCGAGGCCATCGCCGGCCTTCAGCCGGACCTGGTGATTATGGAGGCCCTCACCCAGGCGCGGTATCTTGATTCGCTGTCCGCCCTGGGTGTGCCGGTCATGGCCGTGCGGGCCGCCAGCCTGGATGACGTGGTCGACTCCCTGAAGCTGGTGGGAAAGGTGATCGACCGCAGTGAAGACGCGGCCGCCGCGGTGAAGGACATCGAGGACCGCATCGAGGCGGCGCAGGCCTCCCAGGCCGCGTCCGGCCTGTCCCGGAGCGTCCTGGTCCTGATTGCCGACGAGCAGGGCAAGATCTACGCCGCACGGGCGGATTCCTATCCCGGGACCATCGCCGGGCTGCTGGGGCTGAACAACCTGGCCGCGGACATGGCCGGGTCCGGCCCCTTCACCGGGTTCGCCGAGCTCACCGGGGAGGTGCTGGTCGGCCTGGACCCGGACGTCATCTTCACCATCACGCCGGCGCCGCAGCCGGCGCCGCGGCTCTCGGCCCTGCTGCCGTCGCTGCCGGTCTACAGGGACAAGGCGGCGGTAAAGGAGGGCCGCCTGGTGGAGCTGGACCCGTCGCTCTACCTGCAGGCCCAGGGCCCGCGGATCGCCAGCGCGGTGGAGGGGATGCTCCAGATCATGAAGGGCTACGAGTAGGGCGGTCCCTTGCGAAGGCCTGTCCTGGTGGCCGCCGGCCTGGCAGTGCTGCTGGTCCTGGGGGTGCTGATGGGGGTGGCGCTGGGGCCGGTGAAGCTGGACCTGGGCACGGCGCTCTCGGCCATCGTCTCCAGCGACGATGCCACGGCCCGCGTCGTGGTGTGGGACCTGCGGCTGCCCCGGGTGGCCGCGGCCCTCCTGGTGGGGTCCTGCCTGGGCCTGGCCGGGTGCCTGCTGCAGAGCTCGGCCCGGAACCCCCTGGGCGATCCGCAGCTCTTCGGCCTCGGAGGCGGGGCGGCCATCGTCCAGGCGCTGGCCATGGCCGGCTTGGTCCAGGCCGGGACATGGGGCATACTGGCCCTCTCCGTGGGGGCCTCCCTGGCCGGGGCCGGGGCCATCGCTGTGTTCGCCTCACGGGAGGGGATCTCTCCGGCGCGCCTGGCGCTCATCGGCGTGTCCATCTCAGCCCTGGCGGCAGCGGCCGCCACCGGGATCCTGGCGCAGGCCCGGGTCTTCAGTGTGCAGTCGCTGCACTTCATTGGCGGCAGCTTCACCAATCTCACCTGGGCGGATGTCACACCGGCCCTGCCCTTCGTGGCCGCGGGCCTGCTGCTGGCCCTGTCCGTCGCCGGCAGCCTCAACGCCATGTCCCTGGGGGACCGGGTGGCGGCCAGCCTGGGGGCGGAACCCGTCCGGACGCGGGCGGTGGCCATGGCCGCGTCCGGCATCCTGGGCGGGGCCGCCGTGGCTGTCGCCGGGCTGGTCGGCTTCGTGGGGCTGCTGATCCCGCACCTGGCGCGGCTGCTGGTGGGCCACGACTTCCGGGCCGTGGCCCTGGTCTCCATTCCCCTCGGAGCGGCCTTCATGCTGTATGCCGACCAGGCGGCCCGGCTCACCTTCGCCCCATCGGAGGTCCCCGTGGGCCTGGTCACCGCGCTGGTGGGGGCCCCTCTCATGATCGGCGTGGCCCGGAGGGTGCTGTGACCCTCGCCCTGGATGAGGTCTCCTTCGTCCGGCGGGGGCGCGTGATGCTCGGCGGGGTCAGCGCCGAGATCGCGGCGGGCCGGCTCACCTGCGTGGTGGGGCCCAACGCGGCGGGGAAGACCACCCTGCTGCGTATCCTCTCCGGGGAGCTCCGGGCCACCTCCGGAAGGTACCTCGTGGATGGCGTTGACGCCGGGCGTCTTTCCCGGAGGGACATCGGGCGGGAGGTCTCCATCATCCCGCAGGACGTCCAGCCTCCGCCGTACCTGACGGTCTCGGAGATGGTGGCGCTGGGGCGCTTCCGGCCGCACCGGGCAGCCTGGCGGCGGCCGGACAAAGAGGACCTGGCCCTGGTCCGGTCCAGCCTGGCCCGCTGCCGGGCGGAGGCCATCGCCGGGAGGCCGGTGGAGGGCCTGTCGGGCGGCGAGCAGAAGCGGGCCTGGCTGGCCTTCGGCCTGGCCCGGGGGACGAGGTTCCTGCTCCTGGACGAGACCCTGGACGGGCTCGATGCCCCGGCCAAGCGGGCCTTCTTCGAGTTGCTGCGGGCGGTCGCCGCCGAGGGCAGGGGCATAGTGCTGACCAGCCACGACCTCCACCTGGTCGGCGGCCATGCGGACACGGTCCTGGTCCTGGGCGGCGGCCACCTTGATTTGCCGCATGTTCCGCGGTAATCTTAGGGACAGTCCGGCTGCAAGGAGGCGAGCAAGGTGAAGAAGGAACTCATGGATATCCTGGCCTGCCCTATGTGCAAGGGGGACCTGAAGCTCACCATTGTGGAAGAGGACAGCAAGGAAGTGCTCAACGGCTCGCTCTTCTGCGCCAAGTGCAACGAGACCTACCCCATCGTGGACGCCATCCCCAACCTGCTGCCGCCGGACCTGCGGGACAAGACCGGTCAGTCTTCGTCCAAGAAGTAGGTCACCGAGCTGCGCGGCGACTCCCACACCTGGATGCTGGTGACGGTCACACCGTCCCGTTTCAGCGCGCCCCGGAGCTCACCGAACACGGTGGAGGCGATGTTCTCCGAGGTGGGATTGATGCTGTCGAAGGGCGCCACCTCGTTGAGGCAGGTGTGGTCGAAGCGGGCCAGGACCTGGCCCAGCTGCTCCCGCAGCACGGTGAAATCGTAGGCGATGCCGATGCCGTCCAGCTTCCTGGCCCTCAGCCTGGCCACCACCCGGAAGTGATGCCCGTGCATCTTCTCGCACTTGCCCCGGTACCCCCTCAGGTAGTGGGCGGCCTCGAACTCCTGCTCCACTGCTATCTCATACATCTCACGCCTCCCGGGCCCAGGCCCTCACCCCCTGGCGCTCCCTGACCCTCTCCGCCATCTCGCCCACCGTCAGGCCGGACAAGGGGTGCACCAGGCCGGGGGCTATCTCCGCCAGGGGCACCAGCACGAAGGCCCGGTCCGGCACGCCGGGGTGGGGGATGGCCAGGTGCGGCAGGTCGACCACGCTGTCACCGTAGAATAGGATATCGATGTCCATCGGCCGGGGCCCGTTCCGCGGGCCCGGCCTCCGCCCCAGGGCGGCCTCGATCCTCTTGGCCAGGCCCAGCAGCTCCCCGGGGCCCAGCGAGGTCCGCCCGCGGCAGACGGTGTTCAGGAAGGGCGGCTGATCGGGGTAGCCCACCGGCTCCGTGACGTACAGCGACGAGACCCGGTCTATCTTCACCCTCCGGGCCAGCAGGTCCATGGCCCGGGCCAGGTTCTGCTCGCGGTCTCCCAGGTTCGAGCCCAGGCCCAGGTAGACGGTGACCGGCACACGCCTCATTTCGACCTGCCCCGGACCACGGCATCAGCCATGCGGCACACCCGGACCATCTGCGCCACGTCGTGGACGCGCACCACGTCGGCGCCGCGGGCCACGCTGATGGCCACGGTGGCGGCCGTCCCTTCCAGCCTCTGGTCGGGCGGCAGGCCGAGCACCAGGCCGATCATCGACTTGCGCGAGGTGCCGATCAGGATGGGGCGGCCCAGGCACCTCAGCTCATCCAGCCTCCGGACGATCTCCAGGTTCTGGTCCAGCGTCTTGCCGAAGCCCACCCCGGGGTCGACGATGATGCTGTCCGGGGGCACCCCCCGGGACAGCGCCAGGGCGACGCTCGTCTGCAGGCTGGCGATGACCTCCGGCATGATGTCCGGACACGTCCGGCCGCGCTGGTTGCTCATCAGCACCACCGGGGCCCCGTGCTCCGCCGCCAGGTCGGCCAGCCGGGGTTCCCGGGCCAGCCCCCAGATGTCGTTGATCATGGCCGCCCCGGCCAGCAGCGCCCGGCGCGCCACCTCGTAGCGGTAGGTGTCCACGCTCACGGGCAGTCCCGCCTCGCGGACCAGTTGCTCCACCACCGGTATCACCCGGCGCAGCTCCTCCTCTTCCGTGACGGGCGCCGCCTCCGGGCGGGTCGATTCCCCGCCGACGTCGAGGATGTCGGCCCCTTCGGCCGCGAAACGCTTCCCCCGGGCCACGGCGGAGCCCACGTCGCCGCCCAGCCCGTCGCCGGAGAAGGAGTCGGGCGTGACGTTGATGATGCCCATGATGAAGGTCCGCTCGCCCCAGCGGAGCTCCTTCCCGCCGCAGCGGGTAACGCCCGGGCCGGGCCTGCCGCTCACCGTGATATCGGACATAGACCTCAGTTTATACCATTCGAGACCGCGGCGGGGGCATGGCCCTTCGCCCGGCCTCGCGGCGGGCGATGAGATGGGCCACTGCCCGGGCCGCCCCGTCCACCGACCGGAAGACGGGGAAGCCGGCCTTCTGGAAGTCGGCCTGTATCCCCTGGGCCGCCTGCTCGGACCGGAAGATGCCAGCGGTGCGCAGGACCACGGCCAGGGGCTTGCCGGCCTCCCGGGCCACCTTCGCCAGGGCCTCGACGTGCCCGGCCAGGACCTGGTGATGCGAGTGGGCCAGCAGTATGCCGGGCAGCACGGCCAGGACCACGAAGTCGACCCCGTCCCAGCCGGCTACCGTGCCCACCGTGCGGGCGGCCAGCGCGGCGTCCATGAACCCGGCCGTGTCCAGGTCCAGGGGATTGCGCAGGCCGACCCCGACCGGCGGGGTGTATTCCTGGATGGAGCGACGGATCTCCTCCGGCAGCGGCGGCACCTCCAGTCCGGCCCCGGCGCACTGGTCGGCGGCCAGGACGCTGGCGCCGCCGCCGACGCCGATGATCCCCACCCGCCGGCCCCGCGGCGGCTTCAGGTACACGAAGGCGGCCAGGGTGTCGATCAGCTCTTCAAAGTGGTGCACCGGCACTACTCCGGTCTGGCGGCAGAGCGTGTCCCAGACCTGGCTGCTGCCCGCCATCGCCCCGGTGTGGGAGGTGACCACCCCGGCCCCCGCCTCGGTGACCCCGCCCTTCAGCATGACTACGGGCTTGGCGCGGACGCCCGCCCGCAGGGCGCGCAGCAGCCTGGCCGGCTGCTTCGGGCCCTCGATGTAGGCCGCTATGACCTCGGTATCGGCGTCGGCCGCCAGGTACTCCAGGAAGTCGCACTCGTTGAGCAGCGCGGCATTGCCGAAGCTGACCCCCTTGCTGATGAACATGCCGCGCTCCGCCGCCGCGCCCACGATCTCGCAGGCGTTGCCGCCGCTCTGGGCCAGGAAGCCGACGTGGCCGCTGTCCCTCGGAATGTTGAAGTCGAGGGACAGCCCGCCCGCGGGACAGTGCAGGCCCAGGCAGTTGGGGCCCACCAGCCGTATCCCGCCGCGCCGGGCGATATCGGCGATCTCCTTCTCCAGCCTGGCCCCGGCCGGGGTGCCCACCTCGCTGAAGCCCGAGGTGAAGACGGTGACCGTCTTCACCCCCGCGGCCGCGCAGTCCCGCATCAGGCGGGGGACCTGCGTCGCCGGGATGGCCGAAATGACGTAGTCCACCGGCTCCGCGATGTCCAGGATGCTGCGGTACGCCGGCAGGCCGTGTATCTTGTCGGCCTTCGGGTGGACCGGGTAGATCTTCCCCGGGTAGCCGTAGGCCAGCAGGGGGTACATGAAATGGAGGTTGCTGGGGGCCAGGGGCCGGGGCGAGGCGCCGACAACGGCCACCGACTTCGGGTGGAACATGGATTCCAGGTCCGGCATGGATCAGATTATGCCAGATTGCCTGCGGGCCGGTCAATGCCCATCGGACAGCCGATGGGACGGCCCATCGGACAGCCGATAGGGACGCCGATCGGACAGGGATCGGAGCGCCTATTGACATCAGACGACTGGGTCGAGTAACCTGCTGTTTGCAGCCCGGCGAACTCGGGCAAGCCGAAGGGAGGGGTCATGGCCGGTGGATCAGGCAGCGTCTACGATGTCATAGAGGTTATCGGCAGCAGCACCGAATCGTGGGAGAAGGCCGCCAAGGCAGCCGTGGAAACGGCCTCCAAGACCCTCCGGGACCTTCGCATTGCGGAGGTCGTCGAGATGGATTGCCAGATCGAGGACGGCAAGGTGCGCGCCTATCGGACCAAGGTCAAGCTCTCCTTCAAGTACGAGAGCAAGGGCTGACCAACGGCCCTGCCCGTCACCCGTTCCGCGGGGAACGGTGAGTGAACCCCAGGAGCTGCTCCACCCATACTGGCTGAGTGATCCGGGAGCGGTCGCGCGGCTGGGCGCCCTCATCGATGGTGATCTCCCAGGCGTAGACGGCCCGGGACGCCTCCGGGCCGATGCGGGCGGGATCGGCCGGCCGGCAGCGGGCCCGGGGGTTGACCGCCTCCAGCGTGGCTTCGAAACCCGGTGACGGCGCGTCGGCCAGCAGCGTCAGCCATCCTCCGGCCTCGCCCCTGGACACCGCGGCGCACTGGTTGATCCAGAAGTAGGCCTGCCTGGCATCCACCAGCCGGCAGCCGAAATCGACGTAGTCGTGGGGGAAGGCCGGGTCGACCTGCAGCATCTTCAGGATAGCCCCCAGGTCATCGCCCTCCATTCGCAGGGTCTTGCGGATGCGCGCCACGTAGACCGGCGCCGCAGCCAGCCATTCCTCCCGGGCCACCTCCTTCATGGTAGCCTCGCCCCACCGGGTGGCGATGGAGATCATGCAGGCGCGTATCAGGAGGTGGACGTCCAGGGTGAACTCCTTGCAGAGGCGGACCAGCGCGGCGTGGGAGAGGTCATCCAGCTCGTAGTCCGGTTTGAACGGCCCGCTGTAGTCCTCCATTCCTTCGTGGAGGAGCTCGGGCACGTACGGGAACGCGAACCGGGCCGCCTTTGACAGGGCCACGGTCCGGCAGATATCGGTGGCCCGGAGCGTCTGGTGCTCGTCCTTGATGGACACCTCCCACTTGCAGGGCGGTCCGGAGTGGCCTGCCGGAAGGGGCGGGCGGTGGACGGGGAGGCAGTAGGCCTTGGGATTGACGGCCATGGTGGTGGAAGGGAAGGTGGTGTCCTCCATGTCGTGGCAGAGCTCTTTGATGAGGCCCGGGTCGCCCCCTGACGCGGTATTGACGCACTCGTAGGGGCCGCAGCGCTCGGCCCAGAAGTAGCCCCTGGTCTCGTTCACCAGCTCGAACTGGAAGTCCAGGAAGTGGTGCGGCGCGCCAACGTCGTTCTGCATGGTCTTGAAGATGGCGGAGATGCCCTTGCCCTTGATCTTGAGGGTGTCGCGGAGGCGCCGGCCGTAGACGGGGCTGGACCCTCTCCACTCGTCGACGGCCAGTGCCGTCCTGGCCTCCATGCCGAAGCGATTCAGCACGATGGGCATGACCGAACGGTCGTGCAGGTGGTTGAAGAACATGTACTCCCGGCCCAGCCGGGCCAGGCTCGACCGCGAAAGCCGTGCCAGCTCGAAATGGGGGTCGAAGGGGCCGTCATAGTAGTCCATCGTGTCCACTCGCCTTACCTCCGTGATCCCGATGCCCGCTGCCTGCCCTGGGGTAGCAGCAGTATAGGTAGCTGGCGGCGTTGGGTCAAGGGGGCGCCGCGCACTTCGCTTGACAATGGAGCGACGCGCTTGAAATAATTAGACAGTCCCCAGCAGGCCGGCCTCCGGCCGGAGTGAGCGCGCACAAGAGCAGTCGAAAGGAAGGTACAGATGGCGAAAGAGATCAAGAAGAAGACCCCAGCCAGGGCCGCGAAGGCGACTGCGGCGAAGAAGCCGGCAGTGAAGGGCAAGGCCGCTGCCGCCCGAAAGCCCGCAGCGAAGACCGCCCTGAAGCCGGCCGCCAAGGCCGCCCCCAAGCGCGTGCTGAAGCCCGTAGTCAAGAAGGAGATGGACGACTACTCCGGCCAGTACGACCCGAACCTGACCTTCAACGACTTCTCCAAGGACTTCATTCTGAAGCTGATGCAGGTGTGGCAGTATGCCTGGCTGCACATGACGGAGGCCTGGTACGACGCGGTCAAGGAGAAGGTGGACAGGGAGACCGCAGACGTCTGTGAGACCGCCGCCTGGTGCCGCATAGGAGAGAGGGTCAACCCGCGGTTCGCCAAGGTGGCCAACATCGAGCTGAAGACCGTCCTGGATTCCTTCAAGTGCCTTCAGCTGCCCCTGGACAACACCACCGGCGGCCTGTTCCCGGCCGAGGTGGAGATCATCAATCCCAACCACATAATCTGGACCATCCC
>ERZ1649853.738-NODE-738-length-13265-cov-6.171915_pt1 | contig 13265 bp, 4 predicted proteins | sample MGYA00575353_ERZ1649853 | MGnify/ENA primary metagenome ERZ1649853 (study PRJEB40853, sample SAMN11349654) | freshwater sediment metagenome | isolation source: river sediment | host: Sediment | place: India: Okhla Barrage, New Delhi | collected 2017-02-21 ...
TCTCGGTGCCGGACTCGATGACCGTGCACGTGTCCGACACGGACGCCCGGGTCGGGATGGCAGTCTCCGGCTTCTCATACACGCCGGCGATGTGGACCTTCATGGAGCTCAACTGGGGCCACTGGTACGAGTACGTGACGGGCCTCTCCACCGACTTCCTCTTCGAGGCGAGCGCGGACCTCCAGTACCTGCTGGCGTGGGAGTTCGACGGCCTGAGCTCCTCGTCCCCCTCCACCCTCTCGTGGGACGACGGGACATCGAGGTACTACCAGACGAAGTACGACATCCCCGGGACGATCGTGAACCCCTGGTGCGACTGGGGCATCCACAGGTCGATGGGCGGGGACGCCGCGTTCTTCGTCCGCAGGGACACGGACACGTCCCTCAACACGTTCTTCTCCGGCATGACCAGGACGACCGTGGTCCACGGGACGTTCGTCGAGCTCTACTACCCCAGGGGTATATTCGAGGGCTTCCTGGAGCGCCAGTACTACTCCCCGGACTACGACCACCTGGTGCACGCGGCGACGGTCTCGGAGGTCTACCTCCCGGACAGGAGCTTCCTGGTGCCGCTCGAAGCGGGCACGTTGACGGAGGTACTGGGCTCCGGCCCGTACTACCCGTCCGTCTTCACCCGCAACGGCCAGGACACCCTCGTGCTGTACCACCCCCTCCTTAGGGAGGCGTCGGGGGCGCGCGTCGGCGGGAAGGCCAGCCCGTCCATGAGCCTCTACAGGGACGGCGCCCTGGTCGGCATCTACCAGCTGTCGGAGTTCCTGGCCAGGCCGGACGCAGTGCGGTACGTGGGCCTGTCCGGCGACGGGTCGTACACGGCGTCCGTGAGGTACTGCCCTTCATCCCAGCTGTTCGACGAGGTCCTCATCGAGCTGGGCTTCGCGGTCCCGGGGACGGACGTCGACCCCCCGAGGATGACCGGGATGGCGCTCCCCCAGCGGTTCACGCCAGGCGAGGCGCTCCCGCTGAGCTTCGGCGCGGCGGACTCCGGGTCCGCGGTGATGGCCTCCGTGAGCTGGCGCGCAAGCGGGTCGACCGAGTGGTCCCCGTTGGCCGTCCAGCAGGACTCCGACATCTTCTCGGCATCGGTGCCGACGCCCTCGTCCGCCGCCGGGATCGACATCAAGGTGGAGCTCGTCGACACGACGGGGAACTTCCTCAGGTACACGGCCGAGCACGCCTCGCTGGCCGAGGTCCCGGTCGTGTTCCAGATGTCCGCCGCGGACGCCAGCGTGAGGTACGGCGTCGCCCAGGACCAGGTCGTCCTCGTCGGCAGGCTCGCCGACTCGTCGGGGGCCCCCCTCAGCGCCATCGCAGCGGTCCCCCTCGAGCTGTACGTGGACGGCCGGAAGGTCGGCATGGTCCTGGACGAGTACATGACATCCACGTCCCATGTCCACAACGGCACCATCAGGTTCGACTGGACGGTCGACCCGGCCGTCCTGTTCACAGGGCCCAACCAGACCGTCGAGGTGAGCGTATCCTTCGACCTGGGCATCTACTCCGCGGAGGCCGCCAGCTTCGAGCTCCACTCCGTCCCGAGCGTCCCAGTGCCACCGGTGGTCACGCTCGTGTCGCCCGACGACGGCGCCCTGATGGCGGCGGGGACGCCGGTGACGCTGTCCGTGGAGGACGACGGCAGCGTGACGTTCGAGTACTCGGTGGACGGCGGGCCCTACCTGTCGCTGTCCGCCCCGTACGAGGTCTCCACGGCCGGCTGGTCTGACGGCGTCCACACGCTCGGCGTGAGGGTGACGGACGAGGACATGAACGAGGTGGCGGCGTCGTACTCGTTCGAGGTCGACGCGACCTCCCCGAGCGTGTCCATCCTGACGCCTCTGGACGGCCTCAGCGCGCCGAGGGGCTACACCCTCGAGGCGGAGGTGTACGACTCGCACCTGTCGGGCGTGACCGTCTCGGTCGACGGCGCGGAACCGGTGCCCTTCGCCAGCCCGTACATGATGGACATGACGTCGTGGTCCCTCGGGTGGCACCTGGTAGTGGTGAGCGCCGGCGACGCGGTCGGCCATACATCCTCCGACTCGGCGTCCTTCGAGATCGTGGACAGCACCATCGTGCTCTCCGTGCTGAGCCCCGCCGACGGATCCTTCGTCAGGTCCGGCACCCCCGTCTCGCTCTGCATCATGTCCCCGGGGACCGTGACGTGCACCTGGACCGAAGGCGAGGCCTCGCACGCGCTCCCCGCGCCCTACGAGATCGACACCGCCGGCTGGGCGGAGGGGTACCACGCCCTGACCGTGGACGCCAGCGACGACCTCGGCTCATCGGCCCAGGCCGCAGTCTCCCTCACCATCGACGACACCCCGCCGGCCATCATGTTCCTGTCCCCGGAGCCAGGCTCCTTCGTGACCCCCGAGGACAGCATATCGATGGCCGCCTATGACCTGAACTTCGACAGGGTAGTGTGGTCCCTGAACGGGTTCGTCGGGGAGAGCCAGTCCGCCGAGGTGAGCATCTCCCTCTCGTATTTCGCCATGGACGGCTACTTCACCCTCGAGGTGTCGGCCTGGGACAAGGCCGGCAACTCCGACGAGGAATCGATTGTCTTCGCGATGGACGGCTCCGGGCCCGAGGTGTCCGTCACGGGCGCGGCGGACGGCGGCGCGGTGCCCTCGGACGGCTCGGTCGAGGTCTCCGTCGTGGACCAGTTCCTCTCATACGTCATGTACTCCCTGGACTCCGGCGCGATGGTCGAGGCCGAGGAGGCCTTCACTCTCCCCATGAGCTCGCTCTCCCTGGGCTGGCACGTCCTCGACGTCGTCGCATCCGACGAGGCCGAGCACCAGTCGTCCCTCTCGCTCTCCTTCTACGTCGACGGGACGGCGCCCGACGTTCAGGTCGTCTCCGGGGACGGCTACTCCGAGGGGGCCGACTACGTCGTCGTGGCCACGGCCTCGGACGACTTCGGGGTCGGCACCGTCTGGTGCAGGTACGAGGACGGCAACGGCAGCCTATCCGAGGTGCCGATGGCCCTCTCAGGCGATGAGTACACAGCGACCATACCTGCGTCGGCCCTCTGGGACGGGATGTCCCTGACGGTGGCCGCGGAGGACACGGTGGGCAACTCCGCGGAGACGTCCGAGGTCAGCCTGGCCCCGGGCGGGTCCGAGGAGCCCTACGCCTTCCTGACCGGCCAGCTCGCGGTCGTCGCCTACGTGGCCGCCGTGTGCTCCATGCTCCTCGTCCTGGCGAGCAGGCGCCGGCGCGACGATGCGGCCCTCCATGGCGGGGAGGAGGGGCGGCGCATGCACCGCGGGCCGCAGGACGTGGCCCTGGGGCTGCCCGCCGCGCGGGCGTCTGCCAGCACCCCCGACGGGCCGAGGGCCGCTGTCCTCTCCGCCGACGGCCCGGGCCCGCATAGGGCCCATGGCACTGGGCGGGACGCCGGCCTGATCCTCGAGGCGATGTCGTCGCTCCAGGTGAGGCTCCCGGAGCCCCCCTCGCAGAAGCTCATGGCTTGGGACGACCCGTACTTCCTCCGCGAGCTGGAGCTCCTGTCGCTCCCGTCGGAGGCCCTGGGACCCCTCCCAGTGCACGACAAGGATGCCCCTCGCGCCGGCGACCAGGGGGACGAGGGTCCGAAGGTGGTCTCCGGGCTCGAGCTCAAGAGGGCGATGGAGAAGGGCCGCTGATCCGCCGCACCTCCCAGGTGGGCGCCCCCTCCATGAGATGCCCTGCGCGGCATGCTATTAATACCGGCCGCGGCGATTAGGATTCGGAGTGGGTGGAAGGGGCGCACGTCGCCCCGACGGAGGGATGGTGATGGTCCTCTGGTCACGTTCAGCCTGCCTGTGGGCTGCGAGCCTGTGCGTCGTCTTGGCGGCCGCCTCGTGCTCGCCATCGTGCGGCGGCCGCGGGGACACGATGGCCCCTGACGCCGTTGCGCCGGGTGCCTGGGCCGCCGCGTCGGAGGCGCTCGCTCAGGCGCCGCGAACGGTCGACTACCGCTGGTACGACCTCTTCGACGTCCCGCTGGGCGACTGGTGGGACAAGAGGTGGGAGTTCTACGCCATCGACGAGCCGCTCACCGACTCCTTCCCCTACCTGGTGAGGCACCACTACGAGGAGGGCAGCTACGACACCTTCTCCGGCGCGAGGCTCAACGTGACGGCCCGCGAGGTGCCGGAGGTCAACACGACCTACGACCCCCAGTTCCTGCCCCTGCTGTCCGGCGACGGCGGCGCCAGGGGAGGGAACGCGGCCATAGACTGGTACATGCAGTATCTCAGCCCCGCGGACTACTACATGTACCCGCCCCAGGTCACGGACTGGGACGACGGGTGGCTCATGGTCCTCAACGGGACCGTCACGATGGACCAGGACGCCGCCATGTCGGTCCTGGGCATGCCCAACAGCGCCTGGAGCGACTTCTCCGGGTGGTGGTCGTCCAACGCCGTGGCGGTCGAGAACGGCTACACGGACTGGCTCATGGCGGAGGCGAACGACGACCCCCTCGACATATTCGCGATGTACGACTTCCCGTTCTCCCCACTGAGGTTCAACCTGGACGCCGCAAGGGTGGGCGACGAGGTCGTGCTGACCTACGAAACGCTCACCTGGGGCATGGAGGCCCTGATGACGAGGTGGCTGCGCGACGCGTTCATGTCCACCGAGTGGTGGCTCGAGGACATGTCCTTCCATGCCCATGTCGGCCCGACGTACGCCAGCCTCGACGTCGACGCCGCCGTCCCCTACGCCCTGAGGGCCTGGGAGGCGAAGGGCACCGGCTCGCCGTGCTGGGTGTGGCAGGGGATGCTCCAGGACCGGATCGAGTCGAGCGTCGCCCACCCGGTCTCCGCCTTCGACCGCTACTGCGACCTGACGCGGGAATGGCTCTCCCCGGGGAGCCCGGGCTACGGGGCGACCGTCCCGTACGAGGACGTCCCGGCGGCCTTCGACCTCTCCGCCGGCGAGACCATGTCCCTGACCTGGCCAGACGCGCCCGTCCTGTTCATGGAGCACGTCTCCGCGGGCGTCGTCAGCAACACGACCTCGGCCGCGAGGGTCGCGTACATGGAGCCGATGCCGGTCGACCTGCCGGGATCGGTGTCCATCGACCCCGCCCAGAGGACGGTGCTCCTCGAGGGCCCCTTGGACCTCGCAGCGTGGGGGGAAGGCCAGTGCCTGCACGAGAACCTGTCCGCCGAGTGGGACAGGCTCGGCGTCCTGCCGTGCGGCCTCCCCTACATCGAGCTCACCATGGCGGGAGAGAACTCTCCCCCGTTCGCCTGCCTCGTCGCCGACCACGACCCCGATTCCAACGTCTCCTCGGCCTTCTACCTCGACGCCTCCTCGTCGAGCGACGCTGACGACGCCTTCGCCGAGCTCCAGTTCCGCTGGGACCTCGACGGTGACGGCTCGTGGGACACCGCGTGGGGGGACGGGTCCCAGGCGTGGCACGACTTCGAGGTGGTGGGGACGCACACGCCCGTCGTGGAGGTCTTGGACTCCGACGGGGCATCGGACACGTGCACGGCCGAGATAGCCATCACCGACGTGGACCCCCCGGAGACCACCATATGGCTGTCCGGGTTGGAGGGCTGCGAGGGCTGGTTCGTGTCCGACGTCACGGTGAACCTCTCCGCCGCCGACGCCGGCCCCGTCGAGGCGACATGGTGCAGGGTGGACGGAGGCGACTGGGAAGCGTACTCCGGGGCACTGCTGGTCACCTCCGACGGCCTGCACACGGTCGAGTTCTACTCCGTCGACTCCGAGTGCAACGTCGAGGACGCCTGCTCTTGCGGGTTCGGGGTGGACCGCGTGGCCCCGGTGGTCTCCTTCGTCTCCTCCTCCGAGCTGTACTCCACGGGCGACGTCACGGTCGTCTGGTCCTGCTCCGACGCGCTGAGCGGCGTGAACAGGTCGGAGCTCTCCCTGGACGGGGCGAGGTACATCCCCTTCGGGTCCGCCACGTCCCACACCTTCCTGGGCCTGGTCGATGGGATACACACGGTCTTCCTCCGCGTCTACGACACCGCGGGCAACGCCGCCTCCGACTCGTACACCTTCACGGGGGACCTGGGAGGGGACGACGATGACGGCGACCCGACGGACCCGGGAGGGGGCGCGGACTACACCCTCGTCTACCTGGGCGTCATCGCGGCCGTCGTGGTGGCCGTCGTGGCGGCCGCCGTGCTGGTCGCGAGGCGAAAGAGATAAGGGCCCGGTCGTGCCTGGTGAACCCGCAGGTCGATGAATATGGCACGGAAGGTCAGGAAGCCCGCGGTCCAGAGCGAGGAGGACGTGAGGCGCGCGGTGAAGGAGAGGTACACGGAGCTCGCGCTCAAGCAGGCCCCGTGCTGCGGCCCCGAGAAGTCCACCATGTGCGGCTGCTCAGGCCTCTACCCGGACGAGGATGTCCTATCGCTCCCGCCGGAGGCCGCCGCCGTGAGCGCCGGCTGCGGCAACCCGACGGCGATCGCGGAGCTCAGGGAGGGCATGACCGTCGTGGACCTCGGGAGCGGGGGCGGGATAGACGCGTTCCTCTCGGCCAAGAAGGTCGGGCCGTCCGGCAAGGTGTACGGCATAGACGCGACACCCGAGATGGTCCACCGCGCGAGGAGGACCGCCAAGGAGCACGGCTTCTCGAACGTCGAGTTCAGGCTCGGCGAGATAGAGCACATGCCGCTCCCGGACGGGTGCGCCGACGTCGTCATCTCCAACTGCGTGATCAACCTCTCGCCCCAGAAGCAGCAGGTCTTCGACGAGGCCTTCAGGGTCCTCAGGCCGGGCGGGAGGCTGGCCGTCTCGGACATCGTCCTGCTGAAGGAGCTGCCGGAGCGCCTCAGGGGCGACCTGGCGGCGTGGTCCAGCTGCGTCTCCGGTGCCGTCCTCGAGGACGAGTACCTCGGGGCGATCAGGAATGCGGGGTTCTCGGACGTCAGGGTCGAGAGCAGGGCGGTATACACCGACGCGCAGCTGAGGGGCTACCTCTCCCACCCGGAGGGCGCGGCCGCGCCCGTGACCAGCTTCTCGAGGACGAAGGGCGAGGACCTCTCCGGGATCGTGGCCAGCTCCAGGGTCGCGGCGAGGAAGCCCTGACTCAGTCCTTCCCGGACAGCATCGCCACCAGCTGGTCCTCGAACCTGGCCTGCTTCCCGTAGTGCTCGTTGGGGTCCTTGAGCGCCACGTACCACCAGTACACCAGGAAGAGGCCGAGCGTTATGAGCGAGACCACCACGAACAGCCCGGTCGGCCTGCTGGGGAGGGTGGTGCCCTCGTCAAGGGCCCCGGCCGTCCCCCCGGCCCTGGCCAGGGCGACCTTCGTGCCCCTGGCGAACTCCGTCCAGGCCTGGTCGTGCTTCCAGGTGTCGTCCGACATGATGTGGAGGAAGTAGAACATGAGCACGACGTGGACCAGCATGATCGGGATCGACACGATCTGGAGCGAGTTGGAGAGCCCGAAGTCGTCGTTCAGGATGGCGAAGTCCTCCGCGAGGGAGCCGATGAGCGGGAGGGCGATCACGGCCGCCCAGAGGAGCGGGTTCCGCTTCGTCCCGTACGCCGCCCTCCCGTCGAGGACCTGCTCGCGCCCCCAGGGGTCGCTGGCGAGGCTGCGGGCGCCGCCGAGCTTGCCCAGGACCTTGCCGACGGCGTCCATCGCTGCCGCCTCCCTCTCCAGGTGCCTGTTGGCCCTGTCGACCATGAGGTACGCGAGGACCGCATACACCGCGTAGAACAGGACGTTGAACACGACCGCGGCGACGATGTACGGGTCCATGTCGCCGAGGATCTCCTCCTCCGTTGGCATCTCCCCGCCGGAGAGGTCGTAGTCGAGTATCCTGTCGAAGACCGCGCCGACCAGCACGATCGCGAAGAGCATCGTGATGACGAACGGCACCACGACGGCCCACGGCGGGAGGCGCCGGTCGGTCCGCCTCCTCCTCGACAGCACCTCCCGCAGCTCGCCCAGCTCCGCGCCGATGGCGGCGTTCTCGACCCTCACTTCCGGCTGCATCCTGACGCCGCAGTACGTGCAGAACACGGACTGCTCGGCGCTCTCCCTCCCACAACCAGGGCACCTCATGAATACCCCGCCCTGACAAGCGTCTCCGGGGTAGTTAACCGTTGCCGGGGGATGCCCAGGACGGACGCCGTGTTCATATAGTGGCCGGTCCGTTCACGTCAGCGTGGGCGGGGTTTGGCCCCGCGTGGTGGGTGGTGCAGGTGCGTTCTCTGGTAGTGGTGCTAGTGTCGGTGGCGGTGGCCGCGTGTCTTGTATCTACGTTACCTCCTCAGGGCCAGGCGGTGGCCGACGACAGCGTCGCCGCCGCGGCTTCGAACGGCTCAGTTCTCAGGATAGGGTTCATCCAGAAGGTCGACAGCCTCAATCCGCTGCTCGGCCTGACGGACGCGTCGCGCTTCTTCTACGGCCTCGTCTACGACTCCCTCTTCTCCTACGGCAACGACCTCGAGGTCGTGGGCAACCTCGCGACGGACTGGAGAATCGTCCCCGAGACGGACCCCGAGCTGGTGGCGAGCGGCGAGCCCTACGGCTCCGTGTGGGAGTACGATATTACCGAGAACGCCGTGTGGCACGACGGGACGCCGCTCACCGCGGTGGACGTCGAGTGGGTGCTGGACCTCAACGCCGAGTACTTCGAGGTCTTCTGGTCGAGCCAGCCCTACTCCTACTTCATGGACTACGCCGAGGTGGTGGACGAGTACACCGTCAGGGTGCACTACTTCGACAGGTCCACGGGGGAGCCGCAGCCCGTGGCCTGCGGCGACACCATCAACATCCCGATGATCCCGAGGCACCTGCTGTCCTCCTACACCCCGTTCGACATCGCGTTCTCGTGGATAGGCACTTTCGACGCGTCGGACCCGCCCGTCGTCGGCACCGGTCCGTTCATGGCGGGCCCCGACATCAGGGACGAGTACTTCGAGGGCGACCGCATCACGCTCCTGAGGAATCCAGATCACCACTGGGCCGAGGACCAGGGCAAGTTTGTGCAGTTCGACGAGCTCGAGCTGCTCTTCTACGACGACGCGACCACGCTGTCCCTCGCGCTGCAGGTAGGGTCGATAGACGCCGCACAGCTGCCGCCCCAGGCGTTCATCGCGATGAGGGAGGACGTCCTCTCGGGTGACCTGACTGACATCGAGGTCTTCGACGGGCCCAGGTGCGACCAGCTGTGGAGTTCGGTGGCCATCAACATGAACGAGGCGGGCCCGAACATGGCCAGGCTCGACCCGGCGGTCAGGCAGGCCATGGCGATGGCCACGGACAAGGAGTACATAGTCGACCAGTTCTACTACGGCCTCGGGGAGGTGGGGACCACCCTGATATCGACCGCTGGCGGGGCATGGCATTACGAGCCGACGTCCGACGAGCTCTACGGGTTCGACGTCGCTGCCGCGGGCCAACTCCTGGAGGACGCTGGCTACCTTTACACCGTCGAGAGCCCCGAGGTGAGGGTGGCGACGGCGGACAGCTATGCGGTCCAGATGGGGTGGGTCTTCGAGGGGACGCCCCTCAACTTCGAGATGTGGGTGGCGATGGAGCGCCCCGAGGAGAGGGAGATCGCCTCGTACCTCAGAGCGGCCTGGGCCGGGGCTGGCATAGACATCGACTACAGCGTCGTGAACGAGGCGTTTTTCTGGGTCAACATATACTCCTATACCTACGACCTCGCAATCCTGTCCTTTGGCTCCGACCCGGACCCGAACAGGATGCTGTTCATCCAGTCCAGCTACGCATGGAACGGGTGGTCCTACGCGAGGTATGGCAACGCCTCCTACGACGAGAACTACACCGCCTCCATCTCCGCGATGGACCCTGAGTCCAGGACGGGATCCGTCCACGAGTGCCAGCGGATACACTACCTCGACGTGGGCCAGATAATCCTGGCCTACCAGTACCAGAGGTACGCCTGGAGGACGGACACCTTCTCCGGCTGGGGCGACTGGGCCGCCGACCCGGGCAGGAGCCTCGACGCCCGCTGGGGGGTCAACCCGCTGCTCTTCGACCTGCGCTCAGAGTCCGTCATCAACCTCGTCCCGTACGAGCGGGTTGGCGCGTTCTCGATGGCCGTGCCCTACGGCTGGACGCTGCAGGAGGACGAGCTCATCGAGGACGTGGAGTTCGACCTCACCCTGAGGGGCCCGACGCACGCCGATTTCCAGACCAACATACTCTTCGACTCCGAGAGGACCAGGGGCGTCCAGGAGACCCAGGAATACCTCGAGGACGAGATGGAGACGGGGCTGGCGCAGCTCGAGGAGGAGGGCGTGCCCACGACCCTCATCGGCACCCCCGAGTACTGGGAGGGGGCGAACTATTCGGCCCTCCGGTTCGTCTACGAGTGGGACGACGCGGACCTGATCCAGGACATGACCCTTTACGCGGACAGGGAGAGCGCGAAGCTGTGGGTGCTGGTCTGCTCGGTCCACCCGAGCTACTACAGCTCGTACGCCTATGTGTTCGGGCAGATCGCCGCCAGCGTCGACCTGGTCGAGGGCGACGTTACATCGCTGGTGGTGTACGCCGCCATCGGGGCGGTCGTCGCTGCCGTCGTGGTGGCAGCCGTCGCCGCGCTGTACCTGATGAAGTCGCGGAAGGCGGCCGCCCAGCCACCGCCGCCTGCGCAGATCGCGTCCGCCGGGCTCTGCCCGTCATGCGGCGCCCCGATCCCGCCGGGTGGCTCGTTCTGCACCCGGTGCGGGAAGGGACCGGAGCCGCCTCCGCCGACGTGACCCTCCGCGTGCTGTGGCCCTGAGCGCCCCGGGGTTGACCAGCATGTCAACCCCTGCGAACGGTTCATATACACGCCGGGCGCTAGATGGCCTGGGAATGGCGGGTGTCACCGCCACGTAGGAGTGGGTTCGGATGAAGCGCATCATGCCGGCGGCCGTGGCCGCCCTAGTCTGCCTGTGCCTGGCCATGTCGATCGTCCCGCAGGGCCAAGAAAGCCTCCCCGCGAAGGTCCTCCAGACCGAGGAGGCCGTGCTGAAGATCGGGTTCCTCGAGCCCATCGACAGCCTCAACCCGATGGTTGGCCTGAACGAGGCCTCGTTCGTCTTCTACGGCCTCGTCTACGACGCCCTCCAGGGCGCGGGGAACGACCTCGAGGCGGTCCCGAACCTCGCGACCGAGTGGTGGGTCGTGCCAGAGACCGATCCGGACATGGTCACCAGCGGGGAGCCCTACGGGTCCGTGTGGCAGTACGACATCACAGGCAACGCCTTCTGGAGCGACGGCACCGCTTTCACGGCTGCCGACGTGGCGTGGAACATCAACCTGCACGCCGATTATTATGACACCATGTGGGCCTTCCAGCCGTACACCTACTTCATGGACCACGCCGAGATCTACGATGCCGACTCGGTGAGGATACACTACTGCGACCGCGAGACCGGGGAGCCAGTCCCAGTGTCGTTCGGCGGCTTCCTGCCCATCTACATGCTCCCGATGCACAAGCTCTCCTCGATGAGCCCGTTTGAGATCGGGTTCAGTTGGAACGGCACCTTCTTCGGGGAGGACCCGCCGCTCGTGGGAACAGGCCCGTTCGTCGCCGGCCCGGACCTGTACGACGAGTGGTTGTCCGGCTCCACCGTGAACCTCTACAAGAACCCGGACCACCACCTCATCGCAGACCAGGGCCTCGAGACGTCGCTGGACCGGATCGAGCTGCACTTCTACGACGACGCCTACGTGATGAGCATGGCCCTTCAGGGTGGCGAGTTGGACGTCGCACAGCTTCCATGGGAGCTGTACGAGAACCTGGAGGACCTCGTCGAAGACGGCACCCTCGAGAACGTCACCCTGTTCGACGGCCCGAGGCCCGATGGCTACTGGACGGACGTTGGATTCAACATGTACGAGTCCGGTCCCAACATGGTCAGGCTGGACCCGGCCGTCCGGGAGGCCCTGGCCATGGCCACGAACAAGACGCTGCTGGTCGATGTCATGTACGGCGGGCATGCGGAGGAGGGCTCGACGCTGGTCGCCCCTGTGGATGAGCCGTGGCACTACGAACTGACTGAGGCGGAGGCCTTCCCGTTCGACCCGGAGGCCGCGAACGCGACTCTGGAGGCCGCGGGGTATGTATATCCCTACGATTGCGCACCGTACAGGGTCGCAGCGGCGGGGAGCCTGGCCGTTGCGGAGGGGTGGGCCATCGAAGGGGAGGAGCTGACGCTGGAGATGCTCGTCAGGGTGGAGCACCCAGAGGAGATCGTGGCATCGTTCTACCTCCTCGACGCATGGTCGGAGGTGGGAGTCGGGCTCGAGATCGCCGTCGTCGACGAGCCGATGCTCGCTACGATCGTGTACTCCTACAACTACGACACCTGTATCTGGTATTGGTGCTGCGAGCCGGACCCGAACTACATCCTGTTCTGCCAATCGTACCGGTCATGGGCCGCCTGGAACGACAACATGTACTCGGCCCCGGACTACGAGGAGAACTACACCAAGTCCGTCACCGAGATGGACCCCGGGCTGAGGGTTCAGTACGTCCACAACTGCCAGCTCATCAACTTCCAGGACGTCCCGTACATGGTGCTGGCATACCCGCACCAGACCTGCGCCTGGAGGACGGACAACCTCATGGGCTGGGGCGACTGGGCGGCCGACCCAGGGAGGAGCATCGGCTCGTACTGGACCGCGAACCCGCTCCTGTTCGATCTCAGCCTCGCCTCCGAGAACTCCGCCCCGGAGAACCTCGCGATTGAGGTTCCGACAGGCATCATCTACGCCGGGCAGCTGCTGGAGTTCACGGTGTCGGCGGACGACGCCGACGAGGACGCCCTCCTGCTCGAGCTCGACTTCGGGGACGGCACCGCCGAGGCCCAGTCATTCCTTGCGGGGGTGTCAACCCACTACGAGGCCACCTTCATGCACGTCTTCGAGGCCGCCGGGATGTACGAAATGGTCCTGATGGCGGACGACCAGACAGGCCTCGACGGCCATGTCGTGGAGCTCGCCCCCTTCGTGTACGGGGTCAATGAGGACGACATCGCCCCGGTCACCGAGGTCGAGCTGGTCGGCGATGGCAACCTCGCCACCTGGTTCATCTCCCCGATCCAGGTCTTCCTCAGCGCGACGGATGTGGGGGGGGAGGTGGAGGCGACCGAATGGGCTGTCGATGACTATGACTGGGCAGAGTACGTCGGCCCGTTCTTCATCTCGGCAGAGGGCGAGCACGTGCTCTCTTACAGGTCGAACTACACCAACGGGAACGTCGAGAACACGACGTCCTTCGTTGTCAGGATAGACACGGTCG
>ERZ1649853.740-NODE-740-length-13256-cov-7.833270_pt1 | contig 13256 bp, 14 predicted proteins | sample MGYA00575353_ERZ1649853 | MGnify/ENA primary metagenome ERZ1649853 (study PRJEB40853, sample SAMN11349654) | freshwater sediment metagenome | isolation source: river sediment | host: Sediment | place: India: Okhla Barrage, New Delhi | collected 2017-02-21 ...
AACACTGCCCCTCATTCAAGAGGGTATTTCCGAATACTGCTGCCCGAGCAAATTGTCGTGTCAAATGATCTCATTGAGAAACAACAATTTGATTTGCTGGTCTATTATACACTGTTTTTTATCAAAATCCTGATGAATATCGTCAGGTTTTCAAGTTACTGAGTGGGGAGTTTTCCAGTCAATTGCTCACGGATTTGTAACACCTGTCGGCGCAGCAGATCATCTCGCTCCATCATATCTGCTACTTTCTCGCAGGCATAAATCACTGTGGTATGGTCGCGACCTCCAACCATTTCTCCGATTTGAGGTAACGATACGTTTCCCTCGTGGCGCAGCAGGTACATCACTACCTGGCGGGGCAGCGCAACTTCGCGGGTGCGGTTGCGTCCCAAGAGCTTTTCAGTACTGATGCCAAATACGCGTGCCACCACATCAACAACCCGGGAGGGTTCAAAAACGTTGCGTTGCGGGATCAGGTCAGTTAAAGCCACATTCACCAGATCTTCGTTGAGCGGTTTTCCGCGCAGGTCAGCATAAGCCAGTACGCGCGTTAACGCACCTTCCAGCTCGCGGATATTACTGGTGAACATACGCGCGATCATTTCGAGAATCGGTGCAGGTACGGCGTGATGCGCCCGTTCTGCCCGCGTCCGCAATATGGCGATGCGTGTTTCCAGGTCAGGCGGCTGAATATCCGCGGTCAGTCCCCATTCGAACCGGGAACGCAGCCGTTCTTCCAAAGTGTTCATGGCTTTTGGCGGCCGGTCAGAGGAAAGCACGATCTGCTTGTCCTGCCCATGCAGGGTGTTAAAAGTATGGAAGAACTCTTCCTGGGTAGATTCCTTGCCTGCGATGAACTGGATATCATCAATCAGGAGCACATCGATACGGCGGTATCGGTCACGAAAAGCCGGGGTGTTGTGTGTACGGATGGCGTTAATAAGATCGTTGGTGAATTCTTCAGAGGAAACGTACAAAACTTGTTGTCCGTGGCTGCGGCAAAAATTGCCAATGGCATGCAGCAGGTGTGTCTTGCCCAATCCAACCCCACCGTAAAGGAAAAGGGGGTTATAGGATTGTGCCGGATTCTCTGCCACCGCCATACACGCAGCATGCGCCAGCCGGTTGGATGCGCCGACAACAAAGTTATCAAAATTGTATTTGCTGTTGAGTGCTGATGCCGGTTGCATCGGGGTTGGAAGCACCTGGTTCAAACTGAGCACTGGGGTTAATTCTTTAGGCTGCTCTTCCTGCTGGTAATCCTTGTGCCAGACAATGAACTCAACTTTCTGTGTCTCATCTATGTAGCCGGCAAGGATGCGGGTGATCGTGGAGGTCAGGCGGGATTCAAGCCAGTCGCGCGCATAAGCATTGGCAACACCGATGGTAAAGATCCCTTCGTCATACTTCACCAGTTCGGTGTTGCGGACCCAGGTATCATAGGACGCTTTGGACATTTCCATCTGCAACTGACCAATTGCCGCCTGCCAGGCTTCACCAGGATTCATTCGCCGCGCCCTTTCTTAAGAGTAATTTTCCACCATCACCAGAGATACCTCAGCCTATCCACTGGTGTTAGTGGTCAGACAATTGCTCAATTCGGTAGATCGATGGTCTTATGGGGCTCCGCTCTTGAAAGTCCCCGTGCTAACGTGACATCATTTTAGCAGAAAGCATCCGGTCAAACAAGGCGATTACCCTACGCCAGCTTAAAAGTTTTAAATTCTTTAAGGTAATTAATCTTAAGAAATCGGCAGTGATTTTTTAAGATTCAGAAATGGTTCTGATTATTTTAACCCCAACTAGCAGTGGTCTGATACAGTGACCACCCCCATATATGGGGTTTACTATCCTAATATGGGACGAAGTGACATTGGTGGGGTTTTATTGTCAAAAGAGCAGGGTTTCTTAACCTTCATCAGTTCCATTTTTCTTACACAAAAAATGGCATTTGGATTTTTTAACATTTATTACCAAATCCTTACTTACTTGAGCGACTCACCGGCGAAGGATTCTTTGACAAGCGCGCTTGCCCGATGAGCAATCTCCACCGCAAAGTTTGTGCCGCGGTCATACGGATACACCTGGGACATGCTGGCAAAATACACTCCGGGTAATGGCGTCTTTATCTCCGGGATGTTTTTCGAGTGATTGACCAGCGGCACCGGCTGGGCGTAATAAGATTTCTTCAACCATACCCGGTTGACCCACTCCGGCTTGAATTCCGGATTAATGCGGGAAAAACTTGGCATGAACTTTGCGAGCAGTTCATCCGCGCTCATGGAAAAATATTCATGGTCGGTCGCCAGGTAATCTCCGCAGTAGAGGATGTGTTCTCCGCCAAACTTCTCCACTGGTTGAAAATTGGTATGTTCCACCAATGCCAGGAACGGGAATCCCGCTGCCTTTGGTAAATTGAACCAGTAGTACCCTTCTTTTGATAGCTGGTGTTTGAGTGAAACCACCAGCACCACTGCGCCAAGGCTTTGTAGATCAAGCAGTCCCTGCAGGTATTCCTGCGGCAGTTGCGGGGTCATTTTTGCCATCTGGGCGGGTGAAAGGGTCACCAGCACGCGGTCGAACTCCTCTGTTCTGCCATTAACCTTCAGCGTAACCTTCCCATTGGCTGAGGATACCTTCTCCACAACCGCGTTATAGCGGATGCTTACACCCTTGTTTTGCAGTATGTGCCCAAAATCATTGGCAAATGCCTGGAACCCGCCTTCATAGGTAACCAGTTTGGTTGAGCGCACATGGAATCTGGCCCACATCCATGCCATGTTGACCACTTTGGCAAATTTCTCAGTGAATTTTCCGATCACCATCGGTTCCCACATCTCGCGATATACTTTCTCGCCAGCCCACTTGCGCATCCAGGCATCGACCGTGGTTTTTTCCATCGGTTGCCAACGCCTGGTCAGGCGCAGGTAGACCCCTACTAAGCCGAAGCGGATCTTGTTCAGTCCAAACCCCAGTCCGGGATATAACAGCGCGCTCAAAATGGAATCAAACGGATAAAATTTGCCCTTGTAATACATTACGGTCGTCGGGTGACGCACCAGCACTTTATCTTCAACACCCAGCTCCGCGAAAAGTCGGAACATATAGGCATCGGAGGTGAACCAATGGTGGTAAAAGTTCTCCACCGACCACTCCCACTCAGGTTCTTTAAACCCGGCTGCCAGGCCGCCAGGTCCGCCGGTACCCTCAAATATTGTGATGTCATATCCTTCTTTGGCAAGGTCCAATGCTGCGGTCATTCCCCCGAACCCCGCACCCACGATCGCTATCTTCTTGGAATCCATGTTCCTCCTGGAGCATAAGCGCGAGGTTTACGCCTCGACTTCAGCCGTTTGTGTCTCTTTCCGCAGCGAATCATCCCACTTGATTCCCTCGCGTGCCATAAAGTAAGCTCCCGCGAGCGTCACCGGCAGCCACAAAGCCACATGCAGCACAATCGCGTAAGCAAGCGCTTCTGAACCGCCCACCCCAAAAGCCACCAGTACTGCCTTGGTTACCGCCTCCCATGTGCCAATATACCCCGGGGCGGAGGGAATGGTGGTCGCCAGGTTGGCAATACCATTCAGCAGCATCAGCGCGAAAAATGATACGACGAACGTGAATGAGTGCATCACGAACCAGTATTTGACCGTTTCCAGCAGCCAGATGACCACCGAGGTGAAAAATACCATCAGGATATTAAACGGGGATCGCAGCGAGGCTAATCCATCCAGGAACCGGTGCATCATCCCCGAGACTTTTTCGCGCAGTCGCTGCGGGATCAGCCGGTCGATGAACCACTGCCCTATGCGCAGGGTCACCTTCGGGAACATGGCAGCCAGCAGGAAAATTAACAGTGCACCGATAAAGATGCCAGTGCCTACCAGCGCCAGGCTCTGGATATCCCCCAGGAATCCCGAATCGGCGTTCGATAGTTTCGCGAGTGCTGGCAGGTTGACAAACACGAACGCCAACATCACCACGCCGTCAAAAATACGCTCCACGATCACGGTTGCCAGCGACGCTGAAACCGGCACTCCCTCGCGGCGTTTGAGCACAACCGCCCGCAGCACCTCCCCTGCCCGTGCCGGGTATATGTTATTGCCCATGTAACCGATACAGGTAACCGGGAACATCACTCTTGTCGGGATTTTTTTGATCGGTCCCAGCAGGTAATGCCAGCGCCAAGCCCGCACCCATAGACCGATAAAATAAACCGCAATTCCAGGCAGGATCCACCAGTAATTGGCAGTTTTCATCGCCTGCCAGAATTCATCCAATTTTAAGTTTCGTACTGCAAAATACATGAAGACAACGCTGATCGCGAGACCAAGCCAGAACTTCCATCTTTTCATGGGGTTCATTCTACCATGAAGTATTAATGGCTTTTTGGGGTACGATTGGATCAGCTTTAGAGGTGACATGGAAGAACCCCGTTTGTATGATGTCATTTATTCAGTCATCCGCCAGATCCCCGAGGGGAAGGTTGCCACTTACGGACAGATTTCCCGCATTGTCGGACGCTGCTCAGCGCAGATGGTCGGCTTTGCCCTGGCGGCACTGGCAAACCAGCATGATGACCTGGGTGTCCCCTGGCAGCGCGTCATCAATGCCAAGGGACGCATCAGCCCGCACGGGTTTGGCATGGGCACTGCCATCCAACGCACCCTGCTCGAAGATGAGGGTATTGTGTTCACCCTTGATGGCGAGGTTGACTTTGAAAAATACGGCTGGCAGGGTATATAAAATTCTCGGGAGTCAGCTGACTCCCGAGAATTGAAACGCTCCTTAATCCATTGGCTGGTATCCGTTGCAGGTATACTCTTCTCCGTTGATCAGGATGGAATTTCCCCAATCGGTATTGTCATAAACCTTGTACGACCCCCACAACCCGGCATTGTCCAGGATAGCTTTTTTCGCCAGCATTTCGCTGATGGAAAAACCCTGCCAGGGTGAATTTTCAACATCTTCATCCGTTAACTCTGCTGCCCGGCAGGCAAGCGCTGAGCCCAGCACCTCTTTTGCTTTCCCCGGTAAGGCGGGATCACTAAACCCGGTAACCATGGCTGGAACCGCATCCGAACCCAGTTGCTGCAGGTAATTGAAATCCAGATCTTCCCCGGCAACCGCCCGCTTGACATTCTGCCGCACGATGAATCCATCCACGTTCATCACCGCCAGGGTGATTGCAAAGCCCAGCCCGGCAACCAGCAGTGCGATGGCAAAGCGTCCGCGCTTTCGCAAGATCTCCAACGCTACGGTCACCACAATGAGGGCTGCCAGCCAGTAGATGAACACATGGGTATAGGTGCGCAACTCTGAAAATCCGTAAGCCTCTTCATACAGCATCAAGCGCTGTAGCGAGGAAACCAGCAGAACCAGTACATTGGCCATCAGCAGGATCGAAACCACGCTGAACCCGATGCGCGCGCCTTTAGTCTCCCGTTTTGAGATGGTGTTCAATCCCAGGTATACCAGCAGGCTCAACACCGCCACTGCCACCAGTTCGCCAAAACCGCGCCGGGCATATTCGGCGTAGGTATAACCGGTTTCGGTGATGTTGGCTGTACCGCCAAACAGGTAGCGCACCTGGATGACCACAAATGCGATGAACAGGATATCGATCGCGCCGAGGATAATGCCGGTTTCAGTCCATCCTAAAAATGGTTTCAACCAGGCCCCCATCGTATCCGGTTTTTGCGCTTCCTTGTGCGGGTAAATGGCGTGCAGATAGATGCCCACCAGGAAAGACCCGATCATCAGGATGTACCAGAGGCGGAACAGGTATTCCGGTAGTTTCTCGAGGTCAAGGATCTTCTTCAGCCAGTCGGCGAACACCGGGTCGGCAGCGGAAAGCAACACTGCAAAGAGGGTGACCACCGGCAGCGCGATCAAAATACCGCGCAGCACTGCCCAACCCTTGCGGGGTTTGCGGGCAGGTTCCTCCCCTACCGCCGGGGGTTCCTTAAAGCGGGTGCCAAAAAGGATCGCGCCGCTCAGTCCGCCGGCAAAGGCTTTTGCCATTTCGGTGATGTAATCCACCAACCGGTAGAATGGCCAGTGCCCGTTAAGGAAGGAAGCGGTTAACAGCAGCATTCCTGCCAGGGTGAGCGCCACACTGACAAATCGTGTAAAAGGCTCAGTGCGCCATGCCGGCACAAAAGCAAAGCCTAAAATCAACAGGGTCAATGCCCAGCTGATCTTTGCCGGTCTTTTCTGCTCGCCCCAGGTCAGCAGGTAGCCAACCCCGAGCAGGAAAGCCGTCCAGATGAAAAAGGAAATACCGAGTGGTTTCTTCCAGAACAGGAAATCGAATGCGGCAGCAGCCAGCAGCGCCCCGATCCAGAACCACTTTTTATGTTTGATCATAATTCTCCTAGTATGTGGCCACCAGCGCCAGCACCATGGCCAGGATCACAACGATCCCGATGATGCTGATAAGCAATTGCTGCCGGCGGGCTTTCTTTTGCTGGGCGGAAACCCGCGGAGTATTCGCCCGGCTCTTTGTGGATTGAGATTTCTTTTGCATAACCTACCTCACGTGACACGGTTAGTTTAGTTTTACAGGTCTATCAATTCCTATCAGCGCACTGACGGAAACTATCAATTCCAGTTACCTGCTTAAAATGGAAATCCCGTTAGAACGGGATCTCGCAGCTTCTGTGGTGGGTATTACTTGCCGGAGGGGCTGGTTTCAGGCACTGCCTTTTCTTTGGGGGCTGCAGCCTCAGCTTTTGTCTCAGCCTTGGATTCAACATTTTCCGCTGCCTTCTCCGTTTTTTCTTCCTTCTTGTCGTTTGCTGCCCGGCTTGCTCCTGAGGGGGACCGGTGATCGGTGGCATAGAACCCCGACCCCTTAAACACGATCCCAACGGGTTGATAAACCTTTTGCAGGGTTTTCTTACCGCATTCAGGGCACTTGGTCAATTGTGGGTCTGAGAATTTCTGTGTCTGGTCGAACTGAACACCGCAATTTTCACACCGATAAGTATATATCGGCATACATACACCTCTGTTTCTTTATTTCACCATCGCGCCAATTATAGTCTCATTAAAATGGAGGGTCAAGAACCCGCATATTAGAGTTTTGTCAGAGAATGTGAGAAAGCAGGATGCGCAGCCCGATGCCGATGAGGATCAAGCCACCCAACAATTCCATGCGCTTGCCGAATTTCTCTCCCAGCTTGCCGCCAAGCAGCAATCCAAGCAGTGCCAGCCCCGCGGATACCAGCGCGATCACCAGGCTGGAGATCCATATCGACCCTTCCATGAATGCCAGACTCAATCCCACCGCCAGCGCATCAATGGACGTGGCAATGCTGAGCATGATCAAGAATCCCCCGCGCGAGGGGTCGCCCACCTGCTTTTTCTGTTCGCCGGAAAAGCTTTCTACGATCATTTTGACCCCCACGAACGCCAGCAGTCCAAATGCGATCCAATGATCGAATTTCGCAATATATTCCACAATGGTGCTGCCTAACGCCCAGCCGATGAGCGCCATCCCTCCCTGGAACAACCCGAAATGGAAGGGCAGGCGGAAACGGTAGCGGTCTGAGCAATCACAGCTCTTGCAGCCGATGCCCAGTGACACTGCAAAACAGTCCATTGCCAGTCCAAGTGCGATGAGAAAGATTGTGATGAAGTCCATGTGTCCTCTTAAGCAAGGCGATTATACACTGCAATCTTGCCACGTTTCCTCTTTTTTGCCTGCTGCCCTGACCTTTCAATCCTGTATAATCAAAAGACAAGATCATAAAGAATGAGGTGGAAATGAAAGATTTTCTGGATTTTCTGAATACTGCCAGCCTGGAGGAGTTGACCGGTGCGCCGCAGATCTCCGGCTCGCTGGCCGAAAAGATCATCGCCGCCCGCCCGCTGGTTACCCTTGAAGACGCTTTGAAGATAAAAGGTGTCACCCAAACCCGGCTTGACGGGTTAAAAGCTCACTTTGAAACCCCGGCAGTAGTGGAAGTCACCTCCGTACCGGAAGAGGAGTCTGTCGTTGAACCGGTAAAGAAAAGAACATCTATTGCCGGAATCATCCTCCGCATTTTGATCGCCCTTCTGGTTCTTGGAGCAATATTCGCCCTGGTCTATTACGGCGTTCCCTGGTTCAAGCAAAAGGTGCTCGATCCGCTTCAATCCAATACTGAGCGTGTCTCTGAACTTACCTCCCAGCAAGCAAGTGATATAGACCGTCTCACCACCGAGCTGACCGCCCTGCAGGAACGCATCACCACGCTGGAATCCCGCGCTGATGGAGTGGATCAATCCATCCAGGCACACTCCGAAGCGCTTGCAAAACTGGATGAACTTCAGGCTGCTCTGCAAACGGCCATCGATGAGCATAAAGCGCAAATCTCCAGCCAGGTCGCGGAACAATTAGCCCTCACCCGCGCCATCGAACTGCTCTCCCGCTGCCGGCTTTACATGTCGCAGAATAATTTCGGGCTTGCCAGGGCAGACGCCCAATCCGCTCGTGAATTGCTCTTCGGATTGCTTTCCACGATTTCGCCCGATCAGTCCGGCGCGCTGCGTATCGTCATTCAGCGGCTTGACCTGGCTTTGAGCAACATGGAGACCTATCCGGTCATCGCAGTTTATGACCTCGATACTGCCTGGCGCTTGCTGGTTGATGGGCTTCCGAACGTCCCGCAGACGGTGCAGACCCCGGTCATCTCCGGAACCTTCATGCCCACCACCATCCCGCAGGTCACGCCAACCGCACTCCCGTAAGGCAACCTTGCACTCACCGGCAGCCTCTCGGCAACTTGCCTGAAAGGCTGCCTTTTTGTATAATTCAAACAAATGTTCGATGATCAAGGGGATGCATGCCGTTAGATTATGTATCACTCCAGGGGCAGATCCGCAAATATGGCGAGTCTGCCACCCTGCAAAAGCGTGAATTTGAACAAAAGTTTGCAGCCTGCCGCGATCTATTCCTGCGAAGCGCCAATGACATTGCCGGTCTGCAGCGCCTGGTGGAGGAAGCCGCCGCCCGCAACAAGGTGCTGCGCTGCGCCGCCCCGGTCTCTGAATCACTGGATACTCACCTGCCTGCCCCGCAGGCACCCTCCGGGCGCACCATTGTCGCAGCAGACGGGTCGCAGATCAACCCGGATTCTCATGGCGAGGTGCTTTTTGCACTGGTCAACACCGGAATTTTCACCCTCCAGCCCGGCAGCGGTGCTGCTCCCCGCACGGAAACACGCTCCACGTTGCTCTTCGATGATGCTCTGCAAACCCCTGGTGGAACGGTTTCAGAGGACCTCATCGCCCTGCTGCGCGACGTGCGCGAACGCAAACTCCTGGCGGAGGTGACCAAAGATTCTCCCGCCCCCGTGATCACCCTCACGGATGGACCGCTTGAACTCTATCATGAGCCGCGCACCGACAGGCAGTTTGAAGAATACTTCCGCGACTATCTTAGTGCCCTGGATGATCTCTGCCTGAACCGTATTATCACCGCCGGCTACGTGGACCGTCCGCGCGCAGACCTGTTGGTGCGTATGCTCGAACTGCTCGTCCCGGCCTCTGCCGGCGAGGGTCAAACCCGGCCTTTTGCGGGCATTCCTGATCGCGCAATTTTTCAAACTTTGCTCAAACCCGGCGAGCGTTCCGCCGTATTTGCCCTGCAATCCAGCGCTGCTGCCTCGTACACAGGCAACAAAGCGCTGCATTTCTTTTATATCAATTGCGGCAGTGAATCCCGTCCGGCGCTTGCCCGCGTGGAGATTCTCAAATGGATCGCTGAGGATCCCATCGCGTTGAACACCCTTCATGCCACCCTGGTCGAGCAGGCTCGCCTTGCCGGTGCCGCACCATACCCCTACCCGCTCTTGCGCGCTCACGAGGTGGCTGTGGTCAGGATGGATGATCGTGAAGAGATCATCCTCATGATCGAACGTGAATTGGCAGAACGGGGTTGTCCGCCTGCCAGTCAATCCTTCAAACAGCAGAACAAGGGTTTCCAGGATAGAAAGAGGATCTGATATGAGTGCCATAGCCATCGGACGATTACTTCGTTCCAACACCTCCAGCTGTGTCATCGGCTGCAGGGTCAACCAGCAAAACAGCCCCCTTTTCGGGGAGATGCTGCGCATCCCGCTTTCCAACGGGCTGCAGATCTACGGACTGGTGCACGAGATCAACATTGATGATGACGGTTTAGTGCGCCAGTTGGTAACCGCCCCCGAAGTCTCCCGTGAGGTCATCGAAGACAACCGTCAGAACCGCAACATGCCCGTGGAAATGAGCGTGGTATTCATCGGCTGGGAGCGCGATGGCAGGGTATCCCATACCCGCGTTCCTACCCCGCCCCTCTCCCTGGATGAAATATTTCCCTGCACCGCCAGTGAGATCCTTCATTTCCTTGAAGGTGGAAAGTTTGGCTACCTGCGCGCCATCCTGCGCAATTCCGAACTCCCCGCAGCAGACCTGCTGACGGCGCACCTTCGCCAGGTGGCTGCTGCCCGGCAGGGTGCCGGCGCTGACGGGGTGGAAGCTGCGCTCCGCGAAGTGATCGCGCTGCTCAAAGACGATTACCCGGTTCTGATGGACGTGCTCAGCGCTGTTTCCGAGATTCAATAAGAGGCATCCATGACCAACTCTTCAAGTACCTTAAAGGCAGATAACGCAATGAACCGCCCCATTGGCTATGTCGTGGGCGGCGGGTTGAAAGCCAATCTCTTTGTGCGCCTCACCATTCCCGCCGACCAGGTGCAGGAAGGCGGCTTTGTGGTGCTGGAAAGCGGTAACTGGCAGTTCTATGGGCTGGTGACGGACCTGCAGCTGGGTTCTTCTGATCCCCGCTATGCAGAATTGCCCAACACTCCCCGGCTTTCAGCCCTCACCTCCAGGCTGCTGGCGGAACAGACCCTCTTCACCAACCTTGAAGTACTTCCCGCCCTCATGCTCGAGCGCGGACCCGCGCCGGATGCCCCCGATTATGCAGACTGGACCCGGGCTCACCAGGAAGAAAACCGCTCGCGTCCCCTGCCGATCAAAACCGTGCCGGCGCACCATTCTGTCACCCGCCTGGCTTCCGCTGGTGATGTGGCTGAGATCTTCGGTGAACCCGGCGGAGCCAACTTCATCGTCGGTCGCACCCGCGAGCAGGATCACCCCGTCTGTATCGACCTGGAGAAGTTCGTTCAACGCAGCTCAGGCATCTTCGGAGCCACCGGCTCCGGCAAATCCTTTCTCACCCGCATCATCCTTGCCGGTCTCATCCAGCATGATGCCGCATCCATCCTCGTGCTGGATATGCACAATGAGTATGGCTTTGATGACACCGCCTCTGACACCGGCATGCCCGTGGTCGGCTTGAAAACCAAATTCCCGGGCAAGGTCCGCATTGTCGGGCTCGGTCGGGCATCCACCATCCGCAATAAAACGCCGGACTTGCACCTGGAGATCAATGAGTCCGATATACACCCCGAGGATATTGAATTGCTGAGCCGCGAGCTCAACCTGCGCGAGACCACCTCCGCCACCCTTGATGCTCTCGTGCACACCTTCGGCTATGAAGGCTGGTTCACCGCGTTCAAGAATATGAAAGTTGGTTCAGTCATTGAGAACGAGGACGGAAAAAAAGTTCCCGCCCCTGATAGCGTTGCCTATTGGGCAAATGAAGCCGGCGCCAACGCAATGGCAGCGGAAGGTTTACGCAACAAGATGAATCGCGTCTTCAACCGCCCGTACGTGATGGAACGGGCAGGCAACGACCCGGCCGCCCCCAATTCGCTCAATCACATCATCGACGCACTCAAGGCTGGTCAGCACGTCATCCTGTCCTTTGGGGATTATGAGTCCGACCTGGATTACCTGCTGGTTTCCAACCTGCTCACCCGCAAGATCCGCGAGACCTGGGAAGAGCTCACCAATGCCTTCCGCTCGCATGGCAGCAACGAGCCCCGCCCGCTGGTCATCGCCGTTGAGGAATCCCACAAGCTGCTCAACCGGGAGATGGCTTCCCAAACCTCTTTCAGCACCATCGCCCGAGAAATGCGTAAATATTACGTTACCCTGCTCATCATCGACCAGCGCCCGTCGCAGATTTACGACGAGGTGATGTCGCAGCTCGGCACGCGCGTGTCCGGCTGGCTTGGGGATGAGAATGATATCGCTGCGGTGCTTTCAGGTCTCGCCGGACGCGACGCCCTGCGCGGCATGCTCGCCCGCCTGCAGCCCAAAGAGGAAGTGCTCCTGCTCGGTTGGGGAGTCCCCATGCCCATCCTCGTCCGCTCAAGGCGCTATGACCAGAAGTTTTGGGAGGAATTGCAAGGCCGCTCAGCCCCAAGAACTGCAACCCAAAACCTTAAAGACCTCGGATTTTAACTCACCCCAGAACACACGGAAAACACTGAAAAGGATTGATATTAAGATAAGAGACCCTGAATTTCTGGAAGTTGTCTACCGGGAGTATTATCAAAAAGAAATAGAGCCGTGAAATATCCCTTTTTTATATAAACGGGAAATCCCAATACTTAATGATCACTTCGGCCAGATGAGCCACAGCACCAGCGTGGAGACCAGTCCTGCCAGTACCCCCCCCACCACCTCTATAGGGGTATGTCCCAGCATTTCCTTCATTTTCTTCTGATCCACCAGCGGGGTTTTGGTCACTGCGAACCATTCATCCACCAGTTTATTCAAGGCTTCGGCGTGATAACCGGCTTCGCGGCGCACCCCGGCGGCATCATAGATGACGATCATCGAAATGGCGATCGCCAGGGCAAACAAGGGTTCATCAAAACCACCAAACAGTCCGATCGCCAACGTGGTGGCGGTCATTGTTGCCGCATGCGAACTTGGCATTCCCCCGGTGCCGAACGCCAGCGCAATATTCACCTTGCGGTGCAAAATGTAATACACGGGAATCTTCAGCAGTGAGGAGAACAGCCAGCCGGTAATACAGCAGATGAGTTCGGGATAATTTGCCAGCGCCCCCATGCCCTACTCCGTCTTACTGCCGGTAAGGCGGCTGTCAGTGAGCTCTCTGATCTTCAACTCTGCGTTATCCAGCAGCGCGCCGCAAAAGTGCGCCAGTACCTGGCCGCGTTCGAACAGCCGCATGGTCTCTTCCAGCGTTTTCTGTTCGGATTCAAGCGCTGCCACGATCGTTTCCAGCTCGTTGAACGCCTGTTCATAGGTCATCTCTGACACAGGTTTGGGGGTCTCGCTCATTTTTTCTCTCCTTCATTTTCGCTGCCCGATGCGGAAACCACCCGCGCCAGGAATTCACCATCTGAAAC
>ERZ1649853.741-NODE-741-length-13247-cov-4.882353_pt1 | contig 13247 bp, 14 predicted proteins | sample MGYA00575353_ERZ1649853 | MGnify/ENA primary metagenome ERZ1649853 (study PRJEB40853, sample SAMN11349654) | freshwater sediment metagenome | isolation source: river sediment | host: Sediment | place: India: Okhla Barrage, New Delhi | collected 2017-02-21 ...
ATTATCGGCGGAAGGCAGCACAGCTAGGGAAACTGAATGTGGGATGGACTGCACCTTTTGTTCCCGAAGTAACAGCTGCTTTGCAACAGGCTGGCTTTGAGCGCAGTTGGGATGGCTCGCTATATATATTTGAATTGACGGAATAAACCGTGACTGTCAAATATCTTCTCTGTAATACGTTTATGGTATAATCCCGTTCGCTGTCGGGCAAGAACCGCTGCAAAGAGGAGAGGTCGCGTAGTCTGGCCTAGCGCGCACGCCTGGAGAGCGTGTTTCCCGAAAGGGAACGTGGGTTCAAATCCCACCCTCTCCGCTCGATATTTTCCCCTACTTCATACCTGGGTAGGGGAATTTCTATTCCTTGACTTCACACAGTAACAAGTATATGATTGTTATTGGTTGGTCAGTTGATTTTTATATTAGTCAATCAATAGTGTTGTAAAGAAAGGATGCAATTATGTCAGAACCAACTCGAATGCCACGATATGACATCCGCAACGATGGCATTGGCGCTTATGCTGTGTTTTATTGTGAAGCTTGTGATCGGGAATACCGAAGCCAGCCAGAGATCGCTACCACGATCGCCAAAGATGTTGGAAAATCCGCCGTGGGAGGTTTGCTACGTAACATTCCACTCGTTGGAAATGCGATCGCTAACAATGTTACCGGAGAAGATCCTCGATACTCTCGTAACCTTACACCACAACAACTCGAAAAAGCATGGAACCAGGTTAAAATCAATTTCCGTGAATGCCCGACCTGTTTACGCACGGTATGCTTATCAGATTTCGATGAAAAGAGCGGTTTCTGTGTTGAGGATTCTCCTCGTCGCAACGAAGTCGCGCAGGCACAGGCGGAACAGGCAGGGGCGGTGATCAAAGGCTTTGCAAATGTCTTTGGTTTGGGAGATGCAGTGAAGCAGGTTGGAGATGCGGCGAAAAGAGCAGCCACATCATCAGCACGTTGCCCTAAGGATGGCACGCTTGCACCAGCTGGAACAAAATTCTGCCCCGAATGTGGTACACCGATGGAACAACCAGCCAGTGATGCCTGTCCGAAGTGTGGAGCCGCTACGCACGGTGCGAAATTCTGTCCAGAGTGTGGAACGAAGATCGAAAGAACTCCAGCTGGTATATGCCCAAACTGTGGCTCTGAGACAAAAGGTGCCAAGTTTTGTCCAGAGTGTGGGACGAAAATGGTCTAATTACTGGGGAGATTCCTGGTATTTCTTTGAACGGATACGATATCCGTATGGTTAGTTGATTAATTCGTTGGAGGAAACGATGACCGAAGTACACTGGAAGCGTTATCTTGTTCAACCCGATCAAAAGGTCGTTCTTGCAGATTGGGATGCCAAGTCCACCGATGCCTGGAAAGGTGATAAAGACGCCGCAGAAAAGGAACTCTTGCTGCTAAATAACCAACTAGAAGCCTTACAAGAGCTCCTTTTTGCAGAAGCCAAACATAAGGTCTTGATTGTCTTACAAGGAATGGACACCAGCGGGAAAGATGGAGTAATCCGTCGTGTTTTTGACGGAGTTAATCCCCAAGGTGTCAAAGTAGCCTCATTCAAGGTGCCTACTGCTATGGAACTCGCACATGATTATCTTTGGCGTGTTCATCAGCAGGTACCCGGATGTGGTGAAATTGTTATCTTTAACCGTAGCCATTATGAGGACGTGTTAGTTGTGCGCGTTCATAACCTCGTAACGCCCGAGCAATGGAAGCAGCGATACGATCATATCAATCATTTTGAACAATTGCTGGTCGAAGAAGGAACAACGATTTTAAAATTCTATTTACATATTGACTTAGATGAGCAGCGAGAGCGCCTGCTTTCGCGCTTAGATGAACCGGCGAAACGTTGGAAATTTAACCCTGGTGATTTGAAAGAACGCCAACTGTGGGGAGAATATCAGGCTGCTTATGAAGATGTATTAAATAAGACTAGCCAGAAGAAGGCGCCTTGGATTATTGTCCCCGCTAATCGCAAATGGTACCGCGATTTGGTCATCTCAGCTGCCTTAGTGGAAACACTAAGGGAGTTAAAGATGGAGTATCCACAGCCCGCTGAAAATCTGGATGCATATCGGACCGAGTTGGGCGGTAATAAATAGGGACTGATATTTATTAGATTGGGGGATTGAGAGATTGTTTAGAATAAAATACTAGAAAGCTCACGACGGTAATCCGGAGTGAGTGGATTTTCGTCGCTTAGTGCCTCAAGCAAGGCAAGGATCACCCGGCGTACCTCATTGTTGCGGTAGTGCTTATCCTGGCGCAAGATGTCCAACATGCCATCGATCGCGGCAGCGGCATTGCCCCGTAAAACCAGCCGAAGTGCATTCAGATAAGCTGCCTCTAGCGGATCATCGCCATAAGCTGGTGCACTTTGCGCATAGCTAAGCGCCTCCAGCAAGGGACGCAGCGCTTCACTGGCACCAAATTCACGGCTAGGTGGAAAAGCATCTTGTATGTCAGATGCTTCCTGAATGCGTCCCTGCATTACTACACTCTTCAATAATCCAAGCAAGGCAGGGGGATAATCAGGGGTTTTTTCCAAGAATTGCCGGAAGGATTTCTCTGCCCCTCGCCAATCCATCGAATGGATCTGACTAAAACCTTTTTCTAGACTTAGATCGGTTTGGCTGGTCGCCAGAGTACGTAAGAATTCTCGCAAGCGCGGTTCTGGTTGGGCGCCAATAAACTCAGCAACGACTTGTTCGTCGCGAAAAGCCTTTAAATGCGGGATACTGCGGACATTGAATCGTAGTGCCAGGTTTGGATTCTCGTCTACATCCACCTTTGCAAGTCGAAAAGCTCCCTGTGCTTCTTGAGCAAGGCGTTCTACTAGCGGCGTTAGTGTTTTACACGGCGTGCACCATTCAGCCCAAAAGTCAACCACGACTGGGGTATGAGTTGAATAGGCGATTACTTCGTATTCGAAGTCAGATTCATTGACGGATATGATGAAGTCGGATGGCATAAAGGATCTCTTACCAATATTATTCGTCGTCTGACGAGATACTTCCTGGTTGGGCGACTTCCAGAACCTCGCCATGCACACTGATGCGTACACGAAAGCCCATCATACCCATATAAGCTCGCCCTTCCTCTGGAATGCCATTCTCCAACACTAATTCAAACTGATCTTCCAAGTTTTTTAGTTGGTTCTCGATCATTGCTCGGGAGAAGATATCATCCTGTCCAAGCATTTTAGCAGCCTGCTCAGCCAGGTTTTCTTCTTGTCCTTTCATCATACTGCCCATCGTTTCGAGCACCTGGCGATCCACTTGTTCGGAAGGTATATGGCGACGAAATCCGGCATCATTAACTACGTAACAAGGCTCATCGCCCACATAGGCAACTTCTACCGGCTGATCATATTCGTCGATTACGAGACCTGCAAACAAGGGTTGGCGAGGCATATGTACTCCTACCCTTAACTATACCAGCATTTAGCCAATGATGTCTACTGCTGTTCCATCGGGTTCATACACAAACGGCTGGTCGGCTGGCACGATAGGCAGAGTCCATCGATAAACCCAAAGCGCGGCTGTCGGCGATAGATTGATGCATCCATGACTACGTGGTCGCCCGAAGTTATTGTGCCAATATGTTCCGTGAATGGCAATCCCTTCTTCGGTAATATATGAGTTCCAAGGCACGCCAGGCAAATCGTACCCGTTCGCAGCAAGATTGCCTCGTGCCATGTGACGTGAGGGTAGCTTGCGAAAAATTTCACGGCGACCGGTGGGAGTCTCGTAATTGCCGTCGCGGAATGTACCACCAGTAGCAACCCGTGCCATATAGACAGGCTCATCATGCTCGTAGGCAATCAAAACTTGCTCAGGCAGGTACACTTCCAGGCGTTTATAGCGGGACGGAACATTTGCGGAGAGGGGTGTGATCTCTTCAGGTTGTATAATGCGCAGATGGATAGCTTGGACGTAGAATGTGTACTTCCACTTGTCGTCGAGTACTACGTACCATGGATCCCCGCTGGCATCGTGTATGGTCCGAATGATCCAATAAGTCGTCTGATAATAAAAACGGTATACAACTGGCTCGTTTAGACCTAGTTTCCAACGGGCGTCTGTAAAAGGCACGGTGACTTCCGCGAGGACGCCCTCCTCTGGGATTTCTTCCTGAACAGGGTTGTGTATGGTGCGGACAGGCTGGATCGAGCCAGAATGAGCATATCCTTCTTCACCGATCTGATACCAAACTTTGTTATGGCTTTCATCCAGAGGATCACTACACAAGGTTACGCCGGTGACTGGGATCACTCTATCGCGCCAATAGGTTTGCACAAGCTTGCCCTTGGTCGATGGAGTGTCATAAACATTGATATTGGCATCCAACACGCGACCCTGCATTCCATCTTCAACGGAACTCATTGAACTGAGTATAGCCGCGGCGTCGGCAGGGTGGAGTCGCTTCATCGGCAATGTGCTCAGGGTGTGATTTGCATAAGTCTTACCAGCCGGCAAATATAGGCTGAGTGCCAGGCCGAATGCCAGACCACCGAGCTTCAGAAAATCGGACCGGTTTATGGATTGATTGTATATTGGTGATATAGATTGCTTCATCAATAATGAATGTTTACCAAGGTACCAATCGAAGACCAGTAAAAAAGCCATTGGGCGTCTTCTGTGATCAGATTGACGCAGCCATGGCTCATCGGGGTGCCAAAATTATTGTGCCAGTATGTGCCATGCAATGCATAACCCTCATAAAAATACATAATATAGGGCACACCAGGCAGGTAATAACCAGGTCCAGACATTGGTGCAGATTCATATTTGACATAAATATAATATTGCCCAGTCACGGTTGGGTGCTGCCAGGTACCCGTAGAGACTGTAAAGGTGTGCAAACGATCTGTTCCTTCATATGCATACGCGCGCTGTTTCGTCAGGTCGACATCCACCCATCGTTCATTTGAGCCGACATCCGGCATATTGGCCGGCAAGGGATCCTTATTTTTGGGCGTCTTGGTAGGTTTAGCTGTAGGTGTATCGCTTGGTAGAGGTGTCGCAGTTTCTGTAGGGAGAGCGGTGGGTGTGTCGGTGGGTAAAGATGTTGGAGAAGGAGTAACCGTTGGGGTGTCTGTGGGGATCGGTGTGTCAGATGCCTTTCCTACTGACGAAACAATCATGGGCAGGCTCTGAGCATAAGCGTGTAGATTGAATGTCTCTTGCAAAGGCCGCAATGAGACCGCCACGATGAGCAGCCCAAGGATTAATACGATGAGAGTCCATTGAAATGCGGTAAATTGTAAACCATGTTGTTGTACAGGCTGTTGACTGGTGGTTATTGGTAATCCGGTCACTTTTGAATTTACAGGTGTGATCTGGCTGGTGGGTAATACGGTCGTAGCTGACCTTGCGGATTTGCTGAGTTGTACCTGATGTTGTGAAGCGGGCGGATATTCTCGCAGTCGTTTAATCGCCCAATGCATACCCTGACGAGCACGCTCGGACTCTGGGGAAATCTCAAGGGCACGCTTCAGGTACCCAACACTGGCGCGTGGATTGGAGACCGCGGCAAGCCATAACCAGGCTTCTTCGTTCTCAGGGGCTAATACAGTAGCCTTTTGAGCCCAATAACGTGCCTGGTGATGATCACCCGACCGGTAAGCGCGGCGGGCGTTGACCAAAGACTGACGCAGGAGATCATTATCACCGGTCATGGCGTGTCCGTTGTAGTGGGTGATATGTCCTCGTTGAGAACATAACACAAGATGCCCGCTACAATCCCCTCAGCCAAAATATCTGGTTTATCAACTAAGGTTTCTCGATCTGCATTCATAAACCCCACTTCAATGATTGCAGCAGGAGTGTTTTTGTTGATCTCATAGAAGGCATGATAATCCGTCATATCTTTGGTGACGCTGCCGGCATGAAATGCCATTCCGGTAATGGATGCATAGCGTTCGCGTATACAATTTGTCAGTCGAGTAGCTTGTTCGGGATACGTGGTGGACATAGCCGCAGCGACCTTGAAACCCGTAGCCCCTTCAATATATACGCATGAATCGGCATGAATAGATATTAGAGCCATGCCCTGGTAGCCATTCAATCTGTTATCGAATTCAGCTAATAAATCGACTTCATAGCCATCTTCGACGAGCGTATCGCGCACACGCGTGGCAATGTCCATATTAATATCAACTTCTTTACTCCCGCCTAACTCGTCTGGGCATACGGCGCCAACGTCTTCGCCATTGCCAGAATGACCTGCAACAATGCCTATCACCGGCCTGGCACGAGGAGCCTGAGTGGGGAATACAGTCGGTTGATTGGTTTTTTGCAATGCCAGGGCGGAGTTTAATTTCTCAGTCAGGCTTCCAGGTAATAAACCTGGTTCAGTCCATGCGGTAAATAGTGTTGCCAGCAAAAAAGCAACGCCAAGGACAATTTGGAGTTGGTAGAACACACTGCGGTTAGCGGAGGGTGAGGTTGCGGTTTCAGGTTTGGGGGAGTTATTTGAGTCCATTGGTATTGATACTACACTATTTTTATAGAGATGGCAAGAGAAAGTACTTCTCGATTTATCTTGACGCCCTTTGACGATGATTGTATGATGATAGTGGAGGTGCAACTATGGTGCCAATTGACCAAAATGAGGATGATGAGCTGCTCACCGAACCAGAGCGTCACTACTTGTTGGGATTGGCACGCCAGTCGCTTGAAAATGGCGTACGTGGCGAGCCTCCTCCAGTTTTGAAAACTGAAGAACTAACAGAAAAACTCAATCAGAAGGGAGCGTCTTTCGTTACATTAACTCGTAGGGGCATGTTGCGCGGTTGCATCGGCGCTCTTGAACCTTACCAGGGATTAGCAGAAGACGTTAGAGAGCATGCTCTTGCTGCTGCAGTGGAGGATTATCGATTTCCTCCGGTGCGACCGGATGAATTGGCAGACATTTCTATAGAGATCTCGCGGTTAACAATCCCTAAGTCACTCGAATATGAAAATTCTGAGGATCTTCTAAAAAAACTCCGTCCTGGGATCGACGGCGTGGTTTTACGGGATGGCTTTCGCCGGGCGACATTCCTACCGCAAGTATGGGAAAAAATTCCGGGTCCTGCAGAGTTCTTATCCCAACTGTGCCAAAAAATGGGCGCTGTCTCTGATCTATGGAGACGTAAAAAAATAGAGGTATTGATTTACCAGGTAGAAGAATTTCACGAACCTGATTAGATATCGAATAATTCTCCAATTGATTGGCGTGTATAGTTTTTCCAAATTGCATCACCGAATATTTGTGCCACAGATAGAATTGTAGCCTTGGGTATCCGTTTCTCCTCGGGAAGATAGACTGTGTCGGTAGAAATGATCTCCCGTATTTGGGGGATGGCATCTAGTCGCCCGAGAGCATTGTTTATGAATAATCCGTGGGTACAGATGAGCATAATTTCTTCGATCCCACTACGGATGAGCAAGTTGCTCAGGGTGATGACTGAGCCTCCAGTAGCTATTTCATCGTCATAAATGATGGCCCGTTTAAAGCCATGCACTTGCCTCATAATAAGCTCGCCAATCTGAACTTCTGTATCGGAGATGCGATTCTTTTCAGCAGAGAGGGATGGTAGGTTGAAATGACTTGCCAGGCGTGCGGCGGAGCCAGCGCGTCCATAGTCTGGAGCAACAATGACTGTATCCGTTGGGCTCATCGTCAAGCCATTTTTCTCTTCCCACTCGCGGAGATAGTTGATGAATAAGCCGCGAGCAGTCAAAGGGTCAGTAGGAACGCTGAAGAAGCCATGTACCTGTGGAGAATGCAAGGTCATGGTCATCACATGCGTGCATCCAGCAGTGTGTAAAAGGTCGGCGATCAAGCGGGCAGTGATCGAGATACGCGGTGCATTCTTCTTATCCGAACGGGCATAAGAGAAGTAAGGGATAATGGCATGAACTTCTTTTGCGCCCGCGCCACGGGCGATATCAAGCATCATCAATAACTCCATAAGGTGATCGCTGACTGGCGGAGTTAATGATTGTACGATGAAGACAACGCGGGAGCGTACGCTTGCTCCTAATTGAATATATAAGTTGTCGTTGCTGAATTGTTCGAAATATGTTGGCTCGAGGGCTAACCCAAGTTGAGTTGCTATACCAGCTGCCAGGCGCGGGTGAGAACGACCGCTGAAGATACGCACTTCATTCGGATCGATCTGATGAGTCATGACTACTCCTTATATCTGTTCAAAATTGGATACATTAATCACAAATAAAGTAGCTCGCTTGGAGGCTTCTTCTCCAGTCGTTACACAATTGGTGCGAATGATTTGAAGAGCTTGATCGAGCTTCTCATCATTGACACCGATCATTAATGTTGTTGAACCGCGCTTCAGAAAACCACCTGTCGAAGCGATGCGCGTAACACGAAAGCCATCATTAACTAAATTGGTTGTGATGTTTTCTCGATCTTCATCACGAATGATTACAATGATCATTTTCATAGGATTAGAACTCCTCATAACGTTCGACGTCGAATGAAAATAAAGTGGCTCCACCGACTGTGACCGGCGTGGGCGAGGGCATCGGGATAGGAGATCCTTCGACAGGCAGGGTAACATACTCAACACGAGAGCGGCATGTCTGATGGATGGTCTTCAACATTTTTTCTTCCTGACTCTGATTCAACCCGATTAGCAGAGTTATATTGCGCTGGCCTAAAAAACCGCCTGTACTTGGCAAGTGATGAATACTCAAATGTAATTTTCTGAGCTCAATTTCAGCGATTTCAACATCCTGTTCCTGGATGACAGCAATCACCAAGCGATTAATCGATAAGTTCAGCATTTGATCATTCATGAAGTCTCCAATATTCAGATGTCGCGTTGTTTCCTATTCTAATCCAACTGTGCATGTCTTGCCATTTTTGATGGTCACATTTTGTCCATCAGGAAAGATGATCATCGTTTTGTGCTTCTGGCGTAAAACAGTCAGACCTTGATACTTGACTGTAACTGGCCACGGAAATGGATTTGAACCTGATAATATGACCCGCTTCGAATTTAAGATTCTTACTCCAAGCACATCAAGGAAGATGCCTAGAGGCGCCAATCCGCTTAGAGCGTCACGTTCACCGTCACCTTGACCCGTATCAGAGTTGTAGGTACGCCGGAAGCTTCCATCACGTTTCAATGAATTTACCACACCATTTACGGTGTGACTGATTAACTCAAATGCTTTATTTACATGTCCATAATACATCAATCCCTCAACCAGCAAACATATATAAGGATTGTATGTGTTTTTATCCTGGACAACTGCATCCGGATCATTGGGGCGACGATCAACACATGTACGCAAGCCAAAGTGACCCCAAAAAAGTTTTGGATTCGTGATTGTACGCTTGATCAGAGTTTTTGCGCGATCAGTTCCCGGTATTCCTGCCCAGAGGGGTAGTAATGTAGTGATGTCCCTACTGAGATGAGAAACAGTACTAACAATAACAGTGTCATCCTGATTTAGCCCTTGGAATTCAATCTGTTCCAAGGTTGAATAAGTACGCTCGCTTGTTACTCTGCAGCGTCCCAGATGCCAACGTAAATCTTCGCCCACAATTTTCTCTACCCGATGTCCACCGGAAGGTGCATTTCCGTGTATGTAAATTTGCAATGGCCTGGTGGCTTCATCATGGCTTTGGATTTCTAATTGCAGTCGTTCAGGATGCTCAAAATCGCGTTGAATTGTGAAAGTTCCGCCACCTTGATGAGTCCCAAGAAGTGTATAAGACGAACTATTGTGGGATTCGCGGTCCCAGTAATGGTAACATCCCTTGCTTTCATCCCAAGAAGCTTCGATCGCTATTTTTAGATGATCCGCAATAGCCTGCAAGGCAGGTGTAGTTTCTGCACGACCGATTATGTTAGCAATTTGGCATAGAATTGTGCATTCCTGGTAGAGAAAAGAACATAAATCTGGCGATTCCACCGTGGAGATATCAATCCCTTGGGACCAGTTTTGCCAGGTGGCAAAGGTCGGATGTTCATCCAATCCGGTTTGAAAAGGGTGGTTCCATTCTGGGATCCCATCTGAGTCTCGATCATATACCGGATCGAACCAATGTTGAATGAATGCTAGAAGTTTTGGATATGTTTGCTCAAGAAAGGCTTTATCTTCTGTATTTTGATATATCCGCCACACCATACTGGCTAAGAGGGGTGTAGCCAGGATTTGGCTACGCTGTCCTGCCAACCCTGGCTTCCAATCAACAAAACCATTTGGCATTTGTGTGTCAAGAAAATTTAGCAATAAACCTTTCGCAAATTCCGGGTAAGTAGGAAGTAGCAGTGAAATTAAAAAATACGTTTCCAGTGGGGTTTGCCCACTCCATAGATGATTATAGTCACTCCCATCACCTCTGGGTGAATATCCCGTATCGGGTAATCGGGTAACAACATAGGATGGGTGGAATTCATTATTTTTGTTCTGAAGTAAGAGGCTTAGTGAGCGATACTGTGATAATTTAAAAGCAAGATCCCAATCAGGGTCACTTGTATGAATATCGATTAGATTGGCATTAACTTGAATGATGCGTGAGATTTCTGCATCCCAATTGCTATCTGCGGTATGCCGGGCAAGCTCATAGGAGGATGACCTATCTTCTAATGATGCCAAAGCCCAGGTACTGACATTAGAATCCTTTGGCGATAATTCCAGATCAAGCGTCAGGGAAGTGAACGGACCATTACCAGGACGCGCACCATTAGTTAGATAGAGGACAGGTGATATTCCTTCAGTTTTTCCGTCGAGGATATGTATCAGACCAATATCGGCAGGCATCATGCGCTGTCCCCCCGGTAATGGATTGAGTACAGCTACCCATTCCAGACGTATTATCCTTTGGTTTGCACTCCCATTATTGATCTTTGCCCGTGCAGCGATCACTTGCGGTCGAGGAACCCAATATTCGATTTCGGCGTTAATACCTGGAAGAGGAGAAAAAGTGAGAGCGATCAGATTGGGATATAAATACTTTACCTGTATGGGACTGGAATATGCTGCTGGATCTATTATAGCCACATCACCTTCGAGAAAACGGGGGAAGATGCGTAGAATTTTTACTCTTAGGCCGTAAGTAGTTGCCAATGCTAACGCAGGTGGTTCTCCCTTGTCGATTGTCAATTCCCAGGTTTGATCGTTTGAGTAATCTGTTGGACCGAAACGTATGTCTGATGACAGCAGTATTGGGAATGGTGTACGAGATTTGTGGGACCAGTTTCGCATGGCTATTATTGTACGGTCAATTATCCGAAAGGTCAAAGGATTTTAGCTAGTAAACATAGCCATGTTATAATTTTTTAACCATGATTACAACTTCGCTTACCCCGTTTATGGAATTGATACTGGCATTGACTGTTATTTTAATTCTGGCAAAGGCTGCTGGCTATGTCAGTACTCGCTTCCATCAACCCTCTGTTCTTGGTGAATTATTGGTTGGTGTGGTCTTGGGACCATCGATCATAGACTTCTTATATTGGCCTGTTTTTACTTCGGGTCATGTCTCGGAAATGATCAGTCAATTCTCTGAAATAGGGGTGTTGTTATTGATGTTTGTGGCTGGGCTTGAACTTCACCTAACAGACCTGGCACGTAACATGAAAGTTTCTGTTCTGGCGGGTACTTTAGGCGTTTTCTGCCCTGTTCTTTTAGGTTGGGGAATGGGTTTGGTATTTGGATTTGAAAATACAAAAGCCCTATTTCTGGGATTGACTCTTGGTGCAACTAGCGTCAGTATCTCCGCTCAAACTCTAATAGAGCTTAAAATGTTACGAAGCCGAGTAGGCTTGGGGTTACTCGGATCGGCAGTGTTCGATGATGTTCTGGTAATTCTGTTATTATCAATTTTTCTTGCCCTTGTCGAAGGGCGCGGAGGGCTAGCATCAGTATTATTTGTGTTTTTGCGGATGTTGGCATTCCTGGTGTTTTCCGTGGCGATTGGAATATGGTTACTGCCTTCAATGACTCGGCGGATCTCGCGACTGCCGGTCAGTCAGGGTGTTTTGACTCTTGGAATTGTGGTCATGCTTTTTTATGGATTAGGAGCTGAATTGGTTGGAGGAATGGCAGCAATCACAGGCGCATTTTTAGCAGGCTTGATGTTTGCACGCAGCCCAGAGAAGGAACGTATGGAACGTGGTTTTAGTGCGATCTCATATGGATTATTTGTCCCGATATTCTTTGTCAATATCGGCTTGACAATCAATATACGTCAGCTAGAATTACAGGATATATGGTTACTTATAGCTGTAACACTGGTCGCGATCCTGGGAAAGCTTGTTGGCTCAGGTTTGGGTGCATATTGGGGAGGCTTCGACCGACGTGAATCTCTCCTCTTGGGGGCAGGAATGGTATCTCGTGGTGAGGTTGGCTTAATTCTAGCAAGTGTTGGGGTGACAAACCAATTCATGACATCTGCTGTGTTCACTGCTATTGTTGGTATGGTCTTAATTACTACACTGATAACTCCACCCATGCTACGCTGGTCGTCAAAAACCATTAGCAAACAGGCATCGACTGCCAGTGAACGGAATGGAGAAGACTAATATGTATATGATTTTGTGTGTTGTTCATGATCCGGAAAAATGCCAGCCGTTATTGGAAGCTTGGGAGAACGCTGGTGTGACAGGTGCAACGATTGTGCATAGCACAGGCCTTGGGCGGATGCACGGACATGGTTTATGGGACGATATACCTCTGTTTCCAGGGCTGGATGATCTATTAGACCATGAAGAATACTTTAACCGTACAATTTTTTCTATCATTGAGCAAGAAGACGCAGTCGATCTGGTTATCCAGGCTACGGAGCGAGTACTTGGAGACATGTCATTGCCCGAAACGGGATTACTGGTAGTTCTACCTGTGTTGAGGGCTATCGGGATAAAAAAACAACATATCTAGGAGGAACCGATGAATCAAACTGGAAATAGTCATGGTCTTTATTTTAATGAATTCATTGTCGGACAAAGAATTATTACAGCCGCAAGGACGGTAACGGAAAGCGATGTGGTGTCGTTTGCCGGCTTATCAGGGGACTATAATCAAATTCATACGGATGCTGAGTTCTCGAAAACGACACCATTCAAACAGCGGGTCGCCCATGGATTGTTGTGTCTGTCTATAGCGTCTGGATTAGCAATGCGAACGGGAGTATTGGAAGGCACTGTACTTGCTTTTCGTGAGATCAACACCTGGAAGTTTTCCAGCCCTGTTTTCCTGGGTGACACG
>ERZ1649853.742-NODE-742-length-13234-cov-6.479627_pt1 | contig 13234 bp, 13 predicted proteins | sample MGYA00575353_ERZ1649853 | MGnify/ENA primary metagenome ERZ1649853 (study PRJEB40853, sample SAMN11349654) | freshwater sediment metagenome | isolation source: river sediment | host: Sediment | place: India: Okhla Barrage, New Delhi | collected 2017-02-21 ...
GGGTCGAACCCTCACGATGTCACCATCGACGGATTTTAAGTCCGTTGCGTCTGCCTATTCCGCCATCGCCCCGGTGATTTTTCAATTTTATCTCATTTTTACAAAAATGCGCAGTTTTTAGTTTTCTCTGGTACTGCCGGGCTCTCGAAACGCCTTCATCATGCGCGCCCAGCTGGAGTAAAAATGCACCGCCGGCGATGAGATTTCGCCGCCAACTGCTGCCTGCCCGATGACTTTCCGCAGGCTATCCGCGTCGTTGAATTCCGGTACCAGGCTGTAGGCTTTGCCGATCTCAGAAGGATGATGCGCGTCCGATCCGGCGGTGTGGGGCAGGTGATTCTCCTCCGCGAAGGCGAATGCCTCGTCGTTATAAGCGCTGCTGATCACCCGCGCGTTGAATACTTCCATCGCGTCCACCAGCGGTGCCAACTGGAGCAGGCTTTCCAGCGGCCAGCCGGAGCGCTGCGCATCGAACGGGTGCGAGATGCTGATGAACGCCCCCTGGTCGCGCAGGCGTTTCAGTGCTTCCATCGGTTCCAGTCCCTTGGGTACTTCCCGGGTCACAAATGCAGCCAGGAATTCCCCTTCGGTGGTTTGCACTTCCTCGCCGACGATGATGAGCTCGGGGGCTGCCTCCTTGGCTTCCAGCGCGCCGGCCAGCAGGTTGTGGTCGGTCACCACCACCCGGTCCATCCCGTTTTTGCGGGCAGCTTTCACCAGCCTGTCGATCGCGGTCAGGCTGTCGGGGCTGTGGAATGTGTGGCAGTGGAAATCAACTTTTAACAATCGTGCCGTCTCCACTGATCAACCCCAGCTTTTTGCCGGAGATGGTCCAGATGAGCAATCCCACTCCAAGGTTGATCCAGAAGGTCGCCAAGCGAAATAGCAGTGTCGAGGTGGCTGCCAATCCCGGCTGAAAATTGAAGAGCATCGTCATGATCAGCGCCATTGAGGCTTCCACCACGCCGATGCCCCCCGGGATGTTGGTGATGGTGGCAATGCTGGCTGTGAAGGCGAACACCAGGATCGCAGACGCTGCCAGCGGCAGGGTGGGGGTCATACCCAGTCCGCACAGGATGAAGAACAGCACTGCGCCTTCAGCTGCCCGCGAGATGATTCCCAGCAGGAAGGTCATCGCCAGGTGGCTGGTGGAGAACAGCGCCGGGTGGGCATCGATGCAGGTATGCAAGTCGCGGAAAAGCTGCTTGTAAACTGGCAGCCGTTCGCTCATATCAGCCAGTTCGCTGTCCTTATGCTTCACGCGCAGGAACACCGTGGCGATGAGGAACAGCAGCAGCACCAGCAGGAACAGCGGCCAGTACTCGGGGTAAGCGATGGCACCGAGCGCGGTCAGCACGAACACGCTCAGGTTATCAGAGATCTGCTCGATGAGATAAATGGAAGCCGACCGTACAGCCGGCAGCCCTGCCAGCTTGAACAGCCACAGCGATTGGTACGAATCCCCGATGCGTGCCGGGGCGGCGTCCAGCGGCAGGCTCGCCATGAAAAGCTGCAACGAGTTGCCCAGCGAAAGTCCCTTGATGCCGGAGATGCGCAGTGCCAGGGCGCGTTTCAGGAACCGCAGCGTGTTGCTGAAGAATGCCAGTCCGATGGCAATACCGAAGAACTCCCAGTTGTAATCCTGGAAGTGCCGGCTGATGTCATTCATTCCGCCCAGCAGGAGCAATCCGATGATCGTGATCGCTCCCAGCAGCAGTCCGGGTACGATTTGTTGCATGGGGGTCATTCGGGATCTATGCATGGATTTTTACCCACTAAAATTATACAATCCTTTTCTCCCCGCCGTCATTACACGCTTGCAAGGTCGCCATTTTCGCCTGCTTTTCCAGCGGGGATTTGACAATTTCCTTAAAAAACTCGATAATAGAAACGCATTCCCTCTCCATCGAAAATGGAGATTAAACTATCTAGGCAGGAAAAAAGGAGAAGAAGAAGTGAAACGCTTATCTTGGATTCTGGTCGTCGTTCTTGTACTTGCATTTTCACTCTCAGCGTGTGCCAAGCCGGCTGTGGTCAAGGTTGCGACGGACGCCACTTTCAATCCGTTCGAATACACGGATGAATCCGGCAATCTCATCGGTTTCGATGTTGATCTGATGAACGCCATCGCCGAAAAAGCTGACATCGAATTCGAATGGGTCAATGTCCCCTTCGATTCTGTCCTTGCAGGGCTGTCCGAATGCCAGTATGACGCCGCTATCGCCGCCATTAGCATCACCGATGAACGCAAAGCCAGCATGCTGTTTTCACAACCTTACCTGGATGCCGGTTTGATCGTTGTTGTCAACAAGGAAACCACCGATATCACCAGCCTGGCTGACCTGGTTGGCAAGACTGTCGCTGCCCAGTTGGGCACCACCGGTGAGATCGAAGCCCAGAAAATTGAGGGTGTCAATTACAAACCCTATGATTCCTACGAGCTTGCTTTCCTTGAACTCGCCAACAAGGGTGTCGATGCAGTTATCGCCGATAACCCCGTTGCCATGGGTTACATCGCCGCCAATCCCGAGAAGATCATGGCTGTCGGTGGCGTTTTCAACAATGACCAGTACGGTATCGCCATCTGTAATAAGAACGCCGACTTGCAGAAGAAGATCGATGCTGCCCTGGCAGAGTTGATTGCTGAGGGATATATCACCGAGCTGTCCGGCAAGTACATCAAATAGGTTTGAGGGTTTCTGCGGGGGTTTTATCCCCCGCAGATTTTTATCTGCCAAGAGGATTCTTTGAATACTTCTCAGAAAAATCCAACCGGAAAGAAAATGGAATTTGACCGCTGGTGGATCATGGTGGCGGCTGTCGTCGTCCTCATCCTCCTGTTGGTCTTTCTGAAACCGGATCCGTACCAGCGTATCCTTTTATTCGTCCGCAACGGCATCTGGACCACCATCTCCATCACCGGGTTGTCATTCCTGCTGGTCATGGTCTTCGGTCTGGTGGTGGCGCTCGGCAGGCTCTCCAGGAGCACCATCATCAAAGGGATCGCCACTGTCTACGTCGAGATCATCCGCGGCATCCCCATGCTCGTGCAGCTCATCTTCTGGTATTTTGCTTTCCCTTCGCTCATCCAGGGTATTGGCGACTTGTTCAATATTGCCGCCTTCAGCAACTACAAAGCCAACGCGGTTGCCATGGCCATTCTGGGGCTCACCGTCGGTTACTCTGCCTATATGAGTGAAGTCTACCGGGCGGGTATTCAGAGCATCTCACGTGGGCAAATGGAAGCCGCCCGCAGCCTTGGGATGACTTATTTTCAGGCGATGCGCTATGTAATTTTGCCCCAGGCGGTCAGGGTGATCCTTCCCCCGGTGGGCAACGAATTCATCACCCTCCTCAAGGATTCCTCGCTGGTTTCCGTGGTGGCGGTTGCTGATATGACCCGGCGCGGCCGTGAATTCATGGCTGCCAACTTTATTCCCATTCAGACCTGGGTGATGGTAGCGTTGTTGTACCTGGTGATGACCCTGCTTGCCACCCGCTTGGTTGCCTGGATGGAACGCAAGTTCAAGATGGAGCGGTGATCATGGCACCCATCATTCAGATCTCTCAGGTTCACAAGCATTTTGGTGCCGTGCATGCCCTCAAAGGTGTCAGTCTCGATATCGAAAAAGGCGAAGTGGTGGTCATCATCGGTCCTTCCGGTTCCGGCAAGTCCACCCTGCTGCGCTGCATCAACCGCCTCGAGGAATTTGACGCCGGAAGTATTACTGTCGATGGCATCCCGCTCGATTCTGCCGAGAATATCAACGCCGTCCGCACCGAGGTTGGCATGGTATTCCAGCAGTTTAACCTCTTCCCGCATCTCACCGTCCTCAAGAACATTACCCTTGCTCAACAGGTGATCCGCAAACGCACGTCCATCGAAGCCGAGAACATTGCCCGCCAGCTGCTCACCAAGGTGGGCATCCCCGAAAAGGCGGATTTCTACCCCGGTCAGCTCTCCGGTGGGCAGCAGCAGCGGGTTGCCATTGCCCGCGCGTTAGCCATGAATCCCAAGATCATGCTCTTCGATGAGCCCACCAGCGCCCTCGACCCCGAAATGATCCAGGAGGTCCTGGATGTGATGATGAGCCTGGCAAAAGAGGGTATGACCATGGTGGTTGTTTCTCACGAGATTGGCTTTGCCAAGGCTGCCGCCGACCGGGCGATCCTCATGGATGGAGGTTTGATCGTGGAAGAAGCTCCACCGGATGTTCTGTTTGACCATCCCAAAGAGGAACGCACCAAGTCTTTCCTCAGCAAAGTACTCTAATTTGATCAAGTTCAGACCCCCCGGGAAACCCGGGGGTCCTGCTTCAAAAATCCCGTTTTTTGACTTTTCATCTCAAACGTGTTATTCTTTTTACTTGCAAGAGTAAATTATCCCGAAAAGGAAATGTATGCATCGCGAGAGAGTTTCTGATAACGTTTATTGGTTTCAAAGTGAAGTTTATGCCCAGGTGACTGCCGGCGCTATCACCGGTCCGCAGTGGGCGGTGGTCATCGATACCCTTGCTCTGCCGGATGAATCGGTGGAGATCCGCAGTTACCTCGAAGAAACGCTTGGCGTTCCTGTCCGCTATGTCATCAACACCCACTACCATGCCGACCATTCCTGGGGGAATTGCTTCTTCCCGGGTGCCACCGTCATTTCCCACGCGCTTTCGCGTGAGATCCTCGCGGAGAAAGGTCCCGCTTCCCTCGAGGCAGTCAAGAAACAGAATCCCTTGTTCAAGCAGGTCAAACTAATCGAACCGCACATGTCCTTCAGCGAAGGGCAGCTCACCATGCGGGTTGGCAAGAAAACCCTCATCCTCTCTCCCATGCCGGGGCACTCAAAAGACGGCATCTCTGTGCTGGTTGAGGAAGATCGCGTGCTCTTTGCCGGTGATGCCTATATGCCGCTTCCTTACATGGTGGATGGCGACCCCGATACATTGGCAGCCTCTATTAAGACCATTGGCAAAATGGGGCTCGAGAATATCATCCAGGGGCATGGGGATATCATCCTGCGTGGCGAGATTGAAGAGACGACCCGTGAGAACCTGGCCTACATCGCCGCGGTCCGCAAGGCTGTCAAAGCAGCCGCCAAAAAACGCGACCCCATGGAAGCCCTCGCCGAGATCGATATTGAATCCTGCGGCAAGAGCCGTGTCACCCTTGCCGGGCTGGGGGTGGAATTGCACAAGCGTAATGTGGCTTACCTGTACCGCCACCTCGATGAGGAACCTGCCGGCGAGTAAGCCTGATTAATAAATAAAAGGTCCGGAGAAGATCCGGATCTTTTTTTATTGCGCTTTGTTTTCAGCTTTCTTTTTCCGCCAGGCTCGCAGACCTACCACCCGTTCGGTTCCATGCTTCAGTCTTTTCAGGTTAGGCTGTAACGCGATTAACACAATGATCAGGGTCACCCCGCCGTAGAGCGCATGTACCCATGGTCCTGTTCCGCTGATCGCCCTCACCACGAAGATCACCAGCGCGAAGAACGCAATACTGATGGTCGTCACTGAGGCATAGCCGATGAACACGAACACCAGCAGCGCCAGCGGCAGAATGATCGCCCAACTCAATGGGAATAATGATATCGCCCCGCCAAGGGTGGTGGAGCCGCCGGCCCCCCCGTGAAGTTCTCGTTTGCCCAGACTGTTCCTTCTGACGAGGAAAACAGAATACACCTGCCCGACCACCGCGAAGATCACCGCTGCCACCTTGACCCACGCATTGCTGGGCACCAACACACTTGCCAGGTACCCCGCCAGGATGCCTTTGCCGGCGTCCAGTGCTGCTGTCAGCACCCCGGCTGCCAGGCCGGCTGCCCGCATGGCATTGGTGCCGCCAACTCTTCCGCTGCCGACATGCCGCACGTCCTTGCCGCTGATCATCTTTACGATGAATAATCCGACCGGAATTCCGCCAATAAGATATGCAATTGCCAATGTTACAAGAATTCTAAATACCATATCACTCCCGTGTAAATGCAGCTAATATAACCCCCCCGGTCTGTAAACGTTGCAGGGCTAAAAGAGAAAAATGGAACTTGCGAACAGCACGAAGAGCAGCAGTGGCTCGATCCAGGCGGTGCGTGAAGGTCGGCTTTCGACGAAATTGGTTGCCAGTGTGATCAGCGCAAACAGGGTGCCGACGGCGACAATCCCGAACTGGATCGGTCTGAGCGGCAAATAAAAAGTGCCAGCAGCAAGCTGCACCAGGATCACGGTGATCCCGACTGCCCACGCGGTTTTGACCGTCCCGCCTGTGCGTAGCAGCAGGCTGCGGGCAGCCACCAGGAATGCCGCCGGGGCGATCGCAGCCAATATTAGGTAGAGTCTCACGCCGGACCCCCGCAGGGAGATCGCCAGCGTCAGGAACAGGGCTAACGAAACCGCTGACAGGCTGATCACTGCCACCGGGCTGCGGCTGTCACCTGCATCCACTGAGATGTATTCTGAGACCAGAACCACTGCCAGCAGGATGCCGCCCAGCCCGAAGACCCACCACCATGCCGGACCCACTTCCATCACGTTAAGCGGGACACCGATGATCGTGGCCGTCAGCGCCGGGATGAACCAGTGCTGCCAGCGGGTCTTTTTCTCGAAGAACGGGTGTCCGCTGATCAACCAGTCACAACCTGCAGCAGCCAGCACAGCCACCAGCACGGCGATGATCGTAAGGTAGTTGATATCCAATTCGAAGAGAAACCCCGGCAGCTGGAGTTCCAGCGTCTGGGTGGGCAGGGTGATGATCGCGGTTAGCGCGTAGGCAATCAGGATCATCGCCATGATGATGCTGAAGCGGTCGATATCCGGCAGGCTGCGGTGTTCATTCATATCTTTATTTTACTCGTGCAATCCCAAAACGGAGTAACCCCATGAGAAACGGCTCTAAAGCCAATTATGGTAAAATCAATCCCGTTATGGAACAACCCCGCATTACCCTTGTTGGTAAACCCCCGCAGGCTCTCAAGACACTACTGGCTGGATTCAATACAGTGGCTAATCATGTCTACCTGATCCTGCTGCCGGTGCTCATCGACCTTGGCCTTTGGCTCGGTCCCAAGCTGCGTCTGAAAGCACTGCTTACTCCGATTGTCCAAGACCTCGTCACCCAGATGCTCAAGGTGGCTCCAGCTGACCTGGTCGAGACCGTTAAAGCCACTCAAACCATGTGGGCAGAGGCGCTTGAACAGTACAATCTCGCCACCACCATTCGCACGCTCCCGGTTGGCATCCCCAGTCTCATGGCGCGGCTCTCCCCCATGGAATCCCCGCTTCCCTGGAATCCCGTCATTGAGTTGCCGTCGGTCAATTGGGCGGTCGCTTCTCTAGGCATCTTCCTCACGGTGGGTTTTCTCCTGGGCAGTTTCTTCTTCTGCTTGATCTCACGCCAGACGGCTGCAGAGTCCCCCAAATTAAAATTCAAAGCCTATCTGCTGGCATACGTCAATGTTGTAGCGCTTTTCTGCCTGCTGCTTGGGCTTGCCATCCTCATTTCCATTCCGCTCCTCATCATCCTCTCCGTCCTCTCGGCTTTCAATTCGGGGATCGCCCAGTTCATTGTCCTGCTGATGGGTTTCACTCTCATCTGGCTGGTCATTCCTCTGGTATTTTCCGTTCATGGCATCTTCGTTAACCGGCAGAAACCGGTTCAGGCTGCTGTTCTTTCGGTCAAACTGGTGCGTTTCTTCCTCCCCGGCACCGGATTGTTTATAATGACTGCAGCGCTCATCAGCGAATTGTTGAACCGCCTGTGGATGCTCCCCGAGCCCGATAGCTGGCTGCTTTTGCTTGGGGTTTTCGGGCATGCTTTTGTTGTCACCAGCCTCATCGTGGCGAGTTTCATCTATTACCGCGAGGGGTTGCGCTGGATGCACGACAACATCGGCATCCTCGCCAGCCGGCGCAAGAACGCACAACCAGATGGAGGTACCACCATTGAGCAATAACCAGATCGCTTCCTACGGCGCAAAGGATATCCAGGTCCTCGAAGGGCTTGAAGCCGTTCGCCGCCGCCCCGGCATGTATGTCGGCGGTACTGACCTGAAAGCGCTGCATCACCTCGTCTATGAGGTGGTCGACAACTCCATTGATGAAGCCCTTGCCGGCGCTTGTGACCGCATCGAGATCACCATCAATCCTGACTCCAGTGTCACTGTCACCGATAACGGCCGTGGTATCCCCGTCGATATTCACCCCGAAAAGAAGAAGTCTGCCCTCGAGGTGGTGATGACCGTGCTTCACGCCGGCGGTAAGTTCGGACATTCCTCCTACAAAGTTTCCGGCGGCTTGCACGGTGTCGGTGTTTCCGCTGTCAACGCCCTCTCCGAGTGGTGCGAGGTGCATGTCTACCGCGACGGGCAGGAGTACTTCCAGCGTTATGAGCGCGGTATTCCTGTTGAACCGGTCAAGGCCATCGGCAAGGCTCCCAAGGACAAGACCGGCACCATGACTACCTTCCGCTTTGACAAAGAAATCTTTAAAGGCGATGTGGATTTCAAGTTCGAGACGCTTGCCCAGCGTTTCCGCGAGATGGCGTTCGTCACCCGCAAGGTGCTCATCAAGCTTATGGACAGGCGCAGCCCGGAGCGTGAATCCTCCTTCCTCTTTGAGGGTGGTATCGTCTCCTTCGTGCGTTTCATCAACCGCAACCGTGAAAACCTGCATCCCGTCTATTACGTTGAAAAAGAGATCGACCACATCGGCATCGAATGCGCGGTGCAGTTCACCGACTCATACAATGAATCCGTTTTCTCCTTTGCCAACACCATCAACACCATTGACGGCGGCACCCACCTCACCGGCTTACGCACGGCCATCACCCGCGTCATCAACGATTATGCCCGCCGCACCAACCTCCTCAAGGAGGCTGATCCCAATTTCACCGGCGATGATACCCGCGAGGGCATGACCGCCATTGTCAGCGTCAAGCACCCCGACCCGCAGTTCGAAAGCCAGACCAAAGTCAAGCTGATGAACCCCGAGGTTCAGACGTATGTGCAGCAGGTCATCGGCGAATCCTTCGGGGCATTCCTCGAAGAGAACCCTGCCGCCGCCAAAGCCATCGTCAGCAAATGCCTCACCTCAGCCCGTGCGCGCGACGCTGCCCGCAAAGCCCGCGACCTCGTCATCCGCAAGTCAGCCCTCGAAAGCCTCACCCTGCCCGGCAAACTGGCGGATTGTTCCGAGCGCGACAGCTCCAAGACCGAGATCTACATTGTTGAAGGGAATTCGGCAGGCGGCTCCGCCAAGCAGGGACGCGACCGGCACTTCCAGGCTATCCTGCCCTTGCGCGGCAAGATCCTCAACACCGAACGCGCCCGCCTCGATAAGATGCTCGGCAACGAGGAGATCAAGTCGATGATCTCTGCCTTCGGCACCGGCATCGGTGACAACTTTGATCTCAAGAACCTGCGTTACGGGCGCATCATCATCATGACGGATGCCGACGTAGACGGCGCGCACATCCGCACCCTGCTGCTCACCCTGTTCTTCCGCTACCTGCCGGCGCTCATCGAGAACGGCCATATCTACATCGCCCAGCCGCCACTTTACCGCATCTCGCACAAGAACGATCACCGCTACGTCTACTCCGACGCTGAGAAGGATGCCTACCTCAAGCAGCTTGGCGCACAGGCTGAAAAAGCCACTCTGCAGCGCTATAAGGGTCTTGGCGAGATGAACCCCCAGCAGCTCTGGGAAACCACCATGAACCCCGAGACGCGCACCCTCCTGCAGGTGATGGTGGAGGATGAGCCGACCGCCGACCACACCTTCGACATGCTCATGGGCTCCGAGGTGCCGCCGCGCACCCGCTTCATTACCACCCATGCCCATGCGGTCCGCAACCTCGATATCTAGTCACTCCAATCCCGGCGAATTTTGCCGGGTTTTTTATAAGTAGAAAGGCGACTTATGACAACAGCATCTGTTCGCAAGGTAACCCGCATCATCGAGCCCATCTACGTGATGGAAGGTGCCGGCGTGCGCCTGCGCCGCAGCATTGCCACCCGCCAGCTCGATTACGTTGACCCCTTCCTCCTCTTCGACCATTTCGGCTCCGAAGACCCCCAGGACTACACCGCGGGTTTTCCCATGCATCCTCACCGCGGCATTGAAACCGTCACTTATATGCTCAGCGGGGAAGTCCGCCACACCGACAGCCTGGGCAATTCCGGCGTCATCGGTGCCGGCGATGTGCAGTGGATGACCGCCGGCGGCGGCATCATGCACGAGGAGATGCCCCAGGTGGTCGCCAAACACCTCAACGGCTTTCAGCTCTGGGTGAACCTTCCCGCCAAACACAAGATGGACAAGCCCCGCTACCAGGAAGTTCCTTCGGCGAATATCCCCACGGCTGCACCAGCTGCGGGCGTTACGGTGCGTGTCATTGCCGGTGAGATCGCTGGCGTGCGCGGTCCCGTCACCGAGATCGCCGCTGACCCTGCTTACTTCGATGTTGCCCTCGAGCCCGGCGCGGGTTATGATTTCCCGGTCAGCCCCGACCACGCTGCCCTGGTTTACCTGTTTTCCGGCAGTGCGTCCTTCGGCGATGCTGATGTTGCCGCCACCCGCCTGATCGTTCTCGGCGAGGGCGGAATTATCCGGGCGCAGGCAGGCGGCTCCGGTGCGCGTTTCCTGCTCATCTCCGGCAAGCCGCTCGGTGAGCCCATTGCCCGCTACGGTCCCTTCGTGATGAACACCCAGGAGGAGATCCGCCAGGCGCTCCAGGATTTGCGCGACGGCACCTTCGTCATGGAGCCCTAACTCACCGGTTGACTTTTCTCCTAATTCGGACTATTATTATCCTAATTACGGAGGATCAATGGCCATTTTTAAGAATGTGAATGTAGTTGAGTATCATGTCAAGGATTGGGAGCGCGCCAAGAAGTTCTACGCGGAGCTTCTCGAATGGCCCGTTTGTTACAGCGATGACGCCATCGGATGGGTGGAGTATGGGCGCGAGAACGAGACCCACATCGCCATCAGTCGCTGGCAGGAGGGGCAGCGCGAGCCCGGCATTGGCACCGAAGCCATTGCCGTCTTCACCGTGGAGGATGCCGTCAAAGCCACCGAGTTCCTGCGCGCCCGCGGCATCAAATGCGATGACGCGGTCAACATCCCGGGGGTGGTGTGCTTCGGCACCTGCTACGACCCCGACGGCAACCGCCTGCAGTTCGCATCCAGTCCAAAGTAAGTCAGAAAACAGCCCGCGAGGGCTGTTTTATTTTGAGAGTTACTCCAGTTCGCTGCGCAGGAACTCGAGCATCTGCAGCGTCGTCAGGTTGCGCACCGGCCAGCCCATCTGCATGTTCTCGGGCAGGTCAAAGTATGGCTGGGCGTAAGTGAGGTGGATGCCGTCGTCCATCAGCCCGGCGTTGGGCAGGGGCTGCATGGCGCGCCACAGGTTGAACAGCGGCAATTCATATTCATACGCCACCCGTGCGATGATGGCATTCATGCTGCCATCGCCTTCCAGGTTATCGGCTTTGGTGACAAGCACCGGCACCACGTTGTTGGCAATCGCCAGGTCCAGCAGGCGTTTGAGGTTGCCCTCGAACCCCTCGCGGGTGCTGGTCTTCACATCGTTGGTGCCGAACATCACCAGCATGACCGCCGGCTTGTGAATGCGGATCTCGCAGATCAGCGGCGTTTCATTCGACCGGCACACCGCCGGGTCTGCCAGCAGCGGGGAGAGCACCCATGCCACCGACGCCCCCGGGTCTGCCGCCTGGCTGGCCCGCTCGAAGGAGCCGGCGTATCCGCTGATGACCGTGCCCAGCGAGGAGTAGGCTCCCAGCCGGTAGCCGCTGGCTTTCAGGTCGAACGGCGCCAGGAAGTACGGTGAGTAGGTTTCGCAGTCGCCCACCTTCGAGAAGGCTTCCTGGTTCAGACCGCTGGTCTTTCCCTTTTCATATAGGTCGCGCACGCGCTGGCTAACACCCTCCGGGATCACCGGCAGGTACATCCAGCTTTCGGGCACGTTCGGGTCATACACTTGCGCCGTGGGGCTCAGCGTGGCGGTTGGCGCGGCAGCCGTGGGAGGCATCTTCGTCTCCCCGGTGGTGGGGGTGATGGTCATCACCCGCGTGGTGGGGTAGAACGGCGTGGGCTCGCCGCAGGCGCTGAGCAATATCGCCAGGGCAAGCAGCGCGCCTGCCAGGCGTGGGATCTTCGTGGAGGTGAACGGTCGTTTCATCAGGGTGTGTAGTTGGTCACTTTCCACACGCCGGCGGGGTCTTCCACGACCCTTGAGGTTGCGCCGGTGAAGTGGATCCAGGTGGTTCCCGGTTTGAGCGGGATCACGTTGCCGTCTTTGTCGTAGAAGGTGATGGGGGTGTCGTACACGCCCTTCCAGATGCCTTCGTACATCATCCCGTCGCGGAAGATCAGCGCGCGCCCCTTGGCGCCGGCAATGTGGATCTCGTGCATCGTGTCGCCGCTGTTGAGCGTTTCGATCTGCGCAAAAGCGATGACCACGTTGGTGAAGCTCAGCTGGTTGCCGTTCACGCGGTCCACCAGCGGGATCATCAGCATCTGGTTGTTGGTGTCCAGCGAGTCGATGAAGCGCAGGTACTTGCCGCTGGCTTCGTCATACTTCCACTGGCCTTCGTTGTTCTTGCCGTAGCGCATGGTCACTTCGTGACCATCCACCCCGCCGGCCGGTGCTTCTGAATCGAAGCTCATGCCGTCGAGGTTCTGCTTGGTATTGGTCGCCGAGGTCTTGGAGCTGTAATACTTGCTGAGCTCGGAGGTGTTGGCAAAGTGGCTGGTTTCAGTGCTGGGTCCGTCGCTGCAAATGGCTTTGAACTTGTCATCGCAGTGGTCGCCGGAGATCATGCGCCCGCCCAGCTGGTTGATAATGGCGTTGTACACCGGGTCATAGGCGTAGTACATGCCGAGGATGCCCTTGTACATGCCCACCAGCCAGCGGTCGATCAACCGCCCTGAGCGGATGGGTCCCGCCAGCACTGTATCCTGCCCGTAGAAGACCGCCAGAAAGCGGTTGGAGCCTTCACCGGTGTAGTAGTCGAAGACGATGTCGGCGGAGGAGAGCCCGGCGTGCGGGCGCCCTTCACGCGGGAAGTTGGCGACCTTCACCATCACCGGACGGCGGTTGAGCAGCGCCGGGTCGCTGACGGTGAGACCGGTGAGCGGGTTCACGCCCTCCGGGAAGTTGCTGGGACCGTATTGCACCCGTGCCGGCGTGGGGGTCAACGTAGGCAGGGGGGTGTTGGTGG
>ERZ1649853.743-NODE-743-length-13226-cov-7.099233_pt1 | contig 13226 bp, 8 predicted proteins | sample MGYA00575353_ERZ1649853 | MGnify/ENA primary metagenome ERZ1649853 (study PRJEB40853, sample SAMN11349654) | freshwater sediment metagenome | isolation source: river sediment | host: Sediment | place: India: Okhla Barrage, New Delhi | collected 2017-02-21 ...
CCAACCTTTTTCCTTACCATTGATCTTTGATTCACCGTCAGATGCCATAAACACCTCTCCGATAGGATGGTTGCTTATTAAGGACGCTACTGCCCTATTATAAGTTCCATTTTGAGGGTTTTTAAATGCAAATGCTATAATCCTGTTTAAGTGGAGGCTGCATGCAAATTAGGATAGGTTTAGAAAATGGCATCGAGGGAAGAGCTCTTGCCTGGGTCTTGGATTACCCCGGTTGTTTTGCCTATGGAAAAGATGGGACTGAAGCCATTTTGCGTACCCCACAGGCGCTCATCACTTACCGCGAATGGGTGGCTGATCATATCGCCAATTCGTGGCTGCAGAACCTCGAGGATTTTGATATCGCCCTCGCTGAGATCTTTGAGTGTTACAAGGTTGCTGAAAACGGGCGTGAATACGAGGTTAACGCCTGGTTCAACGATGATCTACGCCCGCTATCCAGAGAAGAGATTGAGCGTGGCATTGCCCTCCTTGAATGGAGCCGGTCCGACCTCCAAAGTCTTGTTTCTCCATTGACACCCGCTCAACTGGAGCAAAAATTCACCAGTGAGCGTTGGAGTATTGCCGGGGTGGTGCAGCATATTGCCAAAGCCAACATGTGGTACCTCGATCGTCTTAACCTGACCTCCATTGACGTGGCAAAAGCTGGCAGCGGCATCTTCGAACGCCTGGATCTGGTGCATCAGGAGCTGGTGAAATGCCTGCCGGAATTAGCCGGAAAAAACGCGAAGGTTGAAGTCAATCACGAAACCTGGTCGCCGCGCAAAGTTCTGCGGAGGGCAATCTGGCATATGCGTGATCATCACTTTCATATAGAAAGGCTGCTTTCACTTTTGTAACGTCGGCGGGCACGGAGAGGGGGTAAAAATGACACTTTCGTGTGCTACACTAAAAGATAACCCCTGACCACAGGATGCCTTTTGAGAAAAAATATGGGTAAAACTGGCATTCGATTCTTTTTAGCGGTAATTCTGGCGGGTGTATTGATCATCGGAGTGGTGGCAAATACACTGCCCGTTTCAGTGCGCGCAGACACTGAACCTACTCCCGGTCCCAATCGCAAGACCACTATCCAGGTTGATGCCATCGAGTACTACTGGTGGCTAGTCTACTGGTCTGATAACACCATCGTCTGTACCATGACCATTGACCATGAAGGCAAACCGACCCAGAACGATGTTCTAAATGACTGCGGCGCGGTCATCTTTGATAAATGGCTGCACACACCCGCCTGTGTTGGCAGCGAAACCGGTGCCGATCTGCAAGCCTGCAAAGGTATGTACCTGCACAATACCGGCTCTCAGCAAGTAACCCAGGAAGTAGAGATTGACCTCGCGCCTGCAGTGCTCTGGGTGGAAATTGCCGGTTGCGAGTATGACGCCGATACCGGCATCTGCACGGGCGCTCCTTCCCTATTCTTCACCGGCGAAGAAAGCCTGCCGAACGAAACCATTACCGCAATCCACGTGGTGCTGAACTCTGACGAAACCAGTTGTGATGGCAGTGAATGTACAGTCCCCCTTCCCTCCACCAGTGACCGCGGGATCCCCTTCTCCTTCTGGGGAGATTCCAGTTATGGCGATTCCACCCTCCTTTATGAGGGGTTGGTGCGGGCGGTGCCGGTATCAGCCGCCACACCTGCTGCCGAAGGCGAGGAAACCCCGACTTCCTATTATGTTGACATCTTGAGCTCACAATGGAAGACCGGCGTATCTGCCAGTTGTGCCGAGATCTGGCAGGTTTTCCCCGAACTGGGTGATCCGCCAGCGTGGCTGGATACTCCAGCGGATGCCTCCGGCCTTTATTCTTCCATCCCGTACTATTATCTAGCAGCGATGCTCATCAAGAATGGCATTGTTGATGCCGGCGCCTGCATCAACGGAGGACTTGAGTCCAACATCGCGGCCAATCAATGCGGAATAGAGGTGGCATTACCCGCGGTCACCGAATGGCAGAACCAGTTTGACGGACAGATTTTGCAGACCTCACTCGACTCCGGAATCCCGGGGCAGTTGCTAAAAAATGTATTTGCCCGCGAGAGCCAGTTATGGCCGGGAATTTACAAGGATGTTCGCGAAGCTGGGTTTGGGCAGTTGACCGAAAACGGGGCTGATTCCACCCTTTTATGGAACCGCAGTTTTTACGACCAGTTCTGTCCATTGGTGCTTGAAAAGAAGACCTGCTCGCTTGGGTATGCCATGTTATCTGAGTACCAGCAATCCTTGCTCAAAGGCGCACTTGTGCAGAAGGTGAATGCTTCCTGCGCAGAATGTCCCGCCGGAATCGATATGACCCAGGCGAACTTCAGTATCCCGGTATTTGCAGAAGCCATTGTCGGCAATTGTTACCAGGTGAACCGGTTAATGTACAACGTCACCCATCAGGACACTGCCAATGTCGCCAGCTATTCCGACTTATGGCGCTATACCCTTGTCAATTACACAGTAGGTCCGGGCTGCCTATTTGAGGCGGTCAGCCGCACCTACAAAGCCAAGAATGAACTGACCTGGATCAACATTGCTGCCAACCTGCCCGTTGAATGCCGCCAGGCGGTTGATTATGTGGGCAAGATCAGCCAGGGGGATAGTGAAGAAAACATCGCGTATTCGACTCCCCTTCCGACCGCCACACGCACTCCCATTAAGCCAACCGCCACCAAAACCTTAACTCGAACGCCAACCTTCACTCGCACGCCCACTCGAACGATGACACCGAGTCATACACCCAGCCTGACCCCCAGCCCTTCGCCGACTGAATCCCCTACGCCAACCGAAACCTCCACCCCCTCACCAACCATATTGCCGTAAGGGTTAGTTCCACACCCCCGCAATCACCGAGCCGCATTGCGGGCAGGTACCCCCGCTGCTTAAAACGTTTTCCAATATCCAGTAGCCGCGCCGACGGATGAGCGCCTTGCCGCAGCCTGGGCAATGGGTATCTTCAAGCGAGCCCACCCTACCCGGCAGGTTACCGGCATAGACGTAATTCAACCCTGCTTCCTGCCCGATCTCGGCGGCTTTCTGCAGCAGGCTTGATGGTGTGGCGGGTGCGTCCAGCATCTTGTAATCCGGGTGGTAAGCGGTGACATGCCAGGGCATGTCTCTCGACACACCAGCGATGAACCGGCTGGTTTCCCACAAGCCTTCATTTGAATCGTTGAAACCTGGGATCACCAGGGTCACCACTTCCACCCAGAGTCCCATTTCCCGCGCCGCCTTGATCGTATCCAGCACAGGTTTCAACTGTCCACCTATCTTCCGGTATTGCTCCTCGCTCATAGCCTTCAAGTCAATTTTTAACCCGTCAAGCCAGGGTTGTAAATATGTTAGCGATTCCGGTGTGGCAAATCCGTTGGAGACAAATGCCGTCTTCAGCCCTGCCTTTTTTGCTTGCTTGAAGACATCCACAGCCCATTCCACCGAGATAAAAGGCTCGTTATACGATGAGGCAATGCTTTGTGCTCCGTTCTGCCTGGCAAGACCCGCCAGTCGCTCCGCAGTGATCTCCCTCACCCCCAGCCAGTTGGTGTCGATGCTCTTGTCACGCAGCGGCTGCGAGGTTTCCCAGTTCTGGCAAAATTCACAGCGGAAGTTGCACCCCAGCATTCCAAAAGTCAGCACCTGGCTGCCAGGTAAAAAATGGGAGAAGGGTTTTTTTTCGATTGGGTCTACGTGCGCCCCCGCCACATAGCCGTGCGGCACCATCAAGGTCCCGCTTTGGTTGAACCGTACACCGCACACTCCGTGCCGTTCATCCACTAACTTGCAATGGTGAGAGCAGGCCAGGCAGCGCACACTTCCATCGGGTAATTTCTCGTACACTTCTCCCGCTGCGGTTAATCGGTCAAGTATTCTCTCTAGTTCCATTGGACTCCCTTAATTTCATTATAGTCTTGCCAGCGTGTCGAATTCAAGCCATCGGAAAGTTGCGTTGGCAACTTGTGGTACACTCCCTTGGTATGGATGAGAAGACTCTGAAAACGCTCGAATTCCCCAAGGTGATCGACCGGCTGGTCGAATTCGCTGCTTTCAGCGCATCAGCCGACCTTGCCCGCGCCCTGCTTCCGGCAGCTACCCTCGATGAAGCCCTTGAGCGGTTGGCGCGCACCAGCGAGGCTTCCAGGCTCTTGAGCATCAAGGCGGATGTCAGTGTTGGCGGCGCACACGATGTGCGACCGATGGTCACCCTTGCCAGCCGCGGGGGCGTACTCACCGAATCAGACCTGCTTGCGGTCAGCGGCACACTCATATCTGCCCGCAGCCTGGCGCGTCACTTTGAAAAGCTCATAAAAGACTATCCGCACCTGGCGGAGATCGTCCGCCTTTTTCCACCTCCGCCCGGCATCATTGAAGCCATTTCCCGCTGCATTTCTGATCGGGCTGAGGTGCTGGATAACGCGTCGCAAAAACTGGCGTCAATTCGGGCAGAGATCAAGGTATCCCACGCCCGCCTGATCTCCAAATTGGAGCATATGCTGGGTGATCCCCATACTGCCCCCATGCTGCAGGAATCGCTGATCACCCAGCGTAATGGCCGATATGTTATTCCCCTGCGCTCGGAATTTAAATCCAAGCTGAAATCCATCATCCACGACCAGTCCTCTTCTGGCGCGACATTGTTCGTTGAACCCCTCGCAGTGGTGGAATTGAACAACCGCTGGCACGAATTACAGTTGGAAGAGCGCGACGAGATTCGCCGCATTCTGGCAGAACTCTCAGCCAAAATCGGCGACGAAGCCCCCGCCATCAACGGCATTGTCACTGCCCTGTCTCAGTTCGACCTGGTTCTCATGTGCGCCAAGTATGCTCATGCTCTTAAAGCCACTGAACCCATCCTCAAGCCCGTCAGCCCCCCTGCCAAAAGCCATCACCCGGGCACTTGCATCCGGCTTTTCAAAGCCCGCCATCCACTGCTGGATCCTGAAACCGTTATACCAATTGATGTGGATCTTGATTCACAGACCTTTGCGGTGGTCATCACCGGTCCCAACACGGGCGGCAAGACCGTGACCCTCAAAACGGTAGGTCTGATGGTGGCGATGGCTCAGTGTGGTCTGCATATTCCCGCCCAATCCGGCTCAGAATTGAGTTTCTTCGACAATATCTTCGCAGATATTGGCGATGAACAATCCATCGAACAATCCCTTTCAACCTTTTCCGGGCATATCACGAACATAGTGCGCATTCTCAGTCGCGCCAAAACAAAAACTCTCGTGCTTCTTGATGAACTCGGCGCCGGCACCGATCCGCAGGAAGGCTCCGCCCTGGCGCGCGCCATTCTTCTCTACCTGGTCGATCGCCGCATCCCCTGCCTGGTAGCCACCCATTACCCAGAACTGAAAGCCCTCGCCCACACCACCGCGGGAGTGGTAAATGCCAGCATGGAATTTGACCTCAAAACCTTGCGCCCTACTTACCGCCTGACCTTGGGCATTCCCGGTCGATCCAATGCACTTGCCATTGCCAAACGCCTGAACCTGCCCGAAGAGATTTTGGAATCTGCCAAAACGATGATCGATCCGGCAGAATTGAAATCCGAGGAATTGCTCAACGAGATCCACCATCAGCGCGAGATCGCCCGCAAAGCCCGATCAGCTGCAGATCGCGATCGATCCCTGGCAATTAACCTCAAGCAGGAGTTGACCGCCCGCCTCGAAAAGATCGAGGAGGAACGCCGGCAGGCGATCGAGAAAGCCCGCCAGGAAGGTCAAAAGGAAATCACTGATCTTCGCCAGGAGATGGATGCCATCCGCCGTGAGTTATCCCTTGCTCGCCAGCCCTTGGAAGCCTTAAAAGCTGTTGAGGAACGCGTAGAAAAAATCGAGGAGAAAACTGCCGAACCGGTGGCTGCAAAAAAACCCTCCCCGCCTGCCCGAAAAGTGATCCCAAAGGTTGGCGCGAAAGTCAGGGTAGGACCGCTTCAGTCACCAGGTGTCATCACCGCCATTGGCGAAGATGACGTGGAAGTGCAGGTTGGCAACCTGCGGGTTCGCTCCAGGATAAGTGAGTTGCGCAGTGTTGTTGAAGAAGAAACCACACCCCTGGAAACGGTGAAAGCCAAGAGAATCCCCCGGGAGCAATCGTCGGCAGCACGTCCAGCTATTTTCCACCCCTCACCCGGGATGGAGATCGACTTGCGCGGGCAGCGCGCTGAAGAAGCCCTCGATGCCCTTGAGATTTACCTTTCGAATGCTTATTCCGCCGGCATGCCCTTCGTGCGCATCATTCATGGCAAAGGCACCGGCCGTCTGCGCCAGGTTATCCGAGAACTGCTCAAAGGTTCTGAACTGGTCAATGGTTTTGAAGAAGGCGGGGAAAAAGAAGGCGGCGAAGGCGTGACCATTGCCCATCTTGCAACAGATTAAAACGAAAGGTCGGCAGAATCTTTCCCCTGGATTCTTCCGACCTTATTTGCACGAGGTCCCTTTCACTCGTGCCCTATGGCGTTATGGATGTATTTCTTATACGTCCATAACGTTGACAAAATGTTGACACCCTAATGGGTATCCAGCATCTTCTTCCGGAAGATATAGAGCAATCTCAGCAAAGGTTTCTGCGAGGTATTCGTGCCGATGGTTGCCAAGAGGCTGTTTACGGAGGATTTGAGAGTTTTCTTCTCTTCAGTAGTTTTTGCAATGCTCATTAACCCTGTGAAACCATATAGCTCCAACCAGATATTTTCCATTTCTTGACCTACTCTTGCCAACTCCTGGAAATGGGTTTTTGCTTTATTAATATTCCCCTTGTTTTTTTCTACTAATGCAGCAACCAGCTCTTGAGTTGAAGAGTTTGTTCCAAATCCTCGTTTTTTCATTTCCGCTGAGATCCCTGCAACCTCGCTCTCAAGATTATCGATCTCGCCGATGTACCCTCTGATCATGCATTTCCCCATTTTAGCCTGCAGCGATATCAACCCCAAACCGGTTCTGTCACCCGTGTCAATCGTCTTCTCCAGGACCTTCATCCCTTGATTCGGGTCAAGCCTTCCGAGGATTAACCCGTACATAAAAGCGCATTCCAGCGTCATATAACTTTCAGGTTTGGTTTCCATGCCTTTTTTGAAAAACTGCAGTGCACGATGCGTTTCTCCTAGCAACCTGTATATATCACCTCTCAACGACAATGCCAGCGCATAGATTCCGCCATATTCAAAGGGTTCTTCGCGTTCAAGGACAAGTTGGCTATGGGTCCAACTCTTGTCCATATCCCCTTTAACCAAGAAAAGCCGTCCGAGTAGAACATCTAGAAAAGACAACCACCACCGATAATTAAGCCTCTCGGCTAGATCGCGCACTGCCAACGCGTTTTGCAGCGATTTCTGATACTCACCACAATAGTACTGACCTGCAGCCAACACCGCCGCAACCTGAACTTTTGCCGAGCGTCTTTTGACCAACAAGCTCAGATTGAGTCCCTTATCAGCCAATTCGGTCACTTTCTTCGGCCAACCGGCAACCAGGTACATAAACCCCAGCTGTGTCATTATGACAACCATGGCATCCATCTCTCTGTTGTTCGTTATTACCGGCAGTAATTGTAGGGCTTCTTCACCAATTTTTATCGCCTGCTGAACTTCATTCTTTTCACTTAGCAAAATGATCAGTCTTGCTGATGTTTCCAACTTTAGCGCAACCGAATCGGACCGGTCACAGTAGAATTGGGCCCGCTTCGCTGCCTCAAGTCCTTCGTCCACCTCGAGTTTCATGTCCCTCACGCGGGCAATTCCATTCCAGGCGTTGCACAACAGCAGCGGATTCTGGGTTTGCTCGCCATACTCCAGGCACATGTTGTAAACCTTTATGCACGTATCAATATCTGAAAGGTCGTAAGCGTAAGTTCCCCAGGTATATACCAGTTCATCGATCTTTTCCACAAGCTGATTTTGGGGCAGTCTGCTGACTAAAGCATTCGCCCTTTCGTAGGCAAAATACCGATCCGATTTAGAGAAACGCGTTCGGGCAAAATCAGCCGCTTTTAACCACGCTCCAAACGCCCGGGACACTTCGCCGGCTTCCTCATAATGATAGGCATACTCCGCTTCCAACTCTGGTTTCTCCCCATGAACGCTTTCCAGCGCATGCACTGCCTGCAAATGCAAGTGCCTTTTCCGCAAGGGAGACATCCCCCGCAAGACTTCCTCCCGGATCTGGTTGTGATCAAAGAAATACCCCGTGTTCCCGTTGGCATCCTGGCGGATTGAGAGGATGGATAATTTCTCCAATTCTTCAAGAGCGGATACCATTTCATCCGTTGGTATATCTTCCATCACTTCCACAACTTCCGGTCTGAAGAATTGCCCCAGAACTGACCCTGCCCACAGGACTTTCTGGGTGTTTTCGGGCAGCAAGCGCGTTTTTTCATTGATCAATGCTTTAATACTGTCGGGAACAGGGAACAGGCTGGCTGACGAAAAATCCTGAAAATGAAAATCAATGGAATGGAGGCTTTTTAACCCTTCAGTAATAAAATATGGGTTTCCACCGGTTTGAAGGTAAAACTTCTCCAAGAAGGGTTCACTTGGTTGAACCCCAAGGATCCTTTGTATCAGCAGGTCTGATTCAAACCTGGTTAGCGGTGGAACATTGATGGTTTCCAGTACACCGATCATCTGGTTCCTGTCAATGAAAACTTCAAAAGGTAGGCTTGATTCTTCTTTTCGCGAAATCAGGATCAGTAGCCCATGCGTTCTAAAGAACCCCCGGTCGCTCAGGTAGGAGAGAAAATCTATCGTAGCGTCATCTACCCAGATAAATATATCTATAACCAACAGGAGGGGTTTCTTTTGCGCCAGCTGAACGAACAGGTGATGGAGCGCTGCGCAGATCCTTAAAAAGTCCTCCTGGGCTCCCAGGCTCATGGGTTCTGCCTGGACAACCGGATATACTGTCTGCAACTCGGGGAAGAAGTCTCGTAACGAGTCTTTGAATTCGCCTGGTAGTGCCTGCCACTCTTCGGGTTTAACCGCCATCCTTAATCCCTCGATTAGAGGTTCAAAAGGTGCGCAGCCAATCAATGGTCTGCCGGTGCAAAAAATCAACCGCGGTTTTCTCTGCAGATTTAAGTAAAACTCCTGCACCAACCGGTTCTTGCCGATGCCTGAGGCTCCCCGCACCGAGACCATTCCCTTGCGGTGATAGGCATTCGTCAATTTTGCCAACAGGTCTTCCCTGCCCACGAAAGGAGTTGCCCCCAGTTCCATCCCCGGCCATTCCGGCAACTCTTTTTCCCGTGTTCCATTTTGCTGCTGCAATGTCGTTTTTAGAGAGATAATAGTCTCCGGAAAATCCTGTCCTGGTGTTCCATCGTACAGGTTCTTAAGGTAGGCAATATAGTCGATTGCGTCTTTTTCTCTTCCGCTATCCTTAAGGCAGCTTACCATGAGATAGTTGTTGTCATTGCTGAATGGGTCTATTTCATGCAGTCGGCTGAGCCAGTAAAGCGCTTCGTTGAGATCCCCCTTGGCAATACAATGATTCGTTAGACGTTCCTGTAAACTAATGCGGATATGATCGTAGGTTTGCGAGACAAAATGAAAATAATTCTCCATGCCGCTCGAAACCACAGGGTTGATGTCAGAGACCGTCATACTCCCGCGGCATAAAGCAAGCGCTTCACTGATTTTTTGGTAGACTATCTCTGGCAGCCTGGCATCGCTCTCGATCACCGCACCAGACATGATCGGCTTGGTCAGGCGCTCTAATTCCAGTATGTCCGAATAAGTTTTCTCGGGATCAAGCTGCATATTTTTACTGGTTGCCTTCAACACTGCAGGATCCGGCAGTGCAGCCTTGAGTTTGCTCAGCGCTTCACGCAGTAATTTTCTCGCCGCAGCTTCATCGTGTTCGGGCCATAATAATTGTGTCAGTGTGTTTCGGTTCACCGGGCTGGATTGCGTTGCAAGGTAATAGAGAATCAGCCGGACCTGCTGACGTGGTATACGCAGGGGTTGCCCATCCCACGTGATTGATGGGGCTCCAAGCATTAGGATGCGCAGCCTGGGACTATTCATCGGGTCAGGAGGGCTTCTTTTGAATTTCCCTCGCCTGTGTCAGGGCTTCAGTGGCAGCATTTAAGTTAGCCTCGCTCATGCTTCCATTCATCTGCGCCAGTTCCACGATCCTTCCGGTATCCTCGAGCGTTTCCACCTCTGTGATCGTGCGCCCCTCGCTCAGTTGTTTACGCACCTTATAATGCCTGTCTCCAAAGGCTGCCAGTTGTGATAAATGTGTCACGCACATCACCTGGTGACTCCGCCCCAGGTTCCACAGTTTCTCGCCAACCACGAATCCAACCCGTCCGCCGATGCCCTGGTCGATCTCGTCGAAGATCAAAGTAGGCACAAAATCCGCTTTAGCCAGGACATTCTTTAGCGCCAGCATCAACCGTGAGGTTTCACCCCCGGAGGCAATCTTCACCAGCGGCTTTACCCCCTCCCCGGGGTTAGGCGAAATTAAAAATTCCACGCTATCGGTACCCATTGGAGTAAAAACAGGGTCGCTTTCATGCGCGAAAGCCACTTCAAACCGTGCGCCCTTCATACTCAGGTCAGTCAACTCACTCTCGACCTGCCGGCATAATTCAATAGCAGCGTCTTTCCGCTTTTGGCTTAGCACTCCGGCTTTGACCTTTGCCGCATCCTGCAGGTTTGTTTCCTGCTCCTGCAATTCGGCAATCCGGTCACTCGCATTGGCGATAGTCTCCAGCTGTCTGCGTGCATCCATTCCGTATTGGTTGACAGCCGGGATACTTCCACCATACTTGCGTTTGAGTTGATGGATTACATCAAGCCGTTCCTCAACCTGTTCCAACCGGTGCGGGTTGAATTCTATGCGCTCCAGGTACTCTCTCAAATTCGAGCTCAGGTCAGCCACCTGTTCATTGAGCAGCTGCAATTGTTCAGCAAGGGGTTGCTGGCTGCTGTCGGTCCGTGCCAGCGCGGTTACCAGTTGCTGTGCCTGCCCGAGCAGATCCGCTGCAGAGGAAAAATCTGGACCACTTTCGTCCAGGAATCCGATTGCTTGCTGGGCAGAAGCCGATAGTGCTTCAGCATTGGCAAGCCGGCTGCGCTCCTGCTCCAACTCGTCATCCTCCCCTTCGTTCAAATGAGCCGCTTCAATCTCCTGCGCCTGGAAGCTTAGCAGTTCGCTCCGCCGGGCAGATTCCCGCTCCAAATCGCGTAATTCCTTCAATTCCTTCCGGACGGCTTGGAGGCTATGATACTCTTCTTTATATGCTGCCAGTTCATGCTCCACCGCTGCGTACCGGTCAAGCAATCCCAAATGCGAACGGACTTCCAGCAGGGAAAGATGTTCCGATTGCCCATGAATGTCCACAAGGTAGGTTCCCAGTTCCTTCAGTAAGCCCACATTAACGCTGCGGCCATTAACCCGCGCAATCGCCCTTCCTTCAACGCGGATTTCGCGAGCCAGGGTCACTGTTCTTGAATCCTCAAATAACCCTTCACGTTTAAGGATCTCCTCGATCTCACTTTTAGTTTCAGCAGGAGTGACGAATACAGCTTCCAGTGAAGCCCGCTCTGCACCATCTCGCACCATTGTGGCGTCCACCTTCCCGCCCACCAGCACGTTAATCGCATCCAAAATGATTGATTTACCCGCTCCGGTCTCACCGGTAAAGATCATCAATCCATCCGAAAACCTGACCTCCAGGTCCTGGATTATTGCGAAATTGGCAATGTGGAGTTCTTCAAGCATGCGCTAACCTCTATAGGCGGATTCCCTTCAATCGATAAAAGACCGTTGTGGCACACAGGATGCCGAACAACGCCGGCCAAAGCAGTCCCATAAGGCTGCCTAATCCCGTCGTAAAGCTGGCAAGGAAGGTGAAGATTGCCAGGTAAACCGGAGAGATCAGTGTTCCCGCCAATGTAGCAATCGCTGCCGCCAATGGGAGGAACCTCCCACGCCGCCTGCGGATCACCAGCCGGACTGCTTCAGCAATCACCATGCCGGCTACCGGGGCTAAGAAAAGGATGAACCATCCCAACAGATTGGAGATAAAACTCCCCACCACCCCCAACCCTCCAGCCACCACCACCGCCAGGGGGTAATCCCACCAACGGGCGGTTTCGAACTTCTTTTGTTGTCCACGGACACATTCCTTACAGCGATATCCGGTGGGAGTCAGTACAGCGCAAGAGGTGCACATCGGTCGTTCGCAACGGTTGCAGCGCAATACCGTTTCACGTTGTGGGTGGTTGTAGCAGAAGATTTTCTCTGTGGGGGAATCGCTCATTCTTTAGCACCAATGGAGGGATTTTGTTCCATGTAATTCCGTAAATTACGATAAAAATAACCCGGATCCTGGAAAACAATGAATTTGAATCCAAATTCACTGGCTTTAACCCGGACCACATCTTCATTCTTGAGTGTCACTGGCGCATGCCCGTCAACGCTCATCACCGCCGGGTGGTCGCTGATGGCCGTAATTTCCACGCTTGCTCCTGCCGGCAGTACCACTGCCTGATCCATTGATAGATGTGGGGCAACAGGGACAATGAGGATATTCCTCAGTTCAGGCGGAAGGATCGGTCCTCCCACTGCAAGTGCATAAGCCGTCGAACCGGTGGGGGTAGCAGCGATCAATCCATCCGCCACATACGATGCCAGGCTGTAACCATCCACCCGGGCATGAATGCGTATCGGACGCACCGTGGTTCCGCGGCACACCACCGCATCGTTGATCACCTGGTAACTTCCCAGTTGCTTTTTATCGCGCCAGTGTTCCGCCTGCAGCATCATCCGATTTTCGATTTTATATTCTCCAGTGAATAATCTCGGCAGGGTCTCTTTCCAATCCGTACGGGTGAGCTGCATTAAAAAGCCGAAGCTTCCCAGGTTAACCCCCAGCACCGGGATACCCAACGGTGCTGCCAGGTGCCCTGCGCGCAACATGGTGCCATCGCCGCCAAGCGCAAGCACCGCGTCGAATTCCCCGGCTGCCAACCGTCGTGCCAGATCCTCTGAATCCGTGCGCGCGGTAAAAACTGCTGCTTTTGCCTGCTCCAAAAGGACACGAATCTGCCCGGCTTCAACCTGCGCGCTGTTGTTACGGGGATGATAGACCAGTGCGATACTCTTGATTTTCGGGGGATTTTTTGACATAGCCCTTTAATTATAACGATATTTCTTTAGCCTGGAGCAGACCAGCGAGACCGTTGTTGGAAGATGCTATACTTTGTTTAATCAC
>ERZ1649853.745-NODE-745-length-13225-cov-6.580638_pt1 | contig 13225 bp, 11 predicted proteins | sample MGYA00575353_ERZ1649853 | MGnify/ENA primary metagenome ERZ1649853 (study PRJEB40853, sample SAMN11349654) | freshwater sediment metagenome | isolation source: river sediment | host: Sediment | place: India: Okhla Barrage, New Delhi | collected 2017-02-21 ...
TCCCACTCATCCACCGCCGGCGACAGCGTCACCCCCGCCGGAAGCGGGATGGCGGTATCGTAAGGGTTGATCAAGTGCGTGCCGGTGCGCAAGGGTTGATCGATGACCGCTACCGGGTCGCCGCTGACCAAACTCATAGGCGCCCCCAGGTCGTGGGTAAATACCGTGGCCTGAACCCCCAAGGTGAGCTCCCCGTTTACCGTGGCGGCCGTTTGGGCTAACCCCTGGTCGCGCAGGTTGTCATTGAGGAACGGGTCGGCAAAGACCCCCTTTTTGGCGGGCAGGTCCCGTTGCGACAGGTTGGCCGTCAGCCGTTGCTCGGCGATGAGGGCAAACAGGGTGTCAATGTTCTGGCCCATGCGGTTGAGCTGATTCATGGGGACCATGCGCGGGGCATTGTTGACCACGGCACTGGTCGCGTCCCAGCGCTGCTCCAAGACCGCCAGCCCCAGCAAGCCGGTCGGAACGGCTGGCACGCGCGGGTAGAAGCTGGCGGACACCCCCTTCACCCCGACCAAGTCGCCCGTGGCATTAAGACAAATCAGGTCGTAACGCGGCAAGGCCCAGGCATAGGACAACAGAATCTCGCTGCCCACCACCGCCCCGGTAACCGTAAGCCCGGTATCGTCCTGATCCTCCGGGTCCGGCACATAGGTGTCGCGGTACTGGAATACGCAGGTATAGGTGTCGCCCACCCCAGGCTCGCCCTCGGGCGCGGTGGGCGCTAGGCTCCAATCTACGCGGCCGTTGGTGAGTTTGTAGTCCACGCCCTTGACATAGGTCGTGGTGGTCTCGCCAATGGTTTGGCTACAACTGACGATGTTGACGATGCTGGTGCGCTGCGTGAGGCCGTCCGGGGCATAAATGATATCCATACTGCCAGAGACGCCATGCGTCAAGCTGGTAGTCTCTTCGCGCAGCACCGAGACATCCTCGATGCTATGGATGGGCGTCCAATTTGCGGTGATCCGTTCGGTGCCTCCAGACGCCAGATGCGGCTCGTTTTCAATGTTGCGGATATCGGGCCGCGCGTCGAAATAAAACCGCCGGGCGTGTTGGCGCACAATCTCCTCGCCCCCCACCCGTGCCACACCCTCGGCGACCGAGTACACCTGCAGCCCCTCGTAATCTTCCAGCCGCGCGACCGTCATGCCGGAGGAGACGTAATAGCCACCCACCGATTGACGGTCGTAACGCGCCACGGTCTGCGCGATGGCATCGACCTGGGGCGGCGGGACATTGCCAATCAACAAGCCATCCTCAACCTTGTACACTGGGTAAAAGTCGCCCGGCTGGCCATCGCCCGCGTAGCCCCACGTCCCATTCACCCGCAGCCGCGCCGCGCCCGGGTCTTGATAATTCCGAAACGACACCGCGGGATCGCGCAGGCGCGGGTCCTCCAGCTCGGTGACGACCGAGTCCACCAGATACACCCCCACGCTGACAGTGCCGATCACCGGCAGGGTCAGGGTGCCCGCGGGAATGCCGCGCACCGCGCCCCGCAGGTAGATGGCGCCGCCGGTAATGGTGGTGGCCCCGGTTTCCGCGTTGATGTTGATAATGGCCCCGGATAAAACGTCGCCTTCTTTCATCAGGGCGTTAGTGACGCTTTGCAGCCGGTGCATCGCGGCCGACTGCAATTCGTTGAGCTCGGCCGCTTGCAGGACATTGCCGGCCAGGAAGAGGTGGCGCTCGTAATTATCGGCCGGGTCGAAGCGGTCGTAGTAGTGCGGATAGTGCGGGAGGTCAATCGACATATCAGATTACCAGGACAAACTCGAATTGCTGCCGCGTGAGCGGCGAACGAACTAACGGCAACGCGAAACGCTCCACCGCCACCAGGGTCCCAGGACTTTCGACCTCCGCCGGCAAAAAGTAGGTTTTGCCAGCGGGCAAGTCGGGCACCACTGTCGTGTCAATAAACAACCCCACCTCGCGGACAATGGCATCGGAAGCGGCGGCATAGCCAAAATCGAAGCGTAGATAGAGGTTATTGGTGGGCTCCGCCACCAGGCGATAATTGCCGGTGGGGGTGGCAATAGATCCGGCTTCATCCGCCACGGCATAGCCGGTTGCCGTGACGCTGGCGCGACCCAGTTCAGCGACCAATGCGGTATCGCCCAGTTCGGGGGGAACCAGAACGGTATCCCAGGCGGCATCACCGGCGCCCCAGGCCAGGTGCAGCGGGCGCGCTTTGATAACGGCGGCCCAGGCGGCGCGGCCGATGGTGGTCAAGATAGCCATGTGCGGTCTGATCCTCGTCCAATGGTAGGATCAGCCTACTGTCACGACTCCGCTGTCGGGGTACCTGTGCTAAAACCAGCCGCGTTGAGGCGGCGGAACACGGGGCCGGACGTTAAATGGGCGACCACAAAACGCCAAAATAATCGCCATCAGCGGTGGCAAAGAAGCGGCCATCCGCCGTCACTAACGGCACCGTCGCATTTACAGTCACCCCGGGGGTGATTTCATACTGAGTGGCCAAGCCCGGCAGCCAGGTGCGCGTGTCCCACGGTCCGGTCCAACTCTCAATACTGCTCAGCGGTCGCAACCCCGGGGTCGTCATGGCCCGCACCTCAATGCGCGCCAGGGGTAACGGCGGGGCGGCGGGAGCCACCGCTAACTGCAGGTCAACGGACAACCGGCCATGCCGGTTGACGGGGATCACGGCGGCATAGTGCAGGGTATTAACCGTCTGCACGCTGACATCCGCCAACGCCGCGCCGAGGCGATACGCAGGCAACAAGGTGGCGGGGGGTAACAAAATCGTGCCCGCTGGCCGATCCGCTTCAGCGTGGGCCATGGGTCCTGGCCACGCCTGATGGTCAGGGGCGGTCAAGCGCAGCGTGTGATACTCATAGATTGGCGCCCCCGGCAAATGATGTGCCCCGGACAGGGTGGCGTCGGTGCTGAGATAGTGCATTTCCTGCCACGGCTCGACCACGCGCACTGTTGGGTAGCCGAGCCGGCGCAAGCTGTGCTCCAAACCGCGCGGGGTGTTGCGTGGCCGGAACACCTCGGCCCGCACATGCGCCCGATAAGCCGCATCGTCCATGCCCGGCAAGCGCGGGATGCCGTACAGGTCGCCATGCACGTCCAGCCAGCTTTCATCGGCGGTCGCCAGGCTCTCCTGCGCCACCGCTTCCGGGATCGCTGCGCTAAAGCGGCGCCATTCGCGCTCTACCGGCCGGGTAATGGCATGCACCAGGGAGGTGAAGGCGTACCATGGCGTGCCACTGCGGTCCGTCAGCGTGCCCCGCCCTTCCAGCAACACCACGGCGCCCAAAGCCAGGAGCCACTGGTCATAGCCCGGATCAAGGGTGAAGCCCTCGGCTTGCAAGGCATCCACCAGCGCGCCGACGGTATAGTCGGCCAACTCATAGGTGCGCTGCTGCTCGCCCCAGGAAAGGCGCAATTGCTCGTCGCTAATCTCCCAGGCCACCGCCGTCCCGGCCGGCGCGCGCAGGCGCACAGCCTCGCGCCGCTCGGGGTCGGTATTGAAATACTTCGGCAGGTAGCGCTGGATAGGCTCAAACACCGGACTAGGCCTCCGTCAACAACAGGCTGCCATAGACGGGGCGCTGATGCCGTTGATAGGTTTGGTTGACGACGGGTGCCTGTAGCTCAAGGTTGATGATCCCCGCCACGCCGTACAGGGTGTTGATCACCGCCGGCACCGTCAGCACCGGGCCTGTGAAGGCGCGCAGCAGGCTGACCAGCGCGGCTTGTGCTTGGGTCTGCACCTCGGCCACGTCATAGCCGGCGGCCAGGGTCACCGTCGCGGTGACCGTAAGCGGCACGTCACTGATCGCCACGCATTCCACCGCCATGCCGGCCGGGCGGTAACCAGGGACAATCAGGTCCTGGGCATCATCGCGATAGCCGTCAATGAGGGCCTGCACCCGCGCCACCAGCGCCGCAGAGGTGGCTCCCGCACCGTTATGCACATACAGCACCACCCGCCCTGGGGTCTCGTGAATGGCCACATGACGCACCTGCTCAATCACCACCCCGTCGGCTTCGATCATCGCCAGCCGCGCCCCGTACTCCAGGGCACCCAGGGTGCCGCGCGCCAGGCTGGCGATATAGGCGGCAAAACGAGTGCGCTGCTCGGCATCGGTCTCTTCCAGGCGCCCATTCAGGATCGGCTGGCGATTAGTGCTGGCCACCCCGACCGCCGTCATCGCGGCACTGCCGTTGACGATCACGCTTAGGCCGCCAACCTCGGCATTGGCCTCCGGTCCGGCTTGCGCGGCGCGCGCCAGGGTGCTGACCTCGAAGGTACCCGCCGCGATGGTCGCGCTGGCTAGGGTCAGGTATTCGGCGCTGCCGCCGAGTAACCGCACCCGCGTGCCCGCAGGGATCTCCACGTTGTCCGCCGGCGGCACCACCACATAAAAGGTCACCGCGCCCAGGGCATAGGCGGCCGGCAGTTTGCCAAACTCAAAGCCGGAAAACACCGCTTGGGCAATGGCCTCGTCAATCGCCTGGGTGGCTCCCAGCCACAGCTCATCCAGGCCGACGGCGGTTGCCTCCAGCCACGAGCGCGTCACCGAGCCGACGTTGAAATCGGTCAGGCGGTCGTTGCTGGCGCGCACATGCGCCACCAGGCGCGCCAAGATCTCGGGATAGGCCAGCGGCTCAAACATAGCTACAGTACCGGCAATTGAAACAGCACATTAAAATCAGTGACCCGCTCTTCGCCTACCGCTTGCGCTTGCACGTCCACCGCCAGGGTGTCACCCGTCGCCCGCGCGCCGACGGTGATGTCCGCGCTGCGCGGGTCGCGCAGCAAGGCGCGGCGCACAAAACCAGCGGCCATCAGCATCACCGTGGCCTGGTTGCCGAGGCCCAGGATGGTGTGAATCTCGCAGCCATAGGTCGGATGGGGCAAAAACGAGGCATAGGGTGTGGTGACGCGATGGCGCAGGGCTTGACTGAAGTTGCTCCCGCCGGACACTAGGCCAAGGTCACCGTCCACCGTGGCTAAGCGACCCTGGTCCAGGCGCACGTCCTGGCCCAGGGCCTCGTCGCCGGTGACCACACTGGCATTGACGGCGTAGGCCGGCACCTTGAGCCAGTCGCCCCACAACACGGTATGCGGCAAGCGGTCCACGGGATTGAGCGACGCGACCAAAAAGGGCGGTTTGAGGTCATTCAGGGCGACCAGTTCGCGCCAGCGCAGGCCATCGCCCAGGACGCGCTGCGCCACGCTGGGCAGGGTGTCGCCGACGCGAATGGGAATTTCGGTTAGGCGCGCCATAGCAGGCCCTCCGCCAGGCTATTAAGCTCGGTGGTGGCCACCGCCCAGGGCAGGGCCGGGGCCTCCAGCACGTCGACCAGGAGCCGCTGGCGCACGCGCTCGCCGGGCGCGGTCAAGGCCAGGATGGGCAAGCGCCCGGAAGTCAGGCCCTGCGCTCCCGACCAAGCCACGCCTTGCCGTGCCCCGCGCAGGGCGTGCCAGGCGTGCAAATGCTGGTTAAACAACGGCCCGCGCGTCAGCAACACCGGCGGCGTGCCGCTGGCGCGGGTCCGCGCCAGGGTCAGCGTGGCGGCCTGTGCCAGGGCCTCGGCCAAACGCAGAAATTCCTGCCGCGCCCCGTCTTCGCCCTCCGCCTGCCCGGCACGGGTTTCCGCGACCGCCTGCGTCAGCAGCGCCTGCCAGCCGGTCAGCCACGACGCCAAATCCCGATGCTGGGCGCGCAGCGCCGGCAGGGCGGTCACCACGCGGGTCAATTCCGCGAGCTGATACGACAGATCCTGGGTAGGATTCGTCAACATCGTCATCGCCCCCCACTCATCCGGCCGACTCGACCAGCACCGTGCCGCCGCTGAGCACCACCGCGCCACACGAGCACAGGGAGCCGTTATGTGCGGCCGGCAGGCCATTGACCAACACCGTGTCGGCGCCCGAGACAATGACCACCACGCCATGCGCGACGCAAAAGGCGCGATCCGTCACCCGCGCCACGGCGATGTTTTCCGCAAAGACCGTCGGTGACGCGCTGATGATCGCGCCGCCGTGGCTGATGGGGTCGCCCAAATGCGCAATGGCCGGCATCAGAGTAACCGCTCCAGGCCCCACAATTGGAGATTAAAGCGATACAACAGCGGGCTTTGCTTGCTGCGCTGCAATTGAAACTGGCGGGGATAAACCTTGAACATGGTAAGATTGAGGGTATCGACCAGCAACAGTTGAATGGTGTCCGGGTCCTGTCCGGCGCGCGCTAACGCCAGCCGTTGTTGGTGATAATTTTGCACCAGCATGTTGCGCAAGCTCACCATCAGTAGATCACCGCTGGCGAGCATACCGTTGCCAAAGCCGCCCCCCATTTTGTAGCCGGTGTTGCCACGAATATTAATCTCGGCAATGGCGGTGCCAAAGTCATCCACATAGGCCCCGCCCAGGGTATTGATCGCGGTAGCCCGGGTCGGATAGATGTAAGACATGTCTTCCGGCGGCGGCACAAACCAATACAGCCAGGGCATGCCGCCGTACAAGATCAGCATGACCGGCCGCTCGGCTTGACTTAATTGAGACAGCCCCGCCGCATACGCGGCTAACAGCGCTGGGGTTGCTAAGCTAAAGTCTAACATGCCTTTTTTCCGTTATTGATCACGCTAATTTAAATAAATATTACCGTCTTCGCCGGCCCTGATCGTCGCGCCACCACTGCTGGTTAGGGTGACATTGCCCAGCGGGTCTATTTCCAAGGACGCATTGGCGATGCTTTGGATCAGCAGCGTGTTCAACGGCAGTTTATTCATCTTGGCTTGGGCGTTGGCTGCCGGAAAGACCATGCCCACCACAAACGGCTGGCCGCTGAAATAACCAACCAACGCCAAGGCGTCATTTTTATTGCTCAGCTCCGGGCTCCAATGGCCGTCCGCCGGCTCGGCGATCTCGGTCATGTAATGAATGCCGTGGGTTTGCGACCCCCACAGCGTGCTTAACCCGACGCCCGAGGCAAAACCGCCATCGTCCAGAAACACCACGTCGACCACGTGCTTGTCGGGATAGCTTTTGACCACCCGCCCGATGCGCAACACATTGGCTTGCGGCGTGCCGCCAGCGGTTTGCATGGCTACTCCTCCAGGACGCCCTGGCGCCCTTCCATGAAATACGGGGACTGCCCCATCGACCGCCACTGCTCGCGCAGCCAGTGGTTATTGGCGCGGATGAAGCCCAGGGTGGTGGTGAACTCGCGGTAGGGCACGAAGTGGTGGCTGACCTGGGTGATGTAGTGCTGCACCTTGAACGAACCGCGCAGCACCAGGTAATAGCTGCCAATGCGCAGTTGCTCGTTGCCATGCACCACCAGCTCGCCTTCATCGAACTTGACGTTGTCGCGGTTGGCGGCCATCAGCCATTGACGGCGCTTTTTGGTCCACTCGCTGATGCTCACCCGCGCCGCTTCTGGCTCGTCGGCGACATGATGGGGCGGGGTGCTGGTGTCCGGTACCTGACTGGAATTGACCTCCAGCGGCCGGGCGCCATAGATTTCCACCTGGCTGTTTTCGTGGTGCAGGGAATGAACGTCGGCCACTTCGTTGGCGATGGCCACCGCCATCTGCTTGTCGGCAGCGTATTTGAGCGCTTGTCCGGTGACCCAGAAGATGTTGTAGACCTCGCGGTCATGGCGCCGGTAGCTGGCACTGCGCATCATGACAAACTCGCCGGCCCCGACTTTTTCCCCATCGTCCGCCCAGACGATCTGCACCTTTTTGGGGTCGATCTTTTGCCCGGTGTTCTCGATGAACTGGTTGTTGTCGAGATTGGGGTCGAGGTTTTGGCTGATCTCGGCATAGGGCGTGGGCCGATAGACCAGAAACGGACCATGATCACCGTCGTCAAGCTCGATATCGCGGTCTTCGATATACAGCTCGTTCCACGGCGTGTCGGCCTGATCCATCATCAGCTTCCAAGCCGTGCCGTTGTTTGTGGCGATCTGGGCGGTATAGACCGCACCGACCTCGACCTGGCCGTCGTATTGCACCTGCTCGACATGGCCGTTACCGGTCTCGGCCATCATGTTGAACAGTTGTCGGTTCCACAGCTCCTCCAGCAGGGTCTCGATGTATTGGCTGGCGGGCAACACGGCGTTTTTGATGGCCAGCTCGTTCAAGCGCAGGATCGGATTGAGGTACTGGCCGCTACTGCCATACCACTGATGGAGCTTGACGATCTCGCCAATGCAGCCATAGTCGTCGCCGCTCAGGCGCACAAACCGGGTCGGCTGACCGTCGGGACTCATGGTCTCTTCGCGCGCCACGTCGCGGACAAAGCCGCGCATGATGACGGGGAGACGATTGGTGTACTTGTAGGCATCACGCGCCAAGCGGATCTCCACCACGTTCATCGGCGCGATCAGGCCGTAGATGCTGTCAACAATAAAACTGGACTGGCCACCGCCACTGCCGGCGTCCTTGCCCCACGGCTTGTCGGGGATCACCACCTCCCAGCGCCCCTTGGGGTTGTACAGGTCCTTGGCGGTGCGGATGGAACCGCCCTCACCGATGTAGGGCGTGATGTCCAGTTCCTGGGGCAGGTTGTCGGCTTGCGCTTGCTGCTCGGTGCGAAAGATCGTCACCTGCGCGCCGGGGTAACAGGTCTTGGCGCCCATCAGGCGGTCGCCTCGGGCGAGATGTTGACCGCGCCTTTCACGGTGTTGTCGGCACCGCCCGAGCCAGCGCGCAGGGTCTGACTCTCGGTGCGCTGCTTGACACCATTTTGGTAATGGTTGACGTTGACCGCCAGGGTGCCAAAGTCCTTATTCGCCGTCGCGCTGAGAGTTTTTTGCGCGTCGGCATCCACCTCCTGGGTGCCCGGTGCGGGTGGGTTCGGCACCCACCCTTGGGAGCGCGCGTCGGTGCCGTCGGGGACTGGCGGAAGACCTTGCAGCTCGCGCGCCTTGGCCGCGTCCGCCTTGGGCGCGCCGGTCGCGGTGGTGTCCGCGTGCGGCACCCACCCTTGGGAGCGCGCGTCGGTGCCGTCGGGGGGCGTAGGGCCGGCATTCAGCCGCTGCACGGCGGCGGCATCGCCCTGCACCGGGTTGGCGGCCGGGGAGTCGGCCTCCGCCTTGGGCTGCTGGGCGGCGCGGCGACTGACCTCGAGACGACTGGCGGGCGTCGCCGCCGCTTGCGCCTGGCGGGCGGCCTCGGCGTCCTTGGCCGCCTGTGCGGCCTGCTGCTCGGGTGTTAGGGTGACCACGGACGACGGCACGTCGGCCAGCTTGGGCACGTCCACGCCGGGCACGGCGGTCTTGCCGCCCTTGCCGCTGGCGGCAACCGTGGTCGGCGCGGCTGCGCCGGTGTCGCTGGGCACAGCCGCCCGCAACGCGGGATCGTCACGCAGTTGCTTGGCCGCCACTACTCCCTCGGTGGCCATGCGATCACTTTGGAGTTCGCCGTGGCCATAGATGTTGCTGGGGTCTATCCCACTGCCCACCGCCACCGTGGTGCCAAGTCGGCGCGCTGCCGCCAGTTGCTCAGGCGTGGCCCCATCCTTGGCCCCGACCAGCGCAATGCCCATGGCGTTTTTATTGCTCAGGCCAGTCTTGGACCCCGGCTTGATGTGATTGGTGCGCTTATTTAGGGGCGCGCCTTGGACAATTTTGCCATCCCGATCAATGTAATAATGATAGCCAAAAGACCCGCCGCGCACGGCATCATGGGTCTTGCCATAAGCTACCTCGTTATCTAGTGAATCCGAGGCGGTGTGATGGTAAACAATCCCCTTAAATGGTTCGGCCTTGGCCGTGGCGTCTTTGCCATAACCCCAAGTGGGGTCGCTGCGATCTTCGATATTGAGGCCCGACAGATCTGGTTCAGGCGTGGCGGCTGAGGGTGAAGTGGTCGCGGCGGGCGGGGCAGTGGTGACCGGCGCCACCGGGGCAGCCGGGGTTGCCGCGCCGGTCCCGCTGTTTTGTTGTACCCGCGCCGCATAAGCGGCCGTTCCGGTGCCATAACCTGCCAAGCCCGCGCCCAGGTTGCCTCCTGTGGCCTTAGTGCGATTCGCCAGGTACTGCGCCGCAAAATCGGCCTGGCGTTGCGGCGATTGTTGATAGGCGGGACCGGGTAAGGGGGTAGTGTTATAGCCCGGTCTTGTCGCCGTCGAGTCCAGGACGCCAAAGATGCCGGAAGCCGTCGATTCGCGCCGGCCTTGCGCATCAGCAGGGTAGTGATACTCGCGTTTTTGTCCCGCGAGCCCGCCGCTTTCCGTCTTGGCCAGGCCCTGCATTGTGCCCGGCGGAAAGCCGTACTGCTGGTCCAAGCTGGACAGATAAGCCAGCCACTCCGGGGAATCGAGGGCGACGTCATCGGGCAGGGTGGCCGCCACCGTGGCCGGCGCGGGAGCGGGTGCTGTGGTCGTGGGCGCGGACGTTCCCACGTGTGGCAACCCGCCCCCCAGCGATGACGAGCCAATCTTGGCCTCCGCCGGCGACAGCAGGGTGTCCCAGAAGCTTTTGCGCGGCGCGACGGGGGAGACTTGCGCCCCGGTGTCCCACGGCGCACTCAGCGTGCCGCCATAGCGGCCACGCAGCAGCGTCGGGCTCAGGGGGCCGCCGGGCGGCAGTTGGCTGACACTGCCCGGCAGGGCCGCCGGCAGGCCAGTGGTCAGCTCCTGCTTCAGCCAGGCGGTGAATTCATACAGCGCATCCTTGGTGCCATCGGTGGCGGTCGCCAAGCCTTGCAGCGCTTCGGCCCCCACGGTGAGACCCTTGTTCCATTCATCCATGAAGATCCGCCCGGTGGCGGCCAGGGCGTTGTCGCCCGCCGCTTGCGTCGTGCGGTTGATGGTCGCTGAGGTGCCCTGCTGGCCAAAACGCGCCATCGCCGTCAGGGTTTGCCGTTTGATCGCCTCCGGATCGCTGTTGGCGTCGGCCAGCAGTTTGGTGATGTCCTCGCGCGCCTTGCCGCCCTCGCCGGTTAGGTCCAGCCCCTCGGCGTAGCGTTTCGCCGTGGCGCGGATCTCCTTGGTGTCGCTCTGGTCCAGCAGGTCCACGGCGTCCTTGATGCCGCTGGTATTACTGAAATCCTCCGGGCGCAAGCCATACTGGGCCAGTTGCGCCTTGGCGTCGACCAGTTTGGCCCGGTCCTGGGCGCGCTGCTGGTAAATCTGGTACGGCACGGCAGCACCGGGGAGGGGCAAGTTAAGCAGGTTGGCCTGGATATCCAGTTCCATGGATTCACGGTCAAAGTCCGTCCCCCGGCCTTGCGCCGCCTCTCGCGCGATGCGGTGCGCCTCCTCGGCCGCGAGTTGCCCATAGGTCATGCCTTGCGGCGCACGCGATCCGGGCACGGCGCTCAGATCAAAGTTGGCTCCCTCGGCCTGAATGCGCCGCACCGTGTACGGGTTGTCGATGCCGTAGCGCTGCAGGGCCACCGCCATCATGACGTTGCGCGCGTCGTTTTGATCCGAGCGCAGGTTTTCGTCGTATTGGCTGAGCAGGTTCTGCCCGTGCTTGCCCGACAGGCCGGGCATGGTATAGGTGACGGCGCGCAGGGCGGCGAACTCGTCGAGCTTGCCTTGATTGGGGCTGGCCAAGTCGTGGCTGATGTAGCGGTCGACGGTCTGCGCCAGGTCGTCAATCGCCTCGTCGGCATTGGCGGTCATGCCGGTGCTTTTGAGGGTGCGCGCCAGCTTGAGCAAAAATTCGTTCTGCGCCGCGACGGTATTACCCACCGCGCCGGCGCGTTGCAGGCCGCCCAGGGTGCCGGCGGTCTGGTTGATGTTGAGGCCATAGGCGCGGGCATAGCCGGCCGCAGCCTCCAGGCCGGTGGCCGCGCGGTCGCGGTCGACCTGTTGCGCGGCTTGGGCATAGACCTGGGCCGACTTCAGCGTCTCGGTAGCGCTCAGGCCGTAGCGCCGCCCCAGCGGCTCAAACTGATCGGTCAGGGACACGCCGCCGCTGCGCTCCCGGGTCATGCGCCGCAGGGTATCTTCGGCTTCGCTTTGTCCGCGCGCCGCCGCCAGTCCCGAGGAGGTGAGCCGCGTGATGCCTTGATAGCCCAAATAGGCGGCCGCGAGGGGCCGCAGCTTCTTGATGGCGGCCAGCAACATGCCGTTGACGGCATCCGCCCCCTCCGCGCCCCCGCCGCCCGCCGCCTCGCCGGGAGTCGGTCCCCCGTGGCCCGTGCCGCCGCCGCGCCCGCCGCCCGCGCCATAGTTCAGCCCGGTGCCACGCAGCAGGGAGCGGAAATAATAATCCATCTGCCGCTGCAAGGCCGCGCCCTGCAGTCCGGGGAACAACTGGGCAAAATTGGGATTGAGCGGGTTGCCGCCGGCGCCTAACTGCTGGGCGAAACGTCCCGCTACCCCCGGCTGACCCAGGGCTTGCTGGGCGCGCAGGTAGTGTTGGGCATTGCGCTGCAGCAGCTCGGCACTGCGGCGCAGTGAAGCATCAAACTGCGACAGATCGAGCTTGTTGAGCGTCTCCGCCGCCGCGATGGCTTGATTGAGGGCCGACGAGAGCTTGGTGATCTCGTCCGAGGCAAACAGCCGCATCCCGGCGCCGGTGGCGCTTTCCTGGCGCAGCTTGCGCAAGCCGTTGAGCACGCGGCTGATGCTGCTTTCGGCCTGCTGGGTATTGGCGCCAATGGTGGCGGAGACATTAGCCATCAGGGGCGCTCCTCATGGGTGACATCTTCCCACTCGTCTTCCTCGCCGAGCATCTTGGCGACATCGGCCTCGAAGTCATCATTGTCAAAGGCCTGATCGGTCGGGCGACGACTGAAGTATTCCGCCCAGAAGTCACGCTCCATCTCGGCGCTGCTGGCGTCCAGGTAGCGCGGATCGGTCTCCGGCAGGCGGTAATGCTGGCGATACCACCAGCCCAGGGACTTGCTAAGCGCCCGCGCTTCCGCTTTGACGTGCTTGCGCCACGCCGTCGCGAAATCGGTCCTCCGCGTCCCGCAGGGCCGCGTACAGGGCGTAGCAATCGGTGAGGTGGGCGTCGTCAAGCTTAAAGTCGGCCGGGCACTGCTCCAGTAAAACCGACAACTGCGATTGCACGGCGGCGATCAAGCGCAGGCTTTCCGGGGCCTCGTCCTCGCTGCCACCCAGCGCCTGGCGATAGGCGTGCTCAATCTTGATCTGAGTGCCCATGGTGCGGTGCTTGGCGGTGAAGTCGCCAAGTCCGGGAACGGTAAAGCTAAGCGGGGCAATCATGTCGGCACGGGCTCCAGAAGCGGTAACGAGTGACGCTATGGTGCTGTCACGACT
>ERZ1649853.749-NODE-749-length-13198-cov-11.454995_pt1 | contig 13198 bp, 10 predicted proteins | sample MGYA00575353_ERZ1649853 | MGnify/ENA primary metagenome ERZ1649853 (study PRJEB40853, sample SAMN11349654) | freshwater sediment metagenome | isolation source: river sediment | host: Sediment | place: India: Okhla Barrage, New Delhi | collected 2017-02-21 ...
TGAGCTTGGATCGCAGCTCTCTCAATAACTATTTAAAATGACTGGTGACAATAATGTCTCTCGAATGTCTCCAAAATTCCCGTCCCTCAACCTGGCCGGCGCCCTCATCTTCGCCGGCGTGCTACAGTGGTTCCTGATCGTCCTGGCAGCCGAGACGCTATTTCCCGGCTATAGCGTCCGGGCCAATGACCTGAGCGACCTGGCCTCCACCGTCGCACCCCACGCTTCGCCTCTGCAGCCCTCCGCCTGGCTCTTCAATGGGACCACCTTTCTCGTCGGGCTGCTGGTGCTCATCAGCGCGGCGCTGATCTACCAGTCAGCAAGGTGCGGCAGGCCCGAGGATGGAGATGATAACGGGCAATTTTCCCCCCTCTTCTCCGCCCTCTTTGCCCTCTCCGGTCTGTTTGCCATGGGAGTGGGGATCTTTCCCGGCGACGCCGGCGTCATTCACGGCCTGGTAGCACTGGGCTGGTTTGTGACCGCACCCCTTTCGGCAATAGTATACTCCCGCAGGGCAGGCCGAGCCTTTGCATACTTCTCGGCAATTGTAGGCGCCTTTGCCCTGATCGTCCTCATATCGGCATTCGCCCTGGGCAATAGCTCGCCCTTCCTGGCCCTGGGAAGGGGCGGAGAAGAGAGGCTGATCGCCTTTCCCGTGCTGCTCTGGATGGCGGCGCTGGCAGGGCGGCTGATGGACTCGAGCAGTTGACGTTGACCTCTTCACATCACAGCCAGACCGCTTTAATCAATCCCAGGGCCAGCTCCTGCACCCGGTCAACTATGCCCGCCGGAACATAGGACCGGGGGCTCTGGGAGCGGGCCAGGCATATGAATGCCGGCCTGTGAATGCTTTTCAGCACCTGCAATATCCCATCCATCCTCTTTCTCATGACCTCCTCCGGTGGGCCTCGGTCATCGTTTCCATAAAGCCCGTCAAGGTCAAAGCCTACGGCTACGGGAAGATCGCAGTCCTGCATGTCCTTTTTAAAATCGTTCAGAGTTATCCCTGTAGCTTTTGGCGATACCTTGGCATTGCAGCCGTTGCCGCTACTTCCGCCACTGCCGCAATTGCTGCCATTGCTCACTCCTGCTATCCTGTCTCTGCACTCCTCCCAGACGATCATCCTTCCGCTGTGCAGGGCAGAGCCTCCTGAGCCGGAGAATCTGCCTGCCCTCTTCTCTTCTCTAACTGCCGCTGTCTTTGGCGCGTCAAGCGTCTCTGATCCGGAGACCCTGCCGTAGGCATCAATGCGATTTCTGCCTGGATGGAAATGATAGAGTGCTCCCAGGACATCATAGTGAAATGCGGGAGCTGTGAAATTGCCTTCGTTGACTTTGCAGCGTGAGTATTCCTGCAGAGCAGGGAGCAGCTTTTCGATGAACTCAAATTTGCCCCTTCCCTCCCTGGCGGGCAATGCCGGGCAGCACTGGAACATGTCGTGGTGAGCGTCTATTCTCACTGCAATCAGCCTGCACCTGCGGCTTATGATCTCCTGAAACCAAAAGGGAAGAATCTCATTGTGGGGATCGACGATGATGGTCCTTATCCCGCCGACGAATAGCTCGACCGGTCGGAAGATTGGGGACATGAGATTTCTCTTAAATATATACTCATCAAAGATTATATAGTTTCTCATCTGCGATATGCCATGGGAGCGGACTGGACCAGAGATCCCGATGGCCGGGACTGCAACAGATCTGCGGACTGGAAGTTTCTGGCAAGCAGCCGAGGATTTTGATTTATTAATGTCAAGCATTAATTATTTACTATAGGACACGTAATTCTTTCAAATTCTCTGAGCCTCAGTTTTGGCCCAGCAGGTGATGAAATGAATAGACTGAAGGCTTTTCTGATCGCCATGTTATTATTGGCATTGATTGCACTGCATCCTGTGCACAGCCAATCTGTAAATGAAAGTGCTGCAAATGAAAGCACAGTAATGAAGCTGAACGCCATTGTGGAGCAGGACAGAGATGGCCTGATAAATGCCACCCAGGAGCTGGTGAAGATCAAAAGCGTCAAAGACCAGCCCCTGCCAGGCGCTCCCTTCGGGGAAGGCCCGGCAAAGGCTCTCGACAAAGCCCTGCAAATAGCCGGAGATCTGGGATTTGCCACCAAAAACCTGGACGGCTACATAGGCTATGCCGAGTATGGCCAGGGAGACGAATATGTGGCCGTCCTGGCCCATGTGGACGTGGTTCCGGAGGGAGACGGCTGGAAGTATCCGCCCTACGGCGCGCAGATCCACGATGGCAGGATCTACGGCCGGGGAGCTATCGACGACAAAGGCCCGGCCATGTCGGCTCTCTACGCCCTGAAGGCGGTGCGGGATGCCAATCTCTCCCTGAGCAAAAGGGTGCGGGTGATCTTCGGCAGCAGCGAGGAGACGGGCGGACCGGATGTGGAGCACTACCTTGAAACTGAGAAGGCGCCTGCCACCGGCTTCACTCCTGACGCCAATTTCCCTGCCATCTATGCTGAAAAGGGCATCATCTCCCTTGATCTGGTCAAGGATCTGTCAACTCTACAGACGGGAGACGTCAGGATTGTGAGCATCCAGAGCGGAACTGCCTACAATATTGTACCCGATAGAGCTGTGGCCGAGATCATAGCATCTGATCCTGATCAGGTAGCCTCTGCATGTAGTAGCTTCGCTGCGGAAAAAGGCTACAATCTCACGGCAAAGCCGGGGCCGGGAAATGTCTCCATAACCTCTGTGGGAAAAGCAGCTCACGGCAGCACGCCCTACAAGGGACAGAATGCGGCAATGCAGCTATTTGCATTCCTGGCAACACTGGACCTTCCCAGCTCTGATATGACCGATGCCGTTAAATTTATCAATGCCAGCATTGGCATGGAGACAGACGGCGAGTCCCTCGGCCTGGCTATGGAGGACGAGCCCTCCGGAAACCTCACCCTGAATGTGGGACTGGTCAATGCCACTTTAGAGCGCATGACCCTCGGCCTGAACATTCGCTATCCAGTTACGTTTACCTTCGATGACGTAATGGGCCGGCTGAATCAGACCCTTGAGGGAACAGGCTTTAGAGTGGAGATCTCCTCGCAGGTTCAAGATCCGCTCTATTATCCCAAAGACTCGCCGCTCATTGAAACCTTAACGCGGGTCTATGCGGAGCAGACCGGGCGAAACGAGAGCGCCATAGCCATCGGAGGCGGGACCTACGCCAAGGAGATGCCCAACATCGTTGCCTCAGGGCCCATGATGCCCGACCAGGAGGAGGTAGAGCACCAGGCCAATGAGTACATCGCCATCGACCACCTGGTCAACGTCACCAAGATCTACGCCCAGGACATTTACGAGCTGGCAAAGTAGAGAAGAGCATAATCAAGTTGCGAGTTCAACTCTGCGACTATTATGCGCGCTCCTCCTGTCTCTGTGGTGGCAGCCGGCGCCGGCCGTAGCCAGTGGCTGACGACGTTTTCACCACAGAGACACAGAGGACACAGAGCACGCACAGAGAAACGATCATGACCTAAAGTCACCCATTGTGCGCCTTTGTGGCTTTGTGCCTTTGTGGTGGAGGCGCTTTTTCCGGATCTAGCCCGGTGGATCCCGGACTTTCACCACAAAGACACGAAGGCACAAAGAACTCACAAAGATAGCATTTTCGAACCAATAGCAGACAACTCAGAAAGAAAAATGGCCAACAAAATATCCAGTTGCCCGATTTTTTCTATCCGCCCAGCAATATTGTGATAGCCGCAATTACTATTCCTATTATGGCAGTTCCCAGTCCCATGATTATCCTATCAGAGGTGCTCTTGTCGTATGCTCTGTTGCATCCTATTACGAACAGCAGGAAGATGCCGAGAATATTGGATACATTCAGGGCGAGCCCAACATCCTCCACCAAAAAGAAGGGAGCAACCACAGCGAGACCTGCAATTGTGGAGATGATGGTGGTGGCTGAAATTATGCTGATGGCATCCCTTCTCGATGGGGCTGCTTTCATCCCTGCACCGGCGAGATACTTCACCAGATTCCTGTACAACTGAATCCTCTTCTCATCACTGATATTTCGAAGGATGGTATCATCGAGCTGCTCGCCGATGAGCGGCAATGCATTATCGCTGCTTTCGATCGATCTGGAGAGGTCGATTATCTCATTTTCCATTCTTATGTTGTACCTTCTCTCCCAGGCATAAAATAGGCCGTCTGCTATCCCCCAGGCGATGCAGCAGAATAGGGCCGGATAGACGATATCCAGGTATGCCGTCTCACCGGGTGGTTCGTAGCCCCTGAGGACGCTGGTGAATGTCATGGCAATTATCACAGAATAAATGGCCTCGGCGCCAGCCCAGTACCTGCCGATATAGTCAGCCAGATTCATGATCGTCAGCCCAATAGCCTGACCACAATGGTATCGGACAGCCTGTTGAATAAGCGCTGACTGCTTCGTTTATAGACGACCCAGGAGACAAGGCAGTCTATGGGCAAAAGAAAAGCCTTTCCAAAGCTCTCCACCGCCGCATCTGCGAGACCAATATGCTCCCCCGATGTGCCTTTAACGGCGATGTTCATGAACATCTTCCCCAGCGACTGGCCTTTATAGCTCTCCAGAGCCGTCCAGTAAACGAAGAGCATAACGGAATGCAGCAGTGCTCCATCATACCCCAGCGCCTCTAACCTCAAAACCATCATGACTCTGTGCCAGAGAATGCCAATGAGGATGATATCAATCAGCCATGCCCAGAACCTGTCCTCCCAGCTTGCCCGCGCAAATTCATTCATTCTTTCCCGTCACCTCGCATGGCCTGTGGCATCCCTTTTTCTTATACCAGTATCCTCCGGCAGAGGTGAACAGGACCAGGAGGATGAGAGCAGGCAGCAGCAGAGATGATGGCGCCTCTTTAACAGTCACAGGTATCTTCATGCTCTCAGAGATGACTGTCTGCCCATTGACATCTGTATACTTGATATCGCTCTTTATGCCATACTCCTTGGCAGTTGCATCCGAGTCCACATCGAGCCTGAACTTGACCGTCGTCTCCTCTCCGGGCTGCAGATCTCCGATAAACGCCTGGTCGTCGGTTGTGGAGAAGGGCTTGAAGACGTAGAGCCTTGCCACAGCATCCCTGGTGGGATACTCGCCGATATTTCTGTAGGTGGCAGAGATTATGGCATTTTTGTCCCCGGCAGAGACCTGCTCGGCTGCTGCAGTGGCATTGATGGTCTCGAAGTCCGCCTGCTTCTTGACTGAGATCACCATGGGAACTGTCCGGCTTTCTTTCTGATAGATATAGGATATCTTGTAGTCTTCCAGTATGGACAGGCCGATACGAGTTTCAAGCTCCGAGGCCGAGATCCGGACATTGTCCTGATAATCATAAGATATATTCAGCGTGAGAGGATACTCTCCGGCGAGGGCGTGCTCTCCAATCTTTATTTTAAAGCTCAGAGGCGTCCGCGTCTTTTCTCCTGCCTTCAAGGACTCGATCACCTGATCGCCCGAGGCTACTTCAATTTGCTGGCTGTCTGAGACCAGGCGCAGAGTGATCCCCAGAGCTGTGGGCTTTTTATACTCTTCCTTCAGCTCAGCATCCGCCAGCTTAAACTCTTTAGGATTCTGAGGTACCTGATCCTCCTGGAAGCCCGATATCCCTCCATAGTTGGCCAAAGATACATAAAGGGTAGCAGTATCACCACGCTCAAACTCATCAGTTCCGGAGACAGTGGCTGAGATATCCGGGCCGCCCTGCATGGTATAGTAATTGTCTCCGCCCAGGTCATAGGGAATATAGGTGTTCTGACTGCAAGAGGCAACCAGAATTGTCAGAATGCATGCCGCAGCCACGGCCAAAATGACTTTCATATTTCTCTCTCCATGCGGATCATCAGCACTATCAGCACTGTGAAGGTGGTAAGGAGGGCAAATACGACAGACAGCACAGTAACCAGGCCGAAGTTGCTTATTATATCAAATGGAGAAGCCACAAGAGCCGCAAATCCGCAAAATACGGTCATGCCTGAGGCCACCAGAGCCGAGCCTATGCGGTTGACTGTAATCTTAATTGCCTTAAGGGGATCGCCCTCTTTCTTCAATTCCTCATAGAAGCGCTCCATCATCAGGATAGCATACTCTGATCCCACTCCTAAAACCAGTGCACCCAGCGTTGCCGTCAGAGGAGTATATTTTATTCCCCCATAGTACATAACCAGACCCATCCAGCCAATTACGACAACCATGGGAAGTACCACCAAAAAGGCCTTGGTGAGGTTTCTGTAAATGATAAGCAGCAATAGGAAGATGAATATCAATCCCAGCAGCGTCATCTCCAGCCTGCCCGAAGTCAGGGCGTCTATTACCGAGGTGTTGAGTATGATGTCACCGGTAGCAATTACTGAGACTCCCGCCGGAGGAGCCATCCAGGCCAGGTCCTTTTCCAGCTCCCCGACGAGCCTGTCGATGGCCTCAGTTCCCATATTTTTCTGTGAGTCCCCCAGGTTTACATCTATCTTGGCGAGGCTATAGCCGCTGAGATACATATCCTGGACATTTTGGGGCAGGAGGTCGATTATCTTCCTGATTGTGGTTTGGTCGTCAGGTATCTTGCCGCCATTGGCCTGTTTGATATAGCTTGCTATGCTTGTGGCGCTATAGACTGCTTCTCTGGAACGGATCATATAGCTGCTGAAGTCATCCATCCACCTGATATTGTCCGGGCTGGTGATATCTTCGGACAGGACCACATACTGGATGGAATCAGTTCCGCCAAAGATCGATTTCATGTGGTTGAGGTTGACCAGGGGAGGCAGGTCCTGCGGGATAAAATTTTTTTGATCGGCTTCCACCTCAACCTTCGTATCGGCAAAATTTCCCAGGAGGCCAAAGAGCAGGGCGATTACAAGCACAGCCCTCCACCTCTCCAGACAGAAGCCTGTACCCTTCTCCAAATGTTTTCCGATATTTGACACCCTTTCCGCGGCCCCTCCTCCACTCACTTTTCTCGGCCACCTCACCTCCGATGAGTGAAGAATCATCATATTCACAAAGAGCGCCGAAATGTAACACATGACCAGGCCGATGATGCAGGTTCTGCCGAAATCCTGGATCATGGGCACGGGTGAGCTGAGCAGAGAGAGAAAACCGGCCTCTGTTACCATGAGAGCGATTATAACCGGGACGGCCACATTGCTCACGGTATTGACGGCAGCCTCTCTCGGCTCCATGCCTGTGTCCCTTTCTTCATTCATCCTATTGTGAAACTGGATGGCATAGTCTATTCCAATTCCAATCAGGACGGGAAAAGCTGCAAAAGAGACCATCGTCATGGGAATGTGAAACAATCCCATGGCTCCAAAAGTCCAGAGTATTCCCAGGAGGACAATGGGCAGAGGAAGGAGCGCCCAGCGCACATGCCTGAAGACCAGAAGCAGGGCAAAGACCATCAGAATTGCCGCCAGGGCAAATATAATGCTGTTGCTCTTATTCATCTCCTCGATTATTGCCGCCTGGAATGCCGGGTCACCGGTTATTATTATCCTGTAGTCTGGAGGAAAATCAGAGAGCTTAATTGCAATAGCAGTCTCTTCCAGCAGCTCATTTCTCTGGGCATCGGTCAGAGTGGTGGGCATCCCTGCAATCATCCGGGCATGGCCGCGATCTGCCATGACCGTCTTCAACTGATCCGAACTGGCCTGCGATAAAATTTCATTGATTTTCTTTTGAGAAGGGATCCGCCGCATGCCGCTGCTCTGATATTCAGCATCCGCTACTATATCGGCCAGGCTCTGCACACCCACAATATTATGAACCTGCAACATATGGTCGGAGAGGCGCAGGCCGGCCTCAAGCGCCTTTTTATCAGCTACATCATCTGCCTCCATCAGGACCATTACCGGATCCACGCCGAAGTTTTCCTGGTAAAAGTGACTGTAAATTTGGTAGAGAAGGGAATCAGTTTCCACAAGGCTCTCGGTATTCATGCCCTGGCTTTCAATCTGCTGTGCATAATGAACCGAGGCCACAGTCAATAGCACTGCTACGGCTGTTATGATCATGGGATTTTCAGTGATCCACATACCAAGCCGACGCAATCCGGTCATGATCCTGTCCCTCGTGGATATTCGGGCCAAAGGCACATCAAATTGATACAATTGCTTTTTTAGGTATAAATTCAATTGACGTTCATGCTTTCTTTCTCTTGAGTGTGTAGCCTCCCGCCAGCAGCAGAATCAGCAGGATGAGAGCCGGCAGAGTATAGGATGGCCCGGCGGAGCTGACGGCTACCGGGATCTTCATGCTATCAGATATCATGCTATTGCCGTCGATGTCTGTATACTTGATCTCGCTGTTTATGCTATAATTCTTGGAAATTGCATCCTCGTCAACGTCCACTTCAAATGTTGCATTTTTCTCCTGACCCGGCTCTATAGATCCAATATAGGACTGATCTCTAGCGGAGGCAAATGGCTTGAATATGCTTATTCTGGCTATGGCATTGTCTGCAGGCTCTTCTCCTATGTTCTTGTATGTGACCTCAATGAGTCCCTTCTTCTGGCCTGCACTCATCTCAGCTCCGGACTGGATGATATCAAAGTTTGCCGCAGGCTCTACCACAATAATCAGGGGAATCGACTGATTGGCGCTTTTATGATAGCGTGCTACTTTGAACTCCTGCAATCCAAGATCCGGGTCCAGCCCCTCTGCTGCCACCTGAACATTGTCTTGGTATTCGTAATAGAGGTCCAGATTGAGAATGTACTGGCCGGCAGGAGCATGATCGTTGATCTGAATGATAAATTCCATGGGATCAGATTTTTCAATTGATTTCAAGCTATCAATGACCTGATCTGCCGACTTTACTTCGATCAGATCCGAGGTGGACCGTAGAGTTGCCGTGATGCCCAGGGCATTTCCCACATCCCACTCCATGGCAGCCTCGGCGACGGCCAGAGCCTTTTGCAGGGGGGTGGCGACGATCTTGGTGGACTCATAGTTGATTCTTCCACCTGAATTGGTTAAACTTACAAACAGCGTCACATTGTCTCCTCTTTCCAGGTGGTTTGTCCCAATGATCTTTGCATCGAGAAATGGAGCTCCGTAGAAGGCCCAGTAATCATCCAGTAAGTCGGAGGGCACATAATCTCCCACGATGTATTCTTTCGAATTGATGATTGGAAAGGTCGCAAGAATGATTATTACAGCGAAATATATTGCCGCTCTCTGCAACTTACAATCCTCCTGGCAACTGACAACTTAACATTATTAGGAGCAGCATTATTTATAACTATTGTACGTTGACTTCAGAGTATCGATGAAGCCCTCCCGGATCTGACACGCCGCCGAAATCTCGCGATATAAATGTCGTTAGGTGCCAAAAAGTTGTTATATTCCCCGCACAGATTCAACCTGGAAATTCATGAAGAAGGTTCATACCACCTGTGTTTATTGCGGCTGCGGCTGCGGGCTTTTTCTGCATGTGGAGGGCGGCCGGATCGTAGGAGCTTCGCCCTCGCCAGGCCATCCCATGTCCAGGGGCAGCCTCTGCATCAAGGGCTGGCTGGCGGGTGACTTCGCCGGCCATCCGGACCGGCTCAGCCAGCCCCTCGTCCGGCAGGGCGAACGGATGGTCCCGGCTGCCTGGGATGCAGCCCTCGATCTGACGGCAGAGAGGCTTCTCCTGATCAGAGAGCAGTTCGGGCCGCAGGCCCTGGGGGTCCTGACCTCCGCCAAGGGGACCAATGAGGAGAACTACCTTCTCATGAAGCTGGCGCGAGCAGCTCTTTGCACCAACAACGTCGATCATGTGGCCAGGCTCTGCCACGCCCCCACTGTGGCCGGCCTGGGCTATGCCCTGGGTAGCGGTGCCATGACCGGCTCCATCTCCAGCCTGGGACAGTCAGATGCCATTTTGGTCGTCGGATCCAACACCACTGAGCAGCATCCACTGGTCGCCACCTACATCCTGCGGGCCCGGGCCAAAGGCGCCGGGCTCATCGTGGTTGATCCGAGAAAGACTCCTCTGGCGGAAACGGCTGACCTGTGGCTCGCTGCACGGCCGGGCAGCGATGTCGTCTGGATCAACTGCCTGCTCAATTTGATAGCCGGGCAGGGCCTCATCGACTGGCAGTTTCTTGAGGCGCACACCGAGGGCTACGAGGAGACGCTTCAGGCTGCGCGGACCATTTCAGCCGAAAAGGTGGAGGAGATCTGCGGCATCACGGCTGCAGACCTGGCCCAAGCGGCATCCATCTTCGGGGAGGCGGAGCGGGGGGCAATCGTCTATGCCATGGGCGTCACCCAGCATGCTCAGGGTACGGACATAGTGCAGGCCCTGGCCAACCTGGCTCTGGCAACCGGCAACATGGGCCGGGAGGGCACGGGCATCTACCCTCTGCGCGGCCACCAGAATGTGCAGGGGGCCTGCGACATGGGAGCCCTTCCCACGGTATTCTCAGGCTACCAGCCGGTCTCAAGTTCGCCGGCCCGCAGCAAATTCGAGGGCGCCTGGGGGACAGTTCTGCCGGAGCAGCCGGGGCTCACCGCTCTGGAGATGCTCTGGGCGGCGGAGGAGGGAAGCCTCAAGGGGCTGATAATCGTGGGCGAGAATCCTGCTCTGAGCTATCCCGACTCATCGCGTGTGGTCAAAGCCCTGAAGAGGCTGCAATTTCTGGCGGTCTGCGATATTTTCCCCACCGAGACGGCTGCCCTCGCCGATGTGTTGCTGCCTGCCGCCTGCTTTGCCGAGAAAGAGGGCACCTTCACCTCCACGGAGCGAAGGGTGCAGAGGGTGAGAAAGGCTGTAGAGCCGCCGGGCGAGGCCAGGGCGGAATGGCAGTGGATAGCAGACCTGGCCGGGCGGCTGGGAATGAGATGGGGCTATTCTTCGCCCGCGGATGTCATGGCCGAGATCGCATCGCTCACCCCCAGCTACGGGGGCATCGGCTACCAGCGGCTGGAGAGCCTTGGGCCGGCGGGGCTGCAATGGCCCTGCCCGTCCGGCGAGCATCAGGGAACGCCCATTTTGCACGTGCAGGGCTTTGCTCAGGGCCGGGCCCGGCTGCGCCCTGTCTACTACCTCCCGCCCCCGGAGAGTTCGGATGCCGAATATCCCATGACTCTGAATACGGGAAGGAGCCTCTATCACTTTCACACTGCCACCATGACCCGCAGGACGGCTCTCCTGGACAGGGAGATCCCCCTGCCTTTTGTGCAGGTCAATCCCGAGGATGCAAAGCAGATGGGCATCCGGGAGGGAATGCGGGTCAGGGTCGAGACGCGGAGGGGCAGCGTCGTCGCTGAGGCACGCCTCTCGCCGGGCCTGGCCAGAGGGCAGCTCTTCCTGCCCATCCACTTCTCGGAGGCCCCGGCCAATGCCCTCACCGCCCAGCACCTCGATCCCCTCTCCAAAATTGCCGAGATGAAGATCTCGGCGGCGCGCCTCACGAAGGTGATTTCATGATCAAAGCCTTCCTGCTCAAGGCCAATCTCCCGGCGCTGCTGGAGGCAGTGAGCCGACAGATGGAGGTCATTGCCCCGCTGGCAATGCCGGGCGGGCCGGTCTATGCCACCTGGCAGGGTGAGGCCCTGGACCTGGAGGGCAGGTCCCTCTCTCCGCCTACCGAGTTCCTGCTACCACACAAGGAGGTGCTCTTCCACTATGTTCAGGAGTCGGGGCGCTACAGCTTCAAGGAGGAGGAGGCCCCGCCCCGGCTGCTCTTTTTCATCCGGCCATGCGATCTGCATGCCATAGCCGTGCTGGACAGGGTCTTCGGCCGGCCGCCGTCCGACCAGGCATACTTCCGCCGCAGGAGAGCCACGGCTCTGGTTGTCGCCAACTGCACCGTCCCGGGAGAGGAGTGTTTCTGCGCCTCTCTGGGCTCCGGGCCGGAGGTCAAGGACGCATGCGACCTTCAGATCACCGACCTGGGAGACGGATATCTCTGCGAGGCAGAGACTGCCGCCGGCGTTTTGATTCTGAACGCCGGATCGGGTCTGCTTGGGCCTGTTCTGCCCTCACACTTGCAGGAGAAAAGGAGGCTGATTGAGCAGGCCGGGCAGGCCATGCCGAAGATGACAGCCGACAGGATCAGAGAGTCCATGAAAAAGGCCGACTGGGAGGCTTTGGGCAGGCAGTGCCTCTCCTGCGGGGGCTGCACCTTCGTCTGCCCGGTCTGCCACTGCTTCAGCACCCTGGATCTGGGCATTCCGGATGGAGAGAGGCAGCGCTGCCGGGATACCTGCATCTTATCGGGCTTCTCCCGGCTGACCGGAGGGGCCAATCCCAGGCGCACACCCGCCCAGAGGCTGCAGCACTGGTACCAGGACAAGTTTGAGGACATACCTCAGGTCACAGGGCTGCTGGGCTGCGTGGGCTGCGGTCGCTGTCACCTGACCTGCCCGTCGGCCATGGACAGGACAGAGCTGAAGGTCGCCCTCCGGCTGAATCAGGATCATCAGAACCATCAAAATCAGAAGCATGAGAATCAGAACAATAAGAACCAGAATCTATGGCTGAGCAGCCCTGCGGCTGACCTGCCCGGCGGCCGGGAGGCGAGAACATGAGCGCAGCGGGCAGGGGCAGGAGCGAGTACATCCCCATGCAGGCGGAGATTGTGGACATTGACATAGAGTCCTCCAATACCTACCTCATCACCCTTGAGTTTACAGAGGAGGGTGCTGACCTGCAGTATCTGCCCGGCCAGTTTGTCATGGTCTCAGTATTCGGCATAGGCGAGTGCCCCATCTCAATAGCCTCATCGCCCACCCGGCGGAGCCTGGAGCTGTGCATCCGCAGGGCGGGAAAGGTGACCAGCGGCATCATGGACTGCCTGGTGGGCGACGTGGTGGGCATCCGCGGCCCTTATGGCAACGGCTTTCCTCTGGACCGGATGAGCCGGGATGTGGTCATTGCCGGTGGGGGCTCTGGATTTGCCACTCTTCGCTCCCTGATCAACTACATCGCCGACCGGCGGGAGCAGTTTGGCCATGTGGCCGTGGCCTATGGAGCGCGCACTCCCCAGGACCTGTACTTCATGCAGGAGTACAGGAGCTGGCAGAAGGCGGGAATGGACGTGGCTGTGACTGTGGACATCGGCGATGATCTGTGGAAGGGCAATGTGGGGCTGGTGACGGGCCTCATAGACAGGTTCGAGCTGACGCCGGGCACGGCTGCCATCTGCGGGCCGCCGGTGATGATCAATGCCGTGGCGGCAAAGCTCATGGACCGGGG
>ERZ1649853.752-NODE-752-length-13174-cov-4.942374_pt1 | contig 13174 bp, 8 predicted proteins | sample MGYA00575353_ERZ1649853 | MGnify/ENA primary metagenome ERZ1649853 (study PRJEB40853, sample SAMN11349654) | freshwater sediment metagenome | isolation source: river sediment | host: Sediment | place: India: Okhla Barrage, New Delhi | collected 2017-02-21 ...
ATATTGGCTCTCTTGCTGACCGCATGCGGCCAGGCTTCGCCAATCGCCCCAACCGTTGCGCTGATGACCCCCACCCCGCCGGCTGCACCCCAGGCCGGCCTGGCCACCTCGACCGGCCGCATCGTGAACGAAGCCGGCGAAGGATTGCCCCGCATCATTGTCCGCCTGGCCGAAGTAGTGCGCGGCGTAGAAGGCCGGGGCGGTGCTTTTATCCTGGATGTAGCCCACAGCCCATCTACCTTTACCGATGAGGCCGGTTATTTCATCTTCCCAAATATCAAAGGCGCTGAATACGTGATCGTCGTCGGTGATGTCGAGATCACCGGTGTCTACGAGATCATCCCGCAGGCGGATGGCAAGGCCCGTGTATTTAGCATGCCCGCCGACCAGGTGACAGATGTAGGCGAGATCACTACTACCATCACGCCGCCTCAGTTGCTCCCCGGTCTCGAGCTCACGCCATCCCCCACCCAATCTGGGGTTTACCCCGAACCGGTATTCCTGCCTACGGTGCCCCCACCGCAGACCTATCCATAGGCCAACCGCCTGTTTCTTTCTATCCTACCTCGGGGGTGGGCAGAAAGACAGAACTCATTTGGGTACGCACATCGGGGCGGGTCTGAGACCCGCCCTTTTCCTTGCCACGCCAGCGAAATATTCACTACCGCCTGCCCAGCAAATCCTGGTAAAGCTGCGCATGCCGGGCGGCAACCGCCTCGAAACCAAAAGCCTGCACATCCGCCATTGCCTGGCGGGATAACTCCTGCATTTTCAGCGGATTTCGTTTGGCGTGCAACACAGCGTCTGCCAACGCAGCCGCCTCTTCCGCTTGGACCAGCCAGGCATTCTCCCCATCTCTGAATAGCTCGCGATTGCCAGGGATATCTGTGGCGATGACCGGCACCCCAGCCGCCATAGCTTCCATCAGCACCGTGGATAGCCCTTCCCAGCGCGAAGAACAGGCAAACACGTCCATCGCCTGGAGCAGCCGCTCCACATCGCCGCGCTGCCCGGTGAGCGTCACCCGCGGCGCGATGCCAAGCTCCACGGCTTGCTGGCGCAGCGCCTCTTCTTGGGGGCCTTCCCCCACGATCATCAGGTGTATCTCCAGGTCAATTTTCATCGCCCTGGCTGCCGCCTCGATCAGGATGTCAAACCCTTTTTGCTCGCTCAGCCGGCCCACCGAGCCAACCAGGTAGGCATCTGGCGAGATGCCCAGCTCTTCCCGTACCTGGGCTCTGGTTGCCGGGTCGCCAGCAAAGCGCTGAATATCCAGTGCATTGGGCACCGCGTAAGCTTTTCGCTTCAAGACTCTAGCCAGGCTGCGCTCATCCAGGTTCTGCTTGATGAAGTGGCTGACCCCCAGCTCCAGATCAAACACCAGCGGGTCCAGGAGCTGCGTGAACAGCAGCCGCCGCAGTGGGCGGCGCTTCCAGATCACCCGCAGCTCGTTGTGCATCGTGCGCACCAGGCGGGGCGCCCTGCCTTCCAGCTTCAGGAACACCACCGCCATATCCGAGAATTCTGAATGGCTGTGGAGTATATCGGCGGGATGCGCCTTCAATGCCGCCCGCAGGTTGGTGTAAGCCTGGTAGAAAGCGCGGTACGGGTGTTGCTCATCCCAGGCAGCGCAGCAAAATGCTTCGATCCCTTCCGCCTGTAAATCGCGCATGTGCTGCCGTTCTACCAGGCTGCCGCGATCCCACAAGGCGCATACCACAGGTTGGAAATGTTCCCGGTCCAGATGCCGGCTCAAGGTCGTGGCAAAGCGGGTCAAGCCACCGCCGCCCCCTTCGATATCGAAGCGCGAAATGAGCTCCACCACCCGCATACGCCGCGCCATCATGCCCGCCTCTGGGATAGTCTGGCATAATCCTGGCGCAGCAGGTCTCCGGTATGCGCAGACTGGCGCACGATCTCAGCCACCGCCTGGCGCAGTCGCTCACCCACCCGCACGCGCTGCTCCCACAGGGCTGCCAGGCGCGCCACCAACTGCTGCTCATCCACCGCCTGGATATCCAGCACCCAATCTCCCATACCCACCATCTCGGCGATGCCGCGCGTCTTGTGCTGGTAGCCAATGGCGATCACCGGAACGCCTTCACTCAAGGCGAAGATATTGGAATGCATCCGCGTGCCGATGAACACATCCATTTTCCCATACACCGCTTTCAACAGTTGCATGGGCAGGGGATCGTTCACAAAATGGATCGCTCCGGCCAGGTCAGCCAGCCGGGCAATGACGCGCCGGCTGGGCACGCGATCATCCTGGTTATGGGTTGGGCCGAATACCTGTGGGAAGAAGATCACCCGCCCACCAGTGGTCTCCACAAACCAGCGCGCCGCGGCTGCGCAAGCCTGTTCATAACCCTCTTGCTGCTGAAAGCGTCCGTCTTGCGCCCCCCAGTTGACCAGCGTCATCCCCAGGCGCGGCTTGCCGTCCTGCGGGTCGATGCTCTGAGCACGTAGCCAGGCATCCGCCGCCTCGCCAGGCCCGCTGGGCAGGGCAAATGCCATGTCAGGAACCAGGTGGATTCGTGGATTACGCACCTGCAAGGATTGCACCAGGCGATAGGACACCGGCTCGCGCACCATGACCAGCCTCGCCCGGTTCAGCAGGCAGCGCAGCCACCCGGCTTCCCAGCGCTGCCGCAGCGGGCCGATAGATTGGGGCAGCATGTACAGCGGTTTACCGGCGACTACCGCCAGCAGCAGCGCATAGATCAGGATGAGCAAGCTCAATCCGTTGCCGGAGCTGTACAGATATCCGCCCGGGGTCCCCACCGCCAGGTCTGCTTCCTGGTAGGCGCGTAGGATGGGGCGTAACGCCGCCGGCGTCAGGCCGAAGAACGATCGTTTGAGCCAGCGCTGGCTCAACAGCGGGAGAAGCGTGGCCGGCAAGAGCCACAGCAGCCGGGCGAATTTCCAACTTGCTTTCCCGCTGGCCTCGATCGGGTGCACCCAGGCATAGATGGAAGCCAGGCCTTGCTCGGCGCCGGTGTAGCTCGCCAGGTCATTCAGGCTGAGGCTGATCTTGCTCTCGGGAAAATTATCCCTGAGCTGGCTCAGCGCGCAGCTCAATAACGCCTCATCGCCCACGTTCATGGACGAGTGTACATTCAATAAAAGAATTCTGGTTGCTACCATTTGCGCCACACGATCCAGCCGTAGCCGGTAATCAGAATCACTTCAGTAATCACGTATACCCATGCCACGCCATTGATTCCATACAGATATACAACAGCCAGGTTAGACAGGATATTAAAACCTGCCGCCACTGCCTGGATCAGGCTCCGCCGGGCTTGCTGGCCGGTCGCCAGGATAATAGCTGCCAGCACCAGGCTGATACTCTTGAACAATAACACCAGGCTCAAGATGCGCAGGATAGCCACCGAGCCCTGGAAAGAGTCGCCTAAAAGATAGACCACCAGCGGTGCAGCCGCCAGGAAAGCTGCGCTCAGGACCACGCCCAGGGCCGTAGCCAGGAAGATGAAGCGCTTTGCCGTTCGCCGGGCTTGTTGGGGTTGGTCCTGGTACAGGTTGCTCAGCACCGGTACCGCCACCTGGTAGACGGCCAGGGGAGCCAGGAATGCCATGTTGATCAGACCCACTGCCGGGGAATACAGGCCGGTGGCAATCTTGCCCAGGGTCAGGCCCACGATGACCACATCCGCGCGCATGGTGACCATGCCCAGGAACTCGGAAGCCGCGAAGGGAAACGCACCCCGCAAAGCCTGCCGGGCAAGCGCCAGGTCGAAGCGCAGGCCAAAGCCTTTGCGGAAGAGGGCCAGGCTGGCGCAGAATGCCAGGCTTGAAACGATCACCCGGACAACCAGGTAGCTTGCCGGTTGGCGGATCCCCAGGAGGATCAGGCCTACGGTCAGGCTGCACCACAGCGCGTCGGCGCTGGCTTCTAAGGCGGAGGGCGCCCGGCTGCGCATCCCCGCCTTGAAGGCGGTCAGCAGCGTGGCGAAAACCGTATCCAGCCAGATCAACAGGACACTCCAGCGCAGCAGGCTGGCCGGGTATGTCTCCTGCTGCATCATGGGCGCCAGGAGGAACAAGATCCCGATCCAGGCCGCGCCGAACCCGGCCTTGATCCCCAGCACGCTCCCGGTGTATGCCGCCAATCTCTGCGGCTCGCGCCCCCCCTCCCTGAGCAGCCACAGGTCCAGCCCCAAGCTAAACAGGATTGACGCCAGGCTGGTGAGTGAAACGCAGGCAGCATATTGCCCGTACCCTTCCACGCTGAGCTGCCGCGCGGTGAGCAGCAAAGCCGCCGCCGTCATCCCCTGGGCGACCAGCGAGCCGGAGAACAGCGTGGCAATGTTCTGGACGATCGCCCGCCGGTTCAAGCTAAGGGTTGCCGCCATGCTTACCCCGCAAAGCCGCCTGGTACACCGCTTCCAGCCGACCGGCCAGCCTGTCCCAGGTATATTCTTCCACCCGCTGCGCTCCCCGCTGCACAAGCGTATCCGCCAGCTCCGCCGAGCTCAGCACCTCCAGGATTACCTGCGCCAACGCCTGTGGGTCTCCCGCCGGCGTCGCCATCCGGCAGGCCGGTGGGTCGCCGGCCAGGCGCAGCCTCTCCCCCACCGGGCTGGTCACGAACGGCACCCCCATGACCCAGCTCTCGAACATTTTCAACGGTGAGCGCCCGCGGGCAGCATCGTCATCGTGTACCGGATCGACGGTCACCTCGGCCAACGCATAATAGGCCGGCACCTGCGCTGCCGGCACGCGCCCACTAAAACGCACCGCCCGGTCGATGCCCAGATGGAGGGCAAGCGCTTGCAAAGGCTTGACATCCTCGCCCCCGCCGACCAGCAGCAAAACCGCCTCGGGAATGCTCCCCAATACCTGTTGAAAAGCTTTGACCAGTAGATCGACCGGATGGCTCGGTTGGCTCAGGCTGCCCAGGTAAGCCACCACGCGCTTTCCCTGTAAGCCAAGCTGCTGGCGCAGCGCGGCAACCTCGCCTGGCTCCGGCTGGGTGAAACGCCCCCGGTCCACCCCATTGGACAGGTAGTGGAGCTTCTCCGGCGCGCAGCCCCAGGCCAGGAGATTGTCGTGCATGAACTGGGTGTGGGTTGTCACCACCTGCGCCAGGCGCGGCAGGCGGCGCTCCCAATAAGCTACCACCTGGCGCTGCCAGCCTGCGCCAAAGCGGTTGATCTGGGCTTCGTAATCGTCGCAATCCACGCACAAGAGGCCGCCATGCACCCGCCGGGCCAGCAGCCCCGCCAGGCCGTTCATCGGGTGGGGTTTCCCCACCTGGATCACATCCACCGGGGCGGCCAGGGCTGCCCGGCACAGCGCCCAGGTGGCGCGCAGGATCACACTGCTGAGTTTTAAAAATGAATAATAGCGCTTCTGGCTGCCAATCTTCTGCACGTGCATGGGAGCCACGTATTCGATGTGCACGCCTTCCTTTTCAAACCGGCGCTCAACCAGCCCCGCCCAGTCCGAGTGCAACGTGGCAATACGCACCTGGTGGCCATTGCCGGCCAGCTCCCGCGCTAAGGGCCAGAAGCGGCCGAGTCCGGAAGGGCTTTCCAGGTCTTGGGTGAGTAAGAATAAGATGCGCATCGCTCCAACCTCACCGCGCACAGGTATCGACCAGGCGGCGCAGGATTTCGCCAAACGCCGCACCGGTGTGGCGCAAGGTGAAGTGCGCCTGGATGTGCCGCCGCCCGTTTTCCCCGATCCGTTTGCGCAGCGCCGGGTCTGCGGCCAGGGTCAGGATGGCTTGGGCCAGGGCGTGTGGATCGGCCTGCGGGCACAGTGCTACATCCTCGCCAGGATGGAAGAATTGGCGCATGGCGGGTGAGTCACCGGTCAGCACCACCTTGCCCATCGCCAGGCCTTCGTAGGTTTTGTTATGAATGGTCACCAGCGAATGCAGGGTATTCCCAAAAGCGCCCAGGATGATATCTGCCTGGAGGATGCGCTGCGCCAGCTCAGGCTTATCCAACCAATCCACGAAGGTCACGTTGCTCAGCTTCCACTGCGCAGCCAGCTCACGCGCCTGGGTGGATTCCACCCCCGTCCCTACCATCTCAAGCTGGATTTCCGGGCAATCGCTGAGCAATTGCATGGCTTCCAGGATCGTGCGGATGCCATGATTGGGCAGGTAAGTGCCGTAATACAGCACCCGGCAGGCAGATTCGTGCCGCCCAGGTCGCGGGGCAGCTTCTCCAACCGGCGGGGAGGCGGCATAGATTCGCTCATCCACCCCGATCATCACATGCTCCAACGGGGTGTGCACCCGGGGATATTGTTTGCGGAACCAATCGGCATAAAAAGGCGTATCCAGCAATCCCAGGTGGGGCATGCGCAAAGCTAACCCCTCCACCCAATTCAACAGGCGCAGCGAGGTTGGCCGGGATTGCTGCCAGCCCCGTTCGCAAGCGACCTGATAGATGGATAAGACCACATCCCATACCAGCGGCTTGCCGCGTAAGTTGGCTAAGAAGCGCGCCAGGAACACATCCAGGATGCCCGGGTAACCGACCACCAGCACATCATAGCTGCCCACCTGGCGATATTTCTGCAGCAAACCCAGGTAAGCCCTGACCAGGCGCACCCAGAAGGCGGGCGTCAGCCATCCCCCGCTGGCCGCCCAGGAGCGATCCTCAATGCCGCGCCACAGCGTCGCATGGCATTCCACCACCTCGATCCCGGCCAGGCGCAGCCCGGCGATCATGATCTGGTTGCGGTTGTAATTGGCCCGGTAGGTGCCAAAATAACACACTCTCAAAGGCCGGGGGGCTTTCTCACTCACCGCAAGCATCCTCCCTCAAGGCGAAAATGTACACCCGGTCCTGGTGATAATCCTGCTGGTAAGCTGGTTGGTTGATCAGTTCATCGGGGGTATAAAGCTGAGAAAGCCAACTGATCCCCACCAATCCCTGCAGTTGGCCGATGTAGATATGGCTGATGCCCTGCTCGCACAGCAGTGCCACCCCCTCTGGGCTGTCCAGGGACGTGGTCTCCAGGGCCGCCACCAGGTCGATCACCTGCCGTGAGTATCCCGGCTCAGCCGGTTCCTCGCTGCTCAGCGCATAGAGGGGCGGCATGCTGTTATCCCTTCCCGCGAGCAGCGGCAGCCACCAGCCGGCATCCGCGCCCACCGCCGAGGTGTTATAAAACGCGCGAAATCCCTCCACCAAAAACCGCGCCTCCGGGCTGGTGTGCTCCCGGATCCAGCTCATCGCCCGCAAATCCGGGCGGGTCACCATGGTATAGATATGCGGCTGTGCGATGGCGCGCTGCTCCCAGGCTGTCCAGGCTCCGGTCACGATCACGATCAGCGCCAGGGTGGCTTCAGCCAGGCGTCGGCGCGGCGCCCACCCGGCTGCCTGCCCCACCAGCCAGCCAAACACCAGCCCGGCTGGAATATACAGGCTGATCACCACCGCGAATGGGGCCACCTGCGTCGCACCCGGCACGCCAAAATAAGACCAGGCGTACACGGATGCCAGGCACGGCACCCACACCCCCAGGCTGATCACCTGCCACTGCCGCCGGGCAACGCCCCATACCCAGCCCGCCAGGCAGGCCCATACGACTCCCGCCGGAACAATTTGGAAGAGATTGCGCCATTCCTGGTAAGCAGTAAACATTTGCTCCTTGAGCACTGCCGGGCTGGCGTTGTTGACCGCCACCTGGTCGATATTCCCGGCAAGCATCCTCGCCCCCCAGGGAATGAACAACACCAGGCTCATCCCCGCCAGGAGGCCCAGCCGCAATCCAGCCTGGGCCCATCGCCTGCCATCCAGCCGCCAGGCGGGCAGCCACCAGCCAATCAGGCAAGCCAGCAGATAGGTCAGGTAAAAGAATGGCGTGCGGTATTGGGTCATCACCATCCCGCATAAAGCTGCCGCGGCCAGGCCGATCTTTGCCCAGGGTAGGCTGCGCGCCCGTGCCGGAGACGCGCTGTCCAGCACCTCCCAGGTCATCCACATCACCACCGGCAGGATCACCTGACCAGCCAGTTGGGCGTAGCGCCCCCAGTTAAAATAAAAAGCCGGCATGTGCGAGATCAATCCCGCCGCCAGGATAGCGCCCACCCCGGCCCAACGCTGCCCTTTAGCCAGCCTCACCGCCAGAGGGTATAACGCCAACACCGCCAGCACGTTCAATGCCTGGCCGCTCCACAAAACCGCCTGGGTGGCATCCATGCCGCTGCTCCAGGCAAATAGCGCCGCAGCAGCCGGAAAACCGAACTGGTTGCCAAAGGTCGCATAAGGGGCATAAGGCTCCCACGACTGGAACAATCCCCCATTGTCCAGGATCAATTGGGTGATGATGGTATGCTGCACCGAATCGCCCCACATTGGTGCTTCGAGCTCGCGGATCGCCCACCCACGGGTGAGCAGGATCAACCCTAAGAGCACCACTGCAGTAAGATCTGCCAGCATCAGCGACCAGGTTGGCCGTGCGCCTGGAGAAACAGCGCCCCGGCTTCGGCGGCGGCGGGTAATTGCCCGCCAGGCCAGGCTGGCTGCGGCGCAGCCCATAGCGCCCCAGGCGTACCCCGCTCCCAGGTGCAGCCCCAGTAAATCGGTGAAAACCAGCAGGATGCCGTAAGCCGCCAGGCTGAAGCCCCCGGCCAGGCCAGCTTTTTCCAACCCGGATAACTCACCCCAGCCCCGCCACAGCCCGCCCAGCAGCGCCCACCCCGGAAGGAGGAAGAGCAAGCCTGCCAGAGCGAACCAGCCCGCCCAGCGCACCAACTCTCGGGCCAATCCAGCCCACATGGAAGCAGGGTCATATTCCAACGAAAAGGCCAGTTGCCCGTCCTGGGCGGCGCCCTGCTGGTACAGCCCCCCGTGCTGGTAGGTCTCGCCTGGCGCAGATGCCACATCCAGGCTGCCGGCGCCGCGCACCTCCCATTCCGCATAATAATATTGCTGGTTTGAATCGCTGAGCGGAGGAAAATCGAAGCGGTATTGGCCAGCCTGGGCTACCTCGCTCAGCGGTAGGGCTGCCTGCGCCAGGTCATGTTCTGCCCCAGCATGGGCGCGCAGGTGAAACACCAGCTCGCCATCCCCGCTCTCGCCCGGGCTTAGCGGTACCAGGATGGCGCTCAACCCGGCATAGCGGGCGACGAAAGTCTGCCCCACGGAATGCACGGCATCCAGCCCGACTGTCGCAGTCTGCGTGGGTTGGACTGCCTGCACCCTGGGGGTACAGGCGGTCAAGACGAGACACAGCCAACCAAGCAGCAGGATGGTGCGGTATTTCATTCAGGCTCAGGCCCGGGGCCGCTGGAGTTTTCGGCCTGACCTGGCTTACTTTCCATCAGCCGGATGCGATACAATAATTCCTCAAGGATTTTCCGGTTGAATCCGATCAGGTCGGCGACCAGGCCGATCATTAAAACCTGGAACCCAACGATGAAAAGCCCCGCGGCCAGAATCACCGATTGCACGTGGCCGGTACCTTCCCCAAGGATCCAATAATAGAGAAACCGGAAACCCAATCCCAACCCGCCAATCAGCAGCAAGCTGCCCAGCAGCGAAAAGACCCGCAGCGGACGATACATGGTATAAGCCCGCACGATGGTGGCGCTTGAATTCGCCAGGTAGTGGGGGATGCTTCGCATCAAGCGCGACGGCCGGGTCTCCGGATTGGTGCGGATTTTGACGAACTCAACCGGCAGGCGCCTGGCGCCTGCCTGGATCAATGTTTCCAGGGTATAGGAATAATCGCTGAGCACCAGCGTGCGCAGGGCCGCCTCCCGGCTGAGCGCCCGGAAGCCGCTGGTCGCATCCGGGATTTGCATTCCCGAAACCTTGCCCACCACCCAACTGCCCAGGCGCTGCAAGCGCCGTTTGAGCGGGCTGAAAGCGGGCAGCGTCGCCACCCCGCGGTCGCCGATCACCACCTGCGCCCGCCCCGCCAGGATAGGCTCTACCAGGTGCAGGATATCTTCAGCCTGGTACTGGTTGTCCGCATCGGTGTTGACGATCACATCTGCGCCTAGCTTGAGGCTGGCATCCAGCCCGGCTGAAAAAGCAGCCGCTAACCCCGAGTGACCCGGCAAACGGACGATGTGCGCCACGCCAGCCTGGCGCGCCGCCTGTGCGGTGCCGTCCTGGCTGCCGTCATCCACCACCAGGGTTTCAATGCGGTCGAAACCGGGCAGGCTGCGCGGCAATGCGGCAACCGTTTCGGGCAGCACACTGGCTTCGTTGTGACAAGGAATCTGAATGATCAGTTTCATAGCAGTCGAATCGCGAAAAAAATACCCAGATCGCCCTGGTTTTCTCGGGAAAGTATACCATGTACTTGTATTTTTCATTTTACTTGCTATACTAGCCAGTAGAGTACAACACACATGAGCACCCCTTACCTTCCCGGTATCTACCCACCGGCGCCAGAGCCGCTCCACCGGTTTTTACCGCCCATTCCCGATGACGCGGTCTCGGCCTGGCTGGCTGCCCATGTTCCTCCCGGCGCCTGGGTACTGGATCCCTTTGGCACCTCACCGCGCCTGGCGGTCGAGATTGCCCGCCGGGGCTATCGTTTATTGGTGGCGGCCAATAACCCGGTGATCCGCTTCCTCTTAGAGATGGCAGCCAATCCCCCGCCGCGGGCTGAGCTGCAAATCGCACTGGCTGAGCTGGCCTCGGCCTACCGGGGTACAGAGCGCATCGAGCCCCTCATCCGCGAGCTGTACCGCACCGAGTGCTCTCACTGCGGCTCCTCCGTCATGGTAGATGCCTTCTTGTGGGAGCATGCCGAGGGGGGCAGAGCGGCTGCACCCGCTCCTTATGCCCGCATCTATACCTGCCCGGCTTGCCGCACCAGCGGAGAGTTTCCCTGCACTGCCGGGGATATCCAGCGCGCCCTCCAATTCAATGCCAGTACGCTGCAGCGCGCCCGGGCGCTAGAGCGCGTTGCGCCGCACCAGGATCCCGACCGGCCGTATGCCGAGCAAGCCATTAACGTCTACCTGCCCCGCGCAGTGTATGCCCTGTTCACATTGATCAATAAGCTCGAAGGGCTAGAGCTTCTCCCCGAGCGCCGCCGACAGCTTAACGCCTTGCTGTTGCATGCCTGTGAACAGGGCCACGCTCTATGGAAGCACCCACCCGAGCGGGAGCGTCGCTACCAGTTGCTCATCCCACCCCGTTTCCGCGAGCAAAACATCTGGCTGGCGCTGGAGCAGGGGTTGGATGTGTGGAGTGCGGAAGGCAACCCGGGCCGGGCTGAGCCGCTGCGCCTGTTTGCCTGGCCGGTGGTTGCCGGGCAAGAGCTGCCGCTCTCAGGTATCTGGCTGTTTGAAGGACGGCTCAAATCGCTGGCCGAATCGCTGCGCGACCTGGATATCCGGGCGGTCTGCACCGCCATTCCCCGCCCGAACCGCGCCTTCTGGACGCTCTCCGCATTGTGGGCGGGCTGGTTATGGGGCCACGAGGCCGTCGGTCCCTTCCGCAGCGTCCTGCGCCGCCAGCGGTACGATTGGGGTTGGCATACCACCGCGCTCAGCGCCTCCCTGGGCCACCTGGCGGAAATCCTGGCACCTGGGACGCCGATCTTTGGATTAATGGGTGAATTTGAGCCAAACTACCTGGCCGCGGTGCTGGCTGCCGCGGATCTATCCGGCTTGAGCCTCGACTCGCTCGCCATTCGCCCGGAAACCGATAGCGCCCAGCTCACCTGGAGCAAACCCCGCGCTGCCATCTCCCCCGCCGCGGCTTCTCCCGAAAGTATCGCCGGGAACGCAGTCACCCGCTACCTGGAACAGCGCGGCGAGCCGGCAGATTTTGCCCACGCCTTCAGTGTCGCGGTGGGGGGAATGGCTGAAGCGCAGTGTATCCGCAACCTGGCCAGGCAACCGCTGGCCGCTGAGGAGCTGCCCGCTGAAACCTATGCCCGGCTGGCGGCGCTTGGCAAAGAGGTTCTTGCCTACCGCCACGGATTCTTGCGCTATCCAACGACCGTCAAAGCAAAGGGTGAGCCCGTTCTACCCCAGGCCCCGCCAGATGCGCCCCCGACAGCGGAAAAATCGCCCACCGAGCTGCCCGAATCGGGGCTGGTCTGGCTGCGCGATGCCAGCCAGGCGACCTATTCTCCCCTGGCAGATCGGATAGAGACAGCGCTGGTGAATTACCTGCTTACCCATCATAGCTGCCTCCTGAGCGACCTGGACGCCGCGCTGTGCGCTGCCTTTCCCGGCCGGTTCACACCAGAGCTGGAAACCCTGCAGGTCTGTCTCGACTCGTATGCCGAACCGGCCGCGGATGTACCGCAACGTTGGCAATTGCGCGCTCAAGATACCCCTGCAGCCCGGCACCAGGATTTGGCCGAGGCGGAGGCGTTGATCCATCGCCTGGGTGAGCGGCTGGGTTTCGAGACGCAGGTGCGCCCCTGCACCACAACCCCCGATGGGCAGCCGGTGCAATATACCTTTTGTTGGGTTAGCCGCAGCGGACTCCCCCAATTCTGGCTCTTTCCCATCGTATCTGCCGTGATCGGCGAGACCATCCTGCAAAGTAGCGTTCCCGCAGCCAAAAGCCTGATCATCCTCCCCGGCAGCCGCGCCAACCTGGTATCGTATAAGCTGCGCCGAGACCCACGCCTGGCCCGCCTGTGTGACGCCGTCCAGGGCGGGTGGCGGTTCATCAAGTTCCGCCACCTGCGCTGGCTGGAGGGCAACCCGCTGCTCTCTGGCGAGAACTTCGCCGAGCTGCTCTCCCTCGATCCGCTGACTTATTCCACGCCACAGCTTCGCTTGCTCTAAGGTCCGGATTGGTTCAGCGTGGGGGAAGGCGTTGCCGTCGGTAGCTCGACCGGGGGTGGCGTGAGGGTGGGCGTATCGCTCGGCAAAGGTGTGATCGTCGGCGTTGCTGTGGTGGTGGCGGTAGGGGTGGGCGTCAGGGTCGCCGTCGCCGTGGCGGTCGGTGTGGGCGTGCGGGTGGGCACCTGGATGTTCAAGTGCACCAGGCGCCTGGCGCTGGTATTGCGAATGCTGTTCATCGTCAGGCGCAGTGTTACCACCCCCGGCGGAATCTCACTCAAATCCCATTTATAGATCAGCGCCGCCTGCGTCACGGGCTGGTTGCCCTCGGTCAGGGCGATCCATTCTACCGGGTTATCGCCGATCCCGTATTCGAGCTTAAAGTTCAGGAAATCTGCGCTGGCAAACGCCACAGCATAAATA
>ERZ1649853.753-NODE-753-length-13173-cov-6.248895_pt1 | contig 13173 bp, 10 predicted proteins | sample MGYA00575353_ERZ1649853 | MGnify/ENA primary metagenome ERZ1649853 (study PRJEB40853, sample SAMN11349654) | freshwater sediment metagenome | isolation source: river sediment | host: Sediment | place: India: Okhla Barrage, New Delhi | collected 2017-02-21 ...
GTGACTGAAGCTCCAGTAGTAGAAACCGAAGCCCCAACTGCAGCACCCACTGAACTTGTGATCACAGACACAGAACTGAATGTTCTCTGCGTACCGCAGGAAGAGTGGTGTCAGGGTATGAAACAGGAGTTTGAAGCTAAATACCCAATGATCACTGTCAACTACATCCGGATGTCATCAGGTGAAGCAGTGGCAAAACTCCAGGCAGAAAAAGATGCCCCAACATTTGATATCATGTGGGGTGGCCCGATCGACGGATATGTGGCCGCAAAGGAATCTGGCGTCCTGGAACAATATGAATCTCCAAACCTGGTAAACATCATCAATCCTGATCTAATGATGGACCCGGATCACTATTGGGTAGGGGTTTATGTTGGCTCTTTGGGTTTCGCAACCAATACCAATTGGCTTGCAGCCCATCCTGATGCGAAAGCCCCAACATCCTGGGATGATCTGTTGAAACCCGAGTTTACCGGGCAGGTCATGGTTGCCCACCCATCATCTTCCGGCACTTCCTATACTGCGCTCGCCACCATTCTCCAGATGCGTGGTGAAGAAGCAGGTTGGGAATACATCAAGAAATATGCTGGACAGATCTCTCAATACACCAAATCAGGTGCTGCCCCTGCAAAATTCGTTGGTTTAGGCGAAGCTGCAGTTGCCATCGTCTTCTCTCATGATATCGTAAATGAGATTGACAACAACCAGATGCCATTGGTCCTAACGTTCCCTGCTGAAGGAACTGGCTATGAGATCGGTGGTATGGCGATTGTTAAGGGCGCAACCAATCTTCAGGCCGCTCACCTCTGGTACGATTGGGAGATTTCACCCGAAGGACAATCTTTGGGTGCAAAATATCATGCCTATCAGGGACCCACAGTCAATGGTGTTGAACTCTCACATCCGGAACTCCTGGAAGTAAATCTGATTGATTACGATTTCCAATGGGCTGGAACTAACAAAAAAGCAATCGTAGAGAAATTCACTAATGAGATTGCTGCCGCTGATAATTTGAAACAATAAAGTCAATTTGATCCGAACCTGGGCGGCAGAAATGCCGCCCAGAAAATAATCCCCCTTGGAGGCACATGCAGACGACTCTCTCAACTCCAGGCCCTGGCACCAGAGGTACTTCAGGTATTATTCGCAGACTCCGCGAATTTGCATTGATCTTCAGGGATCCAGTGCTATTCATGAGTTTGCTTTTTTCTGCTTTTTTTATCACCATTTTTGTTCTCCTCCCCATTATTAAGACGATCTCAGGTGGATTTGTTAATACTGAGGGTGCCTGGGATTTAAAATATTTCTCCAGGTATTTTGATGATTACTATGGGCCTGCTATGCGGCAGTCGTTCTATGATACCCTGACGATGGGACTGCTGACTGCGATTAGTGGTACTATGGTGGGTTTCATTTTTGCATATGCAATGGTCCGCTGCAACATTCCCGGAAAAAAGTTCATCCACTGGATGGCCTTATTGCCGACAGTCTCACCTCCATTTGCCCTTGCCCTGGCAATGATCCTGCTTTTTGGCCGGAACGGATTAGTAACCCATAAAATTCTGGGTATTGTTTTTGAAAAAGGAATGAATGATATCTATGGTTTGGATGGGCTTGTAATTGTTCAAACCATCACTTTTTTTTCCGTAGCCTACCTGATGCTCAAAGCGATGCTTGAGCGTTTAAATCCTTCAATGGAAGAAGCTGCTGCCAGTCTGGGGGCTTCCCGCTTCCACATATTTAGAACTGTTACTTTGCCTTTGTTAATTCCCGGAATTGCCGGTTCGTTTCTATTGTTATTTGTTGAATCGCTGGCTGATCTTGGTAATCCATTGTTCATCGCTGGAAATAAAACAGTGTTATCTGCCCAGATATTCCTAGCAGTTATTGGTGAATATGACTATCAAAAAGCATCTGCTCTTTCCCTGGTCCTAATCATACCTACACTTATTTTGTTCATTGTTCAACGCTACTATGTGAACCGGCGATCCTATATCTCGGTCACCGGAAAACCCTCCGGGGCTCAGGTCACCGAAAAAGATCCTGTTATTCGCTGGGTGATCAATGGAATTACGTATTTGATTTGCATTTTCATAATTTTGCTCTATGCGACGATTGTCTACGGTTCTTTCAGTGCAAGTTGGGGGGTAGATTTTACTCCGACCTTAAAACACTGGACAATGACCGTTACTCGTGGCGTTGAAGCTATCCTGGATACGACATTCCTGAGCACACTTGCCACGCCGTTTGCTGCAATTCTAGGTATGGTAATTGCCTGGTTGGTCGTCCGGAAGAAATTCAGCGGTAAAGAAATCCTGGATTTTAGCTCCAACCTTGGGGGGGCGGTTCCAGGCACGATTCTCGGCATTGGTTTTATCCTGGCGTTTAACGTTCCATCGATCTCACTTGCGATTAGTGTATATGCTGTGTTGGCGATCTTCTTTGCCATGGTAGTCGGGAAAACCTCCTGGGAACGATTAGTAATCCTGATCATCGGTACTGGCATTGGTATTGTCCTTTCAAAACTGGATGGAACAATTTTACCGACGCTGACAGGTGGCGTGGTGGAGACAGTGGTCAAGCGGATCAATTACACCAACACCTATTACATTTTAGGTGGGATGTACATACTCCTTGCTCTGTTATTGTTTGCTCAGCGCAGGAAGATGGTCCCGTCCCTCATTACGCTGTTACTGGGTGTTTACGTAATGAGCAATAATTGGGCCAATGTTCTTGCTAAGCCCATTGCTACTTTCAGCCGCACCTTAGAAAGAGATTTTTGGAGCAACGCTGTATTTCAATTCTCTGATCATCTCAAAGTGGTCCTGCAGCCGACCCCAGCGCTTCTGGCTGTGCTTTTAGTTTTTGCTGGAGTGCTTTTATGTCAATCCTTAAAGGGCCGATCAGGACGGTTAATTTCAGGGATTATTGCTCTGGCGATTCCTTGTACGTTGTTTTTCATCGGGGTCCCATTTGCCATGGTTGGCGGAGCCTATATCATCATGGCTGCTTTTATCGTCCGCAGTCTACCCGCCTCCGTACGGGCTGGGGTGGCATCCCTGCAGCAAATTGACCCGTCCATTGAGGAGGCTTCCAATATATTGGGTGCGGACGCTCAATATACTTTTAGAAAAGTCACGCTGCCATTAATACTTCCTGCACTTCTGGCAGGTTTGATCTTCAGTTTTACCCGTAGTATGACCAGCCTTTCCGCGATTATCTTCCTGGTGAGTGCAAAATGGCGGATCGTAACTGCATCGATCATGAGCGAGTGGGAACAGGGTGGTGTGAGCATCGCCGCCGCATATTCCACCGTAATCATACTTTTTGTCATGATAGCCATTGGAATCTTAAATCTCGTTACCAACCGTCTGCTGCGTGGGCGAGAGGGCGTTGATTTAAGCCAGATGTGACCCTTATTACACAGCGAGGTGCGTCAATGTATTTATCCTTAAGCAATATCACAAAGGTTTTTCCACCGCGAGGGAACGTCGCCGAGGTGACAGCTGTACATGACGTAAATCTGGAAATAGCTAAAGGCGAGCTGGTAACCTTACTCGGTCCATCAGGTTGTGGAAAGACCACGACACTGAGAATGATAGCCGGTTTCGAATTCCCAACCAGTGGCGAGATCATTCTGGATGGTGAGAAGATCAACAACCTACCTCCGCATAAGCGGGATATGTCGATGGTCTTCCAAAGCTATGCGATCTTCCCGCATCTTACTGTCTTTGAGAATATTGCATACGGTTTGAACGTCAAGAAAATGGCGAAAAAAGAGATCCAGAAGAAGGTGGATTGGGTATTGGGACTTGTTCACCTTGAAGGATTTGGCAGCCGGTCACCAGGTCAGCTATCTGGTGGGCAGCAGCAGCGAGTGGCTCTGGCACGCGCGTTGGTGATGGAACCCAAGGTCTTGTTAATGGATGAACCATTATCCAACCTCGATGCGAAATTGAGGGAAGAAATGCGTACAGAAATTCGCCGCATTCAGAAGGAATTGGATATTACCAGTGTTTATGTCACGCATGATCAGATTGAGGCGATGACCCTCTCTGATAAGATTGTTGTGATGAACCAGGGGATTATTGAACAGATTGGTACTCCGGTGGAAATCTACCGTTTTCCGAATTCGAAATTTGTTGCCAATTTTATCGGCCGTGCAAATTTCATCGAAGGCAAGGTTCTTTCACAAGGAGCAAAGGAGCTTGTGGCAGAGGTTGCGGGCAAGAAAGTTCCATTAGCCTCGAGCCGGCGAAAGTTCTCTGAAGGGGATGAAATTGTCTTAATTGTCCGCCCGGAAATGATGAGGATCAAGAAAACCGGAGAAAAATTCAACGGAATCATTAAGAGAGCCGTATATCTTGGCGACTGTATTGAATATGATGTTGATGTTGCTGGGAATCAGTTAACTGGAGTTGAGAATGACCCGAATACAGTAGAGTTTTTTGCTGAGGGAGAAGAAGTTACTGTGGGCATTGCAGAAAACTGTGTTCAGATCCTGCCTGCCAAAGGTTTATCATGACAGCATACGACATCCTCATGATCGGCAATTTCGCCGTTGATAAATTGATCGTGGATGGTGTTGAGGAAATTGCATCTGGCGGCGGTGTGTATTATGGAGGTATTGCTGCTCAACGCGTCGGAGCGAAAGTGGCGGTGGTTACCCGCCTTCATCCCAACGAATTCTGGCGACTTGAAGAAATGAAAAAAGCAGGGGTGGATGTCTTTCCGATCTCTGCTGAAGGAACTTCAGGAATTGCCAATTACTACCAATCCGCTAACATGGAAACGCGTGTATGCAAGCCTATCGGGTTCGGGGGTCGCTATACCCTTGATCAGATTCCAGATATCTCTGCATCTGTGATCATGCTCTCGCCGCTCTATGCCGGAGAGGTTGACCTAGAATTGCTCAAAGCGTTGGCAACACGAGCTCCGGTCACGCTGGATATCCAGGGGTTCGTTCGAGTCCCGGTTGAGGATGGACTTGATTTCCGTCCATGGGAGGATATGGAGGATGGACTCCGGAACATCACATATCTTAAGGTTGATCGCAGCGAAGCCGAATACCTTACCGGTCTCAATGATCTTCAGGCAGCTGCCCGGGCTTTGCATGCAATGGGACCGGAAGAGATCGTCCTGACCCAATCCTCAGGTGTAACGGTTTTTGCTGAAGGTGAGTTTTTCGAAGCACCATTTACCCCCCGCTCCCTGGCTGGCAGGACTGGCAGGGGAGATACCTGCTTCTGCACTTATATTGCGAAGCGGGTTAAGACAGATCCCTTGACCGCCTGCCGCTGGGCAGGCGTGGTTACCTCACTCAAACAGGAAAAGCCAGGCCCCTGGCAGGGAACCGCTCAGGAAGTCGAGAAAATTCTGAAGGCTTTTTGAAATTTTTTCAGGAGTAGAATTAACCATTGCGGAAATCATTGAATTGCAGGTGGTGAGCATGGGCAACTTTTCTTACAAATTTGATTTTCTTGAAGATATCGGTAATCCGATCCACGGGGAACTCCAATTCGAGTCCCCCGTTCCTTATTTAGACGACAGAAACAGGAGAGGTGTTTTTCGAAAGGCAACACTTGGCGGCAGGAATATCCAGGATTTAGAGTTAGTATTCTATGATAACGATGCCACAGCTAGTTTCATTTATTTACGTGAGGCAATCGTCAATGGCAAATTTATGGATATTGTGGGATTGCAGGCGGGAAAAGCACAAAAACCCAATAAGCAAACCCTGCCCGGTCAGCTCTGCCTGGGACCTGAGAGATCAGCACTGATTGGCGATGCTATGATGAATATCTTTGCCTCTCCGGTGATGAAAGAAACCCTGAAAAAGTATGATCAACATAATCTGGCAGTATTTCCTATCGCGCGTGAGGGTTTGAAATATCAGGTCGCAGATGCTTTATTCACCAATTATGGATTATATTGTGATGAGGTTGTTCTAGATGCTCATCACGTTTTTGACAGCTCAGTCCCCGTTTACAATCGGGCGGTTGAGCTGACACTTTTCAAAGATAAAGATCTTGACCAACAACAGAAGGAAAACATCACGGTGGCATTCCTGGCCGACAGTATTGCAAGCGGTTTAGTAATGAAAGAGGTCATCGCGCGTGTGAGTGAGCGCTTCGAGAACCTGGAGCGGATCGAAGTGGTTGCGCCTCTGGCAACCATCCGAGGCCTGTGCCGGCTCGCACAGGCAGAAACCGCGCGAAGAATTCACCTGCGGGTCCATATCTTCGAGACAATTCTCAATGCTCTGCCACCGGATTTCTATTATTCAGCGCATTTCGAAGATCCTGGATTTCACATTCGCCCGGAAATGGAAAAAGCCTATCGGGAGTGGTGGGGGGTTGATAACAAAGGGATTGAAATTGCCGAAACTGCCTGCGCTGGATACGGGTGGAGCGAGGTGTTCTATTCACCGCGAAAACAGATTCAAATGATGAACAGCCAGTTATTATCCAGGCATGGATTAACGATCGCCGATATTGTTACCCGGAATTTGAAATCAAGTTAATCCAATAGTAATGATTGTCGATTAAGCCTTTGCCTGACATTTATGGTGACTGAGCCCGTTAATGCTTTTTCCGTAAAGCACATCCTGCGGGCTAACCGGATGAGTTCAGCGATTTTTTTCGGATCCTCTTCAGAATCCAGAAAGATCTCGATCTCAAAGGAATCACAAAATCCCTCAGCGTCTCCTTTGAGTACCGAACCCTGTTCGTGAAAGTGCGCAGTAACAAGAACGCGTTCATTGCTGATTTCCATTCTCTTTTTGGTCGCAACCTGCGACACATGAGAAAGTAGTCAAAGTGCCATCCCGGAAACAAAATAGGTTAACGGGGTAGGTGCGGTGCCTTCTCCTCCCGGTATGTAGTTACCTTCATCGCTGATTAGAGCGTAGGACCTGCCTGTCTCAGGTTGCCCTGCAATCACCTGCTTGCGCCATTTTTCAATTGAGGTAGCTTCTGCCGTAACCTTTATATCCCGGTGATGAACAGCGTTGCTGGTTGTAGCATCCATAGAAACCTCCGCCAATTTCATATATTTTACAGAATTATTCTCTTGATTGATAGCCATATAGACACTCAATTCCGGGCATGATACAATCGGTGCATTCGAAAGATGGGAGATCCCCCATCTATTCTTAAACTCAGAAAGGACGGTTTCCCCTGAAGAAACCACTGGAGTAAAATGACCAGCCAACCCCCTGCAATTCCGCTAAACTTTATCCAGGAAGCCATCGCTGAAGACCTGAGAACAGGTCGGTTTGACCATGTACAGACCCGTTTTCCACCTGAGCCAAATGGATACCTGCATATTGGGCATGCCAAGGCTTTGTGCATCGATTTTGGCATGGCAGAAGTTTTCAATGGCGTGTGCAACCTTCGGTTTGATGACACTAACCCGGTCAAGGAAGATGTGGAATTCGTTGACGCCATCAAAGAAGATATCCAATGGCTTGGGTACCATTGGGGAAAAGAGCTGTACGCCTCGGATTACTTTGAGGAGCTTTACCAGTTTGCACTGGTGTTGATCAAGAAGGGTCTTGCATACGTGGATGACCTGTCTGCGGATCAAATTCGCGAGTACAGGGGTACGCTAACCGAGCCAGGCAGAGAAAGCCCGTATCGACATCGAACCGTAGAAGAGAATCTTACATTATTCGAAAAGATGCGCAATGGTGAGTTCCCAGAAGGAACTTGCGTGCTGCGGGCAAAAATTGATATGGCATCCAGTAATATCAATATGCGCGATCCAACCATGTACCGAATCATTCATTCTCCCCATCACCGTACAGGCAGCACCTGGTGCATTTATCCCATGTATGATTTTGCTCATGGTCAGTCAGACTCAATGGAAGGCGTTACGCATTCATTGTGCGACCTGGCATATGAAGACCATCGGCCGTTGTACAACTGGTTCATCGATCAATTGGGAATCTTCAAGACCAGGCAAATCGAATTTGCCCGCTTGAATGTGACGTATACCATCCTCAGCAAAAGATTCCTGAAACAGCTTGTTGAGGGGGGGTACGTGCGTGGATGGGATGACCCGCGTATGCCTACCCTTTGCGGGATGCGCAGGCGTGGTTACCCCGCGATTTCCATCCGGAATTTTATTGATCAGGTCGGTGTTGCGAAAAATGAGAACCTGATCGATATCGGATTACTTGAGTTCAATGTTCGTGATGTTTTGAATAAATCCGCGTTGCGTGTCTTGGCAGTTTTAAATCCAGTTAAAGTGATTATCACCAATTATCCCGAAGGTAAAGTTGAGGACCTCGAGGCTATTAATAATCCTGAAGACCCATCTGCGGGTACCAGAACTCTGCCATTTTCTCGAGAACTCTACATTGAGCAGGACGATTTCCGTGAAGAACCGCCCCCCAAGTACTTTCGGCTAGCACCAGGGCGCGAAGTCCGACTGCGCTACGGCTATATCATCAAATGCGAGAATTTTGTGAAAGATGAGCAAACAGGGGAAATCAGGGAAATTCACTGCACTTATGACCCGGAAACTCGCGGCGGTTATGCTCCCGATGGTCGTAAGGTGCAGGGAACTATTCATTGGGTCTCCGCTAACCATGCTGTTGATGGCGAAGTTCGTATGTATGATCGTCTCTTTATGGTCCCTAACCCGAATAAAGTGGAAGAAGGCAAGACATACCTCGACCATTTGAACCCGGAGTCGCTGACAGTGCTGAAAGGATGTAAACTGGAACCTTCTCTGTTGAACTCGAAACCCGGGAGCCAGTTCCAGTTTGAGCGCAAGGGATTCTTCTGTGCTGATCCGGATTCAACAACTGGTAAACCAGTGTTCAATCTCACCGTGCCTTTGCGCGACACCTGGGCTAAAATCGAATCCAAATAAAAAAACCTCCCGGAAACGGGAGGTTTTTTCTCAAGCCACGTATCTTGCTGGTAGGAATTTAATCTGCCTGGCGAAGTTCTTGTAAAATTCCTGTTTGTGGGCAGGCAATAATCTCCACCAGACAACGCCACCCACGAGGATTGCTGAAAGGATTACCACCCCAACAAACCAACCAGAGATTTTCATGTTTATTCTCCTATTCATTCATTTCGGGCGATGAGTTTGCTTGCCATCATGCCCGATGCAATTGTGGATGGAACACCCCCACCCGGATGGGTCGAAGAGCCTGTCAGGTACAATCCACCAATGCTCTTTGACTTGGCAGATGGGCGGAAGACTGCCTGTGAAGGGAGATCCTGCTGTAAACAGTAGATCGCACCTTCTGGCAGCAGCAGCCTTCGCTCGAAGTCCAGTGGAGTGGCACAATCTGAGATGACCACGTGATCCTTAAGCCCGGGAATACAGGTCTTGCTTAGATTATTAATTGTCCGCTCGATAAATGCGGGTTTCTCCTCATCCCACGTTGTGTCTTTCAGGTGGTAGCCGCCCTCTGGAATAATATTGAGTATATGCTTCCCTTTGGGAGCCAGCGTTGGGTCAGTATGGGTCGACCAGCAGACCAGACCGAAATTCTTATGTGCCAACCTGCCGGCTTTAATATAGTCAAAGTATTGTCTATTCACATCTTCCGGTGATTGAGCAATAATGCTGTGATGGGCATCCAACGGAGGCTCGTAATCCAGCCCGACGTAAACCATCGGAACGGAGATAGAGTAGTCGTAAGATTTCATTCCTTTGGCTGCCATTGGAAGCATGTGTTCTTCACCGATCATATTGAGGTAGAGGGTTTTTGCATTGATGTCTGATACCACGAGCGTGCTTGAAATCTCTGTCCCATCTGAAAGCTGAACACCTCTTACATGCCGGTTCTCCACCAGCACTTTTTCCACCCTGGAATTAAGCCGGATCTCCATGCCTGCTTTTTCACCAAGCCGTTGCAGAGCTTTTGGAATTTGGATCATTCCTCCCCGCGGATAATAGATGCCTACATGTTCGGTATAGGGTACCATGGCATAAGGTCCTGGAACTAGCGCTGGGGGAAGCCCAAAATAGAGCGATTGATAAGCCATGGTTTGTAACACAGTTGGATTTTTGAAGTACTTTTCCAGGATACTTTGATAATTTGTCAGAAATATAGGTAGGAATTTTAGAAATCGCGGATTCTTTTTTATGATAGCTGCCATATCACTCATGGTGCTGGTTGGCTCTGAAAAGATTGTGTCCAGCGTCACTTCCATAAGATCGTGTGAAAATGCGCTGAACTTTGCCCAATTTTTTCCGTCTTCCGGGTCGATTTGCGAGATAAGTTCACCAGTTTTTGCAGCGGAAAGGGGATATGTGATGCGGCGCCCATCTTCAAAGAGGTAAGTCATAATCGGGTCGCAGGAGATAAGGTCAACCTCTTCCTGGAATGTAGAGCCAAGTAGCCTGAAAACCTTCTCAATGGGCTGAATGATCTCAACAATGGAAGCACCCACATCAAATTGGTATCCGTTCTTTTTGAAGGTGGAGCAACAACCCCCAACCCGATTTGCTTGTTCAAGCACAAGCACCTTGCGCCCTTGATGGGCAAGCAATGCGCCCGAAGTCAATCCTCCTAAACCTGCTCCAATGACAATGACATCGTAATCTGGCATAACATCCTCCCGGTTTTGGAATCCTGGGTTATCCAGGTTGATATAGAAGGTGTCTATTGAAATAACGAATAATGGGGGAGATGTACCGATATTTGGTGGTAAAACCACCAGCCAAATTATTATAGCAACTTTACAAGTACACTTCAAGCAGGATAAACTGGACCTGTTAGTAGCCTGCAAGAGGATATAATTAACCATCCAATATTTAAAGATGGAGTTAGATATGATTAAGATCATTTCCCCAAAATCGCGTGAAGATTACAAAGCTTATTATGACTTGCGCTATAAGGTGCTGCGCGAACCCTGGGGGATGCAGCGGGGTACCGAAAAGGATGACTACGAGCCGATTTCAGAGCATTTTATGGCGGTAGATGAAGCTTCCGGTGAACTGGTTGGAGTTGTTAAGTTGTTTGAAAAAGAACCCGGGGTCGGTTGGTTCTCTCACCTGGCTGTAAAAGAGTCAAAACAGCGCAAGGGAATTGGGAAACAACTCATTGCTTTTGTCGAGGATAAGGCGCGAGAGCACGGGTTTAAAGTACTAGGCTGCCTGGCACGGTTAAATACCACCGCTTTCTTTGAGAAAGAAGGCTATAAAGTTACCGGATTGCCTGTCCATTACCTTGGAACAACGCAGGTCGTTTGGATGGAAAAAACCCTCTAGAAATAATCGTTTCTTGAAATTAAAGACCGCTTTCACTGGTAGCAGTGGGCGGTTTTTTAAATATTTGGCTAATCAGATGCAGAATACCACCCAGCGGGGCAAGTGCCCATGAAATGGTGTTGTTGATGATTGAAAGCCCCTGACCCAGCCATACCAGGATCGGACGGAATACCCTGAGGAATTTGAAATGAGCATAAGCCAGGCATAAGGCGATAGTTGCCATGCTGATACCAAAACGCATCCAGTCACTGAATTCGATGTGTGCCAGATCTTCAAGAAGCAGTTCAATGCCAATATTAAACACCAGGATGTAAGCAGCTGTCTTAAGAATGGGTTCCCGTTCGACAACATAGCTAAAAATACCTGCAGCAAAACGCATAACCAGGATGCCGATGAAGACACCCAGAAATACCACCCATTTTTTATCTGAGAGAGACACTGCCGCCACAACATTATCGAGGCTGAAGGCAAGGTCCATTAGTTCAACACTAAGGACGGTAGGCCAGAAAGTACGAACCTTGAGTTTTTTTACTTCGGCGTCTTCATTGCTGTAGCCATGCGCACTCAGGTCATCAACTGCTAATCTGATCAGGTAGATCGCACCGATCAGTTTTAACCAAGGATTGGAAATGATGAAACTTGCAGCGAGCAACATCACCCCGCGCCCCACATATGCGCCAAGCAATCCTACTCTCAATGCTGCTACCCTTTGATTTCCCAATAGTTTATTGAGCGGCTTAGCCAGCCAATGCAAGGATTTCGGCCAGGGAATTGGATCATGTTCCGGGAGGGTGGTGACCATCGCGCCAAGAATGGCAGCGTTATCGATGGAGAGGATGCCTTCCAGAAATATCAATTGGATCACGATCACGATAAATGAGAAATCCATGGGGTCTCCGGTTTCTTCCTTAAAACAACCATCCTGTTAATCAGGTAGCAGGATGGAAATGCGTTTACGATATTGTGTCGTTATTTTATATCACATTCAGGCATAGGTTGACAATGTTATATGAGGGTTGACTAATAATTCAGGAGGTCTATCCTATCCTGCGATTTATGAAGTCACTGATTGATGCTATCCCATACCGCGTTAGATAATGCTGCCCAACGTTCATCTACAGCGGGCACGCTGAGCATCCCATTGCAAGTAAATGCGGTTACCAGATCGGCTTTGCGGTCCGCCCAGACCATGCAGGTCCCCATACCGAATCCGGCAAAGGTATCATCACTGCTGTCCCATCCCATGATCCATTCCCGTGGATTGTCAGCCAGGTATTTACCACCACCTATGATGAACCCCAACCCCCAATTCATGTTGAATCCCATAGTCTTATCGAAACCGTTGTAATGAGATCGGGTTGCTGTTTTGAGGATTTCCGGTGACAGATATTGTTTCCCGTTATAGGTCCCGTTGTTAAGCAGCATCACGAAAAAGGTTCCCAACCCACGGGCGCTGCTGCGCAAATTGACGGCGGGTAATAGGGCTTTCCTGATCGGAGGAAGATTGAAGAGGAATGCGGTCGCCTTCAATTCAGGCGAAACTGGTACTTCATATGGAGATTTCTGCAATTCCTCACCCCTCATTCTCATAGAGGTGTGGGTAAAGCCCATAGGAGTAAAGAAGTTTACTGACAGGTACTCATCGATTGTTTGTCCGGTTACTCTTCTCACTACTTCACCGAGAATAAATCCAAAATTGACCAGGTGGTAAGAAGTTTCAGTGCCGGGAACATATAAGGCTTCTTCCCGTGCCAGGCTGTTTACAACGCTGTTCCAGGATGGCCATTGAAACACCTGTCTTTTCAGGTGCGGGGCAGGCACACCAGCCTGGTGAAGCAGGGCATGGCGGATGGTGGCAGTCTCTTTTCCTTTCTGCGCAAATTCCGGCCAATACTTCCCGATGGGGGCATCTATCTCGATCTTTCCATTGTCGAT
>ERZ1649853.754-NODE-754-length-13165-cov-5.687109_pt1 | contig 13165 bp, 11 predicted proteins | sample MGYA00575353_ERZ1649853 | MGnify/ENA primary metagenome ERZ1649853 (study PRJEB40853, sample SAMN11349654) | freshwater sediment metagenome | isolation source: river sediment | host: Sediment | place: India: Okhla Barrage, New Delhi | collected 2017-02-21 ...
TCAGCCTGCGGATGATGTTTTCCGTCCTGAGGTCGAGCCTGTTCCTGCCGTTCGAGCTCACATCCCCGCTCATGTCGTGGCCGATGAGAATGAGGTGGGCGAAGAGGAGCGTACAGGCCAGGAGAACGATGAACCCCGCCCCCCTCACTGCGCGGAGCTCCCCGGGGGGCGTGGCCTGCACCCCCGTTCCTGTCCCGCCCCGGAAAACGGCGGACAGGCCGAGGAAGAATACCGTCAGGGCAAGGAAGTAAGACAGGTCCCGCAGAGATATCATCCCCCGGAAGAAGCGCGACAGGTGGAAGGGGATCGAGAGCTCCTGCAGCACGGCTCCTGTTGTGCTCCCGGGCATCAGGGGAGCAAACCATCCGGATGTCCAGAAGACGAGGGCAATGCCCATGGCGAGGGCCGCGGAGCTCGCCTGGTGCCTCGTCAGAGCAGATGCGAAAGCCCCCATGGCGAGGGCCGCGGCTCCCAGGAGCAGGAGGCCCAGAGAGGAGGAGAAAACGATTCCCCAGTCGGGTGCAGCGAAAAAGGCCAGCACCGCCACGTGAAATGCGTTCAGGAATAGCATGGCTCCCAGCACCCCGAGTGCAGCCAGGTATCTGCCGAACGCGATCTTTCCATCGCTCACCGGGAACACGTACGCCGGCCCCGGGGTGCCCTTCCCTGCATAAAGCCCTTGGGAAACAAGCGGGCCCAGAAAGATCACGAGCATGCTCGCGTCCCAGAAGAAAGGCACCAGGAGCAGCTCACTCAGGCTCACGCCCGCGGACACCTGGGTCTGGGCGATCCGCGAAGAAAGAAGGCTCACGGCAGCCGTTTCATGAAAAAAGAAGAGCCCGGAAGCGAGGAGGAAGATCCCCGTTATGAAATAGGGAACGGGCGTGGACAGGAAGGCGGACATTTCCCTGAAAAACACTCTGCGCACCGGTTATCCGGCCCCCTTATGCCATGAACCCCTGGATGACGCATCAGAGGCCCGTTTCTCTCACTGCAGGATTGTGAATGGACAATTATACGAACTCAATACAGCCTCGGCAATCATACAGGCAATCCGGGAAAAGTCAATCCTGGAGAAGCTCCCGACAGGGCATCCATCCCCCCTTCATCCTCCCTGCCATAAGTGTTCTGACATGACCGAAGTTTCCTGCTTCCTTGCAAAGGAAAGCCCGCTCTGCTATCACCTGAGTTCATATGGGCACAGGGGCAGCTTTCTTCGACATGGACCACACGGTCACCTGGAAGAACTCCGGGCTGTCGTTCATCCGGTACGCGCGCAGGCGCGGGCTGGCCTCCCGGGGACACCTCGCGAAAAGCTTCTTCACGATCATCCTGTACCGGCTTTCTCTCCTCAACATCGAACGCTGGTACGAAAAGAGCGTGGAGACCCTCGCGGGCGCCAGGGCGGACGAGCTCGAGGCCTTCTGCCGCATCTGGTTCCGGGACACCCTCGGGAAGGCGATCTATCGTGAGGCCCTGGACCTGATCGGGATCCGCAGACGGGAGGGGCTCACCGTGGCGATCATCTCCAACGCCCCCTCTTTCTTCGTCAAACCCATGGCCGAGGCCCTCGAAATCGCGGACGTCATATCCACCAGGGTGGAAATCCGTGACGGGGCCCTCACGGGCAGCCTCGTGAAGCCCCTGTGCTATGGGGAGGGGAAAAAGCTCTACGCCCTGAGGTGGGCGCAGGAGAACGGGATAGACCTCGGGGAAAGCTATTTCTACACGGACTCGTACTTCGACCTCCCCCTCATGGAGGCTGTGGGCCATCCCTGTGCGACGAATCCCGACCTGAAGCTCAGGAAAGCAGCATGGGAAAACGGCTGGCCGATCCTGGTGTTCCGGAGGGAGAGCGCTTTCTGACGGAGATCGAGAAGCCGGCAGGCTCTCTCAGGGCCGCCTGCCGGCTTCGTGCCTGACCGCCTGGATCAGATGATGTTGCACATGTGGAACACGGTGAGGAACGACCGCGTGGGCAGCATCTCCTTGTGGGAGCAGAACGTCTTGACCTCGACGCCCTGGAAGCGGGACTTCGTGAACTGCAGGCCCTTGAAGCTGTAGAAATAGTTCCCGAACTTGTAGAGCAGCCTCACGATCATCTTGAAAATCTTCGATTCGCAGGGCTTGTCGGTCGCATCCACGGCCGCGGGGGATATCCCGAGGTACAGCGAAGGCACTCCTTCCTGCTTGAAGACCTCGATGGCGTGGACCATGAGGGGGTAAAAGATCCCCTGCTTGAATTCGGGGGAAAACCTCGAGATATTGGGGACATACCCAATGACCTTGCCGTTTTCGTAGACCGGGTCGAAGTGGATGAAGCCCACCGCCTCGTCTCCCGAAAAGGCGTAGAACCGCCTGGTCCCTTCCTGGTACTCCTGGTTCTTGGTCCGGATGAGGAACACGACCTCCTTCTTCTTCACCCTCCTCGTGCGCATCCATTTCTCGGTGAGGGCGTCGTCATAGTCACCCCCCTCGTTCAGCTCCACGAACCTGATGCCTTCCTTCTGTGCCTTGTTGATGGCGGTGCGGAGGATCTGCTTTTTCTTGCCCTTGAGGTCCCAGGTCTTCAGGTCGACGATGGTCTCGATGCCGAACTGGCTCGAGTACAGGGCGAACTTTTCGTGCAGCAGGTCGGCCACGGGCTCGGACACCTGCACGAAAACACTGTCCGTCTTGTCTTTCAGGAACTCGCCCAGGAGATATTCGCGGTCGTTTTCGTGGCAGACGGGGTCGGCCAGCACGAAGCGCCTGCCCCATTTTTTGCGGTATGCTATGTAGCCGATGCCGGTGATGTCGAAGTAGTGCATTTCATGCTGGAACTGGGAGAAGGACATGCAGTGGTTCCCGTACTTCTTGAGGTATTCAACCCGTTCTTCCCGGCTGAACATGTCGATGCCGATTTCCCTCAGCTGCGTCTTCTTCCGGGGAACCTCCAGGGGGACGGCCCTCGAATAGCGCTTTTCAAGAACCCTGGCATTGACTGATGCGAAGAGTATTGTCGACTCCATGATATCCTCCCTTTTTATTCCATTCCCGATTGTGCCCAGTCGTTCATCGTTGTCATGCCAGGGAGTAATCACGAAATGTGCCAAGTTTTCATGGATAAAACACCAAAGATATACAAGTCATTCATCAGGCCGTAACTAGTATTAATTTATCTTTGTTGTTTATTATCTGATAGTTGGAATATCGGGGGGTAGCGGAGAGAAAATATCGTATGGGTAATTGTTTACACACTCAGGTGTACTTATTTTTCCTTCAGCCACGGAACACCATCGGGTGAAAACCACATTTCACCGTGCCCCGGAAAATCTTCAAGGAGGGCTCAGGTCCCATATACTGATTTCAGTGCATTGTTTTCACAGTATTAAAAAGAGGTTTGGGCTGCCCACTGCCGTGGATTGCACCGGGCGGAGCACCCTGATCTCTCGAACAGACAGACTATCAGGTCAATATCAGTCTCCCTCCAAGGCATCCGACCGAGGGAACCCGTCCCGGCAACCCTGCAACAGGACCGGCCCCGTGCGGCAACCATGGCCGGATATCTCTTGCCGGGCAGATATCCATAATATTTTCGTTCTTCTATGGACAAACCTCATCACCTGATCATCTCCGGACAATCGTCCGTGGGGTGGCCCGCCCCTTTCGATACCCGGGGAGGGAGAATGTCAGGAAAATATCACTGCGCATCTTCGATGGCGCTGCTGACAAACAGTCGAACGGGTGAAAAGAAATCACTGATGATGGGGAACCCCTTTTTTCGGGCAGCCCGGCACGACGCTTTGGGGCGGAAACGGCATGACCCGGGGGAAGACGTCCTGAAAGAAGGCGGCTCGTTTCCTCTGCCGGCCCGGCCGCGGGAACGCTCCCGGGACCCGGAGACCGGGACGCGCCGCTAGACCGGGGATATCCCGCCCCGCCTGGCGACCATGCCCCAGAAGGCGTTGTGGATGGGATGGTTGTCCCTGGCCACATCCTTCATCAGGCCCGACCATTTTTCCGTGAGCCGGGAAGACTCCTCGAAGGCGTCACGGCTCGCCCTGAGCAGGGACTCGTCGCGGCAGTCCCAGGGATGCAGGGGCACACTCCCGCAGAAGCGGTTTTCGAGCGCCCGGATCTCCTGCAGGATGGGTTCGTGGACGCCCGACAGCCTCATTTCCGCCCGGATGCGGAACGCCTCGTTCCGCCACCAGTATGAGCTTTCCTCGTACCGGGCGCCCCCCCTTCCCAGGTCCTGCGGCGCGTCCTCAGGGATGACCGGCTTGAATGGAGTCAGGCAGGGGGAAGACCCCCCGGTGACAAAGATCCGGAAGCCCGAAGCGGCGTCCAGTTCGACCACGAGAGAGCCCGTCGTGTGTGACTTCCTGACGAAGGGGTCGGAGGCGTGCATGCACACGTCCCGGTTGAATCCCCGGAATGGCCGTTCGCCCCCGTGACTGCGGAGCATCTCGAACGCATCAGGAATGCCCGGGCCGTCGCCCCTGCTCATGCCCTGGAGAACCGAAGACCTCCGGGACGCGCTCCCGGCAAAATAGGTGATGAGCGGGTCAGTGAACCTCCCCATGTCCGTCCCCCGCTCCAGGTTCGATCGCTCCCACGTGTCTCCGAGGGTTATCCGGTTGGATATCGCCGCCCGGTCCGTGAAGCCCCGGGATGCATGGTCCCGGCCGACGGTTTCCAGGACGATCATCTCCTCCCGGTCCATGATGAGAAAGGAATTCATGTAGGAGAAGCCCTTGTCCCGGTAACCGCAGGCCCCTCCCTGGCCATGCTGGCCGAGGAGACCGATGATCACGTCGAGGGCTTCCCTGGCGGTGCCCCCACGCTCGAGGCCGAGCCTGAGGAGATCCATCCCGATGAGCCCGGCCTTTCTTTCGGGTCTGACCTTCGTAAACAGGGCCTCGTTGCCGATGACGACGCCCTTCTCGTTTACCCCCATCTCGGCGCCCCAGATCCAGAAGGGCTTGCATAGGAGCGCGGCATGCGTTTCGCCCGCCTGGGGAATGGAGATGTAGGTGCACGGAAGATCTTCGTCCGTTGAGTGCCCCCGCCGGGGCAGAAAGACCACGATCTGGGCCTCGTCGGGCTCCCGGTCCGAGTTCTTGCCGAAGATGGCGGTGCCCCCTTTGGTCAATAGCCGGCCTATCGCAAAGGTATCGCACATGAGACCCCCGGATCACGGCTCGGGGAGGCGCTGGATGGACCGCTTGCGAAAGTCGCCGCCTCCCCCGCCGAGTCTACGCAACGACCGCTATTCTCCCCGGGTTCTCGCTGGTGATCTCGCCGATGATCGCCGCGTCGCTCACCCCCGACGCGAGGAGCTTTTCCAGAAGGGCTTGAGCTTCGTCGCCCTTCACGGCGATGAGCAGGCCGCCCGAGGTCTGGGGATCGAACAGGATCTTGAGCTCCTCCTCTCCCACCCCCGGCCGGGCGTCCACGAGGGGTAGCCTGAACCCCTCGTTGCGGTACGCCCCCCCCGGAAGAAGCCCCATGCCCAGGTATTTGGGCGCCCAGGAAAACACCGGGACCCGGGAAGAGTGGATGGTCATGCCCGTCTTTGTGCCTTCGACCATCTCGCACGCGTGCCCCAGGAGCCCGAAGCCGGTGACGTCGGTGCACGCGTGCACCTCGAAGGAAGCCATGAGCTCCGCGGCCGTCCTGTTGAGGGTGTTCATGGAACGGTAAACGGCGGCCTCCGCCTCGGGGTCAGCCATTCCGGCCTTGATGGCGGTGGAGACGATGCCCGTGCCGATGGGCTTGGTGAGGATGAGCCTGTCTCCCGGCCGGGCCCCCGTGTTCCTGAGCACCTTGTCGGGGCGGACGGTCCCGGTCACGGATATGCCGAACTTGATTTCACCGTCGTCAACGCTGTGGCCGCCCACGAGCAGGACCCCCGCCTCGGCCAGCTTGTCCATGCCCCCCTTGAGGATGTCCTGGAGCACCGGGATCTCGCCGTCCTGGGGGTAGCAGATGATGTTCATGGCAAGGATGGGCGTGCCCCCCATGGCATAGACGTCGCTTAAGGAATTGGTCACCGCGATCTGGCCGAAGAGGTAGGGGTCGTCCACCACCGGGGTGATGAAATCCAGGGTGAGGATGAGCGCCAGATCGTTGGTGATCCGGTACACTGCCGCATCGTCGGGCCTTCCCATGCCCACGATGAGGTTCGGGTCCGTCATGACCGGCAGACCGCTGAGCGCCTTGTCCAGAAACTCCGGACCGAGCTTGCAGGCTCAGCCGGCGCCGTGGACCGCGGCGGTGAGTTTAACCTTCCTGTCCATCTCCCATCCCTTGTCTTCAGCAGAAACCTTAACGATGCCGTTCGCCCGATGCGCCCCGCTCCCAGGCAGGGTGCCCCCATGATAGGGTGCTTCCCCTCTCCTGTCAATTCATTGTGCGCTCTCTTCTTGATGTGAATCGCCCGTTGGACTATGATGGAGCCATGGGCAGCGACCAGTTCAGGCACATCACGCTCCAGCAGCTCGAGGCCTTCGTGGTGCTGGTGGAGGAGCGGAGCTTTTCCGGGGCGGCACGGAGGCTGCTCCTCTCCCAGCCTTCCTTGAGCAAGCACATCAAGAACCTCGAGATCTTCGTGGACTGCACCCTCATCAACCGCTCCCGGGACGGCGTCTCCCTCACCGACGAAGGCGAGGTCCTCCTGGGGCATGCCAGGAAGATGCTGAAGCTCAGGGAAGAGGCGCGGGAGAGAATCGCCTCCCTCAGGGACACGGCATCCGGGCACGTGTCCATCGGCACCAGCACCATCCCGTCCACGTACATCATCCCCGCCATGCTCAAGGGCCTGATGAAGCTTCACCCGGACATCCACGTGCACATCCACTCCGGCGATTCCGGGGACGTGGTGGAGATGGTAGTGAACTCCCGGGTGGAGATCGGCTTCATCGGCAGGCCGGCCCAGGACGCCAGGCTCGTGAGCGAGCCCGTGTGGAGCGACGAGCTCGTTCTGGTGGCCGGGGAAGGAACCGCCCCGGGAAGCGGGGGGCCCCTCGGGATCGAGGACATCCTCCGTGAGCCGTTCATCCTGCGGGAGAAAGGCTCGGGCACCAGGGCGGTGCTGGAGGACTACCTGAAAAAACAGGGCCTGCCGCCCCTTTCCCGGTTCACGCCCATATGCGAGCTGGGCTCTTCCGAAGCGGTCAAGGAGGCGGTCATCTCGGGCCTGGGCATTTCTATCCTCTCCATCCACGCGGTGAAGAGGGAGCTCAAGTCGGGGCTCCTCAGGCGGATCCCGCTGGGTCTCCCGAAGATAGAACGCCGGTTCTCCATGATCACCAGAAAACAGTTCATCCCGCTGCCCCACCACCGGGTGTTCATGGACTACGCCAGGGGTTTTGCCATCGGGGCCTGAGGCCTGCCCCGCCCCCCTGCCGAACCGGAACAGTCCGGCCGGCCGCCGTCAGAACCGCCCCTCTTTCCTCTTCACGAACGAATGCCTATCTGGTATGACGGATCGACCGCGATCTGCGGACAGGCACAATAAAAATACGAAGGAGATCTCTCCATGGGAGCATCGAGTGTCGCATACGTCGACCACCGGGAACTCGAACGGTTCATGAAGGAGGGCTTCGTCGCCCTGGGCGTGCCCGGTGATGACGCCGCCCTGTGCGCCAGGGTCCTCATCGAGTCCGACCTCAGGGGCGTGGAGTCCCACGGCATCGGAAGGTTCAAGATGTACGTGGACCGCATCCGGGACGGCATCCTGCGCCCGGTGACGAGAACCTCCATCGTCAGGGAGACGATGAACACCGCCGTCATCGACGGCAATCACGGCATGGGGCACGTCATCGCACACCAGGCAATGGAAAAAGCCATCGCGCTCGCGAAGACGTCCAGCATCGGCCTGGTGGCCGTCCGGAACAGCACGCATTTCGGCATCTGCGGGTATTATCCGAGCATGGCCATAGAGCAGAACATGGCAGGCCTGGCATTTTCCAATGCCCGGCCCTCGACGGCCCCGACCTTCGGGGTACAGCCCGCCATCGGCACGAACCCCATCTCCTTCGGAGCGCCCTCGGACGAAGAGTACCCTTTCCTGCTGGACATCGCCACGTCCACCATCCAGAGGGGAAAGATCGAGATCAACGCCCGGGAGGGCAAGCCCACGGCCAAGGGCCTGACCATCGACATCGACGGGAACGAGCCCACGGACAGCAGGGAGCTCCTCCGGACCCTGGTGGAGGGCACGGCTTCCCTGCTCCCCCTGGGCGGGGCCGGGGAAGAGCTGGGCGGGCACAAGGGCTACGGCCTGGGGATGATGGTCGAGATCCTCTGCGCCTCGTTCTCCGGAGGGAGCTTCGGAAAGGCACTGAGCGGCTTCGAGAACGGGAAGCCCGCCTTCCACAGGCTCGGCCATTTCTTTGCCGCCCTCAACATCGAAAGCTTCGTCAGCATCGAGGTGTTCAGGAAGATCACCGGTTCGATCATGCGCGAGGTCAGGTCGTCCAAAAGGGCTCCGGGCAGGGACAGGATCTACATCGCGGGGGAAAAGGAGTTCGACATGGCCAAGCGGGTGAAGGCGCACGGCGTGCCCGTGGGCGAACCCCTGCAGAAGATCATGCGGGACCTGTCGAGGGACCTCGGGCTGCACGGGTTTTCCTTCCCGTTCCTGTGATGGGGAAACCGCCTTACTACACCCTGAGCGCGTTTTTGCGCGAACGGTTCGGCGGGCGGGTCCGGAAGATCTCCCTCGACGCGGGGCTCGGGTGCCCCAACCGGGACGGGACCGCGGGGGGCGGCTGCATCTACTGCAACGCCCGGGGGTCCGGGACCGGCGCCCTGGCCCGGGGCATGAGCCTCAAGGACCAGATCGAGTCGCAGATGTCGGCCATGGCCCGAAGATATGGCGCCCGGTCGTTCATCGCCTACTTCCAGTCCTACACCAATACCTACGCGGATGTGCCCACGCTCAAGGGGATCTTCGACACGATCCTTCCCTACCCCGAGATCGTGGGCCTCGACATCGGCACCCGGCCGGACTGCATCGACACCGAAAAGCTCTCGCTCCTGCGGTCCTACGCCGAAGACCGCCTCGTGTGGGTCGAATACGGCCTCCAGTCGGCCAACGACGCCACGCTCGAGCGCATCAACCGCGGCCACGGTGTCCGGGCGTTCACGGATGCCGTGCGCCTCACCGCGGGGACCGGCATGAGGACCTGCGCCCACGCCATCATCGGGCTGCCGGGCGAGGGAATGGATGACTACCTCGCCACGGCGCGGCTCATCTCGGACCTCCCCGTGACGGACGTGAAGCTGCACCTCCTCTACGTGGTCAGGGGCACCGCCCTGGAAGCCATGCTCCTGAAAGGGGAGTACACGCCCATGAGCATGGATGAGTATGCCCGGGCGGCATCGGCCTTCATCGCCAGCCTGAGGGACGACATCGTGGTCCAGCGCATCACCGGCGACCCGCACCCTGAAGAGCTCGCCGCCCCCGGCTGGGCCCTCCGGAAAACGCAGGTCCGGGATGCGGTCCACCGGGAGCTCGAAAGGTCGGGGCTCCGCCAGGGCAGCCGGTACAGGGCGCCATGAAGCTCTACCGCATCCCCCTTGCCAGAGGGCTGCTCCTCGCCCCCATGTCCGGCTACACCAACTGGCCCATGCGGGTGCTCTGCCGGCGGTTCGGCGCCGAGCTCTGCTACACCGAGATGATCAGCTCCTCCGGGCTCATCAGGAAGACGAGGAACACCCGGGCCCTCCTGGCGAGACCGGCGGAAGACTCCCCCCTCGTCGCCCAGATCTTCACCGCGTCCCCCGGCGAGGCTGGCCTTGCTGCCCGCATGGTGGAGGATGCCGGCTTCGACGGCATCGACATCAACATGGGCTGCCCGGTGAAAAAGATCGTGTACAAGGGCGCCGGAGCGGCGTTGATGCGCGACGTCGACCGGGCGGTCCGGCTGTGCCTGTCCGTGAAGGGCGCCGTGAGCATCCCGGTGAGCGCCAAGATACGCGCAGGCTGGGACCAGGAGTCCATCAACGCCCCCGAGATGGCATCCCGGCTCCAGGAGACGGGCATCGACTGCCTCATCCTCCACCCCCGGACACGTGCGGAGATGTACCGGGGCGTGCCCAGGTGGGACCTGCTGCCGGCGGTGAAGGAGCAGCTCCTTCTGCCCGTGGTGGCGAGCGGAAACATCCACTCGCCCCGGGACACGCTGGCCTTGTCGGGCCTGGGGGCCGACGCCTTCATGGTGGGCAGGGCTTCCGTAGGCAACCCCTGGATCTTTCGCGAGCTTTCCGGAGGACCGGCCCCGACGGCCGAAGAGCGTTGCGAGGTGATGCTGGAGCACCTGGACCTGCTGTGCTCCCTTATGGGCGTCGAGCGGGGCATCCGCTTCATGAGAAAATACCTTTCCGCCTACGTCAGGGGGCTCCCGGAGGCAACGCGTTTTCGCCGGGTGGCCTGCACGACGGACGGCCTTCCCGAGTTGAAGGGGGTCATAAAAGGATTTGTCAGCGACCACTGCCTGTGCTAGTCTTGAGTTCATCCTCAACCGGGAAGTGCATCGATGATGGGGCAGCTGAGATCTTGCCTAGTGAGGCTTTTGATCTGCTTCGTTCTCACCGGCCCGGGAGTGGCCGTGAGCACCGCGCACGGCTTCGACCTCGCCGACAATACCACCGCGTACCTGGTGGGCAAGTCCTGTGACAAAAGGCTCGTCCTCATCGGGACTCATCACCAAAACGCCTGCATCCACAACATCATCGCCGGCTCCCTGCCTTCCCTGGTCAAAGACGCGGGGGTGAACACCCTGTTCGTGGAGATAGCGACCTCCCAGCAGAAGGCCCTCGACGATTTCTCTGCGGGCAGGATCGAGGTGGAGGGCGTCAGGATATCCGGGATCGTCAACTCGCCCGGCTTCTGCGAGATCCTCAGGCAGGCGCGGAAGCTGAACCTCGCCCTGGTCGCCATCGACACGGAGGACCCGGCGCAGTCCTCCCGCGACGAGTGGATGTCCCGAAACGTCGTAGCCCGCCTGCAGTCGAACCCGCAGACCAGGGGCATCGTGGTCGTCGGGGCACGGCACGTGCTGAAGGGTATTGAGTGGGCCTGCTCGACGGCGCCCTCCCTCGCGGACTACCTCGAGGACTTCGACGCCTTCTCCGTGGTGCCCTGGCCCGATGCCGATGGCGCCACCCTGCCCGTGGCCATGGACGTCACTCCCCTGAAGTTCACCGGTGTGAAGACGCCCCTCCTGAAGGCGATGAACGTGCAGCCGCACGTCTCCCTCGCATCGTCGGCCGACGGGATCATCCTCCTGCCCGGGGAGCGGTGACGAAGTCTCCCGACCCCCTGAGCGCCCGGCGCTGCCCGGCATTGAAAATCCCGTTGCAACACGCTATAGTCGCACCATGCCGACGCTGTTCATAGGAGACAACCCGAGGCTCGAGGCCGTCTACGAGGAGAAGCCCTCCGGGATGTGCGTTGTCGTCACGCACCCCCACTCCCTCATGGGCGGCGACATGCGCAACAACGTGGTCATGACGGTCTGGGACACGGTCATCGGGTTGGGGTGCTCGGCCCTGCGGTTCAATTTCCGCGGGGTGGGCAGAAGCGAAGGGCAGTTCGACGAAGGGGCGGGCGAGACGCGCGACCTGGCGGCAGCGCTCGACTTTGCGGGCAGCAGGGCAGTGGTGGTCGGCTACTCCTTTGGCTCCTGGGTCGCTTCCCGGCTCCTTCGGGAAAGGAGGGTGCCCTGCGTTCTCATCTCCCCGCCCACGGCCCTGTTCCCCTTCCCCTCGCTCGAGGGGTTCGACACCTGGTCCATAATCGGCTCCCGCGATCAGTTCTGCGACGTGAAGGCCCTGGAGGCAGTCCAGGACAGGGAGCGCATCACCGTCGCCAGCGGCGTCGACCACTTCTGGTTCGGTTCCGAAGGAGTGCTCCCGCCCTTCCTGGCGGAAAAGCTCGAAATCATCCGCCCGCTTCTCCCCTGAGCCTGAAGGGGAAATTCCGGGGCGTTCCGCAGGCCGATGAGGCCCCAGGACTTTTCAGAACGACGTCGGCGGAAATGCCGTACCCGGACCCCTGCATGATGGCGCCTGCCAGCCTGCCCCATCCCGGGGGTGAAAGGAAAAGGGGGCACCCGGCGGTGCCGGAATGCCCCCCGAGAGTTTCTACGCGGTAGGCATGGTGGTAAACACGCCCCTGGGATCCACCTCTGTCCTCAGGAGCTTCAGGATGTCGTCGGGGATGAGCGGGGTCTGCGGGATCTCGCCCTCGGGCTTCAGGAGTTCGAAGCCGGTGAACTGCTGGGTGAAGTCGAAGGTCCACCCCGGTGCCAGCGTCTTGACCCGCATGCGCTTGGTCACCGGTTCGAAATCGAACTCGCCGCACTGGGAGATCACCACCTTCGGGCCATCTCCGATCAGCCCGGCCTCCTTCCTCGAGTTCCCCCCGGTGAGGTAGCCCACGGAGGTGATGAAATCGACCTTCTCCACAAACTTGTCCGGCGTCTGCACGCCCACGAGGATCAGGTTGTCGGACAGCGAAGCGAGGTCGTTGTTGCCGCCGGAGCCGGTCATGCGGACTGTGGGGTGAAGCACGTCCTTGCCGATCTGGTGGGTGTTCACGTTGCCGTACATGTCCACCTGGGCGAAGCCGAGAAAGGCGATGTCCACGTAGCCGTTGTAGCACTGGGCGAAGGAGTAGGACATCTCCATCACCGCCGGCGACTTGCGCCAGGTGAACGGGCAGCCCACGGACCAGGGGAGATCCCGGGGAATCGGGTCCTGGCCGCCGGACTCGTAAACCATGGTGATGTTCGGGGCGTGGGTCTTCAGTGCGAGGATGCCGGCGATCATGGGGATGCCGGTGCCGATATAGACGATCTGATGGTCACGGATCTGCTTGGACAGGATGTAGGCCAGCGTCTCCAGGGGGTTGGCGGGTGCGCTCAAGTCTTTCATGTCAGCCTCCAGTCTTTAGTAGTAAAGCCCGGAGTCGTGTGTCCGGGTGTATTCTTCGTACGAGAAGTCGATGTCCTCGTGGTCTCCCTCCGCAGCCTTGGTCTGCATCCTGGCTTCCGCGATCCATCTGGATCCGCCCAGCTTGTTCACGAAGTCGAACTGGTCCTTCACGCCGTAAACCCACTCGTCAAAGAATATCTTGAGATTCTCGTCGTTGACGCAGCCGAACCTGATG
>ERZ1649853.756-NODE-756-length-13156-cov-5.831616_pt1 | contig 13156 bp, 7 predicted proteins | sample MGYA00575353_ERZ1649853 | MGnify/ENA primary metagenome ERZ1649853 (study PRJEB40853, sample SAMN11349654) | freshwater sediment metagenome | isolation source: river sediment | host: Sediment | place: India: Okhla Barrage, New Delhi | collected 2017-02-21 ...
ATCTGTTCCTGGTCCGTATGATGCAAGGCGTCAAGTGCGATCTCTGCCAGGCTCGCCGAACGCCCATCTGAGGCAATAGCCCTTCGTTCTGATAATCGTATGCTCTGAGGATCGATTTCCTCGGCAGGATTCGTTCCCGCCCTAAGCATGTTAGCCGCCCGAATACGGATACGTTCTGCAACCTTTTCTGCTGCCTTCACCACCGCCGTGCCCGAGATATACGTTGTGCTGGATGCGTATGCGCCTTTGTCGAATGGCGTGAAGTCTGTGTCCGATGAGTAGACGATGATATCTTCGAGCGGCACCCCCAGAACCTCCGCAGCCATCTGCCCCAACACAGTGTCAGAGCCGGTTCCCAGGTCGGTGGCTCCAACCATCAAGTTGAACGAGCCGTCATCATTCATCTTGATGCTCGCCCCTCCCATGTCCAGGTATGGAATTGCCGTCCCTTGCATCACCAGTGCCACGCCAATTCCTTTACGCAAGTTTGGTTTCCCAACCACCTGGTGCCACCCTGGATTACCAAATTTCTGATCCCAACCGATGGCTGCTCTACCTTGCCTGACGCATTCTTCCAGCCCGCAAGTCAGAATCGTTTCCGGTCGCGGCTCGCGCCCCTCACTCCAAGCCGTGCTGAATGGGTGTAGCTCACCCGCACGCAGCGCATTCTTCAAGCGGAACTCGATCGGATCGAGCCTTAAGCTGCGAGCGATCATTTCCATATGCCGGTCAAGAGGCCAGTACCCTTGCGGCACACCATACCCACGGTATGCGCCCGCCGGTGGGTGATTCGTATAAACCACATCTGCATAAAAACGGATGTTCGGTGCTTTACGATACTCCCCATCCCCGACGTATAACGCCATAGATTTGTGACCTGTGTTTCCCGTCACCGTCAACGCATGGCAGCCATACGCGCCTGTATCACTCAAAGCATACATAGCATTCGCAGTGATCGTCCCGTCTTTCTTGACTCCGGTCTTCATATGCACCCGCATGGGGTGACGAGAACGCGCCGCAACGAACTCTTCCTCGCGGGTGTACTCATATAGAACCGGGCGTCCGGTGGCAATGGTCAGGTGGGCTGCTACATCCTCGATCAAAATCTCCTGCTTACCCCCAAACCCACCTCCAATTCTCGGTTTGATCACCCGCATGCGCTTTACCGGTAATCCCAATACTGGCGCTAATACCCGACGTATATGGAAAGGCACCTGCGTGCTTGTACGGATGACCAGCCGGTCGTCCTCATCCCAATAGGTCAGCACGACATGCGGCTCAATATGCGCCTGTTGCACCTTTGGCACACAATAATCGGCCTCGAAGATTTGATCTGCCTCCGCAAATCCCTTTTCTACATCGCCAATATCAATCCGGATTTCTGCTGCCAGGTTACGTGAGGCATCCGAATCTGCAAAATTGACATATTCCTTCTCATCATGCAAGATTGGCGCGCCTGCTTCCATCGACTTTGTTGAATCGAAAAGCGTCGGCAGCACCTCATACTCCACATCGATCAGCTTGAGTGCTTCCTCTGCAATTTCCAGGCTATCTGCCGCCACGAATGCAACCCGGTCGCCTACAAAGCGCACCTTGTTGTCCAATGAGAAACTATCCAGTGGTCCGGGGATTGGATCAGACTGCCCCGCCGTCGAGTAGATCACCCGCGGAATGTCCTCCCATGTCAGCACTGCTGCCACGCCAGGTAAAGCCTTCGCTCTCGTGGTCTCGATATGCGCGATCCGTGCATGTGCATGCGGGCTGTGCAATACTTTCGCATACAGCATCCCCCGCATTTCCATGTCCGCTGTGAAAGCGGGTTTTCCCTGCGCCAGCTTGACCGCGTCCACCTTGATCTCCGGCTTTCCCACTCTCTGGAACGGAGAAGCCTGAGGTGCTAGCACAATCTTCGGTAGTGCCTGTACCTGCACTTCGGGCATCCCTGCCGAACCAGATGTCTCAGCTCCACCCGGAGGGAATAATTCACCTTCTCCAGGCAACGACCACAACTCATCTGTACGGTTGACATCTCCCCGTAAGATTGCCGCTGCCCGTAACACTGCCTTGACCGGTTTGATGTAGCCCGTGCACCGGCATAACACCCCCGACAGCGCCTCGCGCACGTCTGCCTCGCTCGGATTAGGGTTGCGCTCCAAAAGCTCTTTCGCTGCTAAGATCTGCGCCGGGGTGCAGTAACCGCATTGGATCGCTCCCATCTCTACGAAGGCTTGTTGCAGTGGATGCAATCCAGCCGTAATCTTCCAGCCTTGTTCCGGGTGTTGTCCTAATGCTTCGATGGTATCAATTTCATGACCTTCGGCTTGTCCTGCTAGCATGAGGCATGAGTTAACCGGCTTGCCATCCACCAAAACCGCACACGCTCCACATTCCCCGCTCTCGCAGCCATGCTTCACCCCATAGAAACCCAGTAGGCGCAAAACTTTTAAAAGTGAATCGCCTGCTGCGACATGCACCTCATGCATCACACCATTGATCTTCAAGCGAACTATCATATGCGGTTTCCTTTCTCTAAGCCCTGATGCAACCTACATGACCTTTCTAACTTCGAGCCAGCCTCCCCGCTCACGGTTCGCTGCATTGATTGCATCGGCTGAGCCCAGAACGACCACCAACCCATTGTCTTTCAACGCTTTCAATGCTTCACCAAACTTCCGGAAATCCTCCGCCGTAGTCGCTAGCACCTGCTCGCGCCTCACCTGCCGGGCTTCGTCAGTGATCTTACTGAGATAGCGTGTCATAGAAGTGTATCCACGCGCATCAGGCAGCATATACGCGTCCATCTCTCCAATAGTCCCGATGATGCTCTTCTTCAATTCCTCTGCATCAAGCTCTAGATTACACAAAAAGTTTGCCGTGTTATCATAGGATTCAAGTGTCTTCAGAAGGTTGGGGTCGCGGTAAGACAAATAGCTGACCACGCCGGACAAATAATCGAATACGAAACTACAACCATATGCCCCTCCCTGTGCCCGCACTTTCTCCCACAGCCAGGTTGTGTGCAGGTAGTTGCTAATTACCATTACAGAAGCATGATACTGGTAGCCAAGGTTGTATAAATTACCACCTTTTCCCACATAATTCACCTGTGCCGGGATCGTTAAACCCTCGAAACTCGGATACCTGAGGGCTTGCCATACCGGTAGTTCGGTATGTACCACCGGGAGCTCTTCCAATAACGCTTTGACCTGAGGCTGCACTGTGTTCCATCCCACTTGGTCCAGGGTAATATTGACCAGCACACTGTTTTGCGTGATCATCACCTTGCGCACCGCCTCCAGCTTTGCTAAAACACTACTCCAATCCTTATCAACTGCTTCGCTCAGCTCGCGCAAGAAGTAGAGATAAGCAACACCCCCCATTTCCTCAACCACCCAACCCGCTTCATCGAAATGGGCTCGCAGCCGCCTGTTGACAAAACGGCTACCCATCGGTACGAGACCCGCTTCCATTTCCGCTTTTTCTTCGAGCAACATTTGGCGGAATCGCTCGCGGTTATCCAGCTTGACGGTCAAAAGGATATCACGCAATATCGCCATCAGCTCCTGACTCTTTTCCAGGGTCGCTTTTCCTCGCAGGAATAACCAATGTGTCCCCTTCGCAGAATCGGTCACTGCTGAAATGTGCGTGCCATACCGGATGCCGCCTGTCAAACGTCCGATACGTTGTGACAGTTTGACAAAGTCTTCTTTCTCTGTGCCTATCTCAATCAACGATTTCCCAAATAGGGGGACATAAGCCAGCAAGTCTTGTGGCAGCGGGCGTAGATTGAAACCCAGGTCCAGGTAAACGATGCCATTCGTGAACAGGTCATGATACAACACCTCACACCCCGCCAGTGTCTGAATATCGATCGGGATTAGCTTATTCTGCCGCTCCAGGTCGCTCAAGCTGAGCGTTGGAATCGTGGCTAAGGCCTCAGGCGTGTCGGGGGTCTCCTGCCTCTTTTTAAGTTGCTGAGTATTATCCAGGATTCTCTGCAAATCATTCTCACTCATTCCTGTCTGCGCAAGCTCCAATCGTTCAGTTTCTTCAATTTCGATCCGCTTGTTGTAGCCTTCTTCCGGCCTTAACAAGACAGTGGACCGGTGCATATTCTCCAGGAAATAGCGCTGGATTAATCTTTCGAAATATCGCTCGCCATCTGCCAGGTGCCTTTTGATCGCTGCCAAAGGCGTTTCAAATGCCAACCTGGCAATTGGGTCGCCTCCATACAGCCAGCTCGTCAGGCAGCGCAGCATCAATGACAGCCCCCGCGGGAACTGTCCAGTGTTATTCTCTCGTAAGCGGAATTCCATGGTGTTGACCGAAGCGGCTATTGTTTCTGGGTCAATCCCATCTTTTGCCAGCTTTTCTAGTGTGGTCAAGATCAATTGCTCGACTTCGCCCGCTTTTACCGGATCGATGCCTTTCAATCCCGTAGAAAATGACTGCTGCCGGAGGAAAGTATCCAATCCATTACCCGCCAGGTCCTCACCCAGGCCAGAATCGATCAGCGCCTTGCGTAATGGAGAGGCTGGCGTGCCGATCAAGATATGCGTCAGCATTCCCAATTCCATTGCCGTTTGAGCATCAGCCCCTTCTGCCAGCACCCAGTTCGTAGTAACCATCCCCTTTGCTGACTTTCCTTCACTGCTATCGCCCGGATCATAAGGATACTCAAACCGTTTTGCATCTGTGAAACGTGCCTGCAATGGAATGACCGAATCAACTCTTTCCGCACAATACCCTTTCAGATAAGCAGCCATCGAGCGCAATCTCTCTTCCGGATCATCATCGCCATAAAAGTAGATGCGTGCGTTGGATGGGTGATAATACGTGTCGTGAAATGCTTTGAACTGCGCATAAGTCAAATTCGGGATCGTTCGTGGATCACCGCCCGCATCGTAACCATAGGGATGGTCCGGGAACAGCGATATGGTACTGTATGTGCCGAGTAAATTATCCGGAGATGAATAAGCGCCTTTCATCTCGTTAAAAACAATACCTTTATAAGACACCTTTCCATCCAAAGCATCCAGTTCATAATGCCAGCCTTCCTGTTGGAAGGTATGCTCCGGGATTAAAGGGTGTAACACGCCATCCATATATACATCGATAAGATTATAAAAATCCTTCACATTTTGGCTTGCTACCGGGTAGGTCGTCATATCCGCAAAGGTCATCGCATTGACGAACGTTGCCATCGAGCCTTTCATCAGCTCGACAAAGGGCTCCCGCACCGGGAATCGTTCCGACCCACCTAATACCGCATGCTCCATAATGTGCGGTAATCCCGTCGAATCAGTTGGTGGCGTGCGGAAAGTGATCCCGAACACCTTGTTTTCGTCATCATTTTCCATCGACAAGAGTTCTGCGCCTGTCGCAATATGTCGGTAAAGCCGCGCCCGTGTTTTCAATTCAGGGATATTCTGATCGTTGATTAATTCAAATTCGTTCATCGTTTATTCACCTATCCACTAATGTTAGATATTATTCGCTTTATTTACCTAGGCAGCGTATTGCCAGCAAGCCTGCCATATCTTGACGATATTCGGCGCTTGCCCATTGATCGCCCGCGTGGCTATACGCATTGCGCGCTGCCAGTTCGATACCGCTTGGTTCTGGTCCATCCATCGCGGTTACGGGCGCTCTACCCGTGCCTCCAAGCACCAACCTGGTCCTGCCGGAGGGCCATTTCGCCACCGCGGCAAACACAATGGGCTCATCGCTGGGTGTACGTGATATACATTCATATGCCAGTCGGACTTGCAGTGGTATCGCTATCGCAGTGATCAGCTTAGCAAACAATACGTTATCACGGGCTGCCAACACTTCACCTAACCGCATCTGCTCCTTGCCGGCTACCTTGCTTTCCACTTCCAATGTGACATCCATCGCCAATAAACAGCCCGCCAGTCGAGACCGCCCATCAGCCGCAATGAATGATCCCGCAATGCTAGCCACCTGTCGTAAATTGTAAGTCGTTTCTTGCCGGATAGCTTCGCGGAGTGATGGCTGAATTTCCGCATTTTCGGACAATGTCTGAAGCGTTGCAGCAGCACCTACCCGTAAATTATTCCCTGTCCGTTCGATCTTGTTTAAACCCAACGACTGCAGGTCCACCACTGCGTACCCTTCCTGGCTTGGACGGTTCAACACGGTTCCCCCACCCATCACATATGTCCTCGGTTCTACCCGGACGAGATATTCTAAGGCTTCATCGATCGTTTGCGGTCGTAAATATTCAACGATCATCGTAGTCTCCTATATCTTTCCCAAAAGGAAATAGGTTTTCATCTCACCCATGTGTTTGACTGATATGATGCCTCGTTCCTCAAATCGGTATTTGTCCTTCAAGCGCTGGTATACAGTTTCAGTCACTTGTATTTTTCCCGGGACACCCTGTGATTGCATCCGGCTGGCAATATTCACCGTCGCGCCCCAAAGATCATAACTGAACTTCTGCCTCCCGATCACCCCGGCTACCACCGGGCCGATATGCATACCAATCCTGACCTGCACCGGTTCGCCCCGATCTGTATGAACATGCACCATCTCGCGTTGCATCCCAAGCGCCATCTCTGCAATCGCCTCAGGATGATCAGATCGAGGAGTTGGCAATCCACCCACGATCAGATAATTATCACCGATCGTCTTGATCTTCTCCAATCCATAGTGCCCGGCCAATTGGTCAAATGCGGAAAAGATATCGTTGAGTAAAACCACCAGGGTCACTGGCAGCATCTCAGCGGAAATTGAGGTGAATCCCACGATATCTGCAAATAACACAGTCACGTCCGAATAGCTATCTGCAATGACCACCTGGCCCTCTTTGAGCCGGTCAGCAATCGGTGAAGGCAAAATATTAAGCAATAAACGTTCCGATTTCTCTCTTTCTGTTTGGATCTCCCTAAGATATGCCTGCTCTTGATCACGCAGGCGTTTCTTCTCCAGGCATGCCCCGATTCGTGCCTTGAGCAGAATGGGGTCAAAGGGTTTAGGCAGGTAATCCTCTGCCCCCATCTCGATGCATTTAACGATGCTATCCATTTCATCCAATGCTGAGATCACAATCACCGACAAATCACGCAAATTACGATCTTGCTTCATGGCTTCTAGCACCTGGTAACCATCCATCTCGGGCATGAGAATATCTAACAGAACCAGGTCGTACGAGGTCGTTTGCATCATGTTTATGGCTTGTTTACCATTCTCTGCCAAGGACACCGTATGACCCTGCTGCTGAAGCATATTCACGAGTTTCAGTCGATTAAGTCGGTTATCTTCTACGATGAGTATATGTCCCTTGATCGCTGTATTCATGCCAATGCCTCCTGCCACTTTTGCAATGCCAGCACAACCCGTGCATAAGCCTGCTCGGTAAGTATGAGCTTATCGTACGAGCCTTCCATTTCTCCCAATTTGCCCATCATTTCCAATTCGCGCCCTAAGTTGGCTAATTGCGTCGCCCCAAACTCAGCGCTGTTGGACTTCAAACTGTGCGCCGCCATGCGCAATTGTGGCGCGTTGCCTGTGTCAATTGCGGCTCGCATATCTGCCAGGAGCTTTGGAGCATCCTCCAGGTAGGTATTGATCATTTCCAGCATAAAATTGCGGTCACCATCCGCCAACCTTTGCAATTTCTCCATCGCAAGAACGTCTGGCTCTAGCTTCACATTCTCATAATTCTGTTCATCGATCGGTTTTTGGTATGGAGTACAACCTTGCAGTGCCTGGATCAACTCATTCACCCGGATGGGCTTCGCCAGATAATCATCCATGCCCGCGTTTAGACATTCTTCACGATCTTCGCGCATCGCATTTGCCGTCATTGCAATGATTCGCGGCGCACTTTCACCAGACCATTCTTCTCGTATCTGCCGTGTCGCTTCCAGGCCATCCATTTCGGGCATTTGGACATCCATAAAAATCACATCATATGCCTGCCGGCGTAGCGCCTGCACCACCTCCAAACCATTTCCAGCCATATCCGCCCGATATCCAAGGCGTTCCAGCATGCGCAGAGCCAATTTTTGATTTACGACGTTATCTTCTGCTAACAAAATCCTTAAAGGTAGCCGATTCGCCAGATCTGGATCAAATTGCATCTCGCTACTCGGTTCGACGCTCGCGACCTCAATTTCTCGGCCAAAGGCTTGCACAAGTGCATCGTATAAGAGTGATGGCTTGATCGGCTTGGTTAGATACGCGGCAAACGGCATTTTCCTAACACCTGCCTCACTCGTACCCGAGCTGCTTAGCAGGATCATTGGCATTGTCTTCTCGCCCAGGACCTTGATGATCTCTCTTGCCAGTGTTAAGCCATCCATCTCAGGCATCTGCACATCCAAGATGGCTGCATCAAATACTTTCCCCTGCCGCACCCACTCCAACGCCTCGAGTGGTGAATGGGTAGCCTCAGGTGTCATCTCCCATCCCTTCGTCTGCAGTGTCAGGATGCGCCGGTTGGTTGCATTATCGTCGACAATCAATACTTTCCGCCCGATCAATTCAGGCTGTTTTCTTTGCAAATAAAGCGGCGTTGGTTGTGGAGCAACACGTGTCTGGATCGTAAAGTGAAAGGTACTTCCTTTACCTTCCTCGCTCTCCACCCACATATTTCCACCCATTAATTCACACAGCCGTTGGCTGATCGCTAATCCCAATCCCGTCCCCCCATAACGGCGTGTCGTAGAAGAGTCCACCTGGCTGAATGATTGGAATAACATCCCCATCCTTTCTTTAGGGATACCAATCCCAGTATCACTCACTGAAAATTGCAATGGAAACTCGCCTGTTTTATTGCTTTCACCGTTCGGGTTCGAACATGAAACCCTTAGAACCACCTCCCCGTGCTCAGTGAACTTCACCGCATTGCTCACCAGATTCACCAGAATTTGCCGGAGTCGTGTGACATCTCCATACACGGCTGGCGGTACCTGCTCATCCATGGTATAGGCAATATCGATTGGCTTTTCAGCAGCTTTTGGCAATATCAGGTCCATGGCGCTCTCGATACATTCCCTCAGCGCTAGGGGCTGCATCTCCAACTCCATCTTACCCGCCTCGATTTTCGAGAAGTCCAGGATATCATTGATAATTGTCAAAAGCGAATCACCGCTGTTCCGGATCGTCTCAGTAAATTCCTTCTGTTCTCCCGTCAATCCCGTATCGAGCAACAGGCTGGTCATCCCAATCACTGCGTTCATCGGTGTCCGGATTTCGTGACTCATCGTTGCCAGGAAGGCACTCTTCGCCTGGTTTGCAGCCTCTGCCGCATCACGCGCCTTCTGCATTTCTTCGAACAACCTGGCGTTTTCGATTGCTCCGCTGACTTGCCCAGCGATCGTCTCGGCTAGTTGCAACTCTTCCTCGCTGAACTCTGGCGCACTCACATCCCGGTCAACGCCAATCGTGCCAAAAACTCGACCACGCGCGATCAATGGTAGGATTAAAAGTGTAGAAACTTCTCTAGACTTCATCACATCCTGGATCGGCGACACATCCGGATTGACCTGTGCATTTTGGACCAGTACTGGGCGCATCGTCTCGATAACCCGCTGCGAAGATGGGTTGCCTTCTATGGGAAGTACCAGGCCAACAATTGACTCTTGCTCAGGATCGCTATGCTCATCCACAACCAACCGCAGCCCCTTACCATCCTCCTCAAGTATGGCGATTCCACAACTGCGCGCCTTAAAGATTTGCACCATTTCTTTTGCCACTCGATCCAATGCTGTACGGGCATCATTGGTCGAGGTCACCAATCCCATGATCGAGTTCAGTGTTCCCAATTCGCGCACTCGTTCCTCAAGTTGGGCAGTGCGTTGTTCAACCTTCTTTTCAAGTGTCTGGCTATATTCTTCCAGGCTTTTTTTAGCTTGCTCCAATCCATGGAATGCCATTTGCCGGGATGCTAATGTGCCTGTTTGGAACCGCTCCAAGAAGATCAAAAGCAGCAGCAAGATCACAATCACCATGGCAGTCGGTATGATCTCAGTCAGCCAGCTCGTCAGATCTAAAGGACTCTGCGGATAGATCAGGAATCTGGCCAGCAGATCGTTCGTAGCTAATAATGTGAAGACGATCAGAGTCACCAGACTCATAGCGGCAGCAATAATCCCCGAGCGTGAGCTGACCAGGATAAAGGCCACCACTGTAAATAAGATCAGGTATTCCCTTCCTGTGCCTGCCAGGCCACCACGTGCGAAAGCGATCACACCCAGCGTGTAAAGCAGCATATTCAATATCCAACCTTTGACTCTTAAGCCAACCTTTGGATAAAAAGCCAGAAAGATCAACAGCAGATATAGCAATGAATAAACTACCATTGCAGGCAGTTGCCGGCGGTCACCTCCCGCGCTGATGATGGCCACAATCCATACAGGCAATGCCACAACCACCATCACGATGTTGGCAATCCTCAAAACTCTTGCCCGCCACTCATTCATGACGGCAGTAATTTGCCCGGCAATCGTTTTGCTCAGATCATCGGCCATCGTTTACTCCGCATCTGCTTCTGGATATACTTTCCAGCCAAAGGCTTCCAAATCAACCTGGTTGACCATGCTGTCGGGAACATTGACTAAGACCGCTTCCGCCTCTGCTAAAAGCTCCTCGTCTGGTCCATATATGAAACTTTTGGCAGTTGCCATTCGAGATTTGATTTCTCCCACCCTACCTACTAATCGCAGTGGCTTACCAACCGGCACAGGTTTCCGGTAGCGCACGTCCAGGCGTGCCGTAAACATGAAACGCGGATATGAAGCAGAGCCCATGTGGGCGCGCCCTGTCAATTCATCCAGCATAGCCGCAACGATTCCTCCATGTACGATACCCGGATACCCCTGATGCTGCTCACCAACCGTACAATCTGCAGTGACTTCTCCCGGTGCACTTTCATAAAAATGGATATGCAGCCCTGCCGGGTTCTGTAATCCACAAACAAAGCATTGCTCAGAATTAGCCTGTTTCTTCATCTCATTCAGTGAACGTATCGATCAATAGCCTCACATCTCCACCGACCGGATACAACACCGGGCATGTGCAACCATGCTTCCGATACTCAGCCACCTTGGCGCGAGCTTCCTCTGGCGTTCCCGAGGCCGTAATCTTGTACACCAATGCATCGGGTACCAGATGCTTGGCTTTATTGATCTGCTCCTTAGTAGCCGGCCAACCCAGAATTGATTGGATCTCCGTTACTACTTCTTGCGAAACACCCGATGCCTTGGCGATATGCGGTTGTTGCGCCAAATATTGGCACAACAACATCTTGGTTGAATCAATCGCCCTGTCATGATCAAAATCAACTGAGCATACCACCAGTTGCGGGCGGTCGAACGTCTCCAGCTTGCGTCCCGACTTCTTGAATCCCTTTTCCAATAGTTCGAGCGCATTATCACCATATTCTGGAGGCACGCAGTAATTTAATAGCACGCCATCCGCGATTTCTCCCGTCAACTCCATCATCAAATCCCCCGTTGCACCGATCATAATCGGCACATTGCGCGGCTCGCGCCGTCCGTGCACAACATCCAGCTCGATCCCATCTACGTGATGAAATTCGCCATGGAAGGTGACTCTCTCCATTGCCAGCAACTTACGCATCACCTCCACAGTCTCGCGCATTGCTGTCAATGGTTTGCGCCGGTCAATCCCAACATTGCGTGCCAGCGGATCCCACCAGGCCCCAATTCCGCAGATAATCCTACCCGGAGCCAGGTCATCCAGCGTCAGGAAAGTCGCAGCCAGCAAACCAATATTGCGCGTCCAGTTATTGATCACCCCTGAACCGATCTTGATCTTTTCAGACACGGCCGCATAGGCTGCCATCGGCACAATTGCATCTCTTACCAAGCGTGATTCCGCTTGCCACACCGCCTCGAAGCCGCGTTGCTCTGCATAACGGACATAATCCAGCCCATCACGCAGATCATGTGCATCTTGCAAGTACAAAGCAACTCGTTCAGCCATTTTTCCTCCAATCACTTCCGGTTGAGTAATCGTGAATAAATACATCCATCAATGATCGGCTAACCGATCATTGGCAGATCAAGCGCCTCTAGTTCATCACCAACCAGTCTTAGATCTTCTGGTAAATCCATATCCAACGCCAGTGACGGCAATTCGCAGACTTCCAGCCGTGCTCCCACCAGTCGGGCGCTTTCGCAGTGGCGCTCGAACGAGTTCGGTCCAAACTCATACGGGATCAGTCCAGCCGGATATACCAACAATCCATTGGTCCCCATATGGTGACGATCGGGCGCAATGACGATCACTGGCGGAGTTTTCGCCTTTTCGATCATTACCATCACATCTTCCTTGGTCAACAGGGGTAAATCGGCAGGCAAAACTAACACGCCGCTCGCCATGTGGTGACGCGCCACCAGTGTCGCTCGAGTCAGCGCCAGGTTAAGTTGCGGCGTGCCATGCTCCAGCACCGTCCTGGCGCCATGCTCTCGTGCCAGAGTCAACGCTTGCGGGTCGCGGCTGATCACCAGGATATGATCAATACTTCGCACCGGTCGCAGCACATCCAGTGTATTTGATAACAAGTACTGGTTTAATACCATCCGTTCGTCTTCGGTCAGCACGCCTGCCAATCTCGACTTGCCTCGTCGCAGTGGCTTAACCGGCACGATCGCCCAAAATGTCATAACACCCCCTCCTCTGCAAATTCTAGAACCGCCTGTGCTAATGACCTGCGCTCCTCGTCCGTGTGCATGATCGTTTGTGTTACTAAAACCTTTAGCCCCATTGCCTGCATACTTGTCGCCAGTGCTCCATCTTGCTCATCTATGACAAATCCGGTTAGTAAATCCTGATAATGCTGGTAAACCGCCCATGACGAAGGTTCAATACCAAGTTCTGCAAACATCTTCGCTGCGGGTCCTTTGATTGTTCTACCGCCAATGATCGGTGACACCGCGAACACGGGCTTATCTTGAATTGCTTGCCTTATACCTGGTACTGCCAGGATCGGATCAATGCTTACCCAGGGGTTTGATGGGCAAAAGATGATCACATCCGCTACCTTAATCGCCTCCAACACTCCCGGCGCTGGTTTTGCGTGATCACTTCCTATAAAGCGGAAGCCTTTCACGACAGGTGCGCAGCGATGATAAACAAAGTATTCCTGAAATCCAAGTTCACC
>ERZ1649853.758-NODE-758-length-13119-cov-19.042866_pt1 | contig 13119 bp, 14 predicted proteins | sample MGYA00575353_ERZ1649853 | MGnify/ENA primary metagenome ERZ1649853 (study PRJEB40853, sample SAMN11349654) | freshwater sediment metagenome | isolation source: river sediment | host: Sediment | place: India: Okhla Barrage, New Delhi | collected 2017-02-21 ...
CCGTCCTGTTCGGCAACGGCGCCTACGGGGTCGTGAACCTGGTCACGAAACGGCAGGCGGAAGAGGGATTCACCACGAGCGTCCGGGCCGGTTACGGGTCCTACTCCACCTTCATGGAGGGCGTCGAGCACGGGGGGAAGGTCGGGAACACCGATTATTACGTCCTCCAGAGCTTCCGCTCGTCCAGCGGTCACAGGGATTTTTCCAGCGGGGAGCTGCAGGAATACTTTGCCCGGGTGGGTCATCAGATCAACCCGTCCTGGTATGTGAGCCTCACGGCGAATGCGACCGACAGTTTCGCCGAGGACCCGGGGCCGGAGGGAAACCCCGCGGCCCGCCAGGGCACCTACCGGTCAAACGACGAAATGACCGTGATCACCCTCGCCCACCAGTATGCCTCGACGAAGGGGACGTTGAAGCTCTACTGGAACCGGGGCACGGGCGACTGGCAGGACCAGCCTGATCCGGCAGGTTTCTACTATGCTACCACGACGGACTGGGACAATTACGGCGCCCGGCTGCAGGAGACCGTCACCCCCTGGAAACACGGCGAGGTCCTCGGCGGCATCGATCTGGATTTCATCGGCGGCAAGATCGCCATCGACAGGGATGCGCCCCGGGCGGACAGCGCGTTCCCCCGGGAGACCTTCCGCATCCTCTCGCCCTACGCAGCCCTGAGTCAGCTCTTCGGGGAAAAAAGCGGCTGGTATGCGATCCCTTCGGCCGGCGTCCGCTGGTTCTGCCACAGCGACTTCGACGCCGAGTGGGGGCCCCAGGCGGGGCTCGTCGCGGGCTACGGGAGGACGGAATTTCATGCCTCCTATGCAAAGGGCGTCAACTATCCCGGCGTCTACGCCGTGGCGAACTCGAACCTCTTCTGGGGTGGTAACACAAGGTGGAAGGATCTGGATGCGGAGACGGTGGACCATTACGAGGCAGGCCTGAGCCACACGATCGGGAAAAATTTCCGCGCCGACGTCACGTATTTTAGCGACGACGGGAGCCATCGTATGATCCTGGTGACCTCACCGGCACCCCCTCGCTACGAAAACATCGGAGACTTCAGGACCCGGGGCGTCGAGGCTACGGTCACCTGGAACCCTCTCGACGTCCTCTCCCTCTTCGCCGGCGTCACGCACCTCTTCGATCAATCGCCGGACAATCTTCCCTATGCCCCTGATTGGTCGGCCAGCGCAGGGTTCAATTACCGGTTCTTCAGAAACTTCAAGCTCAGCGCCGACGCGCTGTACGTGGACAATCAGTATACGGCCAACAACCGGACCGCCGGCTACGGGGGGAGCAGCATCGCGGCCGTCGGCGCGTATTTTCTCGTCAATGCGAAACTGGGATGGGAGTTCAGTGTCAAGACGCTCGGGGCGAAAGGCGAGTTCTATATCGCCGGAGAAAACCTGACCAGCGAGAGTTACGCCTTCAAGAAGGACTACCCCATGCCGGGGATCACGGGCATGGCCGGAGTGAACCTGAAATTCTGAACAGGGAGCAGGGAAATGAGGCAGCCCTTCGTGTTCACGCTTCCGGGCGACGGCAACGGGTCCCTTTCGATCATGAAGCCACCCCGGACGTCCACCCTCCGTTCCGGTCTCGTGCGGCTCGATCCGGGCTGCGACGTGGGCCCTCACTCCACGGCGGAAAACGAGGAGATGATCGTCGTCCTGGAAGGGCGGGGGGCGCTCGAGTGCGAGGGCTGCGGGAACCTGGACATTGCCGGGGGGCAGATCGCCTACGTGCCCCCCCACACGTGTCACAATGTCTGCAACCGCGGCTCGGCGACGCTGACCTACATCTACGTCGTCACCCGGGCGGCACTGGACTGAGTCCTGCGCGGGCGCCGATCGCCTTGGTCACTTCTTGAAGTTCGCCTTCATGTACTCCACGACGGCCTTCGTCTCCTCGGGGGAGAGCGGGATGGCGGGCATGCGTCCCTTGCCCTCGACGATCGCCTTGGAGATGGCCGCGTCGTCGCTGGCCTTCCAGAAATCGGCGCCGAAGGGGGCGATCTGCATGATGACGCCCTTGCCGTCGCCGTCGGCCCCGTGGCACAGGGCGCAGCGGTTGTTGTAGATCTGCTTGCCGTCCTGCGCGACGGCAGGGGCCGCGAGAACAAAACAGAGGAGAATCCCGAGAATCGCCGCGATGGCGGAAGATGCGAATGTCCTTCTCACCGACATGATGTCCTCCTTTGTGGATGGATTTGAACCGGCCGCTCCATGGCGCACCGTGCCCATTTTAATGAATGATCGCCCTGCCGTCAATAACCCTTCCGCCTTGACCGTGCAGGCGAACTCGGGTAGAAGGAACTGATGCTTGAAACGGGTGAAATCGCGGGCCGCCTTCACCGGCACCTTGCGGAAAAGAGCCGGCGGCACTCCGTCGAGGACGTCCGCATCGGCGCAAGCTACGTCGCCGTCGTCCTCGAGGGGGGCCGCATGGGCCTCGCTGCGCGCCTGAAAGAGGCCGTCGGCACGGAGATCGAGCCCCGCCACGACCCCGGGCGTTATGCCCGCGAGGGGGCCGATGCCCTGCTGGATCGCCTCGTGCAGAGAGCGGGCGCCGTCGATCGCGCCCTGGGGCTTGCCGCGGCCAACGCGCTGATCCATCCGGCGCTGCCGGGGGAGGAATCGGACACGATCGCCCTCATGGGCCTGCGCCCCGGCGAGCGGGTCGCCATGGTGGGTCTCTTCCGGCCCATCGTCGCGCGGATCGAGGCCGCCGGGGTGCGGCTGACCGTCATCGAGCGGGACACGCCGGACCCGGAGAGGCGGCAGGCGCTCGGGGACTGCGAGGTAGCCATCGTAACGGCCACGACGATTTTGAACGGGACTCTCGAGGGGATTCTGAACGAGCTGGGCCGGCCCCGGCACGTGGCCCTCATCGGGCCGTCGACGCCGCTGTGCGAGGAGATCTTCCGGGACACCCCGGTGACGCACCTCGGCGGTGCGGCCGCCGCGGATCCGGCGCGCATTCTCGAGATCATCGCCCGCGGGGGCGGGACGCCGGAGATGAGGCCCTGGCTGCGATTCGTGAACATCGGGGTGCGGAGGCCATGAAAAAGATCCCTATCGTGTCCATCGTGGGTTACTCGGGCAGCGGCAAGACGACCCTCGTCGAGAAGCTGATCCCCGAGCTGATCCGCCGGGGCCTGCGGGTGGCGACGATCAAGCACAACCGCCACGGGTTCGAGGTCGATCACGAGGGGAAGGACAGCTGGCGCCACCGCCGGGCGGGGGCGGCCCTGACCGTGCTCGCCTCGCCGGGCAAGGTGGCCGTCATGGCCGACACCGAGGGGGACCCGGGCCTCGGGGAACTGGGGGAGCGTTTCATCCGCGACGTCGACGTCATCCTCGCGGAGGGCTTCAAAAAGAACCCGTACCCGAAGATCGAGGTGTTCCGAAAGTCCCTTGGGAAAGAGTTCCTTTCCGGCGATGATGAGGCGCTCATGGCCGTGGCCGGCGACGACCCCGGCGGGCTGACTGCGCCCCGGTTCGACCTCGACGACATCGCGGGGATCGTCGACCTCATCGAGAAGAAGGTGATCCGGCCGTGATGGAAACCATCGTCCACAACTTCTTCTCGACCGAGGCGGGTGTCGTCTGGCTCGTCCTGAAGTGGGCCCTCGTCGTGCTGGCGGCGGGTTTCATCGGCCAGTTCGGCAAAGCCTTCGCGACGTACCTCATCCGCAGGGCGCGGGAGGGGAAGCAGAGGGAGACGGTGCCGGCAGCCGGGCACGATGCGTCTCCCGCGGTGAAGCCGGAGGCTGTTGCGCCCGCGGCGCCGCAGGCCGCCGGGTCGTCACCGGCGGCGGGCACGGCCGTTGCGGTCGATGCCGCGGCCCTGCGGCAAGCGCGGGACAAACTGGAGAAGAAGGCGAGCAAGGAGCAGCAGAAGGCCGCCAAGAAGGCGCTGAAGGGTATCGAGAAACTGTTCAAGTGAGGAAGGCGGGAACATCATGAGTGAAAAGAAACTGCCGGAAAACGCATACGACGTCATCATCATCGGCGGGGGCCCGGGCGGTCTCACGGCCGGGCTCTACGCCGCGAGGGCGAGCTTCAAGACGCTGCTCGTCGAGTCGGGGATGGTCATGAGCCAGATCACCGTGACGCACCTCGTGGAGAACTACCCCGGCGTCCCCGACATCGGCGGCTACGAGCTCGTGGAGAAGTTCAAGGAGCAGGCGAAGAAGTTCGGGCTCGAGACGACCTATGCCGCCGTCTCGGGGCTGGAGAAAGCCGAGATCGCCGGGATGCCGGGCTGGCGGGTGAAGACCGACGCGGGCAGCTTCGAGGCCCTGTCCGTCATCGTGGCCACCGGGGCCAACTGGCGCAAGATCGGGGTGCCCGGCGAGGCGGAGTTCACGGGCCGCGGCGTCTCGTACTGCGCCACCTGCGACGGGCCCTTCTACCGTGACCGGGAGATCGTCGTCATCGGCGGCGGCGACACCGCCGTCCAGGAGGCCCTGTTCCTGACGAATTTCGCGAGCAAGGTGACGATCGTCCACCGCCGCGACCGCCTTCGCGCCACGCCCATCCTGCGCGAGCGGGCCGCCTCGAACCCGAAGATCGCCTTTGCCTGGGATTCCGTCGTGACGGCGATCGGCGGCGCCGACGCGGTGACGCACGTGAAGCTCGCCAGCGTGAAGAACGCGGCGGAGAGCCGAGATGTCCCCGCCGCCGGCGTCTTCGTCTTCATCGGCCTTGTCCCGAACACGGAATTCCTGAAGGGGGTCGTGACGCTCGACAAGGACGGCTACATCGCGGCGGACCGGGACATGAAGACCTCCGAGCCCGGGATCTTCGCCTGCGGCGACTGCATCGAGAAGCTCCTGCGCCAGGTCGTGACGGCCTGCGGCGACGGCGCCACGGCGGCCTTCTCGGCCCAGCTCTACGTCGAGGAGCTGAAGGGCGAAGGGTACGCGGGCAGGTAGCCCGAAGCAGACGGTAAGAGGGTGAGAGGGTAAGATAAGACGGAAGATTGGCACCGGATTGTCCAACCTTCTCACCTTCTCAACCTCTGATGTTCGGAAAAGAACGACAGTTGCATCATCGAAGAATTGGAGTTTCACGTTGGATAATTTTGTCGCATTCTGGCAGCACCTGCCCTCGAAGATCGACCCGAGCATCTTCTCGATCGGATCCTTCCAGGTCCGGTACTACAGCCTCATGTACATCGTGGCCTTCGCCCTGACCTACCTGCTGATCGCGTACCGGCTGCGCACGGAGAAGTTTCCCTACAGGTCGGAAATGATCCAGGATTTCATGGTCTGGGGCATCTTCGGGCTCATCCTGGGGGGGCGTCTCGGCTACGTGATCTTCTACAACCTGGGCTATTTCATCCGGCATCCCCTGGAGATCTTTCTTCCCTTCTCCTTCGCCAACGGCGTGAAGTTCGTCGGGATCAGCGGCATGTCCTTCCACGGCGGGCTCATCGGCATCGTCGTGGCCTCGGCCATGTTCTGCTACATCCATCGGGTCCGGTTCTGGGATCTCGCCGATCTGCTGATCCCCTGCGTTCCCCTGGGGTACACCTTCGGGCGGATCGGCAACTTCATCAACGGCGAACTCTGGGGACGGGCGACGACCGCGCCCTGGGGAATGGTCTTCCCCCTCGACCCCTCGCGGATGCTGCGCCACCCCTCCCAGCTCTACGAGGCCTTCTTCGAGGGGCTGTTCCTCTTTGCGGTCCTCTGGGGCATGCGCCGCAAACGCCCCTTCGAGGGCGCGTTCCTGGCCTACTACCTGATCGGCTACGGCGCCGTCCGTTTCTTCATCGAGTACGTCCGGGAGCCCGACGCGCACATCGGCCTGTACTTCGGGCTGATCACGATCGGCCAGATCCTGTGCCTGGCCATGATCCTGGCAGGGGCGGGGCTGTTCCTCTACCTGCAATCCCGGGCCGACGCCGCAAAACCCTAGCCCCGTTCGGGAGGAGCCCATGAGCGACTTCATCCAGGTGTCGACCACAGCCCCGTCGAAGGAGGAGGCGGGCCGGATCGCGAGGACCCTCGTGGAGAGCAAGCTGGCGGCCTGCGCCCAGGTCATGGGGCCCATCGAGAGCCACTACCGGTGGAAAGGGGCCCTGGAGCAGTCGACGGAGTGGCTCTGTCTCGTCAAGACGAGGCGGGCGAACTACGCGGCCGTCGAGGCGGCCATCCGCGAAACCCACTCCTACGAAGTGCCCGAGATCGTTGCCTGCCCGATCGAGGCGGGCAGCGAATCCTACCTGGCCTGGCTTCGCGCCGAGACGGCGGGGTGAAGAATTTTGCTTGCAATTTCCCCCCGTTCCCTTTTAAAAAAAGCAATCTTGCAGCAAACACAACACATCGGGCGCCGTCGCCTGTCATAGAAAGGGCTCATTATGGGAACGACCAATCTCTACTCTCTGCCCAGGCTGACCTTCGGGTACAAGGACCTCGAACCCTTCATCTCCGAGGAGCAGCTGCGGCTTCACCACGAAAAGCATCACGCGGCCTACGTCACGGGGGCCAACGGCGTGCTGGAGCGGCTCGAAAAGGCCCGCCGGGAAAAGGCCGACCTCGACATGAAATCGACCCTCAAAGAGCTCTCGTTCCATCTGGGCGGGCATGTTCTCCACTCGCTGTTCTGGGCGAACCTGGCCCCGAAGGGCAAGGCGGCCGACAGGCCCGTGGGGCTCCTGGGCACGGCCATCGACAAGGAGTTCGGCGGCTACGATCAGTTCAAGAAGGAGTTCACCCAGGCCGCCGTCAGCACCGAGGGCTCCGGGTGGGCCGCACTGAGCCACTGTGTCCTCACGAACCGGCCGCTCATCATGCAGATCGAAAAGCACAACGTCAACGTCTATCCGGGGCTTCGAATCCTCCTGGTTCTCGACGTCTGGGAGCATGCCTACTACCTGGATTACAAGAATCTCCGGGCGAAATTCGTCGAGGCCTTCTGGAGCATCGTCAACTGGGACGAGGCAAACCGCCGCTTCGAGGACTCGCTGAAGTAGAAACACGCCGCCCCCGGGCCCTGCGGCCCGGGGGCGATGCCCATTCCCGATTTTCCCTGCCCGACGCACGTCAACCCTCACGAGCACGCCGGATCGAGGCCGATGCGCATCAAGATCGAGACATCGGGAAACGCGCGGAGGACAAACCCGGTGGCCCCCTGGATCCAGGCGGTCCGCGTCCAATTCGTGCCGCCCAGTTTCATCCCCGTGACCCTTGCCGCCGCCATCGCCTGGGCGAGGCACCAGGTGTTCGACCCCATCGCCTTCCTGCTTGTCTTCATCGGGGTGACGGTGCACCATTTCGGACTCAACATGCTCGACGACGTCCTGGACTATCTCCATGCCGTCGACCGTGACTGGGGCGACGAGAAGAACCCCTACACGGGAGGCAGCGGGGTGCTCACCGAGGGCCTTCTCACCGTGCAGGACCTCAAGCGGGGCGTTGTCGTCTGCTACGGCGTCACGATTGCCGTCTGGGTCTGGCTCGCGGCGATGAAGGGGTGGCCCGTTCTGCTCATCGGCGCCGTCGGGATCCTGTCGTCCATCTTCTACACCGTCCCCCCCGTCAAGTTCGCCTACCGGGGGTTCGGCGAGCTGGGGCTCCTGGTCAACTTCGGGCCCGTTTTGGTCATGGGGTCCTACTACGTCCAGCGTCAGACCCTGGATGTGGAGCCGTTGATCGTCTCCCTGGTTCCCGGGTTTCTCATGTGGTCCATGATCGTCATCAACGAGATTCCCGATTACGAGGAAGACCGGCGGAGCGGCAAGATGAACCTCGTGGCCCGTTTCGGCCGCGAGACCGGGGTGATCCTTTACGGAGCGGGGCTGCTCTGCGCCTTCGGGACCCTGGCCGGAGCGGTTCTCTTCGGCATGGCGCCGTTGCCCTTGCTCCTGGGGCTTGCCGCATTGCCGACGGCGTTTCAGTCTGTGCGGATACTGAAGGAGCACTACCGGGACCGGCTCCAGGTGATTCCCGCGAATATCGCCATCATCAAGGTGTACCTGATCACGGGGGTGGCGCTGATCGCGGGGTACCTGATTCACGGGGTGACAGGATTCTGAAAAGGCACAAGCAACAAGCATCAAGCAACAAGGAAAAATCTTCTTCTCCCTAAGCCGTGCTGCTTGAACCTTGATGCGTGCTGCTCTATCCTTTATCGAGACGCATTGTGAAGCGGCATGAAGAAGGAACTGTCCAAGAAGATACCCGTCAGCGTGCTCGTCGTCGGGTCCGTCACGATCGACCGCATCGTCGAGAACCGCACAACGTCGGAGAGGCTGGGGGGCGTTGTCACCTACGGGGGGCTTACCTTTCAGCGGCTCGGCGTGGCGTCGGCCGTCGTGACGAATATCGCCCGGGCGGACAGGGCCCTCCTGGGAATCCTTGCCGATGAGGGGGTTTCCGTCTACGCGGGCGCCAGCCCTCGCACCACGCGATTCGTCAACGAGTCCCGGGGGGACCTGCGCGAGCAGCGCATGCCGGAGGCCGCGGGCCCCGTCACGGCAGACCAGATCCGGCCGTTTCTCCCGGCGATCCGCCACGTTCACGCGGGCCCCCTGCACCCTGAGGATATCGACCCGCAGGCCATGGCGCTGATGGGGGAATCGAAGAAGCTCGTGAGCCTCGACGTCCAGGGGTATCTGCGCAGGGCCGAAACGGGCCGCATTGTCTCTGCCGTTTCTGCGGGACTCGAGGAGGCCCTGCATTCCGCCCACATCGTCAAGGCCGACGAGGGGGAACTCACCCTCATGCTCGATCACTTCCGCGAGAGCCTGCCGGGGTTCCTGCAGCGCTTCCGGATCGACGAGGCCGTGATCACCCGGGGCTCGCGCGGCGCAAGCGTGTGGACCCGCTCCGGGGAGGGGTACCACTTCGCGGCCGAAGCGGTTCGTCGACCGGTGAGCACCGTGGGGGCGGGGGACGTTTTCTTTGCCGCCTACCTCGCGGCCCACGTGTATCGAAAGCTCGACATCGACCTGGCCGCCGGGTTTGCGGCGGGGGTTGCGGCGAGGCAGGTCGCCGGGAAGCACATTGCCCCGTCATCGCTCAATCTGCCGTCGGAACCGGCGGGCGCGGACGGGAGAAAAAGGTCGGCTTCCCCTTCGAGCAAGCGAAGATCGGAAGCGAGGAAGAGCGGAAGAGCGGCGAAAAAAGGATTTTGAATTTTTTGGATTTTCCGGGCTTCCTCCCCTCTGCCCTTCCTCACTTCATGGGCATGGAGCGCAGGGTGTGCAGCGAATCAGTGACCCAGTAACGGAGCTGAAGAAAGGGGGTGCAGGATGAAGGTGCTCATTCTTTACTTCTCCCGGTCGGGCAGCACGAAGAAGCTCGCCGAGGAAATCGCCAGGGGAGTCGTGGAGATCGAGGGCGTGCAGGCCGTAGTCCGATCCACGACGGATGTCTCGAAGGAGGACTTTATCGAGGCCGATGGGATCATCGCGGGCTCGCCCGTCTACTTCGGGTCCATGGCGGCGCCGCTGAAGGATGTCCTTGACAAGTACGTGGGGGTGCGGAAGAAGATGGAGAACAAGGTGGGCGCCGCCTTTGCCACGAGCGCCGACCCGTCGGGCGGCAAGGAGACGACGATGATCTCCATCATCCAGGCCCTGCTGATCTACGGGATGATCGTCGTGGGCGATCCCCTCGACGCCACGGGACACTACGGCGTGTCCTGCCTGGGGGCGCCCGACGCGGCGGCGGCGGAGAACGGCCGCAAGCTGGGCAGACGGGTAGCGACATTGGTGAAAAAACTGAGAAGCTGATCTTGTCGGTTCGAGAGCAGAGAGCGTCCGCGAGGAGCGACGCGGAACGGTTTTGCAAGGCGAGTTCAAGTGCCTTTGCGCGAACGGTTCTTGGCGAACCGGAACGGCAGCGGAGCCACATGTTTGAGCCCGGAGGGCGAGTTTGTGGCGGAGCAGTGGAGGGAGCTTAGAACCGTCGCAAAGCGCTTGATCGCCGGCAAAACTGTTGTGCTGAGCTCAGGATTCTGACAGATGGATTGCCTGAGAGGGATGAAAATATGAAGGTTGCCACGACGGATGAGATGAGGGCGATGGACCGCTACGCCATCGAGACGCTGGGCATCCCCGACGAGATCCTCATGGAGAACGCCGGGATCGCCGCCTATTACGCGCTGGCCGGCGAGACGGACATTGCGGGGCGGCGTTTCGCCGTCCTCTGCGGCGGCGGCAACAACGGGGGCGACGGTTTCGTGGTGGCACGGAAGATCCACTCGGGCGGCGGCATCGTCAAGGTCTTCCTCCTGGCCGAGAAGAACCGCTACAAGGGGGCCGCGCGCAAGAACCTGGACAGGCTCCTCAATCTTCCCGTCGACGTGCGGCCGGTGGAGTCCGTCGACGACGTGCGGAACTACATCCTGCAGTCCAACGCCGTGATCGACGCCCTCTTCGGCACCGGGCTCGACCGCGACGTGGAGGGCATTCACCGGGAGGTGATCGAACTGGTCAATGCGCTCGGCAAGCCCGTCTTCAGTCTCGACATCCCCTCGGGGGTCAACGGTGACACGGGGGCCGTGATGGGCACGGCCATCCGGGCGGCGGCCACGGTGACCTTCGGCCTGCCGAAGCGGGGCAATCTCCTTTACCCCGGCTTCCTCTGCGGGGGGAAACTCTTCGTGACCCACATCTCCTTCCCCCCCGAACTCTACGACTCCGAATCGATCCGCCTCGAGGTCAACGACCCGCCTCCGCTTCCCGGCCGCATACCCTGGGGCCACAAGGGGGATTTCGGCGATGTCCTCTTCATCGCGGGAGCCGCCGGCTACTACGGGGCCCCCGCCTTTTCGGCCCTCTCCTTCCTGAAGGCCGGCGGCGGTTACTCGCGCCTCGCGGCGCCCGCGTCGGTTGTCCCGGGGCTTGCCGCGCAGGCGAGCGAGATCGTCTTCGTCCCCCAGCGGGAAACCGCGTCGGGAAGCGTTGCCCTGCGGAACAAGTCGGCCCTTCTCGAGCTGGTAGGAAAAGTGGACCTGGTCGTCCTGGGGCCGGGGCTCTCCCTTGCCGAGGAGACGCAGAAACTCGTGCGGGAACTGGCCGCTAAAATCGAGAAGCCCATCCTGATCGACGGCGACGGGATCACGGCCGTTGCGAAGAACCCCCGGTTCCTCAAGAAACGCCGCTACGAGACCATCCTCACGCCCCACGCGGGGGAGATGGCCCGGATCACGGGCAAGAGCGTCGACGCCATCGAGATGGACCCCATCGGCATCCTCCAGGAAACGGCGGCCGCGCTCGATTCCATCATCGTCCTCAAGGGGGCCCACACGCTGGTCGGCTTCCCCGACAGCCGCGTCTGGATCAACATGAGCGGCAATTCGGGCATGGCGACGGCGGGGTCGGGTGACGTGCTGACGGGCGCCATCGGCGCCATGTTCGGCCTGGGGCTTACGGTCCCGGAGGCGGTGAGGGCAGGCGTGTTCATCCACGGCCTGGCGGGGGATCTCGCGGCGGCCGCGAAGGGGCAAGACGGCATCACGGCCCGCGACATCATGGAGGGGCTTCCCAAAGCCGTTGCCATGGTCCGGGCGGGCGACCTGGGCGAGATCGCCGAGAAGAAGGGGCTGTACATCATCTAGGGGACAGGGTCCGGGGAAGAAGCGGGATTAGGAGCCGCAACGGAGAGTGACAGCAGTCGACATCGCGCATGAGGATGACCGGCCGTAAACGAAACGCGGCCTGATGATGGATCTCAGGCCGGACAGGTTTTGTATGCCTTCCTGAACGAAGGTATATTGCTCTTCGGCTGAGAATGCCCCATTTCAACCGCAAGTCCTTCACTTGCGATTTCAAAAGCTCACCCATTCCCCAGCCATCTCTCTTCTCTTGACGGCCCGCCTCATCAGGCGCATATTTATTTAGACGTTCCATCCGAAACCCATCATCCAACCTTTTTCCCTCTTGCCTTTCGGAGTGCCACACGCCTTGGTGTAACCGGCAGATTTCCATGTAATCGACTCCGGGCGGTTCGCCCGGCGTTCGGACGTTCGGAAGTTGTATCAAGAAACAGCCATCAACGCAGGCGTTCAGGAGGGAGCCATGAAAATCTCAAGAATCATTGCGTTTTCTTGTATCGCCGTGTGCTTCGCTGCAGGTGCATACGCCCAGGAGTACCCGGCAAAGCCGGTGCGGGTCATCGTTCCGTTCACGGCCGGGAGCGCCACGGATCTCATCGCCCGTGCGGTAAGTCTGAAGCTCTCTGAACTCTGGAACAAACCCGTCGTGGTGGACAATCTCACCGCCGAGGGCGTTGTTGCTGCAACCGCGGTGGCTGCAAAGGCACCCAAGGACGGATACACCCTGCTGATAACGGGGTCTGCCTACGCGGCGAGTCCGGTGCTGTACGCGAAGCTTCCCTATGACCCCGTGAAGGATTTCATTGATGTTGCGCCGCTTGCTTCACAGCCCTACGTCCTCGTCACAGGCCCGTCATCGGGTGTCAAATCCGTTTCTGCATTGATTGCGGCCGCAAAGGCACGGCCCGGCCAGCTGAAGTACGGCACAGCGGGCAGCGGAAGCGGCACGCATTTCGTCGCCGAAAAATTCAAGATGGCGGCCGGCGTCGATGTCATTCATGTCCCTTACAAGGGAGGGCCGGAGGCGAATGCCGCCACGATGACCGGCCAGACGACCTACTGGTTTCCGCCGATGGCCATTGCGCTGAAGCCCGTCCGGGAGGGCAAGCTTGTTGCGCTTGGCGTGACCGGCTCTACGCGCAATGAAGGGTTGCCTTCGGTGCCGACCGTAGCGGAAGCCGGTGTTGCGGATTTCGCGGCAACCACCTGGTGGGGCGTTTGGGCGCCTGCCGGCACCCCCGCCCGCGTCGTGGACAAAATTGCGCACGATGTGGCCCGCGCCATTTCCTCTCCCGATTTGCGCAGGGAATTCACCAAACTCGGATTCGAGCCGATGAGCTCGACCCAGGCAGACTTCGCGCGTTTCGTGCGCAGCGAGATGGAGGCCGCCGCGCGTATCGCGAAAGCAGCAGGGATTAAACCTCAATAGCCAAACCGTGGAAAAGAAGAAAAGGACCGGGAGATAATCGTCCCGGTCCTTTTCTGTTTTTCTTCTTATCTCTTGCCTAAACCCCTGTACCCGAGACCCCGTGTTTTACAGGGT
>ERZ1649853.760-NODE-760-length-13059-cov-6.622039_pt1 | contig 13059 bp, 10 predicted proteins | sample MGYA00575353_ERZ1649853 | MGnify/ENA primary metagenome ERZ1649853 (study PRJEB40853, sample SAMN11349654) | freshwater sediment metagenome | isolation source: river sediment | host: Sediment | place: India: Okhla Barrage, New Delhi | collected 2017-02-21 ...
GCAACAGCCTCCGGCAGCGGCGTCGACGGGCGCTGCGGGATGGGGTTCCACACACTGGACGATTTTGACCTGCGCGGCAAGAGGGTGCTTCTGAGGGTGGACATCAACTCCCCTGTGGACGAGAGGACCCTCGCCCTGGAGGACGGCTCCAAGATCCTGTCGTCGGTCCCGACGATCAGGGAGATCGTCGACCGCGGCGGTAAGCTCGTCGTCCTCGCGCACCAGGGGAGGCCCGGCGACTACGACTTCATACCCCTCAACGAGCACGCGGCCTTCCTCAGCAGGTACCTCGGCAGGAAGGTCCGGTATGTGGACGACATCTTCGGCGGGCACGCGCTCAAGGCCATCGACGGCCTCGCCGAGGGGGAGTGCGTCCTCATGAAGAACGTGCGGTACTTCGGGGAGGAGCAGGCCAGCAAGAGCCCCGAGGAGCACGCCAGGTCGGACATGGTAAGGTCGCTCGCCCCCAAGTTCGACCTCTTCGTCAACGACGCGTTCGCCTCGTCCCACAGGTCGCACGCCTCCCTGGTCGGCTTCACGGCGGTCCTGCCTTCGGCGGCGGGGAGGCTGCTGGAGAAGGAGATCAGGACCCTGTCGGACGTCTTCCAGGCGCCCAAGCGCCCGTCGACCTACATCTTCGGCGGGAAGAAGCTCTCGGACGCCCTCCAGGCCATCGAGGCCCTCGTCAAGAGGGACTCCGTGGACCACATACTGGTCGCAGGGTTGGCCGGCTACGGCTACCTCTGGTGCCTCGGGAAGAGCGTCGGCTCCGGGACAGAGGAGATGATAAGGAAGGACATGGGCCTCGAGTCCGCCGACCTCGCCCGGAGGCTCTGGTCCGAGCACCAGGACAGGATCGTGCTGCCATCCGACGGCGCCGTCGACGAGGGCGGGGCGAGGAGGGAGTACCCGGTCGGCTCCATGCCCAAAGGCGCGGCCGTCATGGACATCGGGGAGGACACCATCAGGAGGTTCACCGAGATCATCCGCTCGTCGAAGACCGTCTTCCTCTCCGGGCCCCCAGGGGTGTTCGAGAGGGAGGAGTTCTCCAGGGGGACGAGGGACGTCTACCAGGCCATTGTCGAGTCCGGGGCATTCTCGGTCATCGGCGGAGGCCACTCCAGCGCCGCCGCGAACAAGCTCGGGCTGAAGGAGAGGTTCTCTTACTGCAGCACCGGAGGGGGCGCCCTCGAGCGGTTCATGCTCGGGAAGCCCATGCCCGTTATCGAGGCGCTCAGGGAGTCGGCGAAGAGGTCCTAGTCGTACGGGAAGCCCTTCTTGACGGCGCCGCCCAGTATCGTCCCGCCCAGAGACCGGGCCCTGATCAGGCCCCTCAGCGGGACGCCGTCGACCTCGTTCATGCTGCTCTTGTTGACTATCACGAGCACCAGGACCGGCTCGCCGCCCGCCTCCCGTATGTCGTGGATGGCGCCCTTGATCGTCGCGCCCGTGCTGAGCACGTCGTCCACGATTATGATCTTCTTCTTGTCGCCGGTGGAGGCGAAGTTGGAGCTGAACGCCCCGCCCGTCTCGGACTCCGAGTGCGGCCTGTACACGCCGAAGTCGATGCCCATCAGCTCGGAGATCTTGCACGCGAACGGGACCCCGTTTATGGATATCCCCATGACGACGTCGGCGAGCTGCTCCTTCTTCGAGAGCTCCTCGAGCGCCATGTCGGCCATGAGCTCGGACATCAGCCCGATGCGGTATCCTGAGACGCCGATCGATCGCCAGCCGATCTTCACGTCCGATGGGGGCAGGCCCTCCGCCCCGTACTCTATCAGGTAGTTGACCGTGTCTATCGAGAGGTGTAACTCGTCGGCTATCTCGCGGACGCTCAGGCCCTTCTTCCTGAGGACCTTGGCGTTGGCTGCCAGCTCCTTCACATCTACCATCTTATCACGGCCCTGAAGAGTATCATGTTACGATATTAACCTTTTCACTCATTGCACGGTGGCTGGCTCGAGCGCCTCCACCATTGCCGCCACGGCCCTGTTCAGCGGGGTGGGGATGCCGTGGGCGGAGCCCACCCTGCAGACCGCGCCGTTCAGCTGCGCGATCTCCGTCCTCCTCCCCAGTTCGACGTCCCTGAGCATGCTGGACCTGTTGCCCGCGGTGTCCTCGGCGACGGCCCTGACCCGGTCGATCATCCTGCCCTCGGGAAGGGCGACGCACGCGGCCAGGGCGACGGCGGAGCACTCGATGCAGATATCTGACATCAGGCGCGACACCGGTGCGCTCTCCAGCAGCCTCCCGTTGGTGACGCGGAGTATCGCGGTCAGCGGGTTGATGCAGCAGTTCACCACCGCCTTCGCCCAGATCTCGCCCGCGATGTCCCTCCTGACATCCACCTTCAGCCCGCAGGCGGAGAACGCCTCGGCTATCCTCCTGGCCCCGCCCTCGTCCAGGTCGGCCCCGACCACCGTCCTGCCCAGGCCGGACAGCCTCACGTTCCCCGGCGAGACGAGCGTCGCGCCCATGGTCGTTGTCGCGCCGAAGGCCTTGGCTCCCTTCCACCCGCGCAGGACCTCCAGGTTCCCCAGGCCGTTCTGCAGTGTGACGGCCAGCGTGTCAGGCCATGGCGCGGCGGACAGGGCGTCGACGGCGGCCTTCGTCTGGTAGGCCTTCGTGGTCAGGACGACGAGGTCCGGCTGGGACAGGCCGTCGATCGTCTCGCGTGCGTCCAGTCCGACCTTGGCCTCGACCTCTCCTTCGAGCCGCAGGCCTTGCTCCCTGACGGCATCGGTGTTCTCCTTCCGTCCGATCAGGACGACGTCATGCCTCTTCGCGAGGAGCCCGCCAAGGCCACAGCCGAGGGAGCCAGCCCCGAAGACCACAATGCGCATCAGGTGACGCTGACGGCCGAGCGGCTATTTGTGGATTGTTGACCCACGGGCCCTGTTCGCGAGGATGTGCGCGGCCCTCGTCGGCTCAGGGACTCTGTGCCGCATGAACCGCTTGACGATCCTCAGGGATTGGTCTGGGCCTATGCCGCTCCCCACGGAGACATAGACTGGCCTGGCGGACCCGCCTCCCGAGAGCTCGTAGCCGACCACCTGTCCGCCCATGGAGAGCGGGACGACGCCTCCCCGGAGGCGCCTGCCGCGCTCACCGCACAGGTAGCTCTTGGCGACCCCTATCGTCGGGACCCCGAAGGCCACGCCCGCATGGGAGGCGATCCCCATGCCCTCCGGGTGGAGGAGCCCGTTCCCGTCGTAAATGAGGACCGCCCCCTCCGGGAGGTCCTCGATGAGTGACCGGACGAGAGGGAGCTCCCTGAACGCAAGGTAGGTCGGGACGTACGGGAACGAAGCGTCCCCCTCCTGGACCGAGTGGCGCACCATCTCGCCCGTCGCCCAGTCGAACACGGCTGCGACGGCGTACGAGTGCTCGCCGCGGTATGCGACGTCCACCCCCACCACGTGCTCGACATCTATATCGCGCGAGGGCACGTCGACGCGGCCCCTGAGCCGGGCCTGGCGGCGCCTCAGCCCCTTGAGGGGCTGGTCGGAGACGAAGTCGGTGAACATCTGGTCGGCTAGGTCCAGCACGACACCGCCCTCCACCCTGACGCCCTCCTTCCTCAGGAGGGCGGCCTTGCGGCGCGGGCCTCCCCCGGTGTACCCGCCGACCCGGCCGTCCGACTGCACCACCCTCCTGCAGGGGACCCGGACGATGTCGTTGTTCATGCTCATCGCAAGTCCGACGAACCTGCTCGCCACGACGTCACCGAGCGCCCTCGCGACCGCGCCGTAGGTCGTCACCCTGCCCAGGGGCACCTGGGCGACGAGGTCGTAGGTCGCCTTCCACAGGTCGGGGATGTCGTCGAGGCCTGATGGCCGCATCGCGCTTCCCACGGCCCTGGAAGTATTAAATCCCTATTCCGCCAACTGTACTGGCATGGGTTCGAAGGCCCTCGAGAGGTACTACAGGGTCCTGGACGGGGACGAAATCGCCAGGTACCTCGTCTGCAAGGAACGGCGCACGGACGCCGACCTCTCTGCCAGCACGGACGAGCTCTGGGCCGCACATCGGAGGGCGTTGCGCGGAGGTGACGGAGACGGCGCCGACCTGCTGAGCCTCAAGGGCGAGCTCGCAGAGAGGCTGCAGTCCGAGTGCGTCCTCTGCGAGAGGAGGTGCCGCGCGAGGAGGGGCGAGGGACAGGCCGGGCACTGCGGTGTCCTGGACGCGAGGGTGACGAGCGAGTTCATCCACATGGGCGAGGAGCCGGACCTGGTCCCCTCTTACACAGTGTTCTTCGCGGGCTGCACCTTCGACTGCGTCTACTGCCAGAACTGGGAGATCAGCACGCGCCCGCGTTCAGGCGTCCGCATCCCGCCCGACGAGATGGCCCGGATGATCGAGGGGAGGGCAGGCCGCGCCCGCGGGTTGCGCACGTCCGCTGCCAGGAACGTGAACTGGGTGGGCGGGGACCCGACCTCGAACCTGCCGTACATACTCCGGACCCTCCAGGGGTGCGATGCGGACATCGCGCAGGTCTGGAACTCCAACATGTACCTCTCGGAGGAGGCCATGGAGCTGCTCGACTCGGTCGTGGACGTCTACCTGACCGACTTCAAGTACGGCAACGACGCCTGCGCGATGAGGCTCTCTGGCGTGCCTGAGTACATGCGGGTGGTCACGAGGAACCACCTGAAGGCGAGGTCCCATGCGGAGATGATCGTCAGGCACCTCGTCCTGCCCGGGCACGTGGAGTGCTGCACCAGGCCGGCGCTGGAGTGGATAGCGTCGAACCTCGAGGACGTGAAGGTCAACGTGATGGCACAGTACAGGCCGGAGCACCGGGCCCGGGAGTTCCCTGAGATATCGCGGAGGCTCAGGACGGCGGAGTACGAGGAGGCCGTCCGGACCGCCGCCGACCTCGGGCTCGAGCCAGCGGACTGAGGGCCCGTCCGCGAATGCATTAAGTACGGTCATCCTAATCCAGTCGCGTGGATGCACAGGACGCCCTGACGGCGGTTCAGCTCGCTGTCACTCTAGCCATCCTCTCCTACGCCTCCGTCCTCGACTGGAGGACCAGGAAGGTAGGCAACAGCATCTGGATGGTGCTGTCCGCCCTGGCCATGGTCTTACTGGTCGCCCGCGTGGCCGTCGACGAGGCCCCGCTGGAATACCTGCTCGTCCTGGTCCCCGTGCTTGCGGTCCTGGCGGACGTGTACGGGCCCTCGGGGGAGTCCGGCGGATGGACGAGGGCGCTGCCCGTCGCATCGTACGCGGCCGCGATCGTGGCCACGGTCGTCCTCGGCTACATGTGGGCCGACGACACCTATTTCGCCCACCTCCTGACCGCCCCGGTCATGATGATGGCCATCGTGGTCATGTACATGCTCGACATCATCAGGGGAGGGGCGGACGCGAAGGCCCTCATGGCCCTCTCGGTCATGTTCCCGTTCTACCCGTCCATAGGGCCCGTCCCGCTCATCGCGGCGGAGGGCACCTACGCGGAGATCATGTTCCCGTTCTCCTTCGTCGTGCTAGTCACCGCGGCGGTCATCGTCGCCTTCGCCCCCCTGGCGTTCGCGGCCAGGAACCTCGCCGCGGGCGAGTTCGAGATGCCCTACGCGCTCCTCGGGTACAGGCTGGACGCCCAGGACGTCAAGGGCCGGAAGGTGTGGCTGATGGAGAGGGTCGAGGACGGGGCGCACAGGAGGTCCACGAGGCCCCGGAGGGACGAGGACCTCGGGGCGGAGGTCGACAGGCTCGTCTCCGCGGGGCACACGCGCCTATGGGTGACCCCCAAGATACCGTTCATAGTGCCGATGACCATCGCCCTGGCCTTCGCCGCGGTGGTCGGCAACTTCCTCGTCCTGGTCATGGGGCTCTGAGGCGACTGCGGCGCTCACACCACGAAGCCCAGGTCCGCGCCGCACCTGCCGCACTTCCCTTCCCTCAGGCCCATGTACTTGACGTAGAACCCGTCGCGCTCGACGGCCAGCGACCTGCACTTGGGGCAGACCGTGTCGTCCTTGTCCCCCACCGGGACGTTCCCGATGTAGACGAAGTCGAGCCCCGCCGTCCTCGCCACCCCGTACGCCTTGAGCAGGGTGCTCACCGGCGTGGCCGGGACCGAGGTCAGCTTGTAGTCGGGGTGGAACGCGGAGAAGTGCACGGGCACGCCCGCGCCCATGGAGCCCGCCACCCACTCGGAGAACTCCCTGATCTCGTCCTCCCCGTCGTTGTGGCCCGGGATGATGAGGTATGTCAGCTCGACGTGCATCCCGAGCTCCTTCGCGAGTTCGCAGGCCCTCAGGACCGGGGCGAGGCGCCCCCCGCACACGCGCTTGTAGAACTCCTCCCTGAACGCCTTCACGTCGATGTTCATCGCGTCGATGACGCCCTTCAGCTCCCTCAGCGGCTCCTCCTGGACGAAGCCGTTGGTGACGTAGACCGTCCTGAGGCCGGCCTCGTGCGCGGCCTTCGACGCGGCCGTCGTGAACTCGTGCCAGATGACGGGCTCGTTGTACGTCCATGACACCGATTTCGCGTTGGAGAAGCGGGCGTACTCGACGACGTCCGCCGGCGTGATGGGGGTCAGGCCCCGCGCGTCCGGCCCGGCCCTCGATATCGAGGAGTTCTGGCAGTGCAGGCATGAGAGGTTGCAGCCGACGCTGCCGAAGGATATCGACGTCGTGCCAGGGAGGAAGTGGAATAGGGGCTTCTTCTCGATCGGGTCAGGGTGCACTGACGATGCGAGGCCGTAGATGAGGGAGTACAGCTTCCCCTCCCTGTTCTCGCGCACCCCGCAGATGCCGCGCCTGCCCTCGGGGATCAGGCACGAGTGGGGGCACAGCGCGCACCTCACCTTCCCGCCCTCGGGCGTGTAGAACCGCGCCTCAGTACTTCCTAGCCCTGAAGTGCTCATAGCCAAGGTTCTCCAGCTTCTCCCGCTTGCCGTTGTCGACCAGGATGTTCTCCTCGCCGCTGGTGACCTTCCCTATCACTGATATGGGGCACCCCATGCCCTCGGCGAGCGCCGGCAGGTCCTGCTCGTGTTCCCGCTTCACGGTGAAGAGGAGCTCGAAGTCGTCCCCGAAGTTCAGCACCAGGTCCTTCTGCCTCTCGAGGTCGTGGAAGACCATGTCCACCTCGGGGGCCTTCGGCACCTTGGCGTAGTCGATCTCGTGCGTCATGCCGGAGTTCCTCGAGAACTCGAATATGGAGCTGGACAGGCCGTCCGATATGTCCATGCAGGAGGTGACGAAGCCGCACGCCGACAGGGCCATGCCCTCCTTGACCCTCGGGAACGGCCGCTTGAGCCTGTCCTCGGCGTCCTTCAGGTTCAGGCCCCGCTTGAGCGAGAGGAAGCCCGAGCCGGCCTTGCCCAGCGCGCCCGTGACCGCTATCAGGTCGCCCGCCCTCGCGCCCTTCCTGAGGAGGATCCCCGACTTGGAGACCTCGCCCACGGCGGTCCCGCAGAGGATCAGGTCCTCGTGCTCCTTGGTGTCGCCCCCGATGATGGAGGTCCCGAACCTGAGGGCGCAGTCGTTCATGCCGTCGACCATCTGCTCGAGGAACTCGATCGGGTGGCCCTTGGTGATGCCGATTGCCGTGACGACGCCGAGGGGCCTCCCGCCCATGGCGGCTATGTCGCTGAGGTTGACCGCGACGAGCGCCCACCCCACGTCGTACGGGCCCATCCCCTTGGGGATGTGGGTCTTGGTGACCATCATGTCCGTCGTGACGAGGAGGTACTTGTCGCCGAGGTCTATCGCGGCGCAGTCGTCGCCTATCCCGACGGAGGCGTCGCTCTTGACGATGCCGTCTATCACGCGTATGACGCCCCGCTCGCCGAGAGTACCTACGGTCTTCACGGGCGCTAGAGATTCATACGACCTAATTAACCCTTTGAAGGGGCCTGGAGGGGGGCCTGCGAAGCCGTGACACACCTTGGCAACCTACTAATAGACCAATCCCTATTCCAGCCCGGTATTCCGCATGCGGATAGAGGTCCAGTACGGGGATGGGAGGGAGGCGGTCGAGCTTCCCGACGCGAATGTCGGGGAGGTCGTGCACCCGAAGGACCTGCCCCCCCTGGACGAGGGCGAGACCCTCACCAACGCGTTCAAGAGCCCCCTGGGGCCCCAGACCCTCGAGGAGTTCGTCCGGCGGGCCAAGAACGTCCTCGTGGTCGTCAACGACGGGACGAGGCCCACGCCCACGGGGAGGGTGCTGGAGCAGATGATGCCCGTCCTCGAGGGCAAGGACGTCAGCTACATCATAGCCACCGGGATGCACCGCGCCCCGACCGAGGAGGAGTACCGGTTCATATTCGGCCCGGTCTACGAGAAGGTCAAGGACCGCGTCATCGTCCACGACTCGAAGACCAGCGAGACGACTTTCATAGGGACCTCGAGGAACGGGACCAGGCTCCTCGTGAACAGGAAGGTCATGGACGCGGACCGCATCATCGTGATAAGCAGCGTCGAGCCGCACTACTTCGCCGGCTACACCGGCGGCAGGAAGTCCTTCCTGCCGGGCGTCTCGGCCTACGAGACGATAGAGCAGAACCACAAGCTCGCCCTGAGGCTGGAGGCGCAGGCCCTCAGGCTCAAGGGGAACCCGGTCAGCGAGGACATGGAGGACATGGCCAAGGCCCTCAGGGACAAGCGCATCTTCTCGGTCATGGTCGTGCTGGACAAGCACCACCGCATATGCCATGCGTCGGCCGGCAACCTGACCAGGTCGTGGAGGTCGGCGGTGAAGAAGGCTGACGAGGTCTTCGTCATGAAGCTCAAGAGGAAGGCGGACGTCGTGGTCGCCGTGACCGCGTTCCCCTACGACATAGACCTCTACCAGTCGCAGAAGGCCCTGGACAACGCGAAGTACGCCGTCAGGGACGGGGGCATCATCATCCTGGTCAGCGCGTGCAGGACCGGGGTCGGCCCCGAGACTTTCCTCAACCTCCTCGCCAGCGCCAACACCCCCAAGGACGCGCTCGAGAAGATCTCGCACACATACAAGCTGGGGTACCACAAGGCCGCCAAGATGGCGGAGATCGGCCTGAAGTGCAGGATGATGGCCGTCACGAAGCTGGACCCCGAGGTCGCGAGGAAGGCGCACATGGAGCCGATGGGGAGCCTCCAGGAGGCGGTCGACAGGGCGCTCGCCGACCTGGGGCCCAAGTCCAAGGTGACTTTTATTATGGACGCTGTGATTACTGTGCCGAAGGTCCAGTGAACACAGCGAATCACTGAACAGCGCACCCGGCGGTTCCCATGGCTCGAAGGAAGGTCATCAAGGCCGAGCGGACCAAGAAGCTCGAGAAGGAGATGCTCACATGCACCCTCTGCGGCTTCTGCAAGAGCGTATGCCCGTACTTCGAGGACAACCAGTGGGACCCGTCCGTCGCGAGGGGGAAGGTCATCCTCGCCTACGGGCTGAGCAGGGGCGAGATACCCGCAGACGACTCGGTCGTCGAGAGGCTCTACCAGTGCACGACCTGCAAGGACTGCGAGAGGAGGTGCCCCTCCAACATCCAGGTCGTCAACATCGTCGAGGCGGCCAGGGCTGACCTGGTCGAGGCCGGGCGCGCCCTGCCCGCGCACAAGAGGATCGTCAAGAACATAAGGAAGACCAAGAACCCCTACGGCGAGGAGGCGGAGGTGGACCTCGGGGCGGAGGTCAAGAGGGCCGAGGTGGGGTACTTCGTCGGGTGCACGGCCCGCTACAGGATGCCCGAGGTCGCGAGGCACACCATATCCATACTAAGGAAGCTCGGCGTGGACTTCACCCTCGTCGACGAGGTCTGCTGCGGCAGCACCCTGATGAGGACCGGCCAGGACGAGAAGCTCGTGAAGAAGCTCATGGCCGCGAACGTCGAGGCGGCGAAGAGGCTCGGCGTCAAGAAGCTCATATTCACATGCGCTGGCTGCCTCAAGATGTTCAGGGAGGAGTACCCGAAGCACATCGAGGTCCCCTTCGAGACCGAGCACCTGGTCGAGTTCCTCGCCAAGAGGGACCTGAAGCTGAGGCCGCTGAAGAAGAGGATCACCTACCACGACCCGTGCCACATCGGACGGCACCTGAAGATCTACGACGCCCCCAGGAAGGTCCTCAAGATGATCCCGGAGGCGACCTACGTCGAGATGAAGGAGAGCAAGGACTCGGCGAGGTGCTGCGGCGGCGGGGGCGGCGTGCGCTCGGCGGACCCCGGGGCGGCCCAGAGGATCGCCTCGAGGAGGGTGAAGGCGGCGTCCGAGGTCGCCGACCTCCTCGTGACCGCGTGCCCCTTCTGCGTGACCAACCTGCGGTACGGCAACGAGGTGGTCAAGCTGGATATAGGGATAAGGGACATAGCCGAGGTCGTCGATGACCTCCTCATCTAGCGGGATGGGGACGATGGCGACCTCGAAGCGCGCGAAGGGACGTCCCGGGCCTTCCTCCGTGATGGTCGGGACCTGCAGGCTCAGGTTCGCGGTGCCGCGGGTCATGGGCATCGTCAACAGCACCCCGGACTCGTTCTCCGGCGACGGTATAGCCGGCGACGCCGAGGGCGCCATATCGAGGGGGCTGGACATGTTCTCCGCGGGCGCTGACATCGTGGACGTCGGCGGCGAGTCGACCAGGCCTGGGGCCGAGCCGGTGCCCGCCGAGGTCGAGCTCGCGCGGACCATCGGCGTGGTCGAGGCGCTCAGCGCGGCGCGGCCCGGGCGCGTGTCAATCGACACCTACAAGCCCGAGGTGGCGGAGAAGGCCCTCTTCGCCGGCGCGTCCATCGTGAACGACGTGACCGGCCTGAGGGACCCGAGGATGGCCGAGGTCGTCGCCGAGCACGACGCGACCGTCATAATAATGCACATGAAGGGCGAGCCCAGGACCATGCAGGCCGGCCCGAGGTACAAGGACGTCGTCTCCGAGGTCCGGTCGTACCTCCATGGGCGCATAGGCGCGGCCGAGAGCGCGGGCATACGCCCGGACAGGATCATGGTCGACCCCGGCATCGGCTTCGGGAAGACGCTCCACCACAACCTCGAGATCATAGCGAGGCTCGGGGAGCTGAGGTCCCTCGGGAAGCCGGTCGTCATCGGGGTGTCGAGGAAGGCCTTCATCGGCAAGCTCACGGGGCTCCCTCCGGGGGAGAGGCTCGAGGGGTCCCTCGCCGCGGCGGTCCTCGCGGTTCGGAACGGCGCGGACGTCGTGAGGGTCCACGACGTCGCCGAGACGGTCCGGGCCCTCAAGGTCGCTGTCCCGGTGATACGCCGCGCGTGAGGGGAGGTTATGAAGGTATCCCCCCGGGAGAGCGCGCCTTACCCCGGTAGCTGCGAAATTATTTAACCTAGCTATCGCTGACACAGTATCAACGAGGGCGCACCCGGGCCCCGTTCCGACGGGGCAGGGCACTCTTCCTAAGGTGGGTCAACTGAGCGGACAGGGCAGCGGCCGCGAGTCGGGGCAGTCCGAGCCAGGCCCAGGCTCCGGCCAGGGAACATCAGCCTCGGACAGGGTCCTGGTCAACACAGCTCACACGCTTTGCGCGCTGAAGAGGACCCTCAGGAGCGACGTCGGCCGGTTCGAGAAGGACCTCACGTACAGGGCCGGCACCGAGATGTTCCACTGCTACATGCACAGGGAGTTCTCCGACGCGGACGCGTCCGACCCGCGCGCCCTGATGGACCTCCTCGTCGACGCATTCGCCCGTGACGGACTGGCGACCTTTGAGGTCGTAGCCTTCGATGCCGAGGGCTCGTCCATGGAGATGACCTGCCCCGACTCGCTGGAGGCGATGGGGTACCTCAGCCATGGCGAGATCCAGAAGGGCCCCTCATGCTCGTTCCTCTGCGGCCTCCTCGCGGGCGCCGGGAAGCACGTCTTCGGAAGAGCCGACTGTGACGGACCGGGCGAGATAGTCGCCGTTGAGAAATCGTGCACGGCTGCCGGGGACCCTGAGTGCAGGTTCGTTGTCGGGAAGAGGGCCACGCTCCAGAGGCTCTGGCACGCCGCCGAGGCGGACAGGGAGTCGGTCTCCGAGCACGCCCTCCGCCTGAACGACGAGATACTCACGAGGAACCTGGACCTCCAGAACCTCAACCTCGACCTCGAGAGGCAGGTGAGGAGGAGGGCGGAGGAGCTCCAGAGGTCGGAGGAGTCCTACAGGGCCCTTGTCAACCTCTCCCCAGACCCGATCATCGTCTGCCTCCTGGACGGGACGATCAAGTCGCTCAACGAGGCAGCCCTGGCCATGCTCGGGTACGGGCCCGAGGACCGCCTTGAGTCGTGCAACGTCTCGAGACTGCTCCTGGGCGGGGCAAACGCCTGGGAGAGGTGCGTCTGGCTCGTGAACAAGGAGGGGGTGCTCAGGAACCAGGAGTTCGACTTCATCATGAAGAAGGGCGGGAAGGTCGTAGGGGAGGTCTCGGCCAGGCTCCACGACACGCACCCCGAACGGAGCGTCCACCTGGTCGTGAGGGACGTCACCGAGCGCAACCTCCTGAAGGCCAAGATGGAGGAGGCGAAGATGGAGTGTGAGTTCTTCAACGACGTCCTGTCGCACGACATCGTGAACTACATGTCGGCCGCGATGCACTTCCTGGACAAGATGCCCGGGTCGAGGGGGGTGACGGAGGAGGAGAGGAAAGCCATCGACATCGTCGCCAAGGACGTCCGCGGGGCATACGAGCTGGCATCGGTGATAAGGGACCTCTCGCGCGCCGAGGCGCTCGGGGACGGGGAGTGCCGCGACGCCACGGACATATGCAGCATGTGCGACGAGGCCATGGACGAGGCCAGGAGGCTCTACCCGGACAAGCGCATCAGCATATCGGTCAAGAAGCCTGGACCGACATGCTACGTCGAGGGGAGCACCCTCCTGATGAGGATGTTCGTCAACCTGCTGACCAACGCGGTCAAGTTCGACCCGGCGGAGGAGGTCGTCATAGACGTCGCGATCGAGCCCGTAACCCACAAGGGGACCGAGTACTGGTCGATCCGGGTGGCGGACCACGGCAAGGGGATACCCGAGGGCGAGAAGGAGAAGGTCTTCGAGAGGTACTACCGCGGCGACACCGGCGTCGCCGGGACCGGCCTCGGCCTCTTCGTCGT
>ERZ1649853.762-NODE-762-length-13042-cov-15.557558_pt1 | contig 13042 bp, 7 predicted proteins | sample MGYA00575353_ERZ1649853 | MGnify/ENA primary metagenome ERZ1649853 (study PRJEB40853, sample SAMN11349654) | freshwater sediment metagenome | isolation source: river sediment | host: Sediment | place: India: Okhla Barrage, New Delhi | collected 2017-02-21 ...
ATCCTGGGTCCCGCCCCGATGCCCCTTTGTGCGAGCTCGTCGTGGATCCACGCCTCGAGGTCCGGCGTCATGTAGAAGCGCGGGCGCAGCAGGTCGTCATCCCTCGCGATGACATGCTCGGCCTGTGCCGCGTCGGCGAGCTCGGTGCCGGGGTAGATCCGCACCCCGACCGTCACCCTGAGCAGGTCGAGCCCGAGCGACTGGGCGAAGTCGAGCGAGGCCGTGACGCTGGCTCGGGTCTCGCCCGGGCCGCCGAGCAGCAGGAAGCCGAAGCGGCCGATGCCGTGGCCGGCGAGGAGCTCCGAGACGCGCCTCACCTCGGCAGCGTTGAAGTGCTTGCGGTACGCACGCAGCATGCGGTCGTCCCCGGACTCGAAGCCGAGGCTGACGGCCCGGCAGCCGGCTTCGGCCATGGCGCTCACCAGCTCCTCGTCGAGCCGGCTCGGGTAGACGATGCACTGCCACTCGACACCGGCGTCGAGCGCGGTGACGCGGCGGCACAGCGCGAGGACGTGGTCGCGGGGGATGTTGAAGACGTTGTCGACAAACTGAACTCGCTGCACTCCGGCAGCCGCCATTCTGGCGAGCTGTTCGGCGACCAGCTGCGGTGACCGGCAGCGCAGGTGGCAGCCCTCGATGAGGGGGGTCGAGCAGTAGCTGCAGCGGAAGGGGCAGCCGCGGCGGGTCTGCACCGGTACCCAGACATCGAGCCGCGCGACGTCGGCGCTCGCCCACAGCCGAGGGCCCGGCTCGGGCAAGGTGTCGAGATCTGCCACTGCGGCCCGGCGCTCGGCCGGCCGGTGTCCGGGGCCGAACACGCCCGGCAGGTCCCAGGCGTCGCTGCCGATCTCGAGACGGTCGAGCAGCGCCGGGAAGGCCTCCTCACCCTCGCCGCAGACTCCGAGGTCGGCGTCGAGGTAGCGCAGCACCGCCTCGGGGAACAGCGTGAAGCCGGCGCCACCCAGGATGACTGGTGCCGCCGAGGCCGACCTGCAGGCCGCGATCAGCGGCCGCACCTTGTCGAGCAAGAAGGCAGGCCGCGCCATCTCCTGGTCGTCGATGTTGCGAACCGAAACGCCGATCGCATCCGGCCGCGTGACACCGATCTCGCGGCGGAGTGCGAGCTCCGGATCCGCCTCGCCCATGAGGTCGAGGAAGGCCACGTCGTGGCCGTGCGCCGCAGCCGCGGCGGCAACCAGTGCTGCGCCCAGCGGCAGCGTCGGCAGGTTGATCCGCTCGGTGTTGGCGGCGACGACCAGGACCCTCACCGGCGGCCGCCTGCGATCAAGGCGTCGTACGCCTGCTCGAGCTTCTGCCAGTGCCTCGTCTCCTCGACCGCCAGCGCCTCGAGCAGGGTGGTGATCCCCGGGTCGTCGGCGGCCGCTGCGAGATCCCGGTACACCGTGTAGGCACGGCGCTCGGCGTCAATGGCGGCGAGCAGGACCTGAGCCGGGGTCGCGTCAGGGGTCAGGGCCGGCACCGCCAGTGGGGCGGAGAGCTGGACTGTCGGCGACCCCTTCGCGAACAGCGACAGGTCCCCCTCGCGCACCCCTTCGAGGGCCTCGCGGTGGGCGTCCTCCTCGCCCGCGATCAGCAGCAGCAGCTCACGCAGGCCCGGGCCGTCCACGCGACCGGCGAGGTCCCGGTAAATCGTGGCCGCCTCGACCTCAGCCGCGATCGCGAAGTCGAGGACCTCCTCGATGGTCATCGGATCCATGGCAGTGACCCCCCGGGCCACGCGGGCCGGTGAACGGTTCCCCCAGTATGCCCGACTCCAAGAGAAACTGAACCGCCTACGGCACCGTCGCCGACCACGCGCTGGTGCCGCCGGAGTCGAAGCCGTCGGCGAACAGCAGGCCGGCCTCGAACGCGCCGAGGTCGCGGGCGCCGTCGTCGGGGCGGGGTGCGGCCGACTGGTGGCGGACGTACTGCCAGACCGGCTCGTGGTCGGGAACCGCCTCGGGGTGGAGGTCGCCGCCGGCGTCGACCAGCGGGCTGGCCGGGGCAGGGGAGAAGTCCTGGGTGGCGAAATCGCTGAAGCCGGGGTCGTCGCCCGCGAGGTTGCCGCCGTTGTCGACGAAGCTGCCGTCGAAGGTGCCGTGGCTGACCACCCAGCCGGCGCGCAGCCAGCTGTCGCGCAGCTCCAGGACGCCGGACGAGTCGAGCAGCGCGAGGTGAGGCCCGGTCGCCGTCGTGTAGACCACGTTGTCGCGCACGTCGGCGTGCTCGTCGTTGGTCGACAGCCGCATCAGGGTGGTGTTCTCGGCGCGCGTCGAGACCACGGTGTTGTGGAAGAAGTGGAGAGTGCCCTTGCGGTAGTCGCTCACGGTGCCGCTGTCGCCGCCGTAGTGCACGACCTGGCTGTTGCCCTCTCCGTCGGACTCGACGAGGACATTGCCGTAGACGAAGGTTCGCCGGTAGTCGGGGTGGTTGACCAGCACCGGGCTGTCCTCGGCGTCGACCAGGTCGAGCTGCCGGTTGCCGTCCTCGATCCAGTTGTAGCGCACGACCAGGCCGGCCGAGCGGTCCTTGAGGTTGTTGCCGCCGCAGCCGTCGCGCAGCCGGCCCATGCGGTTGAGCTGGTAGGTGATGTGGATTGCCGCGGTGTAGGTGTTGTGCTCGTAGTAGCTGCCCTCGATGCCGTTGCCGTAGATCCAGTTGCGCTCGACCAGGATGTCCTGGGTTTCGCCGTCGAAGGCGCCGACGAAGAGGCCGTTGCCGGAGTCGCGCAGCACGCAGCTGCGGATGACGAGGTGCTCGGCCTTCTCAACGTAGATCGCGGCGGCGTTGTTGGCGTAGGTCTCGATGTCTCCCGAGTCATTGGTGAACGTGAAGGGCGGCCGGCCGGAGCGGATGTCGAGCTTCTCGACGACGATGAAGCCGGGCAGGGTGTCGGGCGGGACGCTGGCGCCGCCGATCTTGAGCACCCCGCGCGCCTCGTTCCAGTAGTCGAGCTCGAGCCGGGTCACGGCGTCGCGGCCGTCGATGACCGGCAGCTCGCCGCCCGGCCCTGGCACGCCTGAGACCGTGATCGGCGCCTGCTCGGTGCCGCGGCGGCAGAGCACCCACTTCTCGCGGTAGGGCTCGGCCCGCCAGTGGATCAGCACCCGGTCGCCGGGTGAGAGGCTTTCCCAGGGCACGTCGCCGATCGCGGCCAGCATGCCCGGCCCCTCGCCGACCTGGTAGTCGGTGGCGAGCGCCGGCCCCGCCGCGCCGGCGGCCACGACAAGCGCCCAGGCGACCCGCCACGGCCACGAAGTCGAGCGCAGCATCAGGTTCGACTGTATCGCCCGGCCGGCGCCGGGCGGGTGACTGCTGTCACCCGAGCGGGAGCCAACCGTCGACTGCTCCGACGCCTGGCCGAGAGGCCTACTGTTTCAGCGGGAGAAGGGTTCTCACTGCCGATCTCCAGATCCGATTCGCGCCAGCGGATCGGACTACATGTTGCGCCGGTACTGGCCGCCGACCTCGTAGAGCGCGTTCGAGATCTGGCCGAGGGAGCAGGTGCGGACGGTGGCGAGCAGCTCCTCGAAGATGTTGCCGCCGTCACGTGCCACGCGCTGCAGGCGGGCGAGGGCCTCCGGCGCCCGCTCCCGGTGCCGCTCCTGGAAGTCGCGGAGGTGGGCGAGGCGGGCGTTCTTCTCCTCGGGAGTGGCGCGGGTGAGCGGGATCTCGCCGCCGATCGCTGCGTTCGGATCGATGAAGGTGTTGACGCCGACGATCGGGTGCTCGCCGGTGTGCTTGAGCCGTTCGTAGTGGAGGCTCTCCTCCTGGATCTTGCCTCGCTGGTACATGCTCTCCATCGCGCCGAGCACGTCGCCGCGCTCCGAAAGCCGCTCGAACTCGTCGAGCACCGCCTCCTCGACGACGTCGGTCAGCCACTCGACGAACTGCGAGCCCTGGAGCGGGTTCTCGTTCTTGAGCAGGCCGAACTCGAGGGCGTTGATGAGCTGGATCGCCACCGCGCGCCGCACCGACTCCGGGGTCGGGGTGGTGATCGCCTCGTCGTAGGCGTTGGTGTGCAGCGAGTTGCAGTTGTCGGCCATGGCGAGCAGGCCCTGCAGCGTGGTCCGGATGTCGTTGAACGCGATCTCCATCGCGTGCAGCGAGCGGCCCGAGGTCTGGATGTGGTACTTGAGCTTCTGGGAGCGCTCATTGCCGCCGTAGCGGTTGCGGATCGCCGTCGACCAGATCCGCCGCGCGACCCGGCCGATCACGGTGTACTCGGGGTCCATGCCGTTGGAGAAGAAGAAGCTCAAGTTGGGGGCGAAGTCGTCGATGTCCATGCCCCGGGCGAGGTAGGTCTCGACGTAGGTGAAGCCGTTGGCCAGGGTGAAGGCGAGCTGGGTGATCGGGTTGGCGCCGGCCTCGGCGATGTGGTAGCCGGAGATCGACACCGAGTAGAAGTTGCGGACCTGCCAGTCGCAGAACAGGCGCTGGATGTCGCCCATCATCCGCAGCGCGAACTCGGTCGAGAAGATGCAGGTGTTCTGGGCCTGGTCCTCCTTGAGGATGTCGGCCTGCACGGTGCCGCGGATGGCCTGCATGGTCTCGCGGAGGACGGCGTCCCACTCCCCGGGCTCGAGCAGCGGCTCGAGCGCCTCCCAGCTCTTGCCGGCGGCGACCGGCTCGAAGGCCTCGGCCCGCTTCGCCTTCAGCCGCCTGGAAGCGATCAGCCGCTTGCGCGCCTGCTGGCGCGCGGCCGCGTTGAAGAACATCGCCAGCATCATCGGCGCCGGGCCGTTGATGGTCATCGACACCGAGGTTGTGGGGTCGCAAAGGTCGAAGCCCGCGTACAGCCGCTCGACGTCCTCGACGGTGCAGATCGAGACCCCGGACTCGCCGACCTTGCCCCAGATGTCCGGCCGCTCGGCCGGGTCCTCGCCGTACAGGGTCACGGAGTCGAAGGCGGTCGACAGCCGCGTCGCCTCCTGGCCCTGGGCGAGCAGGTGGAAGCGCTCGTTGGTGCGCTCCGGACCGCCCTCGCCGGCGAACATCCGCGTCGGCAGCTCCTGAGTGCGCTTGAGAGGGAACACACCGGCGGTGTAGGGGAAGGCCCCGGGAACGTTCTCCAGGAACAGGTAGCGCAGGATGCCGGGCCAGGTCGCGCAGCGTGGCAGCTGCACCTTGGGGATCCTGGTGCCCGCGAGCGAGGTCGAGGTGAGGGGCACGTGGATCTCGCGACCGCGCACGGTGTAGGAGAACTCGTCGCTGGCGTAGTCGCGCTGGATCTTCGGCCAGGCCGCGAGCAGCTCACGCGAGTCGTTCTCGAGCCGGTGGGCGATGCGCCGGATCTCGGCGTCGAGATCGGCGAGCTGCGGCTCGGCGGCCGCCTCTGAGCCGGTGATCTCCTCGAACAGCCTCCACAGGTCCTCGGGCGAGCCGTCCCCGTTGCGGGCGCACAGGATGGCACGCGCTCCGACCAGCTGGTAGAGCCGGTTGGCGACCCCGACCTGCTCCTCGGCCCATTCCTTGTATCCGCGCACCGTGCGGGCGATCGACCGCAGGTAGCCGACGCGGTCACCGGGGATCGTGGGATGCCGCTCCGGCGCCCCGACCGGCACCGCCGAGGTGCCCTCGAGGGTCCACGGCGCGCCGTGGTCCTGCTGCAGGCGCCGCACGATGCCCTGGTAGAGGCTGTTGACGCCGCGGTCGTGGAACTGGCTGGCGATGGTCGCGTACACCGGCAGCTCGTCGTCGGCCGGCCCCGCGAACAGCCCGCGGCTGCGGCGGTACTGCTTGCGCACGTCGCGCAGCGCGTCGAGCGCCTTCGGCCGGTCGAACTTGTTGATGGCCACGAAGTCGGCGAAGTCGAGCATGTCGATCTTCTCGAGCTGCATCGCGGCGCCGTACTCGGGGGTCATGACGTAGAGCGAGAGGTCGGCGACGTCGACGATCTCCGAGTCGGCCTGCCCGATGCCGGAGGACTCCACCAGCACCAGATCGAAGCCGGCGGCGCGGCAGAGCGCGATCGACTGCTCGATGTTGGCCGACAGCGCACGGTGGGCCTGCCGGGTGGCGAGCGACCGCATGAAAACCCGGTCGGAGCCGAGCGAGTTGAGACGGATGCGGTCGCCGAGCAGCGCGCCGCCGGTCTTGCGCTTGGTCGGGTCCACCGACAGGATGGCGATGGTCAGCTCGGGGAAGTCGGCGAGGAAGCGCAGCACGAGCTCGTCGACGACCGAGGATTTGCCGGCGCCGCCGGTGCCGGTGATGCCGAGCACGGGTGCGGCCCGCCCGACGACCGGCAGCTCGGGCTCGGTGCCCTCCTCGGCGCGGGTGATCGCGCGGGCCACGGCGAGCCAGCGATCGGCGGTGGCGCCGAGCGGGGACGACGGGTCGAGGCTCGACGGGTCGAAGTCCGCTGCCCTGATCATGTGGTCGATCATGCCGTCGAGGCCCATGGCGCGGCCGTCCTCGGGCGAGAAGATCTTGGCGACGCCGTAGGCCTCGAGCTCGGCGATCTCGCGCGGCACGATGACGCCGCCGCCGCCGCCGAAGACCAGGATGTGGCCGGCGCCGCGCCCTCGGAGCAGGTCGATCATGTACTTGAAGAACTCGAGGTGCCCGCCCTGGTAGGAGGAAACCGCGATCGCCTGCGCGTCCTCCTGGATGGCGGCCTCCACGATGTCGGCGACCGATCGGTTGTGCCCGAGGTGGACAACCTCGGCGCCGTGCGCCTGCAGGATGCGGCGCATGATGTTGATCGCCGCGTCGTGGCCGTCGAACAACGAAGCCGCGGTGACGAAGCGGACCTTGTGCTTCGGCTCGTATCGCGCGGGCGTGGCGGGCGTGGCCATCGGACCTCCCTGACGGGTGCCTGGCCGATGATAGCAGGGAGCGCCCGTCGTGGTTTGACGGTCGGGCTGCTAACTCTTCATCCCGGTGGAGTTTGACGTTGCGGGGGAGAGCTCGGCACTGAACCGCAGAGCTTTCGGGAACGGGAACGGGAACGGGTTGGGAACGCCGCCGCAAGCGGGCGCGGATCCGGCTTCGCTTGCAGCTACGCCGTGACGTAAGCGGAAGCGGATTTGGCTCCGTCCTGCGGGCTACGCCGTGACGAGCGGGCACGGAGACGGAGGCGGGAGGGGCGGGTGGCCCTATCCCCCAGATCCCAGATTCTAGATCCTATCCCCTAGATCGTCCTCAAGGCACCGTCACACTCCACGCCGCGGTGCCGCCGGACTCGAAGCCGTCCTCGAACAGCGGGCCGCCGGGGATCTCCACGGTGTAGCCGCAGCTTGCGAGCGCGGTGGCGATGGCGGTCACGTCGGCGCTCGGGTAGCCGAGGTCGATGGCCGCCTGCAGCACGGCGTGCGCGGCGACGTCCTGATTGGAGCCGCCGTTGGTCATGCCCAAACCGACCACGAACGCGCGGTCGCTCTGCTCCCGGCCGACCGCGTTCCACACCCGCATCATGCATCCCGACCAGATCATGCCGTCGTTGTAGATGTCGCCGACGAGGCCGGTCGGCCAGGGGTGGGTGTCGACCCAGTTGGTGACCCGCCCCGGCCAGAACGGGTTGTGGCCGTCCCAGCTGAACACCCAGTTGTACTGGGGGTCGGCAGGCGTCCACTGGCCGAAGCTGCGGCTGTACGACGCAGCGATGTAGTCGCCGCATCCCTCGCTGAGGCCTTGCACCTGGGACAGGCCGCCGTGGGTGACCCAGTCGTGGATGCCGTGCCCGAGCTCGTGCAGGAGCACGTCGGCGTCCTCGGCGTCGTCGACGCCCCCCTCGCCGAAGGTCAGCCGGCCGGAGCCGACGCTGTACGAGGAGTTGTCGGCGCCGTTCCACCCGCTCGGGTCGTAGACCACACCCGTCGAGTACTGGTAGGGCATCACCTCGACGCCGAGGGTCTCGTTGAGGTACCGCATGAAGGTGTCGATGTGGTAGTAGCCGTTGACCGCCTCGAAGGCGTCGGCCCCGCGCGTGAAGGCGAAGGTGGGGGAGGCCTGGCTGAAGATCCCCTTGTACGGCGCATCCCAGTCGAGAATGTGCGCGTAGGGGCCGCGCAGCTCGTACGTCCCCGAGGCCTCCTTGATGCCGAGCAGCGCCCGGTCGAGCGCCTCGGCCGTGAGCTGCGGCGTGTCGGCGTCGTTGCCGTCGACGAATCCGGGGTCGTTGTAGCTCGCGTGGGCCGACGACAGCGGGTCGGGGTCGAAGGCGTTGCCGTTGCCGTCGACCGGCGCGTACAGCGCGATGTCCGCCGCCCGCACCACCCGCCCGTCGACGGCATCCACCAGGACCTCCCACTCGCCGCGCGGCTCGACCTCGGGCGCGGTCACGATGCGGTGCACGAGCCGGGTCCTCGGCCCGTCCTGGAAGACGACGAGCTGGTTGGACTCGTGCAGGACCGGCCCCTCGACCCCGAGGTGGGCGTGCGCGATGGTGCGGGCCGCGGCCGCGTCGAGCTCCGGCTCGAGCCGCTCGATCGCGACCTGCGGCCGGTAGGTGCTGGCCACGAAGACCACCCGATTGTCGGCGTTGACGGTCACGGTCACCTCGGCCCCGAGGACCGGCACACCGTTGACGGTCTGGCGGAAGCGGACGGTGCTGCCGGAAGGACCGGTGCGGGTCGCGTGGTGCCGCAGGTCGGAAAGGTCCGGCTGCCGCAGCCCGAGCTCGAGGGCGGAGGCGCGCAGGTAGTCCATCACCTGCGCCTCCGGCGTGCCGGGCCTGGCCCGATAGCCGACGTCGTAGATGGCGAGGGGGTATCCGGTCTCCAGGCTGATCTGCCGGCCGTCGCGAACGATCGACGGCTCCGGCTCGAAGGAACCGACCTCGAGGCCGGTGGACGCAGGAGGCCGGGCGGCCCAGAGAGGTCCGCACAGGAGCGCCGCCAGGGTTGCGGTCGCCAGGGGCGCAAGGTGACGTCGGCGGCGGGTGTCCATCATGGTCATCGTCCTTCCAGGGGGATGTCGCATGCCCCGGTCCCGCGGGCGGCCGGCGGCGCCGCGACATTCTCTCACGGCCGAGCCGGCGGCGGTCGCGGCCGCGGGAGAGCCGGGCCGGCTGGCGGGCCCGCGCCCTACGCGCTCGAAGCCGCCACCTTCTCCAGCTCGTCGATGATCAGACCGCGGAACATCGGCAGCTTGTAGGCGTTCTTGGCGAGCGGCTCGGCGCCGGCCACGGCCGCGTCGGCGGCGGCGGCGATGGTGCCGGCGTCGAGCGGCCGGCCGACGATCGCCTGCTCGACCGCGCGCGAGCGCCAGGGCACCGGCGCCGCGCCGGACAGGAACACGCGGGCCTCGGCCACCTGCGCGCCGTCGAAGCGCACAACCAGGGCGGCCCCGGCGAGGGCGAAGTTCCAGGATGCCCGGGCGCGCACCTTGCGGTAGCTCGACCGGGTGCCGGCCGGCAGCGGAGGCAGCACGATCTCGGTCACGATCTCGTCCGGGTCGAGCACCGTCTCCCGCTGGGGATCGTCGGACGGCGGAACATGGAGCGCTTCGACCGGCACCGACCTGGTCGATCCCGGGCCCGCAACCCGGCAGACGGCGCCGAGAGCGGCGAGCGCCGGAGCGGTGTCCGACGGGTGGACCATGAAACACATGTCGCCGCCGAAGATGCAGTGGTACTGGTTTTCGCCGTCGTAGGCGAAACACCTCTCGCCGCCCTTGCGCAGGCAGGGGAAGTCGCCCCGGTAGTACCAGCAGCGGGGCTTCTGGCAGAGGTTGCCGGCGAGGGTGCCCTGGTTGCGCAGCTGCGGGCTGGCCACCACCTGCGCGGCCTGGTGGAGCGCGCGGTAGCGCTCGGCGACGTCGCCGCTCGCGATCAGCTCGGAGATCGTGGTCAGCGCGCCGATGCGCAGGCCGCCGCCGGCAGCGCGCGTGATCCCACGCAGCTCCTGGATGCGGCTCAGGCTGACCACCTTGGGCGTGGCGAACACGCCGTCGTGCAGGCAGCCGAGCAGGTCGGTCCCGCCGCCGTGCAGCCGTGAGTCCCCGGTCGCCAGCTGTGCGAGGGCCTCCGCCAGCGATGTCGGTCGCACGATCGTGAAGCTGGGCAGCATGTCAGGCCCCCTTCCGCTCGGCCTCGAGGAGCTCGATGAGGCGCATCGCGTTGGTCGGCGCGTGGGTCACCCACACCCCGGTGGCGTGGTGGATGGCGTTGGCGATGGCCGGGGCGGTCGGAATCGTCGCCGGCTCGCCGACGCCCTTGGTCGAGGTTGTGTTGCACTCGTGGTCGTGGGGGTCGATGGCCACCACGCCCATGTCGGCCGGCACGTCGAGAGCCGTCGGGATCTTGTAGTCGTGGAGGCTGAGGCTGACCAGCTTTCCGGTGGCCTCGTCGAGCACCCGCTCCTCGGTCATCGCGAAGCCGATGCCCATCGCGATGCCGCCGAAGACCTGGTTGTCGAAGGTCAGCCGGTTGAGGACCCGGCCGGACTCGTGGGCGGCGACGAAGCGCAGAATCGTCACCTCGCCGGTGCGGGTATTGACCTCGACCTCGCAGAACTGGGCGGCGAAGGGGTTGACGATCTTGCCCTCCGGGTTGGGGCCGCGGTAGCCGACGCCGACCACGACTCCCCGGCGCTTGAGCAGTCCGAGGTCCCCGATCGCGACCCGGTCGGACGGGCTGGAGCGGCGCTCGACCGCGCCCTCGACGAGCACCAGGTCGTCGAGCGGCCAGCCCTTGTCCTCGGCCGCGGCCTCGAGCAGCTGCTTCTTGACGAGGTAGGCCGCCTCGCGGACCGCCGGCGACTCGGTGGGCACCGTCTTGGACCCGCCCGACGAGGTCGCGAACTGGGTGGTGCCGGTGTCGGCGTTCTCGATCTGGATCGCGTCGGGATCGATGCCGAGCTCCTCGGCAACCACCATCGCCATCACGGTCTTGGTGCCGGTGCCGATGTCCGAGGCGCCCATGTTGAGGTTGACGCTGCCGTCTGAGTACATCCTGACGATGGCGGTCGAGGGCGGCCCGCCGCCGCCGGCGACCCACAGGCAGGCCCCCATTCCGACGCCGCGCCTGAGGTGGCCGTCGCCCCGCGGTGCCTTCCTGGCCTCTGCCCAGCCGAAGGCCTTGGCCCCCTCCTCGAGGCACTGGCGCAGCCCGGTCGTCGTGTACGGCTGGTCGCCGCGGGCCTGGCTGACCGCGGGCACGTTGCGCAGCCGCAGCTCGACCGGGTCCATGCCGATCGCCTCGGCGAGAGCGTCCATCATCTGCTCGAGCGCCCAGGCGCCCTGGGGGTGGCCAGGCGCGCGGAACGGCCGCGCCGGGCCGGCGTTGATGAAGGCGAGCTCGTTGCGCGTGCGCACGTTCGGGCAGGCGTAGAGGTCCTTGACCACCCAGTCGACGATGCCCGCGCCGCCGCCGAAATGCCCTCCGGCGGAGCTCAGGCTCTCGAAGTCGATCGCGGTCAGCGTGCCGTCCCGCTTCACCCCGGCCTTGAACCGCATCACGGTGCCGGGCCGGTTGCCGGCGACCAGCATCACCTCCTCGCGGCTGAGGAAGAGCTTGACCGGCCGCGCCGTCTTGCGCGCGAGCAGCGCGGCGATGACGGTGTGCTTGGAGGGCTGGAGCTTGGAGCCGAAGCCGCCGCCCATGTAGTGCCCGATCACGCGGACGCCGGCGAGCGGCAGGCCGAGCACGCGGGAGATCACGGTCTGGGTGATGTACACCCCCTGGAGCGACTCCCAGATCACCAGCCGGCCACCGTCCCAGCGCGCGACGCAGCCGTGCAGCTCCATCGGGTTGTGGAGCTCGTACGCGGTGTGGAAGACCTTCTCGAGCACGACGTCGGCCGCGGCGAAGCCGGCCGCGATGTCGCCGCGCTCGTGGGTGTCGGGCTCGCCCTGGCGGTTGCCGTCGCCGCCGACCAGCGGCGCGCCGGGAGAGAGAGCGCGCTCCGGGTCGAGGACGTGGGGCAGCACCTCGTAGCGCACCGCGATCGCCCGCGCGGCGTCGCGCGCCTGGTGTGGCGTCTCGGCCGCCACCGCGGCCACCGTGTCGCCCTCGAAGCGAATCACGGGGTCGAACAGCTTGGACGAGTCGCCGCCGCTGTAGTGCCAGTCGACGTCGGCCTCGCGATCGGCCGCCGACAGCACCACCGCGACGCCGGGCATGCGGGCCGCCGCCGAGGTGTCGACCTCGAGCACCCGGGCGTGGGCGTGGGGGCAGCGCAGGATCGCACCGTAGAGCATGTCGGGCAGGATCACGTCGGAGGGGTAGACGGCGGTGCCGCTGACCCGCTCGTAGGCGTCGACGCGCGGCCGCCGGGTGCCGACGACGCGGGTCGCCGTCCAGGGGGCCGGGTACTCGCTGGGCTCGGGCGTCTCCGGGACCGGCCCGTCGATGTAATAGTCGCCGGCGGGACTCATCGGCCGCCTCCCTTCTTGAGCTCGGCGGCGCGCCCCACCGCCTTGAAGATGTGGACGTAGGCGGCGCAGCGGCACAGGTTGCCGGCCATGCCGTGGCGGATCTCGTCGAGGCCGGGGCTCGGGTTGGCGCGCAGCAGCCCCTCGGCGGCCATGATCTGGCCGGGCGTGCAGTAGCCGCACTGGAAGGCGTCCTCCTCGACGAACGCCTGCTGGGTGGCGCCGAGCTGCTCGCCGTCCATCAGCCCCTCGAGGGTGGTGACCTCCGATCCTTCGGCCTCCACCGCCAGCGTCATGCAGGCGTAGCGGGCCACGCCGTCGATCAGCACCGTGCACGCGCCGCACTCACCGCGCTCGCAGCCGACCTTGGTGCCGGTCAGGCCGAGCTGCTCGCGCAGCACATAGAGCAGGCTCCAGCGCGGCTCGACCAGGAGCCGGTGGAGCCGGCCGTTGACGCGCAGCGCCACCGGCACCATGCCGCCGCTGTGCTGCGGCTGGTCGACGGCGGCCGGCTGCGCGACCGGCAGCCCGGTGGCGGCGACCACCGCCCCGGCGCTCACCGTGCCCAGGAAGCCCCGCCTGGTCACTCCCTGGGGCCGGTCCTGCTCGCGGTCGTGATCACTCATGGCACGCTCCCTTCCATACCGGGTCCGAGCCGATGTTGAGACGGAGTATTGACTGCCGGGCTCACGCCGGGATTGTACCGCCCCCGCCCGGCCAGGGG
>ERZ1649853.763-NODE-763-length-13027-cov-8.505936_pt1 | contig 13027 bp, 10 predicted proteins | sample MGYA00575353_ERZ1649853 | MGnify/ENA primary metagenome ERZ1649853 (study PRJEB40853, sample SAMN11349654) | freshwater sediment metagenome | isolation source: river sediment | host: Sediment | place: India: Okhla Barrage, New Delhi | collected 2017-02-21 ...
CGCATTTCACCACTACACCCGGAATTCCACCTCCCTCTACCACTCTCAAGTCTGACAGTTTTGAACGACCTCTCCCAGTTAAGCCAGGAGCTTTCACATCCAACTTGTCAAACCGCCTACACACGCTTTACGCCCAGTAAATCCGGATAACGCTCGCTTCCTACGTTTTACCGCGGCTGCTGGCACGTAGTTAGCCGAAGCTTATTCTGAAAGTACTGTCCTTCCTCATCCTTTCAAAAAGCACTTTACAACCCGAAGGCCGTCATCGTGCACGCGGCGTTGCTGGTTCCCGCTTTCGCAGATTAACCAATATTCCCTACTGCTGCCACCCGTAGGTGTATGGACCGTGTTTCAGTTCCATTGTGGGGGGCCACCCTCTCAGGTCCCCTACCCGTCATCGCCTTGGTAGGCCATTACCCTACCAACTAGCTGATGGGACGCAGGCCCCTCCCGAAGCGAATAAATCCGTTTAGTCATAAGGCATCTAATCCAAACGACCACATGGGGTATTAGCAATCCTTTCGGACTGTTATCCCCCTCTTCGGGGCAGGTCACCAACGCGTTACTCACCCGTTCGCCACTAAGACAATATTGCTACTGTCTCCGTTCGACTTGCATGTATTAAGCACGCCGCCAGCGTTCATCCTGAGCCAGGATCAAACTCTCCGTAATAAGAACACCTTTCGGTGTAATTTACGAAGTACTCATTGTATTACTTGAAACGACAGGGCATCGTCTTCCTATCACTCTTCAGTTGTTAAGGTTCTGCTTTTTCCAAGGGCCAGATTTTACTCCCGCACCCTTTATTTCGTCAAGAGATGGCGACAAAATCGCCGATGATCCTCTGCAGGACATCATCGGCCTGTCTTTTCGATCGCTAGCGGGTGTAGCCCACAAGCATGCTGCGTATTTGGTTTTGTTATCGATCTGCTGGTTTCAGCGAAATCACCAACGCACTTGGGACACTTATTGTACCGCAACCACCATCGGTGTCAAGGGTTTTTGCGAATTCAAGGAATATATTTCTCTCTTGAGTTGCTCGCGGGAGAATTGCTCGTAAGTCTGGTATTGGGTTTTCAAGGATCTGCTTCATTGAGCAAGATCTTGCGCCGTGTTTTGCGCAACGAGGGCAAATTATACTCTCACAATAGTATCTGTCAAGGGTAAATTAGCACCAATTTCGAAATTGGTTAATCGGAATTAATTCCCTTTCCGGGAACTTATCTGCCGCTTTTTCTGTCTTAATTTTATACACAAAATACGGAATGTTATAATCTGCCAATATGATTGCTACCATAATTAAGCCTCCATCTCTACCTTCCCGCCTGCTCAAAGCACTCGCGCTTGGCACAGGTCTTATAATCCTCTTTCTGCTTGCGGCCAATATTCTCTTTTCAGTCTATTATTCAAAACGCATTCTACCCGGGGTTATGATGAACAATATATCCCTTGGTGGGCTCACGGTCAACGAGGCTGCCAGCGAGATCGCCCGGTCTGTCACATTCCCTGATACAGGGGTCATTCTTCTCACCGCCTTTGATAAAACCTGGACCGCCACCCCCGCCCAGCTGGGGGTATACCTTGACCCGCAGGCTTCGGCCAAATCCGCTTACGAGATCGGCCGCAAGGGACCCTTGTTGGATATTCTTGCCAACCGCCTCTCATCCTTCATGACCATCAACCAGGCTTTCCCATCCTTTATATACGATGAAAAAGCAACAGTAAACTTTCTCCAGCAGATCGCTTCACAAATAAATCAACCGATTCGTGAAGCAGGGATTTCTCTTGACGGTACCAACGTCGTCGTCAACCAGGGGCAGCCCGGTTACCAGCTTGATTATGCGGCATCCTTACAAGCTATTTCCAGTCAGCTTCAAAAAATGGAAAGTGGTTCTGTTGCGTTGACAGTTCTTCAGGCTGTTCCCGAAGTTCTTGATGCCTCTCTGCAGGGGCAGCAGGCACAAAAGATTTTAGCCCAACCTTTCACCCTTGCTATCACCAATACCAGCGAGACCGTTCAGATTCTTCCGGAATCCTTGGCACAAATGTTGATTTTTGAAAAAACCGGTGGTTCGAACGGCATACAGTACCAGGTCGGCATCAACCAACCGCTGATGCGCTCATATTTGACTTCAATTACAGAGAAAATAAACACCTCTCCCGAAAATGCCCGCTTCATTTTCAACGACGAAACCCGTCAGCTTGACCTGATGACCCCGGCGTTCATAGGACGTACCTTGAATATTGAAGATTCGGTTCTCGCGATCAATGATTCCCTGCATGCTGGGAACACTTCAGCCACACTGGTTTTTGACACTACCAACCCGGCAGTGCTCGACACTACCAGGGGGTCTGATCTGGGGATTACCCAGTTGATCGAAGCGCAGACCTCTTACTTCCGCGGCTCAACGGCCGATCGTGTTCAGAATATTAAAACCGCTGCTGCCCGTTTCCATGGACTGCTCATCGCCCCCGGAGAAACCGTGTCAATGTCCGATATCCTCGGCGACATCAGCCTGGATAACGGCTACGCAGAAGCGATGATCATCCTGGGAGACCAGACCATCAAGGGCGTCGGCGGCGGCGTTTGCCAGGTAAGCACCACCCTTTTTAGAACAGTTTTCTTTTCAGGCCTACAGATCCTAGAACGCCATTCACATGCTTACCGTGTTGGTTACTACGAACAGACCTCCAGCGGGCACAATCAGAACCTGGCAGGTATGGACGCTTCAGTTTTTGTCCCAATCGTCGACTTCAAATTCAAGAACGACTCGCCTTATTGGCTGCTCATGGAAACTTATGTCAGCCCCTCAAACTACTCCCTGACATGGAAGTTTTATTCCACCGAGGATGGCCGCACTGTGAATTACACGTCCAGCGGTCTTACCGATATTGTAAAATCCCCCGATCCGGTTTACCGCCTCAACCCGGATCTTCCATCCGGAACCAAGAAGCAAGTAGATTGGGCAGTGGATGGGGCGAATGTTACCATTATCCGCACGGTTACCATGGATAGCCAGATCCTCTACAACGATAAAATATTCACCCATTACCAGGCGTGGGGTGACGTCTATGAATACGGTCCGGGCACTGAAGGAATTCCAACACCTACCCCGCAGCCTTGATAATGCGGGTGGTAAAATTAGGTAAGCTGAAGCTATTGGAGAACTTATGGTAAATCCTGACTTGTTAAATATCCTGCGCTGTCCCGTTTGCGTTAAAGAAGAGAAAGGTACTCTCACTCTCACCCGCGAGGTCTGGTTGATCTGTTCAGATTGCGGTCGCAAATACCCTATCGTGGAAGACATCCCCGTCATGCTCATCACTGAAGGGGAAAAATGGCAAAAGACCGACACCGCTTCGCTTCCTGTTCCACCGCCCTACCCCGACTAAATAACCCTTCCTGGTGTTATCATCCTCTGAAAGCTTGGTATTATTCTTGCAACTTGTCCTGCATGGTTTTATATTTTAAGAACTCGTAAAGGCCAATCAAAATGACTCAATATAACAGCCGTTCCATGGCTCGCTCAAAAAGGCGCAATCGAATAGAACTGGATAAGACCGCCAAGATCCTCCTGGCGGCGTTTGCGATTGTTGGGATAATCCTGGCAATTGTCGCCGGCAGGTTGATTTTCAATCTGACAAAAGGCTGGTCAGTCACCTCCCTTTCCGGCGCCCCGGTTGGGTCAGGCGTCACCGCAGCCAATACCGCGGGTACTGGCGGCAGCGCTATGCAGACCAAAAACGCCCCTGAGGCTGGCACATGGGATGGAAAAAGCCGGGTAAACATCCTGCTGCTGGGCTTGGATTACTCTGATGAACGGGTGGCAACTCAAGGTGCCGCCAGCCGGTCTGATACCATGATCCTCATTACCATCGATCCGGTCTCCAAGTCACTTGGTGCGTTATCCATCCGCCGCGATCTTTGGGTGAACATCCCCGGCCATGACTACAACAAGATCAACACCGCTTATTACTTCGGTGAGATCGAAAATGTTCCCGGGGTTGGCGGGCCAGGGCTCGCCATGCAGACTGTGGAAGAATTCCTGGGGGTACCCATCCATTTTTATGCCCGCGTTGATTTCAATACTTTCGTGAAACTTGTGGATGAAATTGGCGGCGTTCCCATTAATGTAACTGAGCGTATGCTCATTGATCCCTACCACACGGGCAGTCCGTTCTGGCAGGAGCCCGGTTTTGTGGTCATGCCCGGTGCGTATGCATTGGAATATGCCCGCTCCCGGTCCTCTGCCCAGGGAGATATCGACCGCGGGAGCCGCCAAATGGAAGTTGTCAATGCCATCTGGAAAAAGATCGTCAATGACAACATGATGCCTAAGTTGATCGCCCGTGCCCCAGCGTTATATGCTGAACTTTCGTCTGGTGTGCAGACCAATATGACCCTCGGACAGGCCATCCAACTGGGCCTCATGCTGGTGCAGATCCTACAAACCAATTTCAGGACCTATAATCTCAACTATGATTACTGCTCCCCTGAAATGGTATGGACGAACGCTGGTGAAACCTACATCCTCCGGCCTTTCATGGATCGGATTCGTATCCTCCGCGACGAGATGTTCGTTAACAACACCACTGCGGCAGCCCCTCTGGCGTTGGCAACCGAGTCCTCACAGACAACCTCCGGGGATCCCCTCACCCTCGCCAAAGCGGAGAACGCCCGCATCGAAGTGCTCAACGGTTCCTCATCCGGCGGGTTGGCGGATGCCACCACTAATTACCTCAAATCCCAGGGACTGAATGTCATCGCCACCGGTAATTCTCCCGAAACCTATACTTACACAACCATCGTGCTACACAACGCAACCCCCTATACACTTTCCTACCTGGCTCAGTTGATGGGGAACATTCCAAACAATCGCATCTACAATCGCTATGAACCCAACGGAAACGTGGATATCACAGTTTATCTGGGAAGTGATTGGGCAAGCAGCAATCCAATGCAATAATTGAGGAAAAATAAAAAATCCCGGCTGACCGGGATTTTTTATTTAAGGTTGCTGGAATAACAGATAAACTGATCCGGGATCCGCTCCAGCATTACAGGTGGGAATCTTTATCCCCGAAACCAGTTGGCCAGCCTCGCCAACCCGGAGGGCATACTCTGAACCGGCAGCCATTGCATAATTGGCATATCCGTCATCGATCTCTGGATACAGCCCTGTATAAAATGTCTCAGAACCGCCGTTTACTACTGAAAGTTGGATTTTAACACCGGGCAAGGGTTTACCTTTGACATCCTGCACTTCAATTTCGATGAGAGAAATTTGCGGCAGCGGATCACAAATAGTTTCCTGCTTGACCAGAACAAAAGGAGCGCCCAATGTCGGCGAGGGTGTGGGGGTAGGTCGCGGGGTAAAGGTGGCAATTGGAGTTCGAGTGGCTGCCTGCGTTATGGTAACTGTTACCTTGCCCTCCCCGGGCGTAGAGGTTACTGTAGAAAGCGGTGGAATGGCCCCGGTTGCCCCGTTTTCCGGCAGCGGTGTGATTCTCAGCGACGGTTGGTTGATCGCAGCTCCCAGCAGGGCTAACCCGCGGGCAAGCTGGCTCTCTCCACTGTTTGCCAGTTCTTGCTGCGCCTGTGCGATCAAAGCCGAAGCCGGATTCGGGTCTTTCAATAAGGCAATCCTTGCCAGGGCACGATTGGTATCGGCTTCGATCAGGTAAGCCTTCGCCACAATTTCTCGGTAGGTTTCGCGGTCTGCGCTGCGCAATGTAGCCGGTTCCGTATCAATATAGTGAACTGGCAGGACCCAAAGAGAAAATGCTGCTCCCAGCACGACTCCCAGAAGCAAGCCGGTCAGTAAATGCCATTGACCCTGCTTGGATTTCATTGACTGCCTTCTTTCAGCGCGTTCGTCAATGCGATCTCAAGATCTGCCATTGCCCGCATTTCACGGTCTGAATATCCGAATTGCTGACCAACAAGTAGCGCTTCCTGTACAGTCGGAATCACATCCTCACCTGTGGTTATTTCATTTAAATGTTCTATTGCAGTATTAAGATCATGATCGGTCGCATAGATCTCGCTGACCATCACGACATAGTCTGCCTTGAAATCTGTGCGCATGGATGATAGTGTTGTATTCTTGACCTCGGCAGGATTGATTACCCAGCCATAGATCAATCCAAGGATGCTCCCGATCAGGATAAAAACTATGAATCCAACCAGGCGGGTTCGTTTCACAATTCTCTATTTCCTCATCATCGGGATCTGGATATGGCTTCTCTGAGCCGCCTCAATGGCTTCGGGGTACCCGGCGTCAACATGCCTCACCACACCCATCCCGGGGTCGCTGGTGAGCACCCGCTCCAGCCGGATCGCGGCTTCAGGGGTGCCATCTGCCACGATCACCATTCCTGCATGCTGGCTGTACCCGATACCCACACCGCCACCATGATGGAAGGATACCCAGGTCGCACCATTTGCCGTGTTGATCAAAGCATTCAGGATCGGCCAATCGCTCACAGCATCGGTGCCGTCACGCATCCCTTCGGTCTCCCGGTTCGGAGATGCCACCGATCCGGCATCCAGGTGGTCTCTCCCGATCACGATCGGTGCCTTCACAATTCCTTTGGCAACCATTTCATTGAATTTCAGCCCGGCTTTCGCACGGTCGCCATAGCCCAGCCAGCAAATACGCGATGGCAATCCCTGGAAGGGCACCTTTTCACGCGCCATTTTCAACCAGCGCTGTAAATGCTCGTCATGCGGGAAGAGTTCGGCGACTGCCTCATCCGTCCGGTAAATATCCTCCGGATCTCCCGAGAGCGCAACCCACCGGAACGGACCCTTCCCTTCGCAGAATAATGGCCTGATGTACGCAGGAACAAACCCCGGGAAATCAAAGGCGTTCTTTACTCCCTGGTCATAAGCCCGCTGCCGGATATTGTTGCCGTAATCAAAGACCTCAGCACCGCGCTTTTGCATTTCGAGCATCGCCCGCACATGTGCAGCCATCGATTCCATCGACCGCTCACGATAAGCCGCGGGGTCATTTTTTCGCAATTGATCTGCTTCAGCAAGCGTTAATCCCCTTGGCACATAGCTCATCACGTCGTGAGCCGAGGTTTGGTCCGTTACCACGTCGGGGATCACCCCGCGGATTACCATTTCAGGATAAATTTCCGCGGCATTTCCCACCAATCCAATCGAGCGCGGAATCTGTTTGTCTCTGGCTTCTTCCACCAGGGTCATGGCTTCTTCCAGTGTGTCGACCACCATATCGACATAACCGATCGCCAGTCGCCGCTGCGCCCGGTCAGGGTCAACTTCAACAACCAGTCCAACTCCGCCGTTCATGGTGATAGCCAGAGGTTGAGCACCGCCCATTCCGCCTAAACCCGCGGTGAGGGTGAATTTGCCTTTTAACGACCCCCACCCTCGTTGCACTGCCAGGGAACCCAATGTTTCGTAAGTACCCTGCAATATCCCCTGGGTACCAATGTAGATCCACGAGCCGGCAGTCATCTGCCCGTACATAATCAATCCCCTGGCAGCCAGGTCGTCAAAATGCTCCTGGGTTGCCCAATGCGGTACCAGGTTGGAATTGGCGATCAAAACCCGCGGCGCATCTGTGTGGCTACTGAAAATCGCCACTGGCTTGCCGGACTGCACTAGTAAGGTTTCATCGGGCTTTAGTTCACGTAGAGAATCAAGGATGGCATCCAGGGCTTCCCAGCTGCGGGCAGCTTGTCCACGTCCACCATAAACCACCAGGTCTTGCGGGCGTTCAGCCACCTCTGGATCCAGGTTATTCTGAAGCATGCGGTAGGCAGCTTCGATCTGCCAGTTGGCACACGTCAGGGTAGTACCGCGGGGGGCTCGGATGGTTCTCGGACCGGTCATGCATCCTCCGGAAAATGAGATTTGTGATCCCGATTATTATACGCTGAAATGCCGGCGCGGATTTTCTTCAGCCTTGCAGCCTCACTGGAGTGATTGTGACAACCTTGATTTTTGCTGCATACTGCCTGATTGCATCCCCTTCAATTCGTCCTTTAAACCCATCCATCCTCATAATCGCCCGTATCATCAGCGGGTGCTTCTTCAGCCGGTATTGTAGAAAATCACTCGCCTTTTCAGTTTCGGTTTCTGCAATGGCGATTGCCTCGTAACGGTGTTTGCCTACCTGGATCTTCACCCTCGGTTCTTTGAGGATATTTCTATACCAATCTGCCCGCTCTCCATCAGCAGCGCCCACGTAGTACCTGCCGTTTATGAATTCATATTGCAATCCAATTGTATGCAGGTTGCCAGTTTTTCGACCGGTGGTAGTTAACAGGAGTACCAGTCGTCCCATTGGCAGGTACAGGAACTTCCGGTACGCCTCACTGAATTTCTTATTTGGAGGTTGAATTCTCATCACTCATATTTTAGCGCAGTTATCGGAACCATTGTAGCAGCCCTTAGTGCCGGGTAAAGTCCGGAGATCAGACCCACTACCGCAGCAAAGAATAAACCAAAAATAGGCAGCCAGATTGGTGTGGTGGTGATCATTGTTGGCGGTAATCCACCGTTTTCAGAGACCTGGCCGGCAAAATACGAGAGACCCACCAGGTTCAGCAAGGCACTCAAACTCCACCCCACTAACACCCCGCCCAGGCCGCCGATAAATCCGATACCCGCCGCCTCCCCAAGGAATACACTGAGTACATCCCGGTTGGTTGCTCCAACCGCCTTCATCAACCCGATCTCACGGGTTCGCTCCAAAATGGACATGGTCATGGTGTTGGCAATCCCAATGGCTGCAACGAGCAGCGCTATTGCACCTACCCCGCCAAATACCACCTGCAGTACTGTGAAAAAGGAGTTTATCCCCTCCAGAACAGCCTGGGGCGTGTTTGCCATGAATCCCATGGCGGTGATCTGGTCCGCAATTCCGGTTACCACATCAGGACTCTCCGCCTTGACGATTATCATGTTGTAACCTTCCTTGTTCCGGTTGATGCGCGTGCCTCTTGACCATTCATTCCATCCGGTCAGTTCATCCAGTCGCATGTAGATGTTGTAATCCGATGAGCCGCGCGTTTCCGCCAGCACCCCGCTGACTTTCATATTAAATGTTTTGCGGACTTCCTGTCCATCCTGTGTGTACTTGATCAGGACAAAACGCAGGGTTTCCCCAATTAATTGTGGAGGTTCCAAAGGGGGATCGTTGGGGCGCATGTTGGGGTCATAAAAATTCTGGTTGATGTAAGCGCCAATGACGACTGACCCGCGCGTCAGCTCTGTGCTTCCTTCACTGGCGGTTAATCCCATCGTGGAAAGATCATCCACATCCACGCCAATCGCCCCCGAATAACCCACCAGTTTGCCGTACTTTAACTCCATGGCGGAGTTGAGATAATCTTCCCTGACAACCAGTTTTACGTCCGGCAGAGCCTCGATTTCGCTAATGGCATCAGGAGTCAGGTAAACCATTCCATCGCCACCGCCACCACCGCCTCCACCTCCCCCCATTTTCACAGGCGAGACGCTCATCTCTGAATATCCGGGATAGACCTCAATGCTCGTCAGGTCATTGATTCCCCACAACTGCTGGGTGGCATTCTTCTGTAATCCTACAGCCAGTGAAACCAGCACTACCACTGCTGCAGTGCCAATGACCACGCCGATAGCTGTTAACAGAACGCGGCCCTTGCGCCGTCCGAGATTATATCCAACCAGTTGAACAAGATCGATAAATCGCATAGGAACCCGGCTGATTATCCCTTGCCCGGTTTAGATGGATAGAATTCCTCAGTAGGAACAATCTCACTGCCATCGGTCGGATTCTGTTTTTCTCCACTTCCCAGCCCGAATAAACCACGCAGGAACCTGCCCAGCTTGCTCCAGAAGGTTTCAGGCGCGGATTCAACCGGCATATCCGGGGTGATCACGTTGCCATCCTGCCCCTCCAACCCACCGCTCATATCCGGCGCTGCCATCACGTTGATCGAAAGGGCGCTGGTGATGAGGCGCGGCTGATTGAAATCATCAGTGTAGTTGATGGTCACGATGACCTCCAAGGGACCTTCCTGATAGGGTGTAATTTCACTATCGAGTGTGTAGTATCCACCCGGATCAAGCGCACCTACCAGTGAGACATCATTGAAGAGATCCGCATTCTCCACAGTCACTTTCATATTACCCAGCACATTGGTCTTCTTGCCAAGGTTGGTCACCTGGATCGGCAGTGTGCCCGGCATGCCCACGGTAAAATCGCCCGGGTCACGATAAAAACTGATCTCCACCTGTGGCAGCGAGTAGACCAATAGGGTGATCACCTGGTCATCCACCAACCGGCTGCCCTTGCCGTCATCGTAAACAAAAGACATCTTTAGCGTATAAGCACCTGGTTGCGTTGAAACATTGGTTACCAGCTGCTGGGTGGTATTGATCACCTCGCCCTGCTTGATATCGCCGATATAAACCAGGTTGGAACTTCCCAACGGGGCAAAATTGGTAAGATCCCCTCCTGAGCCTGAAACTCCACCTGCCTGCGGGGTACCGGATTGGTCACCCGTTGTAACCCCGCCGCCCAATACCATCGTCACTCCCTTGGCGTCCACTTTGCCGAGGTTGGTAATAGCCAACTTCAGGTTGAAAATGGAACCCGGTTGGATCGGATCCACATCGGTCTCGATACCTGTGATAACCAGCTGCGGCTTGTTCTGCGGTTTCGGGGTAGCCGTGGCAGCATAGTACACCGGTGCCGTAATTCCCATGGTCAGGGTGAACACTTCGGAGTAAGCCGTACCGCCGGGGTCTGTATAGGCTGCGGTGGCCTTGATCACCGCTGCTTCCTGCCACGAAAGATTACCACCCGCCAGGAAGGTTTGCGTGAAGGTGATCCTGCCGCCGGGATCAATATTACCAATGGTACTCACTCCGCCGGTATTACGCGGGTAAAGGTCGGTTCCCTCAAAGGTAACGATCACGTTCTGGGCAGTGGTTTGTCCGCGATTTTCGAAAACCGCATTTAGGGAAAATTCCTGGTAAGGTTTGATCGGATTGGGACTGGTGGAATAGGAATTGACTGCCACCACCGGTCTCCCGCTCACCGTCGCAGATTTTGCCGTGGTGGTCAGCAACACGGTCGCCACGGTCACCCCGCTCTCTTTGACGAGAATTGTCGCCACATCATTTTGTCCGGCAGTGGCACTGGAGGGTACCGGTACATTTATAATGACAGTCTGCGGAGTGGTACCTGAAAGGGTCAAGCTTGCCGGCACGATCGTCGGAGCCGGCCAACCACCAGCGGTTGAGCCCTCAAGGGTGATCGGCTCGGTAGTGCCATCCGTATCCGTAAGCGTAAGTGTGTAACTGACCACCGATCCTGGTATACCCGATTTTGCTGTTGAATCGACTGAATATGTTACACCGGCAGCAAGAGGCTTGGCACTGACCTCGCGGGGGATGAGAACACCTGCCGCCAGAGTGCCTAATCCCAACAGAACCAGAGAGATTCGAAGAATTTTCGTCATAAAACACCTTTCTCGTTAATTCATCTGCATTTCTGCAGCCTGATGGTATTCCTGTTCACTAACCACGCTACCGTCCAGCAGGTAGACCATATTGGTTGCAAATTGCCGCATGCGTGGATCGTGTGTGACCACGATCACGGTTTTTCCCGCATGGTTCAACTCCGACAGCAACTGCATGATCGAGAGTCCTGTCGCGCTGTCCAGGTTACCGGTGGGTTCATCGGCCAGGATCAGCGGCGGATCGTTCACCAGTGCACGCGCAATTGCCACGCGTTGCTGTTGTCCTCCTGAGAGTTCCACCGGTTTATGGGTTGACCTGTCGCTCATGCCAAGGCTTTCAAGCATTTTCAGCGATTTTTCCCTGCGTTCACGTCCTGGAACCCGGGCAAAACGCAATGGAAAAGCCACGTTTTCGACAGAAGCCATGGTAGAAATGAGATTGAAGGACTGAAACACAAAACCCACTTGGGTACGCCGGTAGACCGCTAGCGCGTTCTCATCCATCTTCTCAATCTCGTCACCCCCAACTTCCATGGTGCCAGAGGTCGCCCAATCCAGCCCACCGATCAGGTAGAGCAGCGTGCTCTTGCCCGACCCAGAAGGACCCATCACCACGGTAAAACTTCCGCTGGCGATATCCAGGTTCAGGTCTTTCAACGCCTGGACCTTGGCGTCTCCCATATCGAAGACTTTATTGAGATTGCGGATGCGGATAAACGGCTTCGCCATATATTTTAATTATTTCTAGAAGAAATAGTATTGAGTGAATGAAAGATTGCTCAGGATCGATTTTAAGAATCCCGGCAGCGCAAAGAGCAGCATGTAAAGAAAGATTGACCCGAGAGTAGCTAAAAGTGCTTTATTTCTGCTCAACCCGGAGAAATCTCTCACTCCCATCACCACAAGCACACAATGCCAGAGGAAAAAGACATCCACCAATCCCAGGAATGCAGCAATATACGCAGTAAAACCGCTTGCCTCCACACCAAAGAGACCGGATAATCCCGAGCCATTAATGGTGGATTTTGTTACCAGCATGGCAACGATCTGCACCAGCGACCGCACGCCCAGCGGCAGCAAACTCCACGCCACCAGGTTGTAGGATTTCAAACTAGGCGCGTGGCTGCCCGAAAGCGTGAGAACCAGGTGCAGAATACTGCTCAGCAGGAACCACGTCAGCCAGAGGGACACCAGTGCAAAAACGACTGGAAAAACATATAGAAAAATCGGTGAGGTTTGGGTTGCCTGGGCATCCAGGAACTGCTGTTGCTGCTCCGCCGAATAATACTGAAAATCAGGTGGCATGCTCAATCCCATTTGAATGGTATTGCGGCGGATCGGCGCTGCCACCAGCACCAGAAGGACTGACAGCAGCGATACCACCAGCAACGGTGTCAACCAGGCATTCTTCTTTTGTTCATTGATCGCATGAAGCGTCACCCGCGGCTTGATCAGGAGCCCCAATAACCAGGGGAAATTCCAGGCTTTTTCTTTACTGTTGATCTTGGTTTCAACGTCAGATGCCATAAACACCTCTCCA
>ERZ1649853.764-NODE-764-length-13010-cov-5.961559_pt1 | contig 13010 bp, 8 predicted proteins | sample MGYA00575353_ERZ1649853 | MGnify/ENA primary metagenome ERZ1649853 (study PRJEB40853, sample SAMN11349654) | freshwater sediment metagenome | isolation source: river sediment | host: Sediment | place: India: Okhla Barrage, New Delhi | collected 2017-02-21 ...
ACGAGGAAGAGCCAGTAGCTGCTGATGATGCCCATGGCCACGAGGATGTAGATGATCGCCTGGGATGCGAACATGGTGGCGAACACGGCCTTCCTGCCGATGGAGTCGGACACCCGCGCCCAGAAGAGGCGGCCCAGCCCGTTGAAGATGGCCGAGATGGACACCACCGTGCCGCCGGCCGCCGCCAGGACCTTGGTCATCGCCTCGGGGTCAGCCAGCACCGCGGGGTCGGTCACCAGGGACTTGTAGAACTCCTGCGCCAGCGGGGAGAGCTGGGAGATGAGGCCCAGGCCCGCGGAGATGTTCAGGAAGAGCATGGCCCAGAGCATCCACCAGTGGGGGGTCTTCACCGCGTCGCCGAAGGTCAGCGAGTTCGCCGCGGAGACGCCGCCGCCGGCCGGGTTGAACCCTGCCGGGAGCCAGCCCGCCGGGGGGTTCTTGAAGAGCATGGCGGAGCCGACGACCAGGACCAGGAAGATGATTCCCCAGATGTACCAGGTCTGGGCGACGCCGGAAGGCGTCATGCCGCCCTTGAAGGACGCGATCATGGCCGGTGCGATCTTGCCCATGAAGAAGGCGCCCAGGCCGAAGCCCATGACCGCGAGCCCCGTCACCAGGCCCCTCTTGTCCGGGAACCAGCGGATGAGGGTCGCGATGGGGGTCACGTAGCAGAAGCCGTTGCCGAGACCGCCGATGAGGCCCCAGGAGATGTACAGCAGGGTCAGGCTGCCGATCTGGTCGGCGTAGCCCGCAAGCAGGGTGCTGATGCCGAAGAGAACGCCGCCGATGGTCGCCACGAACTTCGGCCCCTTCTTGTCCACCAGGGTGCCGCCGAATGCCGCCGCGCAGCCGATGGTGAACATGAAGATCATGAAGGTGAGCTGCGTCTGCGTCTCACCCCAGCCGTGCGCGTTGATGAGCGGCTTCTTGAAGACCGACCAGGCGTACACGGTGCCAAGGCAGAGCTGCATGACCACAGCCGCCATGGCGATGCCCCAGCGTTTGCTTTCCAGATTCTCATTGCTCATAAAAAAATCCCTCCTCGATGAATTCTTGTTCACGTGAATTTATAACGTCTCACACCTTATTATTTATTATGCCTCAAAAGATCAAGCAATCTTTTGTATGTTGACGGCACAAACTTTGTATTGGGGGATGTTCGCCACCGGATCGACGGCCGCGATGGTGAGCTTGTTCACCGCCGCCTCGCTGTAGTGGAAGGGGATGAAGACCACGCCCTTGCCGCACTTGGGGGAAACCTGCGCGGACACGGTGATGGTCCCCCTCCGGGAAGACACCTCGACGGCGTCCCCTTCGCCGATGCCGAGCCCTTGAGCGTCCTCCGGGTTGATCTCGATGAACGCCTCGGGCGTCCTCGAGACGAGGCCCTTCGAACGCCTGCTCATGGTGGCGGTGTGGTACTGGTAGAGGATCCTCCCCGTGGTCAGAACGTAGGGGAAGTCGCCGTCCGTCTCTTCGGCGGGCGGCACGTGCTCGCACACCGAGAACAGCCCCTTGCCCCGGGTGAAGGCCACGCTGTGGAGGATGGGGGTGCCCGGGTGGTCCTTGTTCAGGCACGGCCACTGGAGACTGCCCTTCTCGAGGCGCTCGTAGGTGATGCCCGCGTAGGACGGCGTGACCGAGCTGATCTCGGAGGCGATCTCCGCCGCCGATGCATAGCTCCAGCCCGCGCCGAGCTTCGATGCGAGCAGGGAGAGGATCTGCCAGTCGTCCCTGGCCTCCCCCGGCGCGTCCACGGCCTTGCGCACCCGCTGGACCCTGCGCTCGGTGTTGCTGAACGTGCCGTCCTTCTCGGCCCACCCGGCGCTCGGGAGCACCACGTGGGCGAACTTCGTGGTCTCGTTGGGGAAGATGTCCTGGATCACGAGCAGGTCGAGCTTTCTGAGGCACTTCTCCACGTGGGCGATGTCGGGGTCGGACATCATGGGATTCTCTCCCATGACGAGCAGGGCTTTGACCGCGCCCGTGCCGGCGCCCTCGATGATCTTCGGGATGGTCAGGCCGGCCGTTTCGGGCAGCTTGGCCCCCCAGGCGTTCTCGAACGGCTTGCGCTCGGCTTCCACGCCCACCTTCTTGTAGGCGGGCAGCGTGCCGGGCAGGCAGCCCATGTCGCAGGCGCCCTGCACGTTGTTCTGGCCGCGCAGCGGGTTCACGCCCGTGCCCGGCCTGCCGATCTGGCCGGTGAGCATGGAGAGGTTGGCCAGGGACTTCACGTTGTCCGTGCCGTTGATGTGCTGGGTGATGCCCATGGCATAGACGATGGCCGAAGCGGGCGAGGTGGCGTAGAGCCGGGCCGCCTTCTTCAGCTCCCCGGGGCTTATGCCCGTGATCTTCTCGACGTACTCGGGCGTGTACTTCGCGACCGCTTCCCTGACCGCCTCGAAGTTCTCGGTGCGCTCCTCGATGAACTCCCTGTTCATGAGCCCTTCGCTTATGATGACGTTCATGAGCCCGTTGATCCAGGCCACGTCGGTCCCGGGCTTCTGCCGGAGCCACACGGTGGCGAAGCGCCCCAGGTCGATGTTCCTCGGGTCGGCCAGGATGAGCTTGGCTCCCCTCTGGGTCACGGCCCGCTTGATGAAGGTGGCGATGACGGGGTGGTTCTCCGTGGTGTTCGTGCCCGTGATGAGGAAGCAGTCCGCCTCCTCGAGGTCCGCTATGGAGTTCGTCATGGCGCCGGAACCGAACGCTGTGGCCAGACCGGCCACGGTGGAGCTGTGTCAGAGCCGGGCGCAGTGGTCGACGTTGTTCGTGCCGATCACCGCGCGCATGAGCTTCTGGAAGAGGTAGTTCTCCTCGTTCGTGCACCGCGCGGACGCGAGCCCCGCGATGGCGTCGGGCCCGTGCTCCTTCCTGATGGCGGACAGCCTGTCGGCCACGTAGGTTATGGCCTCGTCCCAGCCCACTTCCCTGAGCTCGCCGTCGACCCTGACCATGGGCTTTTTGAGCCTGTCCTTGTGCCCCACGAAGTCGTAGCCGAACCGGCCCTTGATGCAGAGGCTCCCGTTGTTGGGCGCAGGCGCCCCTTCCCGGGGCGTGGTCACCTTGACCACCTGGCCGTTCCTGACGTTGAGATCCATCTGGCAGCCCACGCCGCAGTAGCCGCAGGTGGTCCTGACTTTCCGGAAGTCGCCCGCGCGGCCCTGGAACCTGCCCTGCTTCTCGAAGAGGGCGCCCACCGGGCATACGCGCATGCATTCGCCGCAGAATACGCAGTCCGAATGCTCGTATCTCTCGCCGAAAGCGGGGCCGACGCTCGCCGTGGGGCCCCGCCCGCTGTAGTCGAGGACCTGGTTGACCTGTATCTCGCTGCAGGCCCTGACGCACAGGCCGCAGAGCACGCACTTGTTCATGTCGCGCACGATCATCTCGTTGGCGTCCTCGAGCTCCATGCGGGTCTCGGGCTCGCCGAAGCGCGGCGTATCGATGCCCAGCGAATAGACCAGGTCCTGCAGGACGCAGTCGCCAGAACTCTCGCAGGTGATGCAGTTGTGGTGGCCCTGGGTCAGGAGGAGCTCCACGGAGAGCTTCCTGGCCGCGAGAACGCGGTCCGTGCGGGTTTCCACGATCATGTTGTTTTCCGCGGGAATGGCGCACGACGCGACGAGCGAGCGCGCCCCCTGCACCTCCACCAGGCACACCCTGCACGCGCCCACGGGATGGATCTGCCCGTGGTGACACAACACAGGAATATAAATACCGTTTTCCTTGGCTACCTCGTATACCGTCTGTCCCGGCGAGAATGTGCACTCCCTGCCGTCAATCGTGATACTCATAAAGATCCCCCTGTTGGAATGATTTCTCGTACGACTGTTTCTGCCGGGGGCGCTCCGCATCAGCCAGCGGACGTGTTCACCCCTTCGATTTCACGGAAACCACGTATGGTTGTTACCCTTTAAATCTATATAACTAACGGGGACAAATCACAAGGATATCTAATTATGCTTTATCAATCATATTTTTGACCTTTATTTCATGCGCTCGCGGGTTTTCCCCCCGGGCCCGCCCTTTTCCAGCAGGCTGCTCTCGTAGGGGAACGGGGACAGGGCGCGCCGGAGCACGCCGTGCACGTGGGAGATGGCGATGCCGTAGTTGGTGATGGGCACGTGCCGCCTCCGGGCCTCCTCTATCCGGCTCGTCATCTCCGCGCGGTTGATCATGCAGCCCCCGCAGTGCACGACGAGCTTGTAGCGGGACATGTCCTTGTCCCTGAACGGTCCCGCGTTCGTGTCGAAGGCGACGTCCTTGCCCGTATAGCCCCTGATCCACCGGGGGATCTTGACCCTGCCGATGTCGTCGGGCATGGGGTGGTGGGTGCAGGCCTCCATGATGAGGACCCGGTCGCCGTCCTCGAGGGAGTCGATGGCGCGCACCCCCTCGACAAAGGCGGCGAGCTCGCCCTTCTGCCGGGAGAACAGGATCGAGAACGTGGTGAACCTCACGTCCGGCGGCACGTCTCCGGAGACCTTGAGCACCACCTGCGAGTCGCAGACGACCAGCGCCGGCCTGGCGGCCATGCCCCCGAGCACCTGCTCGATCTCGCGCTCCTTGGCCACGACCGCGATGGCGTCGTTGTCGAGGATGTCCCGGATCACCTGCACCTGGGGCAGGATGAGCCGGCCCTTCGGAGCGCCCAGGTCGATGGGGACCACAAGCACCACCGTGTCGCCGTGGCCGATGAGGTCGCCCAGGATGGTGTCTGACTCCACGGAGATGGCGCCCCCCACCGAGGCGATGACTTTCCTCGCCTGCTCGATACCCTCCCCGGAGACGGAGCTCACGGAGAGAAACGGGGCGCCGAGGGCTTCCGCCCTGTCCCTTTCCTCCTTCCCCAATGGGTGCAGGTCGCTCTTGTTGAAGACCAGGATGACCGGCACCTTTTTCCCGGTCAGCTCGCGCATGAGCCCTTCGTCGAAGGCGTCGAACCCTTCGGGCGTGGTCAGAAGGACGGCGAGGTTGATCTTTTCGATGATGTCCCTCGTCCGCTCGGTGCGCATCCTCCCCAGCTCGCCCGTGTCGTCCAGCCCCGCGGTGTCGTAGAGGTAGGCCGGGCCGATGCCGCTGATCTCCATGGCCTTCCCCACCGGGTCCGTGGTGGTGCCCGGCACGTCGGAGACGATGGAGAGCTTCTGCCCCGTGATGGCGTTGATGAACGAGGACTTGCCCACGTTGCGCTTCCCGAAGATCCCGATGTGCAGCCTGTTGGCCACCGGCGTTTCGTTCATGCCCGGTCCCCCGTCATCCCGATCCGCCCGGGGGCGGTCAGGTCGTCGAACTGCTGCGAAGAAAGCAGCCCCTTCTCCACGATGATTTCCTTCGCGCCCGCCCCCGTTTCCTTCATCTTCAGGTACACCTCGGCTGCCCGGTCGTGCCCGATGTACGCGGAGAGGTAGGTGAGCAGGGCCACGGATCTGTTCAGGTGCGCGCCTATCCTGTCCGGGTCTGCCCGCAGGGTCCGGATCACTTTCCTGTCCAGGCCGGTCACCGCCCGGGAGAGCTTCTGGAGACTCCCCAGCATGAGCGTGGCCACGAGGGGGTAAAACTGGTTGAGCTCGAGGCTGCCCAGGGCAGAAGCGTGAGAGATGGCGCTGTCGTGGGCCATGACGAGCAGCGCGGTCTGGCTCACGAACTCGGCCATGACCGGGTTGATCTTCCCGGGCATGATGGACGACCCCTCCTGCAGCGGCTCGAGGACGATCTCGCCGAGCCCGCCCGCCGGGCCCGACGACAGGAGCCTGATGTCCCCGGAGATCTTGAGCAGGTTCACGGCGAGCGTCTTCATGAGCCCGGACACCTCCACCACCGCGTCGAGGTTCTGGGTGGCCTCCACCAGGTTCTCCGCCCGGGCGATGTTCAGGCCGGTGATCCCCCTGAGCTTCTCGATGACGAGGAAGATGTAGCGCTGGGGGGCGCCGAAGCCCGTGCCGATGGCGGTGCCCCCGATGTTCAGGACCTTGATCCGCTCCCGGGCCTTGAAGATCCGCCACCGGTCCCGGGCGACGGCCTCGGCGTTGGCGGAAAACTGCATGCCCACGGTCATGGGGAGCGCGTCCTGGAGCTCGGTGCGGCCGAGCTTGACGATGCCGGCGTACTCCCGCTCCTTTTCCTGGAAGGCCTCCTGCAGGGAGGCGAGCTCCCCCTCGAGCCTGCCCAGGTGCATGAGCACCGCGATCCGAAACGCGCTGGGGTACGTGTCGTTCGTTGACTGGTGCAGGTTCACGTGGTCCAGGGGGTGGATGTACCCGTAGTCGCCCGGCGGCCGGCCGGCCCTGACGAGGGCCCGGTTCGCCACCACCTCGTTGACGTTCATGTTGAGCGAGGTCCCTGCCCCGCCGCTCAAGGGGTTGACCACGATGTCGTCGAAGGCCTTTTCCCCGATGAGGTTGTCTATGGCAGACACGATGGCGTCTGCCTTCTCCCGCTCGAGGAACCCGAGCTCCCCGTTGGCGAGGGCCGCCGCCTTCTTCACCTGGAGGTACGCGGTGACGAAGAGCGGGTCGTGCTGCTCGGAGCCCGGCCCGAAGTTGTCGAGCGCCCGGGCGGTGTGGATGCCGTAGAATGCCCCGTCCGGGATGTCCAGGAAGCCGATGGAATCCCTCTCCCTCCTCATGCGCCCCCTCCCGTGCCCGGCGTTTCGGCGCACCCGCGCGATGCCCGAACCCGGCATCCGTACCCTGTCCCTATCGTCCGGCCGAGCCCTTCGAACAGGGCCGCGTAGCCCCCTTCCGACGCCTTCGCGATGGCCCCCGCCTCGGGGCCCTTGCCCGGGTAGATCTCGTAGGAGGACGTGTAGGGGTCCGGGGTGAAGTTGGGCATGAACACGTTTGCCCCCGCGGCGAAGGCCTTTCTCCTCGCTTCGGGATCGAGCACGCCCAGCGCGGTGGTGGCCGGGATGTTCGTGTCCCTGGTGACCAGCCTCAAGACGGCGATCATCTTGAGGACCAGGCCCGCGTCCCCGGCGGGGTGACCCCCCAGCGGCGTGTTCGGGTGCGGGATGAACGGCCCTATGCCGATCATGTCGATGTCGAGGTCGCGGATGAGCAGGACGTCTTCGGCAAGGACGTCCGCCGTCTGACCGGGAAGCCCGACGATGCACCCGGAGCCCACCTCGTAACCCAGCTGCCTGAGCTTTCTCAGGCACGCCACCCGCCCGGCGAGCTCGTGGCCCGGGTGGAGTGCGCGGTAGAGCCCGGGCGAGGAGGTCTCGTGCCTGAGCAGGTAGCGGTCGGCGCCGGCGTCCCTGAAGGCTTCGTAGTCCTCGAAGGGCCTCTCGCCGATGGACAGGGTGACGGCAAGCGAGGTTTCGTTCTTGACCCGGCGGATGATGGAGCACATCCGCTCCTTATCGTAAAACGGGTCTTCCCCGGACTGGAGCACCACGGTGGTGCAGAGCTTCTCCCCGAGCATCCCTGCCCGGGAGGCGATCTCGTCCTCGGTCATCCGGTAGCGGCGGACCCCCCTGTTTCCGGCCCGCAGGCCGCAGTAGTGGCAGTTCCGGCGGCAGTGGCCCGAAAACTCGATGATGCCCCGCAGGAAGATCTCGTCGCCCACGCAGGACCTGCGCACCCCGTCCGCCGCCTGGAACAGGGCCTCCGTTTCTTCGGGGGAGGTGAGCGTGAGGAGCCCGACGAGCTCGTCCTTCCGGAGCGCCTCCCCGCTTACGGCCTTCGCGATGATGCGGGCGGTCTCAGATGTACAGGTCACGCTCGCCGTTCCTTATCCTGGAAAGCCTTTCTGCGAGCAGCTCCCTCGTGCCGTTCTCGCCCGTGTCCCCCACGAGGCGCGCGATGAGCTCCTCCCCCACCCTCCTCGTCTCCGGCGACGCGTAGTCCACCAGGTACTCGAGATAGGTCATGATGGCGTTGGTGCGGCAGAACTTCTGGATGAGGCCGGGCTTGGCGAGGTCCATGAAGTCCCTGCCCGTCCGTCCCAGGCGGTAGCACGCGGTGCAGAAGCTCGGGATGTGGCCCTGCCCGGAGATGTCGTAAATGACCTCGTCCAGGGACCTCGTGTCGCCCAGGTTGAACTGGGCCGCGTCATCCATGCCCTCTTCCCCGCTGTGGTACCCGCCGGGGTTGGTGCGCGACCCCGCGCTGATCTGGGAGATGCCCACCTGGAAGACCTCGCGCCTCACCTCGGGGCGCTCCCTGGTGGACAGGATCATGCCCGTGTAGGGGACCGCCAGCCGCAATATGGCCACGATGCGCTTGAAGTCGTGATCGCTCACGGGGTGCGGGGGCCTGATGGCCGCCGGCGCGTTGAGGGCCGGCTCGAGCCGGGGCACGGAGATGGTGTGCGGGCCGACGCCGAACTTCCCGTCGAGGTGCCGGGCGTGGTGAAGCAGGCCCAGAACCTCGAACCGGTAGTCGTGGAGCCCGAACAGGGCGCCGATGCCCACGTCGTCGATGCCCGCCTCCATGGCACGGTCCATGGCGGACAGCCGCCAGAGGTAGTCGGCCTTGGGCCCGGAGGGGTGCATGACCCGGTAGGTGTCGTGGTGGTAGGTTTCCTGGAACAGGACATAGGTGCCGATGTCGGCGGCTTTCAGGCGCCGGAACCCCTCGACGTCCTGCGGGGCGACCTCGACGTTGATCCGCCGGATCTCGCCGCCGTTCTCGGTCATGGTGGCGTAGGCGGTCCCGATGGCCTCGATGAAGAAGTCGAAGGACTTCTTCCCCTTCTGCTCGCCGCAGAGCATGAGGAGGCGCTTGTGGCCCTGGCGCTCGAGGATCCTCACCTCTTCGGCGATCTCCTCTGAGGTGAGCGCGACGCGCTTGAGCCCCCTGTTGTCCTTCCTGAAGCCGCAGTACAGGCAGTTGTTGGAGCAGTAGTTCGACGTGTACAGGGGCGCGAACATCACCAGCCGGTTTCCGTAGATGGCATTCTTGATGTCGTGGGCCGCCTCGCAGACGAGGGCGTCGAGCCCGGGGTCCTCCGCCTGCAGGAGCACGGCCACGTCCTCGGGCGGGAGACCCTTGAGCTCCCGGGCCCTGGCGACGATCTCCCGCACCCGGGCGGGGTCGGGGCCGCTCGCCTGTTCGAGAATATCCGCTATCGCCTGGTCATTGATAAAGTCTTCCATGGTCTCTCCCTCGTGTCAGATCCTGGCCAGGGCCGATTTCACCTCGACCCCCTGCAGGGAGCCGAGCTGGCCGGTGAGCGCACCCACCTCGTCGGTGGTGCCGTTGATGATGAGCGCGATGATGCTGATGTGCCGCGGCTCGTAGGGCAGCCCCATCCTGCCGATGATGATGCCCCCGTGCCTGGTGAGGATGTCGTTCACCTCGTGGGCCGACTCCTTCCGGTCCGTGATGATGACGCTCACGACCCCGATCCTTCTCGCCTTGTCTTCCATTCTCTCGCTCCCTTCGATAAGCGGGCATAAAAAAACCCTTGCCATGCGAGGATGGCAAGGGCTTGTACCTTCTGATCCCTTGTCCTTCCCTAAAGGTCAGCTTCTCGCCTTCCCCGCAGGCCGGTCTCCCTTGTATTATAGGGGTTCAACCCCCTGTATCAAGGGGCTTTCTCAATGTGTGGCTTTGTTTTTCGCGTCGTTCACCTCGAACTCGGCGTCATGAGCGTGGGGAAGATCGGTCCCGCGCTTGTAGTAGTGGGTGTGGAGCAGCTCGTGGGACTTGTGGCCCAGCGGCTCCTTGAGGAACACCTCGTAGATGCGCTTCACCGAGGGGTTCTCGTGGGACTGGCGGAACTTCTGCACCGCGCCGTCGTCCTTGTAGAGGGCCGCGGCCCGGTTGATGCGCTTCTCGTTGCTCGGCGCGATGGGCTGTCCGCCGCCGCTCACGCAGCCGCCGGGGCAGCACATGACCTCGATGAACGCGTAATCCGCACTGCCGTCGCGGATCTTGTCCATGAGCTGACGCGCGTTGGAGAGGCCATGGGCGACGGCGACCTTCACCTTGCCCAGGGGGCCCACTTCCACGGCCGCCTCCTTTACGCCCTCCAGTCCGCGGACCGGGGTGACGTCGAGGCTTTCGAGGTTGGTGCCCGTGACCACCGCGTACACGGTGCGCAGCGCCGCTTCCATGACGCCGCCGGTGGCGCCGAAGATGGTGCCCGCGCCGGTGTACTCGCCCAGGGGGTTGTCGTAGTCGCCTTCCGGCAGGTTGGCGAAGTCGATGCCCGCCTGCTTGATCATGCGGGAGAGCTCACGGGTGGTGAGCACGTAGTCGACGTCGCGGAAGCCGCTGTCAGCCATCTCGTCGCGCTGGCACTCGAACTTCTTGGCCGTGCAGGGCATGATGGAGACCGACACGATGTCCTTCGCGTCGACGCCCGAGTGCTCGGCGTAGTAGGTCTTGATGAGCGCGCCCATCATCTGCTGGGGAGACTTGCAGGTGGAGAGGTTGTCGAGGAGGTCCGGGTAGAAGTGCTCGCAGAACTTTATCCAGCCCGGGGAGCACGAGGTGATCATGGGGAGCTTCCCGCCGGTTTTCACCCGCTGGAGCAGCTCGTTGCCTTCCTCGATGATGGTGAGGTCGGCTGTGAAGTTGGTGTCGAACACCTTGTCGAAGCCGAGCCTTCTCAAGGCTTCGATCATCTTGCCGGTGACCAGCGAGCCCACGGGCATGCCGAGGTCCTCGCCGAGAGCGGCGCGGATGGCGGGCGCCTCCTGCACGACCACGTGCTTCGAGGGGTCGTTGAGCGCGGCCCAGACCTTGTCCGTGTCGTCCTTCTCGTAGAGGGCGCCCACCGGGCAGGCCAGGATGCACTGCCCGCAGTTGGTGCAGTTGGTCTCCAGCAGCGGGAGGTTGAACGCCGGGCCGATGCGCACGCCGTCGCCCCTGAAGGTCGGCGACAGGACCGAGGCGGTCTGGATCTCGTCGCACACGGTCACGCAGCGGTAGCACTTGATGCACTTGCGTGCGTCGCGCACCACCGAGGGGCTCGAGTCGTCGATGTACTCGGCGGTCGAGTAGTCCGGATAGGTGAAGCGCACTTCGCGCAGGCCCACGGCCTCGGCCACCACCTGCAGGTCGCAGTTGCCGTTCCGGACGCAGACGTTGCACTCGGTGGGGTGGTTCGAGAGCAGGAGCTCCACGTTGAGCTTCCTGGCCTTGCGCACCCGCTCGGACGTGGTCTTCACGACCATGCCCTCGCTCACCGGGAACACGCAGGAGGCGACGAGGTTTCTCTGCCCGTCGACCTCGACCACGCACACCCTGCAGGCGCCGGGCCGGTGGTTGATCTCGGGCCAGGCGCACAGCGTGGGTATCTTGATTCCGGCCAGCATCGCCGCTTCGAGGATGGTGTTCCCCTCTTCGACGCTTACCTTGATGTTATCGATCGTCACATTGACTTTCGCCATATATGTTTACCTCGTATGATGAAGCGATGGAGCTAGAGCTCCGCATCGCACCTGAGGCATCTGCACGCCTCTTTGTAGGCCGTCTCCCTGGTGTACCCCAGCTCGACTTCCGCGAAGTTCGCCACTCTCGCTGCGATCTCCATCTCCGGCATGACCTCCTTGGGGGTGGCCAGCAGCTCCTCGTTCACCTCGAACGGGATGTCGATCTTGTCCTGCTCGGGCTCCGAGTAGGCGGGCTCGTTGTTCCACTCCCGGATGGAAGCGTCCACGTCGCGCGCCACCTCGTGGCCCATGGCTATGGCCTCCACCACCGTCGCCGGCCCCGTGGCCGCGTCGCCGATGATGTACACGCCCTTGGCGAGGGTTTTGTTCTTGCTCTTCGCCACCTTCTCGATGCCCCCCCACTTGTCCCTCTTCACGTCGGAACCGTCGGGGATGAACGAGGTGTCGGCCGACTGCGAGATGGCCGGGATCATGGTGTCGATGGCAAGGGTGTACTCGCTGCCGGGGATCGGGACGGGCTTGCGCCTGCCGGAGCGGTCGAACTCGCCGAGCTTCATCTTCTGGCAGACCACGCCGTTGAGCTTGCCCTTGTCTCCCACGAGCTTCACCGGCGCCACGAGGTACTCGATCTTCACGCCCTCGTGCTCGGCGGCCTTGATCTCATGCTCCCAGGCGGGCATGTCCTTGCGCTCCCTGCGGTAGAGGATGGTCACGTCGGCCGCGCCGAGGCGGATGGCCGTTCTCGCGGCGTCGATGGCGGAGTTGCCGCCGCCCACGATGGCTACCTTGGAGCCCAGCTTCACCTTCTTGCCCAGGTTGACTTCCCTGAGGAACTCGGTGGCACCCCAGACGCCCTTGAGGTCTTCGCCCTCGATGTCCAGCGTCCAGCTCTTGTGCGCGCCGCAGGCGATGACGATGCCGTCGTAGTCCTTGCTGATCTTGTCGTAGGAGATGTCCTTGCCCACCCTGGTCTTGGTCCTGATCTCGACGCCCAGGGCCTCGATGTCCTTCACCTCCTCCTCGATGATGTTTCTCGGGAGGCGGTACTCGGGGATGGCGTAGCGCATCATGCCGCCGGCGTGGGGGAGCTCCTCGAACACCGTGACCTTGTAGCCGCGCTTGGCCAGGTCCTGGGCGGCGGTGAGACCGGCAGGGCCTGCGCCGATGACCGCGATCTTTTCCTTGCGGGTGACCGGAACCGCCTCGATGACGGGCTTCCTGCCGTTGTCGGCGATGTAGCGCTTGAGCCAGGCGATGGCCATGGGCTCGTCAAGCTGGCCCCTGCGGCACTTGTTGGAGCAGAACTGCGGGCACACGCGGCCGCAGACGCCGGGGAAGGGGTTGGTCCGGAGCATGACGCGGTAGGCGTCTTCCAGGCGACCCGCCCTGACCAGTGCGATGTACGCCGGGACGTCCATCTCGATGGGGCATGCCGACTGGCAGGGTGACTTGAACAGCGAGGAGCACACCGCCGCCGGGCACTTCTTGTCGTAAATGTGGGCCTCGTACTCGTCCCGGAAGTAGCGGATCGTGGAGAGCACGGGGTTGGGGGCCGTCTGGCCCAGCCCGCAGAGGGCGGAGTCCTTGATGGTCGCGGCGAGCTCTTCGAGGAGCTCGATGTCGCCTTCCTTGCCCTCGCCGTGGCAGATCCTGTGGAGGA
>ERZ1649853.765-NODE-765-length-13006-cov-7.239364_pt1 | contig 13006 bp, 12 predicted proteins | sample MGYA00575353_ERZ1649853 | MGnify/ENA primary metagenome ERZ1649853 (study PRJEB40853, sample SAMN11349654) | freshwater sediment metagenome | isolation source: river sediment | host: Sediment | place: India: Okhla Barrage, New Delhi | collected 2017-02-21 ...
TCAGGCTGTCGCCGGGCAGGAAGGGGGTGAACACCAGCCCCGTCTCGATGAAGATAACGATGAACAGCAGCAGGTTGGTCCACACACCGTATTGCTGGATGATCTGACCTAAGTATTTGTCCAGGTGCAAGAAAAAATCGATAACATTCAGAATAATTTCCATGAAATAAAACCTCTACTCAATGATAGCTTGCGCGGCCGGCGCTTCCGGTTTGGGGCGTTGCGAGCGGTTGAGACGTAAGTATAAGAAAAAGATGGAGATGCCTAGCAGCACCAGAGCGGCTACCAACGCAACGCCCTTGGCAGCCATTTCTTGGACGGCAGAAGCCGACAGGTCACCCGGCAGGCTGGTTGCGCTGAGCACTGCCAGCCCATTCCACAGCCCGTGGATGGTGACGGCCGCGGCGTAGCTGAGCGCCAGCTTCCAGTAGCGCCCGCTCGACCAGGCCGTGACCATGGCCCAGCCCATCAATCCGCTGGTGGTCATGTGCAGCATAGCAGCCGGGATGCGGCTGAGCGCCACCAGCGCCCACAGCTCGCCCGCGCCGCTGGTATTGCCCAGGTTCTCGAACAGCGCAAAGCCCGCGCCGCTGATGATGCCCGCCACCAGCCCCTGCGCCGGGGTCAGCTTTTTCCAGGCCAGCAGCCACAGGCCGATGGGCTTGAACAGCTCCTCCACCAGCGGGGCGGAAACCGCCACCACCAGCAGGAGACCGGTGATTACCGCCGGGTTCTTCAAGTACGGCGCCAGCAGCTCCATCAGCGCTTCCTGGTCTGGCGCGGTCATGCCCCGGATCTGTGCAGCCAGGTCTTGGATCTCGCTCATTAGCTCGGGCTGCGTCGACACGTAGACCAGCGCCAGCACGCCGCCTAGCGCCAGCACGGCGAACTCCACCAACAGGCTGAACACCGGACCCACCGCCGCGCCGGCTACGAACAACCCCCAGCGCTGCTGCAAAGAACCGCCGTCCAGTTTGCGCATGCCCAGCATGGCCAGCCACAACACCGGCAGCCCGGTGGCGACCAGGTTGAGCGGCGGCAACAGTAACCAGGCGACGGTCTTGCTGGTCGAAGCCAGTTGTCCCAACCCCAGGCTGAGCGGTAGCCCGATGACCAGCAGCAGGGTGACCAGGCGGAAAGGCTCTTTGTGCATGGAGACCCTAAAGGTTTCCTTGGCTAATTCGGGCTCTGGTTGAACGAGATTATTCGCTGGCGAAGAGTCTTGGTTAGCGAGAAAACCTTTAGGGTCTTTACTTGACAGGCGTTTGTAAGAGAACCAGGCGGAGGGCAGGCAGAGTACCCCGACCAGCCCCAGGCTGAATGCCATGAGGAAGTCACGGATGGCCTCTGCCGATTCCAGGCCGCTGGTATAGAGCTCGACCGCGCCGCCGATGCCCAGGAAGGCAGCCATTGCCAGCAGCCCGATGGCTGATAGCGCGCTGACTCCCAGTTGAAGGTAAGACATCCAGGCGATTGCCGGTCTCCTACTTCTCTTCGACCGTCACCGACAGGATCTTATCGCCGGGCGGCAGGTTGGCGTTCTTGGACGGGTCGCGCTCGGTCAGGCTGTTCACCACGTCCATGCCCTCGATCACCTGCCCAAAGATGGTATAGCTGCCATCCAGGTTCGGCGTGGCTGCCAGGGTGATGAAGAACTGGCTGCCGTTCGAATCGGCGCCGGCGTTTGCCATAGCCAGCAAGCCCGCCTTGTCGAACTTCAGATCGCTGATCTCGTTGATGAAGTAATAACCTGGACCGCCGTAACCGGTGCCGGTGCGGTCGCCCGCCTGGGCGACGAAGCCCGAGATGACCCGGTGGAAGGTGGTGCCGTTGAACCAGCCGTTATTAGCCAGGAAGATGAAGCTATTGACCGCAATCGGCGCCTTGTCGGCGAAGAGCTCGACCTTGATATCGCCCTTCTCGGTCTTGATCGTGGCGACGTACTGCTTGCTCTGGTCGACGGTCATGGGCGGGCATTGGGTGAACTGTTCATCTTCCAGCAGCGTTAGTGCGGTGACTGCATACAGGTTGCCGTATTCCATCGAAACGTTGCTCGGCCACCGGTTGCTGTTCACCAGCAGGGTGGGGGTGCCCGAGAAACCAGCCGACTGCCCGTTGTCCCAGGCTTTCTGGGCGAAATCGACCAGCTCCTGGCTGGTCAGGGCGGTGGTGAACTTGTCCACGTCCAGGCCAAGTGTGCCGGCTTTTTCGATCAGCCAGGCCTGGAAATCGGCCACTGACAGGCCGGCCCACTCAGCTTGCTGGTTGAAGAGCAGGTCGTGCATTTCCCAGAACTTGCCTTGCTTGCTGGCGGCTTCGGCTGCCTGTGTGGACAGGGCTGCTTTGTCATGGAAGGGCTGTTCGGGCGTGCCGATCAGCGGGAAGTGGCGGTAAACGAAACGGACATCTTCAGGATATGCTGCGAGGAGTTGCTCCATCACGGGAGCAAGCGTAGCGCAGTATGGTCATTGAAAGTCCGAGTATTCGATGATCGTGACCTTAGCCGTGTCCGGGCCTTTGACATGGTCTTCCTTGGTGACCGGCGGGTAGAGCGATAGCTGGGTGGGGCCGGGGGTGGGTTGCTTGGCGACGACCGTGCAACCGGAATCCGGCGCAGCCAGGTCGGATGACGACGGCACTTCCAGAGCGCTGGTCGCTGCGGGCGCTGCCGCGGTAGGCTGGCTGGTAGGCGTGGCGGTGGTCTTGGCACAAGCCGAGAGCACCACGCTCAGCAGCAGGACGAAAATAACGAGTTGTTTTCGCATGTCTTTCTCCACGAGTGAAATGTTGTGCAATTTTACCAGCCTATGCGCAAAATGGGAGTGTCCGCCTCATAATTCACATGGATTACTTATCTTGGGGTATGATTACGCTTATTCCAAATATGGAGGTGTGTTTGTGACCGGTGGATTGATCGGTGCGGTGGATATCGGCGGGACAAAGATCGCCGTGGGCGTGGTGCACCCGGATGGCATCCTCCTGTCCAGCGAGCAAGCCCCCACGCTCCCCGAGCAGGGCTTCGAGTCTGCCATGCAGCGCATTGCGGATATGCTCAAGCACTGCGCCGACGGGCGCCCTTTGGTGGGGGTCGGCGTGGGCTGCACGGGGCCGGTGGACCCGCTGCTGGGAGTGATGGGCAACATGGAACTGCTGCCCGGCTGGGAGGGGAGCAACCTGTCATTGTACCTGGAGAAGCTGACCGGGCTGCTGACCGTGCTGGAGAACGACGCCGACGCGGCCGCATTGGCTGAGGCGGCCTGGGGAGCAGGCCGCGGCGCGGAGCGGTTCATATACGTCACCTTGAGCACCGGCATCGGCGTGGGGCTGGTCTTCGATGGTCGCCTGTACCGCGGCGTGGGCGGGGCGCACCCCGAGATCGGTCCCCACGTCATCCAGGCGGACGGCCCGCTGTGCCCCTGCGGGGTGCGCGGCTGTTGGGAGAGCCTGGCGAGCGGCACAGCTTTGGCCGCCCTGTTGCCACCCCTCAGCGCCGAGCAAATTTGCCAACAAGCCGAGGCGGGCGACTCGCAGGCGCTGGCGGCGGTGGGGCAGGTGGCGCGTTTCATGGGCATCGGGCTGGCGAACCTGATCAACCTCTACACCCCGGACGTGATCGCCCTGGGCGGCGGGTTAATGAAGAGCCGCCCGCTCTTCTGGCCCGCCATCCAGCAGACCATCCGCCAGCAGTGCCGCCTGGTGCCTTATGAGCAGACGCGCCTGCTGCCCGCCAAGCTGGGCGGGCAGGTAGGGCTGGCCGGCGCGGCGGCTGCCTGGCTCAACCGCCAGCAGCCACCCGTAGAAGATGACGAATTGCTCTATCCGTGAGTTTTGGCAGCGCCCGAGCCTGTGGGCGTGGTAAACTTTTAAGCATGCAGCGCGACACGAAGACCCTAAAGGTTTCCTCTGTTAATCCAGGCCTCGATTTACACAAGCACTGGGCAAATGAGACGCCTCGTTTACCGAGGAAACCTTTAGGGTCTGGGTTCTCTCCCCTTAAGATCATTCCTCTTGTCTTGTTGATCTTATTGCTCTCCGCCTGCCAGAGCACGCCGCTTTCAACTCCTACTGTTACCACGTCGCCGGACGGCCTCACATCCACTCCCAGCGTTGCGCCAACCAGCCTCAACCTCACCCCCAGCCCGGCTACACCACCCGCTCCCACCGCCACGCCTTTGCCTCCACGCCCCTCACCCACCTCGCCGCCCCCCACCCCCACAAGGCTGGCTTGCTGGAAAGAGCCGGGGCGCATCGAGACCGGTGCGCTAGAAACGGAGCTGTTGTACCAGCCACTCGCTTACCGCGTGGCGCTGCCGCCCTGCTACGATGCGTTTCCCGAACAGCGCTACCCCGTGCTCTATCTGATCCACGGGCAGAGCTTTACGGACGACCAGTGGGAACGCCTGGGCGCGCCGGAGGTGGCCGGTAAGCTGGCGGCGCGTGGCGAGCTGCCGCCCTTCATCATCGTCATGCCGCGTGACCCGGCCTGGCTGCAGCCCAGGGAGTACGGCTTCGGGGAGGCGGTGATGCAGGTGCTGATCCCTTACGTGGATGCCACCTACCGCACGCAGGCGGAGCGCAGCGGGCGCGCCGTGGGCGGCCTGTCGCGCGGCGGCGCCTGGGCGCTGCACCTGGGCCTGGTCTATTGGCAAAGCTTCAGCGCCATCGGCTTGCACAGCGGGTTTCCCTTCGAATCGGATAGCACCTATATCCGCCGCTGGCTGGACGAAATCCCGCTCGACCAGATGCCGCGCTTCTACCTGGACATCAGCGACAACGACCGCGACGTGATCGCCGATTCCGCCGCCGAGCTCGAGCGCCTGCTCACCGAGCTTGGCATCGCCCACGAGTGGTATCTCTTCCCCGGCTTCCACGAAGAAGCCTACTGGAGCGCACATGTCGAGCAGTACATACGCTGGTACGCAGCCGAGTGGAAATAGACGAAATGTCGTGTATAATTGTCTATATTTGATAGACAATTGGAGTTTAAAAAATGGACATTTCGATTGCCGAAGCGCATAATCACCTGTCTGCTTTGCTCAAGCGCCTCACCGAGGGCCCCGTGCTGATCTCCCGTCACGGCAAGATGGTGGGCGTGCTCATCTCTCCCGAAGAATATGAGAAGCTGCGCCGTGTCCAGGCTTACCTGGAGCTGGTCGATCTCTCCCACGAGCTGCGTGACGGCCCCGGCGCGGAGGAGATTTATCGCACTTCGCGTGACGAGCTGGAGCGGCGTCCATGATCGTGGATGCCAGCGTGCTCCTGCGCGCTTTTCTCCCTGATGAATTCCAGCCCAATGCCCTGGCGCTGGTGCGCCAGCATGTTACCGGAAGCATACATCTGAAAGCGCCCGCCCTCCTGGTTTATGAGTTGAGCAATGCCGTCTGGCAAGCCGAGCGGCGCGGTAGGGTAGACCGTGATCAAGCCGATAGGTTGATCCAATCTTTTGCTGACCTGGATATTGAGCTAAGCGAACCCTCTTGGAACGAGATGTTGCCCCTGGCGCGCCGGTTTGACCGCACCGCCTACGATGCGGCATATCTGTCGCTGGCGCAGCAACTCGGCGAGCCATTGGTCACTGCTGACCTGCGCTTGTACAATGCTGTTCATACTCACCTGGGCTGGGTACGATGGATTGGGGATTATCCTGCGGAAACCTAAGCAGGAAATACGGCAAGTTCTGGATCAGGCTGAAATTCGTTGTAACGCGCGAGCATAAATTATGCTATAAATATTGATAACAATCCCCTTCTAAGCCAAGGGGAAAATTGAATCATCCTCCTGTTCCTTGCACTGCGTTGACCCTGGAGTGCCGATGAAAAGAAACTGGTGGAACAGCCTGCGCACTAAAATCATCGCCTGGTCTTTCGTGCCCACGGTGATCATCCTTTCGGCGGTGGCCTGGTTCACGTTTTACTCCTATCAAAGAGTACTCGGTGACCTAGCCATCAAGCAGTATCCGTTGATTGTCCAGCCTGAAGTGCTAAAAGTAAATGACGCGCTCAGGAGCTTGGGAAATAACCTGCTCTTACCCATCATTTTGGAAATTGATACGGATCATGAGCTCCCCCTGGAGGCGCGAGCTCAAAAGATCCTGGATTATGCCTCAAGCGTGGGAGCTTTCGATGGGGGCATCTTTTTCCTCGACCAGGATGGCATCGTATTCAAAACGGAGCCGGAAGTTGCCGAGCTGCTTGGCCAGGATTGGTCGAACACTCCCCAATTTCGATACATCAATAAAACCACGAATTATGGCGGCTGGACCGATCTCGTTTCCATAAAATCCTCCGGCAAGAAGATCTTCTGCATCGCCTTTGCGTTGACGGGCAAGTCATGGGATGAATTTTTAGGCGCAGGCTATTATTGTTTTAACGTTTACCCCGCTACACAAAATGCCTACTACCAGGCGGTCAACCAGATAGGTCTAGACCCAAATTTCATCCTGCTGGACAGTAACCAGCAAGTTGTTTATTCTGCAGATCCATCGAAGATGGGGAGTGATCTGTCTGGGGAAGCTTATATTCAACTGCTTTCCCAGGGCGAGAGCAAGAGCGGGCGCTTCCGCATTGGCAATCAGGATATGCTGGTGGGCTACACTCGCATCGAGCAGGTGATCAACAGGCAGGATTGGTTCTTATTGACCATGCAAAGCTGGAGCGAGGTCATGCACCCGACGCTACCCTACCGGCAGCTCCTGATCGTCCTGCTCGGGTTAGGTGTGATCGTGCCGCTGCTGGTAACCGCCTACGGCGTCAGGCACATCACCGAGCCGATCCAGAAGTTGATCCATGCCTCCGAACAGGTCACTGACGGCCAGTTCAAGCACCAGATTGAAGTCAAAACCGGCGACGAGATCGAGACGCTGGCGGACCAGTTCAACCTGATGTCGGCTGAATTAGACGAGTCCTATGCCTCGCTGGAGAAAAAAGTGGCCGAGCGTACCCAGGAATTGGCCACACTCAACGCCATCGCTGCACAGGTGAGCAGCTCGCTCAATCTCAATGAGGTCATGGCTGACGCCCTGGAGCGAATCATGGAGCTGACCGGGATGGAGCATGGCATCGCTTATCGAGTCGAGGGCGGCGAAGGCAGCGCGGCGAAGAGCGGAAAAGACGCGCAGGAGCCATATCTGCGCGTCATGGCATTCCGAGGACTGCCACCCAGCTTTGCCGACCTGGGCGAGCGGTTACCCTTGAGGCAAAGCGCTGCCGGCGTGGCAGGTCAACGCGGTGAACCGGTGATCTGGACGCTTGCCGAGTTGCCTACCGACAGCGCTCTCAAGGAGAGATTGGTGGCTTTAGGGGTTGAGCAGATTATTGCGATTCCGCTGATGGTCAAAGGTCGATTGGTCGGATCGCTCAATCTTAGCACGAATCAGAGCCGGACCTACCCACTGGAGCAGGTCGCACTCTTGAAGACCATCGGCCAGCAGATCGGCGTGGCTGTTGAGAATGCCCGTTTATATGAGCGAGCAGAACAGACCGCTATCACGGCTGAGCGCGGCCGCCTGGCGCGTGAGCTGCATGACGCCGTCACCCAGACCCTCTTTTCTGCCAACCTCATTGCCGACGTCATCCCGCGCATCTGGAAGCGCAATCCAGAAGAAGGCATGCAGAACCTGGAAGAGTTGCGCCAGTTGACGCGCGGCGCGCTGGCGGAGATGCGCACATTGTTGTTGGAGATGCGACCCGAATCTCTGGAACGCGCCGACCTCAAATCGCTCCTGACCCAGCTCGCCGATGCGTTTATCGGCCGCGTGCGCGTGCCGGTTTCACTGGAACTTCAAGGGGATTGCGCATTGACCCAGGATGTAAAGCTGGTTTTTTACCGGGTCGCCCAGGAAGCGCTGAACAATATTGCCAAACATTCGGGCGCTCGCCAGGTTGATCTTCACCTGGAATGCCAGCCGGATCAGCTCAAAATGGCTATCCAGGACGATGGGCTTGGCTTCGATGCCGGCGCCATCCCCCCTGAACACCTGGGAATCGCCATCATGCGCGAACGCGCCGTTTCGATTGGAGCGGATTTGAAGATTGATAGCCAGTTGGGTCAGGGTACCACCGTCGAGCTGATGTGGAAACCGGTGCAGGAGGATTGAAGCCATGCATACTTCTCAAGTGATCCGCGTGATGTTAGTGGACGACCATAATGTGGTACGCAGCGGGTTAGCCACTTTTTTGAGAGCCTATGATGATCTGGAGCTGGTGGGGGAGGCCAGGAACGGCCTGGAAGCTGTCAATCTGTGCCGCCAAAAACAACCGGATGTGATCTTGATGGACTTGATGATGCCCGAGATGGACGGTATCGCCGCCACCCGGGCGATTTTGGCCGGCTGCCCGGAGATCAAGATCATCGCCATGACCAGCTTCGAAGACGAGAAGTTGGTGCATGGCGTGCTGGCAGCCGGAGCGATCAGCTATCTGATCAAGAATGTCACCGCCGAAGAGCTGGTCAAAGCCATCCGGGATGCGGTTTCAGGCCGCTCGACGCTCTCCCCTGAGGCCGCCCGCGTGCTCATCCAGGCTACCCGCCCAACCAGCCCGCCAGCCGGAGACTTGACCGAACGCGAGATGGATGTTTTACGCCTGGTGGTGCAGGGTCAGAGCAACCAACACATCGCCGAGGCTCTGGTCATCAGCCTGGCGACGGTGAAAGCTCACATCAGCAGTATCCTCTCCAAGCTGGGAGTCTCCAGCCGGGCAGAAGCCATCGCCTATGCAATCAAGCATAAATTAGTCTCGCTATAGAAAGAATATCCTACTTTAGTATAAGGAACGAACAACTTTTAGATAAGAAAAAATATAACCCTATAGGTAATACACAACTCCTCGGCAGATGGATGCACCCGGGGAGTTTTTTTTGTATAGTAAGAACAGATAAGGGTTCATATCCAGAAAGGAGCTCAAAAATGGACTCTCCCAATTCACTCGTAATTGAAACTCACAACCTGAGCAAGATTTACAAAGAGGCGCAGGCCCTGAAGGACCTCAGCCTGACCGTCAAGCAGAACTCGATCTTTGGTTTCCTGGGACCCAACGGTGCCGGCAAGAGCACCACGATCAAGATCCTGCTCGGCTTGATCCAGCCCAGCGGGGGACGGGCAACCATCTTCGGGCAAGATGTGCAGCGCGATAGCGTGGAGATCCGCAAGCGTGTCGGCTACCTGGCCCAGGACCCGCGTTACTATGAGCACATGAGCGCCCGCCAGATCGTTGATTACACGGCGCGCTTCTTCTATCGCGGGCCAAATGACCTGCTCGAGGCCCGCGTGCAAGAAGTGATCGAGCTGGTGGGTTTGGAAGACAAGGCCGACCGGCCGGTGCGCGGTTTCTCGGGCGGTGAGCGGCAGCGCCTGGGCATCGCCCAGGCTCAGGTCAACTACCCCGACCTGCTCATCCTGGACGAGCCGGCGGCTTCGCTCGACCCGATGGGCCGCCACGATGTGCTGGAAGTCATGGAGAAGCTGCGCAAGTACACCACCATCTTTTACTCGACGCACATCCTCGAAGATGTGCAGCGGGTGAGCGACACGGTGGCCATCCTCAACCGCGGGACGCTGATCGCTGAAGCTCCCATTTCCGAGCTTCTGGCAGGCGATGGCGCCTCCGCCATTTATGACATCAGCTTGAAGAGCGAGGCGGGCACCGCCGTAGCCGAAGCCCAGAGCCGTGTGGCTGTCCAGCCCTGGGTTCAGCACCTGAGCATGTTGCCAGAAGACGGCCATATTAACTGGCAAGTCAGCGTGACCGATGAGGCCGCAGCTGAAGACCTGCTCCTGCGCCTGATCCTCGAAGACCGCAGTCTCAAAGTGATGAACTTTGGGCGCAAGACCTATAACCTGGAAGATGTATTCATTGAGTTAGTTGGAAAGGAGAATTCGAAATGAGCGTTCAAACACACCCCCAAGTAAACCGTGATCTACGTTTGGCAGCCCGCCAGGGCTTGCTGCCCGCCAGGGGCAGCGGCTGGCTGACCGGCTTTGGCAATATGCTCAGCAAGGAACTGGGCGAATGGTTCCGCACCCGCCGCTGGCTGTGGCAACTGTTGATCTGGGTGATCCTGATTAACGGATTTGTCCTCTTTATCCTGTTCATCGTACCGTTGATGGAGCCAATCATGCCGGGGTTCAACGCCGCGCTGGAGCAGCCTTATGCCGGACTCCCGCCTGGATCCATGGGGTTGAGTTATTTTTTCACCATTGCGGTGATGGCCAGCTCAATTGGCGTGATCATCCTGGCACAGGATGAAGTTATCCAGGAGAAGCAATCTGGAACGGCGGCCTGGATCCTCTCCAAGCCGGCCTCGCGCCCGGCTTTCATCCTGACCAAGCTGCTGTCGAACGTCATCGGTGCGCTGGTATTTCTGGTGGCTATACCGGCCTTGGTCGCTCTAGGCGAGATTTACCTGGATATCCACCAGGGCGTGCCCCTGTTGCCCTTCCTGGCTGGCTTAGGGATGGTCATGCTGACCCTGATCTTCTATATTAGCCTGGTGATCATGCTGGGCGTCCTGTCCGAATCGCGCGGGCCGGTGATGGGAGTAGCTTTCGGGATCGTGCTCGGCGGCATGCTCTTCTCCAATCTCATCCCCTATATCGCCTATGTCTTGCCGGTGACCATGGATAAGGTTGCGATGCTGTTAGCGATTGGAATGCCTTTACCAGCCATGTTCGTCGCGCAAGTGATCTCCACGACCGTCTTGAGCATCCTGTTCATCCTGGTGGCGCTGTGGCGCTTCCAGCGCAAAGAGTTCTAGACCTGCTAAGGAGCCTGGCAAACCCAGCCTCCTACTTTGGTATAAGAAAAACTACAATCTAAAGAATACCCCACAACTCCTCGGGCGAAGGATGCGCCCGGGGAGGTTTTCTTTTATAGTAGAGATACGAAGATCTGAGGTATGACCTTGATGAATTATATTGTTTTCCTGGAGGCAGGCGAGCTGGAGAAAATTCTGAGCGGGTACAAAACCATGCTCCTGAAAGAATGCAGTCCTGCACGCCTGGGTCAGCAGCCGGTAAAGCCTGGCGACCACCTGTATTTCTTGCGAGATCAGGATGAATGCATCTTGCGCGCCGAAGCCAGCGTGAGCCGCGTTCTGGCCGTTGCCAATGCTCCGCAGGAAGAGCTGGCGAACACATTGAAAGAGATGCAATCCAGGCTTCAATTGACGGAAGAGCAGTACAACCACTGGTCGACCCGGCAGCAGGTGATACTGGTCGAATTCGAGTCTGCGCACAAGATCGGCATGCTCCGCCTCGCCTCACACAAGATTGCGGATCGCTCGGACTGGCTTGCCTTCGAAGAACTCAGTATGCTCGCTCTTCCATGTGAACAAGCCTGATAACACCCTTCACAACAAATATAAAAAGTAAGGGCGCACTTGCATGTGCGCCCTTCTTAATTCAGTCCAAATTCGTGTAATTAGCGAAATTCGCGGACAGCTTATGCTTAAAAGATTCGCGTAAATTAGCGGTTAACGTTCTGCTTGATCCCCAAAACCACCACCTCGCCCTCCACTGCCTGCTCCTCCGCATACGCGCCTGCTTCAGGCACGCCGGCGCTCAATTGTGTGGTCAGCGTCTCGGACTGGATGTACTCGCCCCAATCCGCAAACACCTTCGCCATCTCTCCCGAGGCCTGGTACCAGGTGCTGATGCGATCCTCGATATTGAAGTCCGCCTTCTTGCGCATGTCCTGGATGCGGCGCACGAGCTCGCGCGCCAATCCCTCCGCCTTCAATTCCGGCGTCAATGCTGAGTCGATGCCCACCGTGATCAGCTTGTCGGCTGCCACCGCCAGCCCCGGCGCGGGTTCGGTGCTCACCAGCACCTCCTCCGGCAGCAGCTCCAGCGTTTCTCCGGCAACTTCCATCACCACCGGCACACCGGCGCGGGCACTGGTCGCCACCTTGCCCGGGTCGAGCGCCATCAGCGCGGCGCGCACCTGCGGGAAGCGCTGTCCATACTTCGGTCCCAATAGCTTGTTGTCCGGCAGCACCTTGTAGCGCACCAGGCTGGCTTCCGAGGCTACGAACTCGAAGGCCTTCACGTTTAGCTCATCCATCACGATCTCCACCAGCTCGGGTCGCAGCTCGGCCTTCCCGGCATACACCAGCACCTTGCTCAACGGTTGCCTCACCTTCAGGTTGGCATTCTTGCGCGCACTCAAGCCCAAGGAAGCCACGCGGCGTGACAGCGCCATCTGCTCCAGCAGCGCCTCGTCTTTCGTGGCTGCGTCGTACTTGGGCCAGCGGGTGTGGTGCACGCTCTCGTAGGCCTGCGGATAGGCGTTGCGCACCAGGTTTTGGTACATCACCTCGGTGACGAAGGGCACGAAGGGCGCCAGCGTCTTGGCCAGCTTGACCAGCACGTGGTACAGCGTGGCATACGCCGTGTTCTTGTCGGCGTCGTGCTCCGATTTCCAATAGCGACGGCGGCTGCGGCGCACGTACCAGTTGGTCAGGTCGTCGATCAAGGCCTCCACGGCGATGGTGGCGCTCAAGGAGTCGGAGTTCTCCAGCGCCTCGCTCACTTTCTGCACCACCTCGTTCAGCCGCGCCACGATCCAGCGGTCGAGCAGGTTATCGCTCTGCGGCGTCTCACCCTCCGGGAAGTCCGGGTCGAAGCCCTCCGTCGAGGGCAGCCAGCCGTCCAGCCGGGCGTAGTTGGCGAAGAAGCTGTACACGTTCCACAGCGGGATGAGGAAATCGCGCCGCACCTCGTCGCCGCGATGGTAGCCAAACAGCAGGTCGTTCTCCGGCTTGTGCGCGCAGAACAGCCAGCGCATCGTGTCCACGCCCATGATGTCGGCAGCCTCGCTGAACTCGATCATATTGCCGGATGACTTGTGCATCGGTCGACCGTCCTCATCCAGCAATGTGGCGTAGCCGAAGTTTTCCATGAAGGGCGGCGTGCCGTCCACCACCGTCGCCATCGCCAGCAGGCTGTAGAACCAATTGCGGAACTGCCCGGGGAAGGATTCGCTGATCCAGTCCGCCGGGTACCACTTGC